>OBLU010000250.1_pt1 | contig 52613 bp, 52 predicted proteins | sample 1518681 | NCBI WGS metagenome assembly OBLU01 (sample SAMEA3539304, study PRJEB22396) | soil metagenome | biome: tundra; feature: field; material: soil | place: USA | collected 2010-05 | depth 0.15 m
ACTACGACCACCACCACTTCGACCACGACCACGATCCCCACGACAACGACCACCAGTCCAACCACCACGACCACCACGACGATTCCCAAGAGGCCGAGCCTGTCGTGGCCAAACGTGGGAAGCGCTGCGGTGGCCGTACCGCAACTGTCCGTTGCCGCGGCCTCTCCTTTTCAACCCCGCGTGCCGATCGCGAGTCTCACGAAAATGATGACGACCTGGGTGGTGCTCCACAGATTTCCACTGGGTCCCGGACAGAGCGGGCCGTGCCTAACGGTGAGCACGGGCGACGTCGGAATCTATAACTACGACGTCGCGACCGGTCAATCAAGCGTCGCAATTGACGAAGGCATGAGGCTGTGCGAACGCGTCCTCTTGAACGGAGTGCTCGTTCACTCGGCCGGGGATTACGCGCAACTGATGGTGGCGCTCACGGGCATGCACGAAGCAACGTTCGTCGCGGCAATGAACCAAGACGCCCGGGCACTAGGGCTGCGCCACACTCACTACGTCGACGTCACGGGCATTGCGAATGGCGACCTCTCCACCGCCCAGGACCAGGCCACTCTCGCCGCCGATCTGATGACGAGTGAGCCGGTGGTTCGAGGAATAGTTACGCTGGCGAAGGTCTTTCTACCGGTGGTCGGCGTCGTCCAGTCCTACACGCCGTTCGTCGGTGAAGGCAACGTCGTCGGCGTGAAGTCGGGCTTCACCAACGCGGCCGGGGGCTGTGACGCGATGGCCGTCCAAGATCACATCATGAATACGGTCATCACCACGTACGCGGTCGTGTTGGGCGAGCACGGGAGTAACCCCTTGGGGACGTCCGGCGACGATGCACTGGTTCTTTCTCGATCGATTCGTTCCTCGATCGCGCGCGTCGCCACGCCTTCGGGCGTACAGATCGAGTGGATAGGTTCACCGTCCGACCTCGTGGCCCCGTCCACGTTCTCGAAAACCAAGTAGAGGTTCGTTCTCGAGACTTCGCTTCAGTGGTCGGAGGATCTTAAGCATGCTCGACGAAAGAACCCCGGGGGATCGAGAGACGCTACGCACCACGTTTGTTCGACGGTCCAAAGAGCGGCTGAACGGACGCGGTGTGCCAATCGGTTCTGGGGCAGTTAAAGCGTTGGTAGAAAGCTTCGATGATGGCGTCGTAGTTCATTCGCCAGCCCGTGAAGTCGCTCCAGGCCGCTTCGCGGTCCGCGAGGAGTGGCACGCCAGCCCGCTCGAGGCGCAGTAGGACCAGGTCGAACTCTTCTCGAGATATAGATATTGGCACCGTACGGTCCAGTTGCAGCGGATAGGAAACTTTGAAGTAGTCGGCCAGCTTTCGCAGCGTCAGCCAGCCCGAGCGGATGCACAGGCCCGCCGTGGGCGACGGTTTGGCGTCGACGGCGGCGTTGAAAATCGCGGCGGCGTCGAGCACCGTGGCGGCCGAGCCAATCCACGTTTGGTTGGCGCTCGGCGAGCGGTAGTAGTTGAGGATGGTGAGCGTCGAGTGGGTTTCACCGACCTCGATGAACCACTGCTCCCACTCGCGCCACAGTTCGTCGAGTCGTTCGTACGACTCAACACTTTGAGCAACCTCGAGCACACCCCACGGCGTGGCCGGGATGCCCGCACGAACGGAGAGTCGTGAGACCGAGAACTCGCGCCGTTGGAAGGCGTTGTACAACGTCGGAATGAAGGAGATGAGCAGCGCCAACAGCGTGAGACCCACGCCCGCTTCGACGAACTGAAGAACGGTCAATGCACCGCCGTGCGCCGCGGTCGTGCCCAGCGTGAACAGCGACGATCCCGACATTTGAAAAGCGAGCGAAAAGTTCGACGCGCCGGCCGCGATGAAGCCAAACGCGAAGGCCACCAAACTCATGGCGAGCCACGTGGCCTGGTAGGCCAATAAGACAAAGGACGCGTACATCGAAAGGATTCGATCTCTCGTCGGGTACGACTTGCTGGAACGCGCGAGCAGATTAAAGACTGCGCCGACCGTTTTCGCCACGGCGCGGCTGAGTCGAACACTGGCAACTCGCGGAAGCAGAAAGGTGCGAATCGCCGCGTCGAGAACAACGATCTGAAGGGTCAGACCGAAGAGTCCCGCGAAGACGCGAAGCCATACGTTCATGTCGGCCCCTTCTCGTCGGCGCGCGCCACGTTAAATCTCTTGAGCTTCTTCAACGGTGAGCTCAGCTGCCGGGTCGGCTTCGAGACGTTCGTCCGGAATTGCCAGTCCGCTTCGTACTGAGCGCCCGTAGGTTCCGTCGCGTAGGCGTTGTTCGGCTCGTTCGATGGTCAACAAGCGCTGGCGCAGACTGGCCGTCACCGCGTCCCCTTGTTCTTCCAAGGTGAGTGACGTGGCTGGATCACTCATGTCACCTGGTTCGTTGGCGCCTGCTCGATCGTCGACGGCGGCGTCGGACGATTGACCCAGCAGTTCCTGCACTCGCATTCGTTCAGCAAGAAGTAGCGCGGCTGCTGTTGCATTGTCCATGGGGTCTCCCGAGCGTTAAAAACTACATCTTGAGGATAGTTTGCCCGTGAAAAAGGTTCACCTTGGTATTTCCACCCGTGATGACGAGCGAGCGCGCGAGCACCATCGACGCGTGAAGTATCTCAAATACTGTGTCGTCTGCCCACTGTTTGCGGTCCTTCGCAACTAAAATAGCCATCAAGGGTCACTGACGGTGCCGAGAGTCAGATCGTCGGTTGTTGAGACAATGAGTTTACGGGAAAGAGTGGTCACGTGATGAGTGAGCGGTCACAGGCAGCAAGAGCGTTGGACGACCAAATTGGGCTATGGCCCCGAAGGCCCCAGCCCCTCTTTCCTTCTCGAGTAGGGGAGTCGGGACTGGCGGGCATTCCGAACCAAGAGACGCTCGAAACGATCTTCCCGCCTATTGCGGACTACGCGTTTCTCTCCGACTGTGAAAATAGTTGTCTGGTGGCGCCTACCGGTTCTATCGAGTGGTTCTGTATTCCCAAGCCCCACGATCCGAGCATCTTTGGCACGATCTTGGACCGGGCCGCCGGATCGTTTCGACTGGCGCCCGTGGACAGTGCCGTTCCCGCGCACCGTCAGTACGTTCCCGGAACCATGGTGCTCGCGACGACCTGGCAGACCCGCAGCGGTTGGTTGATCGTCAACGACTTCCTGGCGGTCGCGCCGTGGTACCGAACCGGTGAGCGTTCCGATCACCACCGTCGAACACCCGGTGACTTTGACGCCAAGCACGTACTCGTGCGAACGGCGACGTGCCTGCACGGGAGCGTCGATATCTTGCTCAACTGTGAACCAACATTCGACTACGGCCGCGTGGACGCGGAGTGGGAGTACGAGGGTACTTCCTACGATCACGTGAAGACCACGAACGCTGACTTTCCGCACCTCACGTTGGCCGGTGACATGAGATTTGGCATTGAGGGAAGAGCGGTGCGCGCTCGTCACCGTCTGACCGAGGGTGAGACGTCGTTTGTGGTCCTCGGTTGGACCGATTCCCCGGCGCCCTCGAGCCGAGCTGAAGTCGATACCTGTCGAGCGGAGACGAGTCGCTTCTGGCGCGATTGGATCGACGGTGGGCGCTTCCCCGACCACCCGTGGCGGGAGTACCTCCAGCGCAGTGCGCTGACGCTCAAGGGCCTGACCTACGCCCCGACGGGCGCGCTGTTAGCGGCGCCGACGACGTCGCTGCCCGAGAACCTCGGGGGCGGACGTAACTGGGACTATCGCTACACGTGGGTTCGCGACGCCGCCTTCACCCTTCGCGCGCTGCACGCCCTTGGTTTTGATACCGAGGCCGACGACTTCCTCGCGTTTCTGGGCGACGTCCTCGAACCCCAGAGCGGCGTCATGACGGGCAAGCGGATGCGCGCCGCGTTGCAGGTCTTGTACCCGGTCGAGGGCGCCGGCGCGCCGATCGAGATTGAGCTTGATCACCTGACGGGCTACGGAGGCAGTCGACCCGTGCGCGTGGGTAACGCGGCCTACAACCAAGTGCAGTTCGACATCCTGGGCGCCATCGTGGACTGTGTCTTTGAACACACGCGTTCGAGGGACTCCTTGAGTGAACGATCGTGGCGAATCGTGGTGCAGGCGGTCGAAACGGCCCTGAAGTGCTGGAAAGATCCCGACCGAGGTATCTGGGAGATACGAGGCGAGCCGAAGCACTTTACGTTCTCCAAGGTCATGTGCTGGGTGGCCGCCGATCGCGGCGCCCGACTGGCGGCACTTCGCGGCGAACGGGACCGAGCCGATCTCTGGTGGAACGCGGCACAAGAGATCCACGCCAACGTGTGCGAAAACGCCGTCGACGAGCGCGGATGCTTTACGCAGTCGTACGGTTCGAATGAACTCGACGCGTCACTTTTGTTGTTGCCGCTCGTGGGGTTTCTCGGAGCCCACGACGAACGAATTCGTAAGACCGTCCTCGCCATCGCGGACGAACTCAGTGACGGAGCGTTCGTCTATCGCTACCGGACGTCAACGACCGACGACGGAATTGGCGGCGAGAATGAGGGGAGCTTCACGGTGTGCTCCTTCTGGCTCGTTTCGGCGCTAGTTGAAATAGGCGAGCTCGACATGGCTCGTACCAACTGTGAGAAGTTGGTGGGGGCCTCGAGCGCCCTCGGGCTCTTTGGCGAAGAGTTCGACCCCAAGACGGCTCGGCACCTGGGTAACTTCCCCCAAGCGTTGACGCACCTTTCGTTGATCAACGCGGTCCTGCACGTCATTGAGGCCGAGCAGCGAGCCAGTGAAACGTTGACCGGCGTGGCCGGCTCACCCAGCTGGTGGAACGCCGCCGGAAAAGATGATCGCAGCACTACGATAATTTGATGAGTTGGGGCAGTTCCGCTTATCAAGTAACGTTGCAGGTCTCTCACGACGCCAACTGAGGGCATTAGGTTTTTGATCAGGAACGAATCATGTTGGACCAAGCCAGCAAACAAGTGGAACCGGTCGTGGTGAAAGAGCGAGTGTCAAGTCGCGATTCTGCCAAGGCGGACTTGGTCGTCGTGGCGAACCGTCTGCCCGTGCAACCCTCCTCGGTCGATAGCGACGACGGATGGAAGCCCAGTCCCGGGGGTTTGGTCTCGGCGCTGACCGCCGTACTACAGAATCGAAACGGGCTGTGGATTGGATGGCCCGGCACCTCCGAGTACCAAGAGCTGCCCCTCGCTTACGAGGGAATGCGTCTTAAGGCCGTCGATATCACGAAAGAGGAGTACGAGAACTTCTACCTCGGCTTCTCGAACGCCACGTTGTGGCCGCTCTACCACGACGCCATTCGCGCGCCGACCTTCCACCGACACTGGTGGCAGACGTACACCAAGGTGAATCTGCGTTACGCCACGGCGATCGCCGAGTCCGTCGCGCCCGGTGGCACAGTGTGGATTCACGACTATCAGCTCCAACTCGTCCCACAAATGCTGCGCCAGCTTCGACCCGACGTGCGAATTGGGTTTTTTCTGCACATCCCGTTCCCGCCGATAGAACTCTTCATGCAGTTGCCGTGGCGGCGAGAGATCTTGACCGGGCTGCTCGGCGCGGACCTCATTGGTTTTCAGGTTCCCCAGGCCGCCTCAAACTTTTCGCGAATGGCGAGACGCCAGTCGTCCGCCACGGGCACCGATTCGGTTCTTGATCTCAATGGCCGCACCATTCGCGTCGGAGCGTTTCCCATCTCGGTGGACTGCGAACAGATCATCACGCTGGCGAACGATCCCGCCATTCGCGCTCGAGCGGTTGAAATCAGGAAAGATCTCGGCGACCCCGAGCTGGTCCTGCTCGGGGTGGACCGTCTGGACTACACCAAAGGCATCCAACAGCGAATCAAGGCGGTTTCCGAACTGTTCGAAGACGGTTCTCTCTCCACCGATAAGCACGTCATGGTCCAGGTGGCGGTTCCCAGTCGAGAGACCGACGCTCACTACGAACGCGAACGTCATAATCTCGAACAAGCCGTGAGTGAGATGAATGGGGAGTACGGGCAGGTCGGAAAGACCGTTATTCACTACCTCCACCAGAATCTTCCCTTCGACGAACTCGTGGCCCTCTACTTGGTGGCGGACATCATGATCGTGACGCCCTTTCGCGACGGCATGAACTTGGTGGCCAAGGAGTACGTGATGACCCGCCGGGATCTGACGGGTCGACTGGTGTTGAGTGAGTTTGCCGGGGCCGCCGCGGAGCTTCGTGGTGCGTTCATGGTGAATCCCCACGACCTGGAGGGAATCAAGGACGCGATTCGCCTGGCGGTGAACGCCGGACCGAAGGAAGCGCGAGACCGGATGTCGCGAATGCGTCGAAAGACCTATCGTCGAGACGTCTACGACTGGGCGGAGTCGTTCCTGGCGGCGCTGCAACAGACCGGCATGTAACGACGCGGTGAGCGTCGATACGTCCTTCGCGACCCGCGACGGTGGCCCAACGCCTACAACTCGTCGATGAGATCCGCGACGGAGTTGATGACGCGTGAGGGTTGGTACGAATACTGCTCGATCTCGTCGCGTTGGGTGACGCCGGAGAGAACCAGGATTGTTTCGACGCCGGCCTCAACGCCGGCGATGATGTCGGTATCCATTCGATCGCCGATCATGACCGTCGTCTTCGAGTGGGCGCCCAGGATGTTGAGGGCGTCGCGGATCATGACGGGGTTGGGCTTGCCAACGAAGTAGGGCTTCACGCCGGTGGTGCTGTGAATGAGCGCCGCGAGCGCGCCGCAGCCCGGAAGCAGCCCGTCCGGTGACGTTCCAAACGTTTCTGGATTCGTGACGACGAAGGAGCACCCCTGGTCGATGAGTCGTATGGCCATGGTGATTTCGTCAAAGGAGTAGTTCCAGGTCTCACCGAGAACCACGTAGTCGGGACTCACGGTGTCTTCGGAGTAGCCCACGTCTCTCAAGGCGTTATGCAGACTGGTCTCACCAATCACGAAGGCCCGACCCTTGGGGCGTTGATCGTGAACGAACTGGGCGGTGGCGAGCGCCGAGGTCCAGAGTTGCTCTTCCAGCACGTCGATACCGTGCCAAGCCAGATTGTCGCGGAGCTCTTGTGGAGTAAAGAGGGAGTTGTTCGTGAGGACGAGGAACGATCGATCCGTCGCGCGGAGCTGATCAAGGAACTTATCGGCACCAGGAACAATGCGGCCTTCGTTGATAAGGACGCCGTCCATATCGCAAAGCCAACTGATGGCGGTGCTCAAGTTATCCATCTTTCAGTTAGGAACTCAGACTCTCTTTAGCATCAACGATTTGGTGCCTTTTCCACCTACTAACTTACCGGGAGCGAGCAGCGAACTGAGCGATTGAAGTCGGAATCATGCCGACAAGTTTCTCGCCGTCGTCCTAAATGTTGCCGAGAATTGTCAATCCAGCTGGCACTCGACCTCGATTTCATGGTCACGTGCCAGCTGGATTGAATGAAAACTTTGAAGGAAACTACTTACTTACGGTTGTGACCTCGGCCACCAGATCCCTGATCGCCGTGGTGACCGTGGCCACCCTTGTGCTCAGGCACTGGCGTGAGTGTTACCACCCTGGGGTGATGGATGACTACGCGGATTGCGTTGAGCGACGTCTGGTCAGCGGCAATTGTGCCCACGGCACGAATACGCGCTCCCACTACGACGTCAGCAAACGTCACCGCAACACCGTGCTCGAAGTACGTGGTGGTCGAACTCACGTCAACCGTGCGGGCGAAGCCTTGCGGCCCGGAGATAGTGATGGAGCTAATACCAACGACGGCCGTTACCTTGCCTTCCAAGTGCGCCAGTTCGATGTGGACGTTCAGTGCCGTGGTCGCGGCGGCGCTGTTCACTTCGACGCCGACCTTCTGACCAATCGCCAAGTCCGCCGCGCTAAGGGTGAGTCCATCACCCTTGAAGGTGGTCGTGGTCGTGAACGTGAACGTCGTTGAGGTGGCGTCCTTACTGAGCACCGTCACCGACGACGTCGTGAACCCCGTGACAACACCGTGGATAGTTTCCATGTTGCCGGCACTGCCGATTTCGATGGAAACAGCGTCCAGTGACGTCAAGTTGGCGTCGATGGTGCCCTGGGCGAAGATCTTCGAGCCGACCGTGACGTTAGCCAGCGTTGCTGGCGCACCGCCCTCGGTGTAGGTCGTGGTCATGCCGACGACAATGGTTCGACTGAATCCCTGGGGACCCATGATGGTGATGCTGCCCGTACCCAGCGCCGTGACCCTGCCGAACAACTCGGCCAACTCAATGTTGACTGAAATGGCGGTCGTGGGGTCGGAGGGGGACGTCTGAACGTTGACGCGGTCACCCACGACCAGTGACGCCGAGGAGGACGGCGACTTGCCTTCGGTGTATTTCGTCGTTGTCGTGAGCGTGTAGGTCGTGATCACGTTACTCCACGTCTCCACTGTCATGGACGTTGCGTTGACGGCCATGACGTAGCCGCCTCGGCCGATGTTCGCGTAGTCGAATGGCGACACCTTGGCACTAGCGACGTCGCGGTTCTTGTTGCCGTTGTCGTGGTGAGACGACGCGGACGCGAGGCTTGCGCTGCCAACCGTTAGGGCCATTCCAATGGCCAGTGCGGTAACCGATCGGCCCACTACTTTCATTCTTCCCGTGTGCATGGTTCTCCCTACGTTGAGTTCATTCAAGATGTTCTCGAACAACCTCTAGTCTTTCGCGCCAGATTGTGAGAGCAATGTGAGAAGTCTGTGAGGAAACTCAAGACGTGGTGAACGACGAAGTTTCATAAGGTAACAATGAGTGAAGAAAATTCGTTGCGCTCTCACGGGCGGTCGGCCGCGTTGATTGAAGTACGAGCATCTAAATCTGTCGAAAAACCGCAACATTCCTAGAAAAGGCGTTCATCATCTGGTCGCGCTCGTTCAGGACGAGACGGCCCCGTGCTGTTTGTTGTTCGATTTCTAAGGTTTCTCAAGGGAAATATCGCCACCGGGTGGTGGTGACATATCGTCACGGCCCCGCGTCGATCTCGTTCTAAGTTCTCGATCAAGAGGCGCTCGGTCGATCGAGTTCTCCCAGAACAAGACGTGAGAAGTCCGCAGGCCACGCGTCGATTGAGCTGCGAGCGAAAGTGGCTCAAGTGCCCGCAGCATTCCTGTTTATCTGGCTCAGATTCCGCATAAAGTGGTGTTCTAATTTTTAGTGAAGAGAGGTCCTCATGCCAGCCGTTACTCCTGAGAAGTGGGCCGATCTTGCTCACTTCGCCGCCATTGACCATGGTGGCGACACCGAACGCTCCGTGAAGTCGGTGACGACCGCGCCGCAGGGCCTCGAAGGTGAGGGCTTTCCCGTTCGCCGGGCCTTCGCCGGACTCTCCATGAGGGACCTCGATCCCTTTGTCCACATGGATCAAATGGGCGAAGTTGACTACGCGCCGGGTGAGCCGAAGGGAACGCCGTGGCATCCGCATCGGGGGTTCGAAACGGTGACCTACATGATCGACGGCACGTTCGAACACCAGGACTCGCACGGCGGCGGCGGTCTCATTGAAAATGGCGCGACGCAGTGGATGACGGCCGGCAAGGGGATACTGCACATCGAGACCCCGCCGGAGGAACTCGTCGTGTCCGGCGGCCTCTTTCACGGTATTCAGCTCTGGGTGAATCTGCCGTCAAAGGACAAAATGATCGCGCCCGCCTACCAGGGCCTCGAGGCAGAGGACGTTATTTTTGTGTCCTCTCCCGACGCGGAGTCGCTCGTTCGCATCATCGCCGGCAACGTGGGGGGCTACCAGGGACCGGGATCGACGCACACGCCCATGGCCATGACGCACGTGTCGGTCGCTCCCGGTGCCCAGTTGGATCTGCCGTGGGACCCCACGTTTAACGCGCTGGTCTACGTGCTCGCGGGCTCGGGCTACGTGGGCAGTGAACGGCGCCCGGTCGAGGTGGGTCAACTCGCGGCCTTTGGTCACGGTGATTGGTTACGCGTGGGCGCCGACGACGTCCAGGATTCGCGAACCGTCAACTTTGAGCTTCTCGTCCTTGGGGGACAACCCATTGGTGAACACGTCGAGCACTACGGTCCCTTCGTGATGAACACGCGATCGGAGATTGTGGAGGCGCTCCAGGACTTTGAAGCCGGGCGGCTCGGCGTCATACCGCCTAACGCGCTGATGCCCCACGTGCCCGATCCCAACCCGGTCAGGGTGGAACACACGGGAATATAGTTCGCGACGTCGCTGGTTGTAACGAGGTACGACACGTCTTCTCGGTAGGGAGATCGCGACGGGTGAGGGAGTCGTTGATGGAGAACTTTTTTTGTGACGTACGTGATCCGTTGCTGCCCGGTAGGGACTTGCCCCACGGATCTCTAGCCCCACTTCTCGTCGCGATGACGTTCGTCACGGGACTCGTTGACGCGTTTAGTTATCTCGTACTGGGCCACGTCTTCGTCGCGAACATGACGGGCAACATTCTGTTCTTAGGATTCGCCCTCGCGGGTGAGCACGGTCTGTTGGTCGTGGCGTCCGTGACGGCCTTGGTGGCCTTTTTCTTCGGCGCGGCGATGGGCAAAGCTCATCGCCGTAATGAGAGATCATCGAGGTCGATTGCTCGCGGCCTCGTCGGAGGTGCAAGCGGCCTTTCTCGCGGTGGCACTGGTCTTCGCGGTCCTCTGCGCTACGCCGGTCGAAGGAGGGTACCGCTACGCGCTCATTGTCGCGCTCGCTCTCGCTAGGGGTGTTCAAAACGCCGCGTCGCGAAAGTTGGCGGTGCCGGACTTAACGACGACGGTACTGATCCTCACCATCACGGGTATCGCCGCCGACAGCACGCTCGTTGGTGGTCCCGGCTCGAAATCGGGCCGTCGGCTCGTTGCCGTGGCGAGCATGTTGCTCGGCGCCTTCGTGGGAGCGGTCCTCGCCTCGCACACGCGAATCTTTGTTTCGTTGATCATGGCCCTCGTCATTGTCGTGACGGTGGCCCTTTCGATCCTCGTGAGCGGTTCGTCAAACCCTGCGTGGATCTGACGACGAAGTGTAGGGATGTCGCTCGTTACGGGCGACGTCGATTCGCCGGTCGTTGCCAAGCACAATGTCGGTGTCCAGCGGCGCAGTTCAGCGCCTAGTCTGGTGCGAAACGAGCACTGGTTGCTCTGGTTGAAAGGGACGGGTCATGGACGACGGCACAATTCTGAAGCAAATCGAAAAGCTGTCGAACGAGGAGCAAGAGCTCGAAGAGTCGCACCACGGCAAGCCGCTCGCCCAGGATCAGCGCGAGCGTCTTCGCGCCGTTGAAGTTGAACTCGATCAGGCCTACGACCTATTGCGCCAACGCCGGGCTCGTCGGACCGCCGGCCAGGACCCGAATCAAGCGTCCGTTCGAACCGAAGGCGTCGTCGAGAACTACCTGCAGTGACCAATGAAGGCTGAAGCCGGCCCTCGCCGCAACATCGTTCGTGCGGGAACTGTTCAAAGGATGAGCGCGTGAACTTGGAACTACGTGATCGGGCCTTTCTCATCACGGGTGGTAGCGACGGACTGGGGCTCGGCCTGGCTCGCCGATTGGTCGAAGAAGGAGCGCGCGTCGCGGTGTGTGGACGTGACGCAGAGCGCCTCGCACAAGCGCAAGAACTGTTAGGTCCCGGCGCCTTGTGCTTTCGAGCCGACGTCACGAACGCCACTGAATTGGACGAGTTTGTCGACGAGACGCTGTCGCGTTTTGGCGGTCTCGACGGGGCGGTGAACAACGCCGGGCGTAGCGCGGGCACCTCGATTGCCGACTCAAGCGATGATGAGTGGCGTGAGGACTACGAGCTGAAGGTGATCTCCGCACTGCACGTGTCACGTCGCGTGCTACCCGCACTTGAGGAGACGAACGGTTCGATCGTGAACGTGCTGGCGATTATGGCTCGTTCCCCGGGGGCGAACTCGACACCCACGACGGCCTCGCGATCGGCGGGGCTCGCGCTGACGAAGGCCATGGCCAATGAAGTAGGGCCGCGCGGCGTGCGCGTGAACGCCATTTTGATCGGCCTCATCGAGTCGGGCCAGTGGGTGCGTCGGGCGAAGGATGCAAACACCGAGTTGACGGAGTTCTACGCGAACCTGGCCAAGGGATCGAAGGTTCCGCTCGGTCGAGTAGGTAAGGCCGAAGAGTTCGCCGATCTCGCGACGTTTTTACTCTCACCGCGGGCCAGTTACATCACCGGCGTAGGCGTGAGCATCGACGGCGGCCTCTCACCAGTTATCTAGTGCGGTCACGGCCCGGCGGCGCCGGTTTGACGCCAGCAGCGGATGGCAACTATCTCGGTGGTCCGTCAACGGTGGATGAAGGCCACTGACTTCCAGCTGGAAACGACACCCGGCGTCAAGAGCACCTGACGATTCATTTCTTACGAAGCCTTAGATGTTCATGCGGTACTCCACGCTGCAACTTACGACCGATGACTCGTCGCGTCGCCTCATTCTTCGTGGCCACGAGCGAGTGAGGCCCCGGGGCGGACGACTTACGCTTGTCGCCGCAACCCAGTAACTTTAGGACCACCATGTCGCCACCGTCTGAATCATTGGCACTTGCTCTAGAGCACGTCTCGGTTCACTTCGAGGGACTTAGAGCCTTGAGCGACGTCTCGTTTACCGTGTCGTCGGGAGAGATCGTGGGCATGATTGGCCCGAACGGCGCGGGCAAGACGACCGCGTTCAACGTGGCCTGCGGCTTCATCAAGCCCTCCGAGGGACGCGTGCTCTTCCCCAATAAAGGTCACGCGAATCTAAAGCCCAACCAGCTCGCTCGCGCCGGCGTCGCTAGAACGCTCCAAGGAGTCGGTCTGTTCCCTCACTGCACGGTGCTGGAAAACGTGATGGCGGGAGGCCAGGTTCGAGCGAACGGGGGATTCGTTTCCGGCTTCTTGTCGCTGCCGAGTGGCGTTCGCTCCGAGCGAGCGCTGCGTCGTGACGCGTTCGCGGTGCTCGAACGCTTGGGGATCGCCAAGATGGCGATGAGACTACCGTCGGCGATCCCGTACGGCGTCGCGAAGAAGGTCTCCGTGGCGCGAGCACTGATGTGTGATCCGACCCTGCTCTTGCTCGATGAGCCGGCGTCGGGCCTCGACGAAGCCGAACTCGAGGACTTCGCGGCACTCATCACTGAACTGCGATCCACGATGGGCGTACTGCTCGTCGAGCACGACATGGAGTTCGTGATGCCGCTCGTCGATCGGCTGGTCGTACTGAACTTCGGTCATGTGATCGCCTCGGGTACGCCCAGCGAAGTCCGGGACAATGACGCGGTGATCGCCGCCTACCTCGGGGTGGACGAGTGATCGCGGTCGAAGAGCTCTCGGTCTCCTACGGAGCGGTCCAGGCGCTGCGTGGCGTCTCGTTTCGAGCCGAAACCGGGATGATCACCGCGGTACTCGGCGCCAACGGGGCGGGCAAAACGACGCTGCTGCGTACGATCAGTGGATTGAAGGAGCCGGTGAACGGAACCATCACACTCGACGAGCACTCCCTGGTACGTGAGAGGCCTGAGAACATCGCCCGACTCGGCGTGGGCCACGTGCCCGAAGGCCGTGGCGTCATTAGTGAGTTCACGGTCGAGGAGAACCTGCGCCTCGGCGCGATGATGGCCAAGGTCAATCTGTCCGATGGACTCGACGAACAGTACGAACGATTCCCCGTCTTGGGCGAACGACGCAAGCAACACGCCGCCAAACTCTCCGGAGGCGAGCGTCAGATGTTAGCCATGGCCCGCGCACTTATCGCCCAGCCGACGGTTCTCTTACTCGATGAGCCGTCGCTCGGACTGGCGCCGCTGGTCACGGCGCAGTTGATGCACGCGATTCGCGACCTCTGCGCGTCGAAGAGCCTCACCGTGATACTCGTCGAACAAAACGCGACGACCGCCCTTCGAATCTCCGACCACGCCGTCATTCTCTACCTCGGGCGCGTCGTGGCCAACGACGCCGCGGCCAACATCGTCGCCGACGAGGATCTGCGCGAGCACTACCTCGGCAAGGTCGAGTGATGGACGTGTTCCTGACTTCGAGGATCATCTCCGACATCTTGGCGGGTCTCACGAACGGCGTGATCTACGGCCTGGTGGCATTGAGTCTGGTACTGGTTTGGCGCTCGACGCGCATCCTGAACTTCGCCCAGGGCGCGATGCCGATGTTCGCCACCTACATCGGCATGGTGGTGTTCGCCCACGAACTGGGCTACTGGCCCCTGGTGGGCATCTCCATCCTGGCGGGATTCACCGTTGGTGGGGTGACCGAACGGGTGCTGGTTCGACATCTCTACGGCAAGCCCGAGATCAATCCAATCGTGGTGATGGTCGGCTTCTTGATTGTGCTCGAAGGCGTCGCCGCCGCCATCTGGTCGACGACGCCCCGAGGAATTCCCAATCCCTTTTCCCCCATTGACTGGCAGCTGGGCGGCAAGCCCGTCTCGCTCTCGCCCTTCAATGTCTACGAAATCGTGACGGGGCTCGTCGTCATGACCTTGGTCGCCGTGCTCTTTCGCTTCACGAAACTCGGACTCCAGCTACGGGCTTCGGCGCTCGCGCCCGAGGTCTCGCGACTGCTCGGGGTACGCGTCGGGCGGATGCTCACCCTCGGCTGGATTCTCTCGACGGGCGTGGGCACCATCTGTACCGTGCTGGTGGCCTCGAACTTCTTCACGGGCTTGACCCCGCAGGTGATGGACGGGATCTTCGCGTTCGGATTCATCGCCGCGGCGGTGGGCGGCCTCGACAGCCCCGTGGGAGCGATCGTCGCGGGCGTGTCCATCGGCATCATTCTCCAGTTCGTCGGGGACTACGTGAACTCGAACGCCATCATCTTGACGGCGTTGATCATCCTCATCGTCTCGTTGATGGTTCGCCCCAACGGGCTCTTCACCAAGAGCTCGGCGAGGCGAGTCTGATGCAGTGGATCTTGGCGCGACGCCGCGTGGCCGTGACGGTCGGACTCCTAGTGGTCGCCGTCGTGGTCACGGCACTGACCGCTTCCTCGGTACGTGACGGCGTGGCCCTCGGCCTGGCGCTCGCGGTGGCGATCACGGGTGTCGCGACGCTCACGATTGCTGGCCTGCGAGAGGCCCACCCGGTGCTCGCGCGAGCGGTACTGACCGTGGTGGTCCTCGACGCCTCACTCTTCGCCACGTACTTCTTCTCGTCCATCACCAACTTCAATCTGGCGATTGGCGCCGCCATGTCGATTGTCCTGCTGGGGCTCTCGTTCCTTACGGGCGCGTCGGGACAGATCTCTCTGGGCAACAGCGCGTTCATGGGTGTCGGAGCGCTCGCCGTGGCGATATGGGCGAATCACCACGCGTCGACGCCGATCGTCGTGACGCTCCTGATCGCCGTCGTCAGCGGCGCCCTCGTGGGTCTGCTCTTGGGGCTCCCGGCCACGCGACTGCGCGGTCCGTATCTCGCGGGGATGACGCTGGCCTTCGCGGTGGCCTTCACCGCGATCGTGAACTCCTTCTCTACGTGGACGGGTGGCGACGCGGGCCTGCAACTGCCCACCGCCGTGACGCCGCCGAACTGGCTCTCTAGTCTCTTTAACGCCCAGACGTCGGTGCTCACGGTTAACACGATGTGGCTCGCCGATATCACGATTGTCGTGACGGGTGTCGCGTTCTTCTTCATGGCCAACCTCTTTGCCAGTCGCACCGGACGAGCCATGCGATTGATTCGCGATAACGACGTCGCCGCCGAACTCGTCGGCGTCTCGCTGCCGCGCACGCGGGTCATCGCCTTCATGGTGTCGTCGGCCTACGCGGCCCTCGGCGGAGCCTTATGGACACTGATCAACAATTCGGTGTCGCCCCCGACCTACTCACTCGCCCTCTCGATCACGATCTTGTCCCTGGTGGTCATTGGGGGAATCGGAACTATTCCCGGAGCGTTGATCGGTGGACTCATCTACGCGTATTCGACGAACGTGATCTCGTGGTTCACGGTGCACACGGGCATTAACCCCCAGGGCAACCTCGCCAGCCAGTTGCCCGGGATCATCTTTGGCGGACTACTCATTGTGACGATGCTCTTCGCGCCGATGGGTATCGTCGGGGCCGTTCGACGTCTTTGGGCCAAACGACGTGTTCGAAGTGCCACCTGACTTGCATTGACTCTTTGGCCCACCTACGCTCACCAGTTAGGCATTACTTTAGGGAGACAAGACATGAGTAAGACGTACGCGCGCCGATTCGGGACCACGGGTGCAGCGCTGTTGCTGTGCACGGGACTCGTGATGGCCGGCAGTTCCGTAGTGAGCGCGGGGGCGGCGACGCACACCCCGGGTGTCACCGCTAAACAGATCACCATCGGGGCCACGGTGCCCCTCACGGGCATCGCCGCCGCTGGCTACAACGAGGTCGCCAAAGCAGCCGACGCCGTCTTTGAGTACGTCAACAGCAAGGGTGGCATCAACCACCGCAAGATCAAGTACATCTTGAAGGACGACTGCTACGGCACACCCGGTTTCGGCTGCACCGGCACGCCGAGCACGGTAAGCCAGACCCACGCGCTGCTCTCGGTACCGGTCTTTGCCACCGTGGGTTCGTTGGGCACGCCCACCCAGGACTCGGTGCGCTCACTGCTCAAGTCCAATGGCGTTCCCCAGTTCTTCGTCAACTCGGGCTCGCGGGACTGGAATAATCCGACCACCTACCCCGGACTCTACGGTTGGCAGACCAGTTACACCGAAGAGAGCAAGATCTTCGCCCAGTACCTCAGCGCCACGTACCCCACGGCCAACGTGTGCTTCCTGGGACAAGGTGACGACTTTGGGACCGACGGCTTGGCCGGTTTGGTGGCCGGGGGCGTCACGCCCGCCGACACCCAGCTCTACAGTGTCGCGGCCCTCGTTACGACCCAAGGCGCGTCCTTCGGGCCATACCTCGCGCGATTCCAGACGGAAAAGTGCACGGTCGTCGTTCTCGACACCATTCCTGGGGCCACGGACGCGGCGCTCGGCGCCGCCTTGCAGTTGGGTTACTCGCCGCACTGGGTGATCTCGAGCGTCGGTTCGGACCCGGCCACGGTCTTCGCGCCACTGGCGGCGAAGGGACTGAGCGTCGACCCCGAGGTCGGGGCGGTCTCCTTTAGTTTCCTGCCCGTGCCGGGCAGCAGCAGCGCGTGGATCCCCTGGATGCGAAAGGTGCTGACGGCGGACAAGGCGCAGTTCCCGGGCTTCAACGCGACCACGACGATGGACGGCAACATGGAGTACGGCATTGGCTGGGGTGTGGCCTTCGTGGAAGCGCTGAAGGCTGCCGGCAAGACGTTCACGCGTGCCAGCTTTCTCAAGACCCTGTCGAAGACGACGTTCTCTCAGACACCGTCGCTGACGCCCCTGCGCTACACGTCCACTGATCACCAAGGTTTGAACGGTGGCTTCCTCACGACCGTGACCAGCTCGACTGCGGTGAAGGCGATAACCGGCAAGATTTTCACCACGGACAGCACGCCCAGTGGACCAGTGGTGGCGGCCAAGAAGGTGAGCACCGGGATCCCGTCCTGGCTGAAGTAGTTGGCGACGGTCACTGGTTAAGAGCCCCGGAGAATTTACCCGGGGCTCTTAACCAGTGACCATTGCTCTCGGCGTACCTTCTCTTAGCGCATCAACGGCGCGCTCTCGTAGAGAACGCGTAAGGCGACCGTGGCGGAGAGTTTCGAGCGGCGGCCGACTCTTCTAGTGCCCCACGCGACTTATTTCGCGCAGCAACTCGCGAACCTTGGTGACGACGTCCGACGCGGTGGCGTAAGGCCCTAATCGGGCGCCAGCTCGACCGTGCAGATGCGCGGCTAGCGCTGCGGCGTTCAAGGAATCGTGTCCTCGGGCGATGGTCGCGGCGATCAGTCCCGACAAGACGTCGCCGGTGCCCGCCGTCGCCAAGGTCGGCGTTCCCGACGTCACCACCCGCAACGCGCCCGAGGGACTCGCGATCACCGTGGTGGGACCCTTTAAGAGCACGACGCAGCCGGTTGCTCGAGCGAGTTCTCGCACCTCATCGAATCGATTCGGTCCCAGGGGATGGCCAGTGAGACGGACGAACTCGCCTTCGTGAGGCGTGAGCACCCACGAACCGTCGCGCGGAGCGAGTTCGTCAAGCAGCGTCCGGTCGAGCCCGTCGGCGTCGAGGACGACGGGACAGGCAGCCTTGGCTAAGCGTTCACGCAACCACGTCGAGGCGCCGGGTCCAAGACCGGGACCCGCGACGACCGCTCGACAGCGGGGATCGACCCTGGGATCGACGGAGTGAACGACCTCCGGCGGAAGTTCGACCGAAGAGGCCACGTACCCTCGACTCTCGAAGCGAATCATTGACGCGCCCCCGGCGAGGGCGCCTCGAAGAACCAACTCGGCGGCCCCCGGCATCAGCGACGAGCCGACGAGAGCCTGGAGGGCGTGATCCCACTTGTTATCGTTCCGGTGGACAGTGATGAGCGAGGCGAGATCGACGTCGTCGAGTAGGCCGTCGTCGAAGGCGGTCACGATGCCAAGCCCGGCGAAGTACAGCGCACCCATAAGTTCGGCGGACGGGCCCGTCAAGTGTGCGGGCTTGAGGGCACCGAGAGCGAGCGTGGCGCTGGCGACCATCGGTTCGCCGAGCACTGCGCCCGAGTCGGCGTCCACACCCGAAGGAAGGTCCACGGCGAGTACCAGCGTGCCGGGCGACACCTTGGGAGCGATGAACGGGCGCGTGCAGCCCAGACCAAAGGCGGCGTCAACGACGAGGTCGTAACCGTGAAGCTGGGCCGGTAGGTGGTCCCACTCAGCGACGTCGACGCGTGCGCCGCGTGACTTCAGCCACGTGGCCGCGACGCGTCCGTCGGCACCGTTGAGCCCCGGACCAACGACGACGGCGACGCGTTTGCCATAACACGAGCGCAACAGTCGCTGGGCGTGGAGTGCGACGGCCGTGCCGGCGGACTCCACCAGGGCGTCGACCCCGCGCACGTCGCTCGCCTGGGCGTCGGCCTCGCGCATCGCGGCACTCGTCAAAATGGGAATCACGCACCCTCCAATGACCGTCGTGTCGCGGCGTTCACCACCGTGTTGCAATGTTACTGACGTACGTCACACCGTCGCTAACAAGAGTTACGACGACGGTCGGCAGTGAGACCTCCTCGGTTAAATCGGCACCCTTGGACGCAACGCCCGGCACTTCTCGAGATCACCCGACGACGCTCGCGCAGTGCCGGCACTTGGTCGCCGCCGCGGGAAGATCGGCCGAGAGGCACTCGGGGCAGGTCTTGGTGGCCGCCGGAGGTCCGAACACCGGCGTACCTTGGCGCGCCATGTACGAACGGTACGGCACGACGAGCACGAAGTAGATGACGCCCATGTAAATAGCGAAGTTGATGATGGCCGAGATGAAGTTACCCAGGGAGATGAACTGTCCGTTGATCGTCCAACTCAGTCCCGGTCCACTGGCGCCGTTACCGCCAATGGCGTTGATCAAGGGCGACACGAGGTTGCCGGTAAACGATTGAATGAGGGTACTGAAGGCGAGGGCTACCACCAGGCCGACGGCGATGATGATGAGGTCTCCTCGCATGAGGAAGTTCTTAAAACCCTTGAGCATGAGGTCTCCTATCCGACGGGTGCCCTGACTCTAGCCAGTGCCCTGCGGTGGAGCGAAGGAGTGAACAGGTGAGAGTTCGCCGAGGACTGTCGTCAGCCTAGATTCGGTGCCCGACACTGGCGAGGTTACGAAGAAGCTGCGACAATGCCCGTGATCGCGCTCACGATCTCGTCGGCGCTGGCGCCGGGGCCAAAGACCGCCGCGACGCCGAGCTCTTTAAGTTCGTCGAGGTCGTGTGGCGGAACAATGCCGCCGAGCACGACGGGGATATCCGAGCCGCGCTCGCGAAGGGCCTCTACGACCAGTGGCGCGAGGGTCATGTGCGCGCCGGACAGCATCGAGAGTCCGACCACGTCGACGTCTTCTTGGATGGCGGCCGTCGCGACGGTCTCGGGGGTTTGAAAGAGGCCGGTGTAGACGACTTCCATGCCGGCGTCGCGCAATAGGCGGGCGACGACCTTGATGCCTCGATCGTGACCGTCGAGGCCAACTTTCGCCACCAGGACCCGCACACTCATAGTGAGGGAACTTCGACGTGGCGCCCGAAGACGCCCTCGAGAGCCTTCATCATCTCGCCGACGGTGGCGTACGTCTTGGCCGCGTCAATGAGAGCGGGCATGAGGTTGACGTCGGGTTCGCTCGCTTCGTGGCTCAGCCGCTCGAGCGCCCGACGCACCTGCTCGTCGTCGCGGTCGTGGCGAACTTCCTTGAGGCGAGCGAGTTGCTTGCGCTCGTCTTCGTTCGAGATGCGCAGCGTCTCCAGATCGTTGTCGTCGTTGCCTTCGAGGAACTCGTTCACGCCCACCACGACACGCTCGCCAGAGTTGAACGACCGTTCGAGCTCGTAGGCCGAATCGGCGATACGTCCTTGGAACCAGTTCTCTTCGATTCCCCGGATGCAGCCTTCGAGCATGGAGCCTTCGCCCATTTTGCTGATCTGCGCGAAGATGACTTCGGCTTCGCGTTCCATCTCGTCGGTCAACTCTTCGATGAACCACGATCCGCCGAGGGGATCAGCGACGTTGGTCACGTTGGTCTCGTGGGCGATGATCTGTTGGGTCCGTAGGGCAATTCGCGCGGCCTTCTCCGAGGGCAGCGCGAGGGCTTCGTCCATGGAGTTCGTGTGCAGTGATTGGGTTCCCCCCAGTACGCCGGCCAGTGCTTCAATCGCGGTGCGCGCGATATTGATTTCTGGTTGTTGGGCGGTGAGCGACACACCGGCCGTTTGCGTGTGAAAGCGAAGTTGCCACGATCGCTCGTCCTTGGCGCCGTAGTGCTCTTTCATCCACTTCGCCCAGAGGCGCCGCGCCGCGCGGTACTTGGCGATCTCTTCGAAGAAGTCAATGTGCGCGTTAAAGAAGAAGGACAGGCGCGGCGCCACGGCGTCGACGCCGAGACCCCCCTGACCCGCGAGTTCGACGTAGGCAAAACCGTTCGCCAGGGTGAAGGCCAGTTCCTCGGCGGCCGTAGAGCCGGCCTCTCGAATGTGGTAGCCCGAGACCGAAATGGAGTTCCACTTGGGCATCTCCGCGGCGGTAAAGGTAATGGTGTCGCGCACGAGGCGCATGGACTGACGCGGGGGGAAGACGAACTCCTTTTGCGCTTGGTACTCCTTCAAGATGTCGTTCTGCAACGTGCCACCGAGACGTTCTCGCGCGACCCCCGACTCTTCGGCTTGGGCGACAAAGAGGGCCAGCATCACGGCCGCGGGGGAGTTGATCGTCATGGACGTCGTGATCGTGCCGAGGTCGATGCCGGCAAAGAGATCGCGGACGTCGGCCAGAGAGTCAATGGCCACGCCACAACGCCCCACCTCACCGAGGGACATCGGGTCGTCCGAGTCCAGACCGAGGAGGGTGGGCATGTCGAAGGCCGTCGACAGCCCCGTGCCCCCGGAGCGAATGATCTCTCGAAAGCGAGCGTTGGTGTCCTTCGCGGTGCCAAAGCCCGCGAACATGCGCATCGTCCAGAGCTTCGTGCGGTACATCGAGGCGTGCACGCCTCGGGTGTAGGGGTAGAGACCTGGAAACTCGGCGTCGCTCGGACCGTAAACCGGCGCCAGGGGAATGCCCGACATGGTGGCGAATTTTCCCGGTCGAATCGGCGCGGCGTCATAGAGGCGGCGCCAACGCTCCTGGGCACTTTCTGTTGCCACGTGGTCACCTCCTCCCTAGAGATTTCATTTCAAATCCAGCATAGAGTGCCCTAGATTGCACGTTCTCGTGGTGTCCGCCCGACGCGACGTCGACGCCTGACGTTGATGTCGAGCCGCTCGTAGCCATCCGTGCTGACTACCAATCACCCGAGAGGAGTCCAGGAGCCGTTCTCCATTCACGCCGACGAAAGGGAACTTCCCTAATGGTGGAATCGAAGATAGACCAGGGAAAGCGCGAGAGCGAACGCGGCCCAACAGAGATTGCGCAGTGCCCGTTCGAGAGGCGCGAGCATTGATTGAGTGGTGACGGACACCGTTGTGCCGTCGAAGAGTACTTGAACTCCGTCGATGGACGAGGTCCGACGACGAATATCACGCGCCGGCGACGACAGTTCGCGCTGCGCCTGTGAGACGAACGCCGAGAACGCCGCGGCCAGTAGTGCTGGAATCGTGATGTTGGCGTGTTGGGCAAAGTACGCGGTGAGGAGGGGGAACCCGCCCCAGCCCAGAGCAAAGACGGCGTCGGAGTGGAGTCGACCGTGGAAGAGTTCGAGATTGTAGGCCAGCGCAATGGTGACGCCCACCGCAATGAAGATGGCGAGGTACGGGCTCACTAGAAAGAGTCCCACGACGCCCAGGGCGACGGCGCCGCCCAATCCGACACACGAAGCCGTGACGAGTTGCCACGTTGGAATCGACGTGGCGAGGGGTCGGCCTTGCAGTTCGTCGAGGGCGTGCGCGCCAACGCCGACGGCCAAGAAGAACGCCAGCACGGTGAAGGCCAGGCGAACGGCGTTCACCGGTCCGACGAGGCACGCGCCGATCACCACAAAAGAGAGATGCAAGAGTGTGTACGGCGGGTGGAGCAGGGTCCACCAATCGCGCAGCGACGTCCGAGTTAAGAACGTCGGCTGTGCGTAAAAGGCGGGGCCGACCTCTGGCGTTTTCTTGGGAGAAGATTTGAAGATCGTCACTTTGACCGGTACCCCCACGTCACGAGTCCTCCACCCAAACTCATCGAGCGATACTCCACGTGTTCGATGCCCGCGTGCTCCCACGCCCGCAGAATCCAGTGCAGGGGATAACTCTTGTAGTGAGAGGAGATGCTGGGCCCGAGGAAACGTCCGACGTCCCACCAGCCCTTGCCGCCAGTGACGTAGCCCGCAACCGGCAACACTGCGCGGGTGTAGAACCACCAGGCGACGCGCCAACCGATCGACGTCGGTACGCCGAACTCGAGGCTCGCGATTGGTCCGCCGGGCTTTACCACTCGGGCGAGTTCGGCCAAGGTCGCTTGGGGATCTTCGACGTAGCGAAGAAGATAGGTGAAGGTGAGTCCGTCGAAGGTGGCGTCGGCAAAGGGGAGTTGCTCGCCACGACCGAGAACGAGCGACACCCGCCCCGTGAGACCCGAAGCCTTCACGTTGGACTGACCTTGGCGTAGCATCTCCTCGCTCAAATCAAGTCCCACGATTCGTGCGGACGAGCGCTTGGTGAGAGCTTTCGTCACGGCGCCAGGTCCACAGGCGACGTCCAAGATGAGTTTGGGATCCGATCCCACCACGTGATCGAGCATGGCCGATCGCCACCGGCGGTCTTGACCGAAAGAGAGGAGTGCCGCGAGCAGATTGTAACGAGAAGGCAGCGAAGCGAACAGACTTCTTGAAAAAAGGTTGGGCGTCTTTCGAGAAGCCGTGACGTTTCGGTTTCGGGACATCATCGCCGCCACGTCGTTCGGTGAACGACGGGACCACGCGCCGTCAGCACGATTGCCGGGCAAGTCAGAAGAGCCATCCCCACACTCCTAGGTCGCGGTCTAGCCAGCGTATTCGTGTGAACCACGTGTCCGCTCGTCACGTCAATACTGTCACCCCGATTGGAACTTCTTGACCATCAGGCCGGTCGGCGTCGCTCGCCATGGCCGATTCAAAGTGTCGAGAGATGAGTAGGAATTCGTCGACTTACGAATCGAGAAAGGTATTTCACTACTTGAACACGACCGTGGCGAGCGTCGAGGCGACCGGGCGCGGGGCGAACTAGGATGGCACTCTGTTTCGATAACTGAAAAATTAGAAAACGCTGAATCCAGCCCCCGTTGAGCGTCGTCGCGAGACGAGGAGACTCATCAATGGTGCCATCGGCGTTGCGAACTGGATCGATGCGAAAAACGACGCGGGACGCCCGACGTGGTGGCTAATCGGTTAGTGGACATCTTTGAGCTCATGGCGCGACAGGAGCGCGATCTTCCCCACGGTGTGTCGCTGTGCTCGGTCGCGGCGGAAATCACCGAACTCAGTGGCGCCGGTATCACCCTGTCGTCAGCCGGGGATCAGAAAACGCCTTGGTGTACCAGCAACCGCGTCGCCCAGGAACTGATGGATCTCGAGATCATGTTGGGAGAAGGTCCTGGTGATGAGGCGAGTCGAAGCGGCGTGGCCAATCAGGAGTTGAATCTTATGGAACCCGAGAGTTCTCGTTGGATGATGTACTCGCCCGAGGCGGCGGCCGCCGGAGCGCGAGCGGTCTTTGGCTTTCCCGTTCGCATCGGCGCGGCCCGTTTTGGCGCACTGAGCTTGTTTCGTGACGAGCCGGGACCGCTCAGTGAAACGCAGACTTCGGACGCGTACTTGATGGCGTCAGTCATCGGACGAGCCATTTTGACGATGCAGGCGGGCGCGCCCGGCGACGCTCTGGCCGGCGAACTTGACGGCCAGTCAACCCTCGATTTTTCGGTTCACCAGGCCGCGGGAATGCTCTCGGTGCAAGCGTCGCTTTCAGTGAGGGACGCACTCGTGGCGCTTCGCGCTCACGCCTTTGCCACCAAGACGGCACCTTCCGTGCTGGCCCAGCGTGTCGTAGACCGTGAGGTCCGTTTCGACCCCGAATCCGGGGCGTGGCGAGACGATAGGGAGAAAAATGACGGTTGAGAAGGCTAGTATTCCCATTATTGGACCAGCTAGACCCGTTGATGTCACTAGTCGTCATCGAACGGTTAGAGATCAGGTGGAGTAATGGCTAGAGAATCGCTTTTAATTGCAACGCTCGTCGAACTCGCCGATAATCTCGTGGATCACTATGACGTGATTGACGTTCTCACGGTCCTCACCGATCGCTGCGTCGAGGCCGTCGACGTCGACGCCGCTGGCGTGATGTTGGCCTCTCCCGGGGGGGAACTGCAGTTCGTGGCTTCCTCCAGCGAGTCGATGCGAGTACTCGAACTCTTTCAGATTCAAGCCAATGAAGGCCCCTGCGTGGACTGTTTTCGAGACGGTAAAGCCATCGTCAACTACTCGCTGAGTGAAGCCGATGGGCGATGGCCACACTTTACGCCGCGGGCGCTCGATCAGGGCTTTCGTTCGGTGCACAGTCTTCCAATGCGACTTCGCGGACGAACGATTGGCGCGCTCAATCTCTTTCGAACGACGCAGGGACCCCTCGAGGTCGACGACGTCGTCGTGGTACAGGGACTGGCTGACGTCGCCACTATCGCGATTCTTCAGCACCGCTCGTCCCTGGACGCTCACACGCTAAACGAACAGTTGAGTAATGCCCTCAATAGTCGAATCGTTATCGAACAGGCGAAGGGGATAATTAGCCAAGCGACGAGTAGCGACATGGATAAGGCTTTCGCTCGACTCCGTGCGTACGCACGGAATCATAATGCGGGCCTCACCGACGTGGCCACGCGAATCGTGGAAGGTTCGCTCCACCCGGGCAGCCTTAACCACCCGACCAGGTCCCCGTCTAGGGACACGGGATCCTGACCGAAACTGCTCCTTGGGCGATCGGGCGATTGGTCAAGAAGCAAAGTCGTTGCTTCGGTGGCGCTCTCTTTTGCCGCCCCAAGTGGGCTGGGCCGGCGCAATCAACGTATCCTCGGTGTCCACTAGCAATTGACTCGGTACCTCGAGACGGGAGTGTCGTACGTCGGGTCTCGACGTCTCCGCCACGGACACCGAGGGGGATGGTACTCTCCAGCTAGGACGTCCAGACCTCGCATCCTTCTCGCTTGACACCTGTCGAGCCCGTAAGAAGAAGGAATGATATGGGTCTGCCAGGAATGGTTCTCAGCGCTATCGCGACGGCGGCTGGCGCAATTATGTATTGGGCTGTGACCTACCAAGGCACCGGCTTTCGATTATCCACCGTAGGCGTCATTCTCATGATTGCCGGAGTTGCTGGCTTTATCGTGTCGTCAATCATTTTTGGCATCTCGCGACGTAGTGTCGGCGCGGGTCCTCACACGATGGATCGCCAAGTCGTGGATCCCCAAGGTCGCTCGAGTTCTTTGCACGAAGAGACGAAGGGGTAGGTAGTGACGTTCGTCCCGGGCGCCACGGTGGGGGGCGACAACCCTTCTTCGTATCGTCCGAGACCTTCTCGACCTGGACTTGGTCGAGGTGAGAGATCTTGAAAGGAGGAGAAGGCTTTACAGCCGTGCCGGCACAGTAATAATCATTCTTGCGATTGTCATCGTGTTCTTGATCGTTCGATGACGTCGCGAAATGTTACGAAACCGCCCGGAGAAGGAATGTGGCAGTAAGTGGTGGAAGTTTCGAAGTTTCGCAGGGGCGGAGGCCTCTCTAAGAGAAGGAAGAGGGCCAACTATGGCCATGAAGGATAAAGCAAGGAATATTTTTCAGGTCAACAAGGGAAAAATAAAGGAAGCGACCGGCAACGCCGTAGGTAATAAGCACCTCGAAGCGGATGGACGGCACGACCAAAAGGTTGGCGACCTCAAACAGGCGGGCGAGAAGGTCAAGGATGCTTTTAGAAAGCGATGAGCCGCCCGACGGCCCAGACGCGGTCGCCCTCTTGATGAGCGAGTCTCGCTCTATGCACTTAGTGGACAGTGAGTTCGAGATCAGTCCACTGCACGATGACGTTGAGCGCTTGATACAGATAGCTGCCCAACTCTTTGCAGCGATTGAGCGCCAGATTCACCGTATTGAGGATGATCTCACGTTCACGTCGGGCAAAAATATGGTGGCGGGTGGACAGACGATGTTCAAAGAGCAGCTCATTCGAACTGCTCAGGCACTTGACGCATCGCTTCAAGAGATTGCTCTGCACCTCGGTCAAAGGGCTGAAGAGTTACCTGAGGCTCCGATAAACCGTCAGAGCAGGTTTGTTGACTATTTCTGAAAAGTCGAAGTCACTGATCTCGTCATCGTGAACCGTTGAATCGACCGTTCGTGTTCAGCCGAGTGTTCGAAGAGTGTGCGGGCATATAAAGGCTACTTCTCGTCGCCGTTGGGCTCTCGTAGGGCCTCGTGATGGGCGACCTGACTCTCTTCGCGTTGAATCAGTTCAGCGTCTTCGGCCACCTCTAAGTGGACCAAGAGGTCATCGGCGTGTGGGGACGTTCGAATCAGCTCATCGAGCTTTAGTTGCAGCACCGTCTGCTGGCGACTTTGGGTGTGTTGAATGACGAACAGCATGACCAGCGTGATCGAACTGGCCACCGTGGAGAACACCATCTGCCATTTTCCGGGGAATCCACTGAAAGCCGAAACAAGAATAAAGATGAGGAGGACCGTGGCGGCGACGACGGCCGCACTCGCTCGAGAGGTAAGTTCGCCGACCCAGTGCAGCACGCGACTGAAAAGCTGTGGAATCGGCGATTGCTCCACGAATTCCCCCTTGGCCTCGAACGCCTTCGAAAAGGACGCGTCGACGAGTTTCGCCGAGTTATGCAAACTGTTCGACTAGCGCCAAACAGGGACACGCCGCCGCCCATCAGGGCGTTGAAGCAAAGCGTAATCTGTTCGACAGTAAGAGCGGATCTTTAAGATGATGTTTCTGGAAGGATTTCCCCTCTTTTTTGAGGCGCCAGGTTCGGGTCGGACGATCTAGACGATTGTCGCCCGTGCGGACACGACAACTTCATTACTAATAGAGGAACTGTACGTCCACACACTCGTCGACGGCGAAACGTGATTCTTCGGGAGCTCCGGCAAGCTCGAATCAAAAGCATCAAAAGAATGTTGTACCGCGAGGGTTCCTGGGCGAAGTTGCGATGGTCGCCATAGCGGTGGTGGCGCTGACCGTCAATATGAAGCTCATGTCTTGGCTTTCTAAAGGCTCAAGCCACGGTACGAAATAGTTCAATGGAAGCGGCGCACTACCTCGTGAACAACTGAAGCGACACGCAATAATTCTCGAATTCGCCGTACTCCCAAGGGCGTCGGCCCAGCGAGTGGTCCATTTTTTGACGCGGTACTCGAACGGCTCAGTTAGCTTGCGCGTCGGCGATTTCGAGAGCCAGCAGGGGGGCCGATGCCTTATTGAGACACTCTTGGTACTCAAAGTCGCCGTGGCTGTCGGCGACGACGCCGCCGCCGGCCTGCACGGTGGCGACGCCATCACGTAACGAGAGCGTTCGAATGGTGATCGCAAAGTCAGCGTTTCCCGACAGCGAGAAGTAGCCCACGGCACCCCCGTAGGGCCCGCGGTAGACCGGCTCGAACTCGTCGATGAGTTCCATGGCGCGTACCTTGGGCGCGCCGGTCAACGTGCCCGCGGGAAAGAGCGCGTTAAAGGCGTCGAAGGCGTCGAGGCCATCTTGTAGTTCGCCGTCGACGTGGCTGACGAGGTGCATCAGGTGAGAAAAGCGCTCGACGTGCGCCAGTCGTTCCACGCGAACGGTTCCGGGCTTCGCGACGCGGCCGATATCGTTTCGTCCGAGGTCCACGAGCATCACGTGCTCGGCGATCTCCTTCTCGTCCACCAGCATCTCGGCTTCGAGGGCGAGGTCTTCGGTATCGCTGTCACCGCGCCGTCTGGTGCCGGCAATCGGTCGAGTACTCACGACGCGTTCGTGCACCCGCATCAACATCTCCGGCGAGGCGCCGACGATTTGATGATCGCCCGAGTCCAAGAGGTACATGTACGGCGAAGGGTTCAGCGCTCGAAGGACTCGGTACAAGGTGAGCGGGTTGACGTCACTCTGGCGTTGAAACTGCTGGCTCGGGACGACTTGAAAGACGTCGCCGGCGACGATGTACTCTTTGGCGCGCTCGACGATCTCTTCGTACTCAGCGGCGCTGAAGTTTGAAAGATCCTTGGCGATCGCTCGGATGTCAATCGAAGACCTCTTCTGAGGAGCGGTCGCGACCAGGCGCTCGGCGCTGGAATCAACTCGTGGCGACGGGGTCAACAACGTGGTGACCAGTTCATCGAGACGGCCACGGGCCTCGGAATAGACCTCGCTGGGATCGTTCGACTCGACGATGGCGAGAACGACGACGGTCGTCGAGTGACGCACGTGGTCACAGATCAGCACCGCGCCGGGAAAGGAGAAATCGACGTCGGGCCAGGTGGGATGGCTCGCGCGGCCCGGCAGTCGCTCGAGGCGACGTACGTAGTCGTAGGTCACGAATCCCACCGCGCCGCCAATGAAATCGGGAAGATCACTCGTCACGTGCGTTCGATATTGCGCTAGGAGTGCGCGTAACTCGTCTAAGGGTTCGAGGTCGCTTTCGCGCGTCTCGCCGTCGTCGACAACCGTGCGGGTGTCTCGCGTCGTGAGGCGCCAGCGACGATCGAGACCAATGAACGAGTATCGACCGGTCGCGTCGCCAAGCGCCGCGCTCTCCAAGAGGAAGATGGCCCGCTCGCCGAGTTGTTGGTACAGCGACACGGGCGTTTCGCGATCGAGTTGCAAGGTCACGTGCAGCGGCACCACGTTGAAACCTTGCGCAGTGAGGTCGAGGAACGACGCGAGTTCGAGGGGTTCCATGGCGAAAGGATAGTGACTCGGCGCCGTAGTATTGCGCTACATGTCCGATAGCCCCTCGATTCTCGTCGTTGACAACTACGACTCGTTCGTCTACAACCTGGTGCAGTACCTGGGCGAACTCGGGGCCCTCGTCACGGTGCGACGAAACGACGAGGTCGCCGCGAGCGACGTGGCGCGGATGCACCCCGACGGTGTGCTCATCTCACCGGGACCGGGATATCCGAGCACGGCGGGCAACTGTTTAGAGATCGTTCGTTACTGCGGCGAGGCCGACGTGCCCCTGTTGGGTGTCTGTCTCGGTCACCAGGCGCTCGCCGAAGCCTTCGGCGGGAGGGTGCTGGTCGCGCCCGAACTCTTGCACGGGCGAGCGAGTCTGGTCACGCACGACGGTAGGGGCGTCTTTCGAGACGTCGCGAATCCTCTCGTCGTTGGTCGCTACCACTCTCTCGTCGTCGTCGATGAGGGCCTACCCGACGAGCTCGAGGTGAGCGCGAGGTCGAACGGGCTCGTCATGGGCATTCGCCATCGTTCGTTGGATCTGGAAGGGGTACAGTTTCACCCCGAGTCGGTGCTCACCCAAGACGGCTACTTGATGCTGGCGAACTGGCTGGAGCGCTGCGGCGCCCGCGACGCGGTCGCGAGAACTCAGACGTTGGGCCGTCGCGCCGACGAAGTTCGCGCGGCCCTACCCCAGCCGCGCCGCTAACGCCTAGCGGAGGACGCCGTCGACGCGTTGGGGCACCGCCAGTGGATTTGCGTCACGAAGAGCTTCGGGCAGGAGTTCCTCGGGCACACCTTGGTAGGTGACGGGGCGCAGCCATCGATCGACGCCACTCGCGCCGACTGAGGTCGCCGACGAGTTGGTCGTCGCCGGCCACGGACCGCCGTGTTGCATGGACCAACTCACGCCCACACCGGTGGGGAATCCGTTCGCGATAACGCGTCCGGCCTTGGTTTGACCGAGCTCTACGAGCCACGCCGCGTCATCGTCGTTGCTCGAGGTGAAGACACTGAAGGTGAGAGCGGCGTCGGCACTGGCGAGCGCTTTCGACAGATCGTCTCGATTGAGGTAGCGAATGACGATGGCGAGCGGTCCGAAGCACTCTTCTCGGAGCGCCCGAGACGACGGGTCCGAAAAGACCGCCGCGGGGACTTCGAAGAGCTGGGGACGCACGCTCGTTCCTTCATTAGGGTCATCGCCCACGAGGTGGCTGTTGTCGTCGACGCCGGCGATCGTCACGGAACCCGATCGAAAGTGATCGGCGATGTCCGCGGTCAACATCGTCATCGTCGTGAGTTCATTGAGGGCCCCAACGAGCGACGTCACCAGCGCGTCGCCGTTCGCGTCCTGGGGAATAAAGAGGAGTCCGGGTTTGGTGCAGAACTGACCAGCGCCTAGGGTCATCGATCCCGCGAAGCCCGCACCGATCTCGGGACCGCGCTCTTTCGCGGCAGCCGACGTGACGACGAGGGGGTTGGCCGAGCCGAGTTCGCCAAAGAATGGAATGGGCGTCGGCCGCGCGTTCGCGCGACTCCACAGAGCACGACCGGCCGGCACGGAACCAGTGAATCCCACCGCCTTCAGGGCGGGCGCGTCGACGAGGGCGACGCCGGCCTCAAATCCAAAGACGAGGCCGAGCAGCCCTTCGGGAGCGCCCCCTTTCTGGGCGCCGCGAACGAGCGCGTCGAAACAGGCCTGGCTGGTGGCGGGGTGCGCGGGGTGGGCCTTGATGATCACGGGACAGCCCGCGGCGAGGGCCGAGGCGGTGTCGCCGCCGGGCACGGAGAAGGCGAAGGGAAAGTTTGAACTGCCAAAGACGCCGACCGGTCCCAGCGGCACGCGCATTCGTCGAAGGTCGGGTAGGGGTCCCATCGGTGAGTCCTTCGCGTGGTCGATGGAGGCGAGAAGAAAGGCCCCGTCGTCGACGACGTCGCCGAAGAATCGCAGTTGGAAGGCCGTGCGGCGTAACTCGCCTTCGAGTCGGGGTCGACCGAGGGCGGTCTCTTCGAGAGCGAGGGTCACCAAACTACTGGCGTCATTCTCGAGCTCGTCAGCCATCGTGCGCAACAACTCTGAGCGCCACGACAGGGGTCGCCCCGCGTGCTCGAGAGCGACCAACGCCGCGCGGTCGCAAAGACTAAGCACTTCGTCGGGGGTCGTCTCGTTCACGTTGAGTTCGCGCTCGGTGCCCGTTGAGGGATTTCTACTCACGACTCGTGTCACGTCATCTCACTTTGTTGGAAGGGGTAGAACACCGCGACACCGGGCTGCGGCGGGCGAACGGTGACGATGCGATCGCCGCACAGCGACGCCATCGCCAACCCGTCCAGTGTTTCGCCGTAGAAGGCAACGTTGGTGGGCGAGAGAACGTACTCGCCGGTCCAGTCTTCGAAGAGCAGTTGAAGACCTTCTTCTCTCGTCCAGCGCCAGAGTTGATTCGGTTGATAACAAGAGATGAGGAGCCCTCCGCCGGCGTCAAGGGCCAGACCGTCGGGGACGCAGCGCTCCATGGGAATGACGAGTTCGAGGGGTCCGCCGCCGAGAGCCATCGCGCTCACCCCGGGCGCACTCGACTCAACGACCCAGAGCGTGGTCGCGTCGACGCACAGTCCGTTCCCGAAGGCGATTGGTCGCGGCGTCACGTTCGTGGTGGCACCGTCGGCGTCAATGACGAAGAGTTGACCGGTCGCTTCGTCGAACGATCCGGAGTCTGAAACGAAGAGCCGACCATCGGGGCCGAAGGCCGCGTAGTTGGGATAGTCAATGGCGCCGCCGAAGGGCTCGTACGTGCTCTCGGCCGTGATCCGCCAGACCTGATGATTGCCGGGATCGCAGACGTAGAGAAATCCGTCGCGGTCGAGCGCGAGACCGAGGAGCGCCCCACCTTCAATCGTCACGGTCGTCGTGGTGGTGCCGTCAAGTTCGACGCGATAGATCTGGCCCGCTTCGCCGCCGGCCCAGAGGCAGCGACGCCGTGGATCCCAGCAGACGCCCTCTGCGTGGTCGAGACCGCTCGCGAGGATCTGACGATCAAAGTGTGCCGGGATCGGGTTCGTCACGACGATCGCTTTCTCAGGGTCACGCCCGTCGCGGCGTCGAAGAAGTGTGCGTGCTCGGGTGACAGCTGCACCGAGAGCACGTCGCCGACGGTGATCTTGACGCGAGGCCCCATCTTCGCGACGAGCGAGGCCTTGCGCGAGATGTCGGCGCGAGCGTTCTCGGCGTAGGCGGACGGCTCGGTGTTCGGGTCCACGTGTGAGAGGTGGACCAGAATCTCCGCACCCAACGCCTCGCGACGCTCCACTCGCGTTTGGATGGTGTTCGGGCTCGACGCGTCGGTGATGATGACGTCTTCGGGACGAATCCCGACGACGACGTCGAGTCCGGAAGCGGGCAGTTCGTGCGACGACGTGTAGTGCCAGGGCAGCTCGATGGTCTGATCACCGAAGTCAACTTCGATCCGGTCGTTGCCGGCGCGAACGCGACAGCGCACGAGATTCATCGGGGGTGAACCCATAAATCCGGCCACGAACTCATTGACCGGATGATCGTAGAGATCCTGGGGCGTGTCCACCTGTTGGAGCTGGCCGTCACGCAGTACCGCGACGCGGTCTCCCATGGTCATCGCTTCGACCTGGTCGTGCGTGACGTACACCGTCGCCACGCCGAGGAGTCGCTGAATGCGCGCGATTTCGAGTCGCATCTCGACGCGAAGTTTCGCGTCCAGGTTCGAGAGTGGCTCGTCCATCAAGAACGCCTGGGGACTTCGCACGATGGCGCGGCCCATCGCGACGCGCTGGCGCTGTCCCCCCGAGAGCGCCTTGGGGCGTCGCTCGAGGTACTCGGTGAGGTGGAGAATGGACGCGGCCTCAGCGACTTTGCGCTTGATCTCACTCTTGGAATCGCCACGGATCTTCAGCGCGAAGCCCATATTCTCCGCGACGGACATGTGGGGATAGAGCGCGTAGTTCTGAAAGACCATCGCCACGTCGCGGTCCTTGGGCAACATGTTGTTGACGACCGCGTTGCCGATCTTGAGCGTGCCCGACGTGATCTCCTCTAAGCCAGCGAGCATTCGTAGCGCGGTTGTTTTGCCACAGCCCGAGGGACCCACGAGCACCATGAACTCTCCGTCGTCGACGTGCAGCGAGAGGTGGTCCACCGCCGGAGGACCGACACCAAAAATCTTGGTGACGCCGTCGAAGTCAATCTCTGCCACTACCGGGTACTCCTCTTAAGCGAACGGAAGTGAATGGTCATCGGTCGATGCCCATCGTGAGGCCCTTCACGAGATAGCGCTGAAACCCGAGGTACACGATCATCGCCGGGAGGGCGCTGATGAACGAGCCGGCCATCAGTTCCGGGATCGACGTCGTGCGACCGGCGGCGAGTACCGCCAGTCCCACGGTGATGGGCCGTTCCGAGGTGTTCTGGATAAAGAGCAGACCGACCAGGAGGTCGTCCCAGATCTGGATGAACTGCAGGACGGTCACCGTAGCGATGGCGGGAATCGCGATGGGCACCACGAGGCGCCAAAGGGCGCCGAAGTAGCCAAGCCCGTCGACGATGCCCGCTTCGATCAACTCATCGGGAACGCCGCGAAAGTAAGTGGTAAAGAGAAAGACCGAGAACGGCGTGCCGAGGGCGGCGTAGACCAGGATCGCGCCCAAGTAGCCGCCGGTTAGGCCGAGTTTGGTGACGTTGACGAATTCGGGCATCAAGATGGCCTGCAAGGGAACCATCATGGCGCTCACGATCACCAGAAAGACCGCCGTCGAGGTGCGAAAGCGCAGTTTGGCGAAGGCGAAGCCGGCCGGCAGGCCGACCACGAGGATGATGAGGATCGACGCGGAACAGACAATGGTGGAGCTGAGGACCTCCTGGCCGACCGGAATGGTCGCCGAGAGATGTTTCCAGCTGAGCCACGAGAAGCCCCCGCCCGAGAGGAACTGTGCTTCGGATTTAAGGCTGGTGATGATCATCACCCAGAACGGGTAGAGCATCACGACGACGATCACCACCATGGTGAAGAAGAGGGCCCAACGTCCGACCTTCGCCCGAGTGTTGCGCGACGGTGGCGTCGGCGCCTCGCGGCCGTCGGACTCTTTGGGCGGCGTTATGAGCGTGGTCACTCGTTTGATCCGATGAGTCGAAGTTGCACGACGCCCACAATCCCGGTGAGGACGAACAAGATCAAGCCGTACAGGGCGGCGGTGCCGAAATCACCTTGGTTGAAGCCCGTCTGGTAGATGAGGAACTCCATCGTGGTGGTGGCGTAACCCGGTCCGCCACCGGTCATGACGAAGATGAGACTAAAGAGTGCGGAGAAGAGTGCGATCACGGTCATCACGAAGGCCAGTTGGATGAAGCGACTCAGGTGGGGCAGGGTGATACTGCGAAAGATCCGCCAGCGGCCGGCTCCGTCGATGCGCGCCGCCTCTTCGAGACTCGGGTCCAACGTGGCGAGACCGGTGAGAAAGAGCATGGTGTTGGTCCCGATCATCGTGAAGACGAACGTAATGCCCAGCGCGCTGAGCGCCGTCGACTCGTAGCCCAACATGTTGGTGTTGACGTGCGAGAACCCCAGCGCGTGGATGATCGAGTTCAGCGTCCCCTGATAGGCGAAGAAACGCTCGGCCACGAGCCCGAGCACGACCCACGAGATGGCGGTCGGCAGAAAGTAGATCGAACGAAAGATTCGCCAGCCCGCGACGCGCTGGTGCAAGAGCACGGCAATCCCGAGGGGCAGGCCCAGTGCGAAGGGCACCGCCAAGAGTAGGAGCGCGTTATTTTCTAGGGCCGTCCAGAGGTTGGAGTTGTGAAAGGCCTGGGTCCAGGTGGACGGGCCGATCCACGTCGAGGTCAAACCGTTCCACTGGGTGAAGGAGTAGTACACCGCTTGGCCGATCGGCACACCGATGAAGCCGATCACTAGCGCGATCGCGGGCAGCGCGAAGAGAAACCCGGAGAGCTGGCGCCGCCGACGCAGGGTCATTCGCCGCACGCGCGGCGCGTTCTGGGTGATGGCACTCATGTGGGTACGTCGTTCACTCAATTTCCATTCACAGTAAATGGACGTCCCCACCCGGCTCGACTCTTCGAATCAGGTGGGGACGTGCCATTAGGTAATTCTTAGCCCGCGAAGCCCTTCTTACTTCGCTGTGCCGCGGGTAATAACTTCCAGGCTTGGGCCATGTTCTGCAGCGCGGACACCGGCGACTGCTGGTTCGCGAGCACCGCGGGCAGAACCTTGTCCGCGGCGTTGCCGACGTTGACCTGGATGTAGTTGTCCATCATCGGGTACGCGGTGAGGTGGCCCTTGGTGACGAAGTTCAACATCTCCTGGTTCACCGGGTTGGTCGTGGTCAAACCCTTGATGTCCGGGATGAGGCCAGCCTTGTTGATGATGTTGCCGGCCTGGGTCGTCGTCAAGAAGTCGAGGAACTTAAAGGCGTCGACCTTGTTCTTCGAGTACTTTGTCACCGAGAAACCGTCACCGGGGTACTCCACGACGCCCTTAATCGGCGCGTTCGAGTAGGGCGGTACGAAAGCCGCGACGTTGGTGCCCATCGTACTCGTGTACTGCAAGGTGTCCCAGGTGCCGTCGACCATCATGGCCGCCTTACCCTTCTCAAACTGTTGGATGTTAGAGGTATTGGTCAACACGTCGGTGTTGGTGTAGCCGTCCTTTTGTAGCGTCGCCCACTTCTTTAACTGGGCCACGTTGGTCGTCGACGTCCACGGAATGGCGCCGTCGTAGAGGCCCTTCCAGTTGGACAACGAGTGAGCGCCAATCATCAGGTAACTCATGTCGTACCACGGGTAGAACTCCGTACTGATGGCCTGTCCACCGTTGCCGTACACCATGGGCTGCACGCCGATGGCCTTGAGCAGCTTGCAGTCGGCCAAGAGCTGGGTCCAGTCCGTGGGCACGGTCTTGATGCCCGCCTTGGCAAAGAGATTCTTGTTGTAGAAGCCGATGTAGAACTGCGTTTCGAGTGGCATGACGTAGGCACCCTTGGACGCGTCAAAGTTCGGCGCTTCCCACTGCAGGCCCTCCATCTTCGCGAGGTCCGCGGCCGGCACGTTGCCCTTCAGGTTCACGAGGTAGCTCGAGTACTGAAGGTCGTAGATACCCGTCCACATGACCGCGAGGTCCGGTCCGTTGCCCGAGACCGCCGCCGACTGGAGCAACTGGAAGTAACTCGTGCCCGGTTGGGCGACGACCTTGATGCTGATGTTCGGATTCAGCTTCTCGAAGGCCTTGACGAGATTCGTCGTAGCCACTGCGTTTTGTTCGGTGCCGTAGTTCTGCCAAAGCGTCAATGTCGTTTTGGAGCTGGCCGAGGCTGGTCCGGCGGCGTAAAACGTCCCTGCCAGCATCAGAGCCGCCACTGCCGCTCCGATTCCTCTGGATCGTATCCGTTTCAAGGTTGTTCTCCCCTTAATCTCTCGAAGTTCACGGTGAACTCCAACTCTCGTGAAGCCTTCACTTCTCAAGACCTTCCCACTACCGGCTCAACGAGGCGCGGCGCCTGGCCGCGGGGTTGAACCAAGAAATCGAAGTCGCAGCCCTCGGGCGCTTGGGTAACGTGGCGTCGATAGAGCTCGACGTACCCGCGTGCGTCTACCGACTGATTCGGCGATGGCGTTCTCGTCGCGAGTTCTTCCTCGCTCACTTCAAGTTCGAGTACGCCCCCGTCGGCGTCGACGCGAATAAAGTCACCGTCTCTCACGAGTCCGATGACGCCGCCCACCGCGCCTTCGGGCGCGACGTGTAAGAACACCGTCCCAAAACTGGTACCGCTCATGCGCGCGTCGGTGACGCGAACCATGTCGGTGACGCCACGATCTAAGAGGGGTTCGGGAATGGGGATCATTCCCCACTCGGGCATGCCGGGTCCGCCCACGGGACCCGCGCCGCTAAAGACCAGCACGGCGTCCTCGGGACATTCGGCGTTCGCTCCGGTGCGTTCGGCGATGTCGTCAAAGCTCTCAATGACGTAGGCGGGTCCGCGGTGCCTAAGAAGCGACGGCGTCGCCGCGGAACGTTTGATAAGCGCTCCGCCCGGGGCCAGATTTCCTCGCACCACGCGAAACGCTCCGGCGCCGTCGACGGGACTGTCCACGTCGTGCACGACGCCGTTGGCGGGTTTCGCGAGCGACTGAGTGTCGCCCATGGTGTTGCCGTCGGCTAAGACCACGTCGGCGTGAAGCCGTTCACCGAGTGCCCGAAAGACTGTCGGGAATCCGCCCGCGACGTCGAGGTCTTCCATGAGGGCGCTGCCGGTGGGCTCAACGTCCACGATGACGGGCGTACTTCTACTCAGTCGATCGACCTCGCCGAGAGCGAGGTCGTGACCGAGTCGACGCGCCATGGCGGTGAGGTGGATGACGGCGTTCGTCGATCCGCCGATTGAACTGAGAACGACGAGCGCGTTCTCTAAAGCCTCACGGGTGACCTGACTCGAGGCGCTGGATCCTTCGCGCACGAGTTCGACGATGCGCCGACCGAGTAGTTGGGCAATCTCCCGGTGGCGAGGATCGCCCGCGGGAATCGACGTCGAGCCCGGCCACGCTAGTCCGAGAGCTTCCGCCATCGCGCCCATGGACGACGCGGTACCCATTGTGTTGCACGATCCCTTTCCTAACGTCAGGGCTTGCTCGAGCGCCGCCCAGCGTTCGTCAGAAAGTTGTTCGGCGCGTCGTTGATCCCACAGCCGCCAGAGATCCGTGCCCGTGCCGATCCGGCGACCCTCAAAGACGGCGACGGGTCGAGGACCCGAGACCAGCAGCAGCGTCGGAACGTTGGTGCTGAACGCCCCCATCAATGCGCCGGGAATCGACTTGTCACAGGCCGCGAGCACCACGACCGCGTCGAGGGGTTGGCTGCGAAGAGACTCTTCGAGCTCCATCGCGAGGAGATTTCGATAGAGCATCGACGAAGGCTTCATGAGGTCCTCGCCGAGGGACATCACGGGGAATTCCACCGCGACGCCGCCGGCCGCGGCGACGCCCTCTTTGAGCGGGGCGACGAGTTGGGCCAGGGGTTGATTGCAGGGGTTGAGATCGCTCGCGGAGTTGGCAATGCCAATGATCGGACGGCCGCCGATGGCGTTGACGTCGGCGCCGCCCATTCGCAGAGCGACGCGACTGTCAAGGGCGACTTCGTCGTCACCCCGCACCCAGCGGTCGCTCCGTAGGGTCATGGTTCGGGAACTCCGATTCCCTCGGCGCCGGGCTTGGAGATAGTGAGGTCGAGCGACGAGAGGTCGAGCCATTCGAGCGCGATCTGGGCGCGACGCACTTTTTCGCGGACGTTACCGACGACGTCGTCGCGTAAGTGTTGACCGGCCGGATAGACCGGACGAGCGTTTCGTAGCCCAAACTTCGCGTACAACGGCGCGGCCACGGCCGCGATCTCACCGAGTTCGTGCCCGCGCACGACCCCACCCATGGCGTCGGGCGACTCGAGGTAGAGGTCGATGGGAGCGTCGGAGAGCGTTCGTATCTCGGCGAGTTCGGCGAGCGTAATGTCACTCGGCACGTTCACCGTGGTTCCGCCGAGGGCGACGAGTTGGCGAAACGTGACGGGATTCGACGGCGCCAGTACGGCCGAGATCTTCCACACGATGTTGCTCGGCAGTTCGCCCGCACTGACCATCGATCCGAGAATCTCCATCAGACCCGTGTCGGCGATAAGAAAGCCCCGGATACCGGCGTCGACGGCCCGCTGAATGTCTTCAATGGCGTAGCGCAGTTGGTGAAAGCCACGAAGGCGTCCAGAGAGAAGTAGCCCGTCGGGGCTGCGCACCGCGCCGCCCACCCCGAACTCCTCGCGGGGCCCAACGAAGAGGTTGACCTCGATGCCCTCGTCGGCGCCGATCTGCGCCATGGTGGCGAGATCGTCCTTCGACAACAGCATCGCGCCGCTTCCCTGCGAGGCGCGATGAATTGGCACCTTTCGTTGACGAGCCTCGTCCACGACCGCTCGTAGCGCGTCCGGGTTTTCGACGCTAGGAATCTCTATGCGAAAGTGGGCGCCGTCGGGAAATCGAGCCGAGCTGGGCGCCGCCCCGTCGGTGAGCGAACCAACGTGTCGAGACAGAGCGGCAGAACCTCGGGGGCTACCAGCACCGTTAATCATGTTGAACCTTTCTCTCGCACTACTGCAAAACCTTGAGCGCACTACGTCGTGATCCATGCGGACCCTCGAGCACCGGCCACGAGGGCGTTTGCGTCACCAGCTCGAGTTCACTGTTCACGAGGTAGGTCTCCTCGATCTTGGCTCCACCGCGCAGACTAGGGTTCCACGCGATCGCGGTGTTGGCGCCCACAGTGAGATGCCAAAACGGTGAAGTTGTCTGCGTGGGGGCGAGTTCGAACTCGCGCTGTTCGAAGCCGATTGGGCCACCTTGGAAGTGTTCACGCCACGCGCCGGGTTGACCAATGGCGTCGTAACCCGACGCCAGCGCGTTGAGCGTTTCGCCCCAGGTACCGCCGGGCAGCGACGCTTTAAGTACGGCGTCATTGACCGTGTCGAGGGTCTTCATCAGCGTGACAATCTCATCATCTTTGTGTCGAACGCAGATGCGAGTCGCCGCGACGTGCAGACCGGCGCGCTTAGCCACGACGACCGCCATGATCGCGTCGCTGAGCACGGCCCCGACGGCCAGTGGGTGACGAACGTTACGAAGCCGTTCGTCGCCACCCACTATGAGACAGACGGCTTTGGCCCCTTCGGCCTCGAGCGTCGCACTAATCACGGCCGCGGTATCGAAGTCGGTGGTCAGGCCCGGCCTCCAGGCGTCAATGCCCGCGCCCAGGGCCGCGCCCACCAACGAGCCGAGTTCGCGAAGCTCATCTTGTTCAGCGTCACACAGGACGAGTCGCGCGGCCACGAGATTGTCTCGAATGTTTTCGCCGAAGGCGTGGCTATCGCTTAGGAGTTCGCTCGGCCGTACTTGAGCGTACGAACAGGCCAGTGCGAGCGGCGCGTTTGCGTCGTACCACGGCGCGCAAAGGACATCCCAGCCCAACTCTCGAACGTGAAAGTCGTTTTCGAAACGGGGTGCTTCAATCTCGTTGGTAATCAGCGCGGACCCTGCAGCGCAGTCGAGTATCCATAGCGGATCACTACTCGCCGCGAGATCGATAGGGTCCGACATCCCACCGCTTCGCCAATTGACCGAACCGGTCGACGTCACCACCAGTGGGCGAGCGTCAAAACCCTCGCGAAGCGCGTTCGCCGCGCGTTTCGCTGCCTCGGCTCTTCGACCGATACGGGACAGCCTGTTCGGCAGTACAAAACGCTTGTCGGAATTGATAACTGCATCCAAGCACGTTGGCCGGTCGAGGTCAAGTTACTAGTCATCCTGGCGGCAAATTTACCGTATAGTGTTTTGCCATGCCGAACATAGTTAAATTTACGGGCGACAATCGTTACCAGGTGCAGTCCGTGGCGCGCGCCGCGAGTCTCTTGAACGAGATTGCGAATCACGGCCCGAGCGGGCTCAGCGTCACCGAAATCGCCGGGCGATTAGGCGTCGCGAAAAGTACGGCGCTCGCGCTGGCGCGCACGTTGGCCGCGGCGGGACTCTTGCGCGGCGTGGACCCGGGGCCGCGCTACGTGTTGGGGCTCAATCTGCTTCGACTCGGCGATCTCGTCGGACAGCAGACCTCCATTGCCGAGCTGGGCCTGCCGGCGCTGCGCGATCTCTCGTCGCTGACGGGAATGACCGCGCGTCTGGCAATGAACGAAGCTGGCTATCCCGTCTTCTTAGAGCGCATCGACGGCGAGGGCTCGATCCGATTTCACGCGCCCCTCGGTCAGCGTGAAGAGCCTCACGCGACCGCCGCGGGCAAGGCAATTCTCGCGTATCTTCCCGAGGTCGATGTTCGACTCTTGATCGGCGAAGCGGGAATGGCGCGCTACACACCCAAGACCCTCACCGACGTCGAGGCGCTCATGGGCGAACTAGAGCGAGTACGCAGTGAGGGCTACGCCTTGGACGACGAAGAAGAGGCCGAAGGCGTGTTCTGCGTGGGCTCCGCCTTCTTTGACCACCAGGGACAGTGTGCGGGCGCGCTCAGCGTGACGGGGCTGAGGGTTGACGTGCCACTGCGCGAAGTTCGCCAGCTCGGGCTCACCGTACGAGAACACGCCGACCGTCTCACCTCGATGCTCGGAGGTGTTCGACCAAGAGGCTCGCAGTGAAGGCGTTCGTCGTTGACGAGCCGGGTGACGCCCGCCTGCGCGAATGGCCTGATCCACTGAACGTCGAAGGTGAAGTACTCGTCACGCCGCTACTCGCTGGGGTCTGCGGCACCGATCTGGAGCTGATTGACGGAACGATTGATCTCGCGTACGTTCGATACCCCCTCGTCCTCGGGCACGAGTGGGTCGGTCGACTCGAAGGCGACGTTTTGGACGTTGGCCCCGCGGGAACTTTGGTGGTCGTCGAAGGAGTCGTTCCCTGCGGCGTCTGCGAGGCGTGCGTTCGCGACGTGAGCAATCTCTGCGCGGTCTACGACGAGATTGGATTCACGCGACCGGGCGCCCTGGCCGAGCACGTGAGTGTGCCCGTGGGCCTCGTGCATCGCTTGGGGGAGGACGTGGCACTCGACGACGCCGTACTCATTGAGCCCATGGCCGTTGTCTGGCGTGCGTTAACGCGCGTGCCCCTTCGAAGAGGCCTGCGCGTAGCGATCGTGGGTGACGGCACGATCGCGCTTCTGGCCGTTCACCTGGTGGGGCTCTTCGCGCCCGCGACGACGACCGTTATCGGTCGCCGCGAAGAGCAACGCGATCTGGCGACGCGCGCGGGTGCCGATTCGTTTGTCATCGAGACGCCGTCCGAAGTGTTCGACCTCGTTATTGAAGCCGCGGGCTCTGGCGCGGCCGTCGCGTCAGCCATCGATCTCTGCGCGCGTGGCGGCATGGTGATCTTGCTCGGCCTCCCGCCACACGGCACGAGAGTTGAACTCGCGCCGGACGACCTCGTGAACAACGACGTCATCATCCAAGGTAGCTTTTCCTACTCGCGAAGCGCCTTCGCCGAGGTCGTGGGTCGGATAAACAGTGGCCATCTACGGCCCTCTTTTCTCATCACGCACCGCTTCACCCTTGACGAAACCGCGGAAGCGCTGAAGGTTCTTCGCGGCGACGTGACGAAGAGTGAACCTCGGGGCAAAGTCGTGATTGACCTCGCGCCGGGTTAACTAAATCGCTCGCCGACGCTGACGCGCGTCTCGACGACGTCACCGTTATGAAGCTCGACGCGATACGCGGCCGGTCCGGAGTTCACGTCGACCTCGAGGTCGGCCACGACCGAGGTCGGTTCGGTTCCCTCGTACCAGAGTCCCACGCGGTCGTCGGTGGCAAAGGCGAGTGGCGACAAGGTGCCGTCCTTTATGAGTTGATGGAGAAGGGGACGTCGCTGGGCCTCGGAGTCGTAGTGCACCCCGTTGGCGTAGGGCAAGAAACCGAGCCCGTTCGTCACCGGCCGCAACGTGGGGCCAAAGGAGTCCGTCGTCCCGCCTTCGTGCCAACAGAGGCTGCCCGCGGAAACGCCGCCCAAGATGACGCCGCTCTCCCAGGCTTCAAACATCGCGTGATCGACACCGTGAAGGCGCCACAACGCCAACAGGTTCGCGACCGATCCGCCGCCCACCCAGACCAGGTCGCTGCCACTGAGCCGTTCGACGGGATCGGCCGAGGGCTGGGGGAAGAGTTTCAGTTCTGTCACGTCGCAGCCCGCCGTGTTGAAGGCCTCGTACAACAGCGCGTAGTAGAGACTCGGATCGCCGCCGGCCGTCTCGACGAGACAGACCCTCGGTCGGTCCTTTTTCGTGAGCGCGAGGGCGTCGAGCACCATCTTTCCGACGCGCCACGTCATCTGCACCGGACCCGCGACCATGCCGCCGGAGGTTGCGAGGATTCTTCGCGTAGTCATGGCACCTGTTTACTTCACTTCAACGAGGGTGCGACGATGAAGCGAAGGCCTGCCTAGTATTCGACTCACCCCTTCCTCACTAAAGGAGATTGATGACCACGAGTGAAGCCGACCTTGACGCCGTGATTGACGAACTCGTCACGGCCTTTCCGCCCTCGTCCACAAATCCTTCTGAGTTCCTGGGCGAACAGTTCGATCGAGGCCTCGCGTGGACGCACTTTCCCCGGGGCAATGGAGGGCTGGGCCTCACGCCGGCCGATCAGTTGTACACGCTTCGTCGCCTCTCGAAGCTCGGCGCGCCGAGCGCCATTGGCCGAAACGTCATTGGTTACGGCATGGTGGCGCCCACCATCGTCGCGCACGGTACCGAAGAGCAGAAGCAACGCTTCTTGCGACCGCTCTTTACGGGTGAAGAGATATGGTGCCAACTCTTTTCCGAGCCGGGAGCCGGATCGGACATCGCCACTCTCGCCACGCGCGCCGAACTCGACGGTGACGAGTGGATCGTCACGGGTCAAAAGGTCTGGACGACGCTCGCGCACGAGTCGGCGTACGGACTGTTGATCGCCCGCACGAACCCCGACGTGCCCAAGCACAAGGGCATCACCGCGTTTTTGGTGGACATGCGCGCGCCCGGAGTCGAAGTGTTGCCGCTCTATCAGGCGACGGGCGAAGCGGAGTTCAACGAGTGCTTCTTCAACGAGTTGAGAGTTCCCGACAACCGTCGTCTGGGCGGCGTTGGTGAGGGTTGGGGCGTGTCGATCACGACACTCATGAACGAACGCGTCTCCATTGGTGGCACCGTGCCACCACGAAGCTCGGGACTCATTGGTGAAGCACTCAAGATCTGGCGCCAGCGTTGGTCCAACCGCAGCGACGCGTACGCGATCGCCGTGCGTAGTGATCTGATGCAGGCGTGGGTGAGAAATGAAGTGGGTCGACTTACCAACTGGCGCGCCAGTGATCTCCGCCGGGCCGGTACGCCCGGACCAGAGGGATCAGTCGCAAAGTTGTCATTCGCCGAAGAGAATCAACGCACGAGCGAACTGTGCGTCAATCTCATGGGCGCCGAAGGGATGCTCTACGGCTCGAACTACCCGCAGATTCGTCCGACCGAGTCGGCGATGACGAGCGGTGATATGCGAAAGGCCTTCATCCGCATGCGCGCGAACTCGATTGAGGGCGGCACCAGTGAAGTGATGCGCAACATCATTGGCGAACGTGTCCTCGGACTGCCTGGTGAACCACGCAACGACAAGGACGTGGCGTGGAAGGACGTGCCGCATAGTTAGCACCGCGACCAACGACGCCCAACGTGGCGTCGTTGCTTGATCGGGCACCAGCGACAAATTACTTGTCGGCTAAGTGCTCGCCAAAGAAGTCGAGGGTGCGTCGGTAACCGTCGCGCGCGGCGTCTTCGTTGTACGCGCCCGGGCGCGCGTCGCAGTGAAATCCGTGATGCGCGTCGGGGTAGCGAATAATTTGCGTCTTCACGTTGGCCCGCGCCGTCGCTTCGCGCAGTGCCTCCACGTCCTCGCTTGGTATGCCCGCGTCGAGGTCGCCGAAGAGTCCGAGCCACGGTGCTCGGAGCGCCGGCGCGAGTTCGAGTAGTGGCGGGAGTCCCATGCGTCCTTTGGTCACGCCACCACCGTAGAAACTGACCGCCGCGCCCACGGTGGCGAGAGTCGCCGCGTAGAAGGCTACCGAGCCACCCATGCAGAATCCCACGACGCCGATCGACGAAGATCCGTAGCCGAGTGTCCCGAGAAAGTCAGTCGTGGCGTTCAGATCGTTGGTCAATCCCGGCGCGCTCATTTCAGACATCAACGACACGGCTTGGTTGACGTCGTCGTACGGCACTTCGGGCGAGCCGCTTCGATGATAGAGATGCGGTGCCACCACAAAGTAGTCAGCGTCGGTGAAACGATCGGCGACGTTGCGAACATGATCGTTGACGCCAAAGCCCTCTTGAAGAACGACGAGCGCTCGCGGCTCTTCGCTCGAGCCAGAGACGTAAACCGGGAAACCGGGCGAGTGCTGGTTACTGCTCACTCGAAGTTCAGCTCGTCGGTCCTCGTGCGTTTGATTTCGTAAAAGCCGGGCGTACTCGCGACCAACATCACGCCATCGAAGAGCTTGCCGGCGGCCTCACCCTTGGGCGCGGGTGTCACGACGGGGCCAAAGAAGGCGACGTCACCAACGTGGATGACCGGCGTGCCGACGTCGTAACCAACGGGGTCCATGCCTTCGTGGTGACTCACTCGAAGGGCCTTGTCGAACTCGGTACTCGAGGCGGCCCCGGCGAGATCGGCTTCAAGCCCGGCGTCGCGGAGGGCGTTGGTGATCATCTGGTCCAGCTCTTTTTCGCCCTGCACGTGGTAACGCGTGCCCATCGCGCTGTAGAGCAGCTCGACGATCTCGTTGCCGTGACGCTCTTGCGCGGCGATGAGAACGCGAACGGGGCCCCACGCTTTCGCAAGCATTGCGACGGACTTTTCGGACAGATCACGCCCGTCGTTCAGGATCGAAAGACTCATGACGTGAAAGTTCACCTCGAAGTTGCGAACCTCGGCCGCTTCGAGCAGCCAGCGTGACGTTATCCAGGCCCAGGGGCAGATGGGGTCAACCCAGAGATCAACAGTTTTCGTCACGGAGTGTCCTTACTTCGTCGCGTGTGCTTGCAACACAGTAATGACCGCGTTCGTCACGCCAACCGCCGTGGGCAGGTCGAGCATCTCGTCAATGGCGTGAGCGTTGGACTGCGGGCCGCCGACCCCCGTCGCCACGAACTGCACACCCGGGTAGCGCTTCGCGAGCGAATTGAGAAAGGGGATCGAACCTCCCTCGCCGGTATAGCCCACGGAGCGACCAAAGGCGTCGAGCGACGCTTGCTCGAGCGCCGGTTCCAGCCACGGCGCGAGTTCGGGCGCGACCCATCCGTTGCCCGATGAATCGATGTGGACGCTCACTTTGGCGTTCGACGGTGCGTCGGAAGTGAGCAGTTGCACGACGGCGGCGCCAGCGACGTGGACGTCGACACTCGGGGGGAGGCGAAATGACAGCACGGCGGTCGTGAAGGGGCGTAGCACGTTGCCGGCGATGTCGGGCGAGGGGATGCCGCCCATTCCGATGACCGAGAGCGTCGGGTACCACGTGCGGCGAAGGAGTCGCTCTTGCGCGTTGGCCCCCATCAACGCAAGGCCCTTAATGGTCGGCAACTCACGGGCGACGACGTCACCAAACTCCTCGGCGATGTCGTGGGCGGACTTCGAGTCCGCGGCGGGAATGGTGGCCCACATCTCTTCCACGAGAACGTCACCCGTCGTGGCGTCCTCGACACGATCGAGGAGTTGACGAAGGAGGCGAAACGACGAAGGCACGATGCCACTCACCGAGCCGCTGTGCTGACCCTGCTCGAGTACTTCAACGGTTAGTTGAACGTTGACCACTCCTCGCAGCGACGTCGTAACCCAGAGCCGGTCGTAGGTGAGCGCACCGGAGTCGAGACAGATCAGGAGTTCCACGTCACCGAGATGGTCGGCCAGCGCGTCAAGGTACGCCTCGAGATCCGAACTGCCACTCTCCTCGCTCGCCTCAATCAAGACCACGCAGCGGCCGTGAGCAATGCCGTTGGCTTCCATGGCTTCGATGGCACTGAGCGCGGAGAAGAGGGCGTAGCCGTCGTCCGAGACGCCGCGCGCGTAGAGGCGATCCCCCCGTCGAACAGGAACAAAGGGGGCGAGACCCTCGGACCAGTCGCCCAGTGGCGGCTGCTTATCGAGGTGGCCGTACAGAACAACGGTGTCACCTTCGCCGGCGGTGGAATCGACGGTGACGACGAGCGTCGGCGTACGGCCAACCAGTCGATGAATCTCGACGTCCACACTGGCCAGCTGGCGCGCCCGCGCCCACGAGGCGAGAAGTTGTGCGGCCTCTTCGAGGTAGCCGTTCTTCGCCCACTCGGCGTCGAACATCGGCGAAAGCGACGGTATCGCGCCAAAGGCCGTGAGCGCGTCGAGGGCACTGCGTTCGAAGTCACTTAAGGAAAGAAGGGGCATGCCGTGAGATTACTTGGCGCGCTCGCGACGAATGATCTGCCAGCAGTACCACGCCACGTCGGAGCGAACGCCGGCGAAGATTTCGCCCCTGCTTCGCAGTTCACCTTCACCCACCAACTCATCGAGTTGGTGTATCCGCGACCAGCCATTTCTCACGCCGAGGTCGCCGGCGGGCCAGACGTCGTGTCGGGCCAAGGTGTGCATGAGGTACATCTGCGCGGTCCAGGGCCCGACGCCGCGCACGGCGACGACGTCGGTGAGAACGTCGGGGTCGGTCATCTTGCCGTGATGGGCCAATCGCACGCGCCCGTCGAGCGATCGCTCGGCGAGATCGAGCATCGCCGCTGCTTTGGCGTTCGAGAGTCCGGCGTTTCGAAGGTTGGCGTGGCCCGCGCGCTGAATCGACTCGGCGGTGACGTCGCCACCACAGAGATCGATGATTCGTTGATGAATGGTGGTGGCGGCCTTGGTCGCGAGCAGCTGACCGGTGATCGCGCGCGCCAACGTTGGGAAACGCTGGGCGACCGGCGCACTACGCCGCGGCGGCGGCGGACCGACTTCATTGATGAGTCTCTTGAAGGCGCGATCGCGCCGGGCGATAACGACCGCGATCTCTTCGGGCGTGAGCGGTGAGGGCACGCTTCGACTATTGCAGAGATGTCGTAGGCAGATACACGCCCTCGGGCACGTTCGTCGCGTGCGTCGCGACGTCCACCAAGAGGGCGTGAATCGCTCGAACCGGCGCGGCGGGAAAGCCGAAGCGACGGCTCGCGAGTACGACGCGCCGCTTGGCAATGTTCTCGATTGGCAGCGCGACGAAGTTGGCGCGCAGGTGCGGCGACAGCATGGTGGCGGGTAAGATTGACGGACCGTGGCCGTCAAAGGTCATCGAAGCAATTGTGCGAAGCCCGTCGAGTTCAATGAGTGCGTTCATTTCAACGCCGGCCTGACGCGCGGCCTCGTCAATCTCTCGACGAATCGGTGTTCCGCGCATGGGCAGAAGAATCTCGTGTTGCGTCAGGGTGGCGAAGGGGAGTGGTCCTTTCATCTGCGCGAGTGGGTGATCGCGCGGGGCGATGACGACGAGGTCCTCGGTAAAGAGGTCAACTTCAATGAGTTCGTCGGCCCTGACGGGCCACGCCAGTACGGCGAGGTCGAGCTGACCGTTGACGAGGCGCGGTTCGAGAGCGGAGTTCGTGCCCTCGCTGATGCGCAGGTTGATCTGCGAGTATCGCAAACGGAGATTTTCAAGGAGGAGCGGCACGACCCAGCGACCCGCGGTCCCGATCATGCCGAGGGTGACTTGACCTCGAATATCGGCGCTGAGCTCGGAGACGTCCGAGGCGATGGCGCGCAGTTCCACGAGTATGCGCCGAGCTCGTTCGACGACGATGACGCCCGATTCGGTGAGCGTACCCGTGGAACGATCGATGAGTTCGGTGCCGAGATCGTTCTCAAGACGCGCGACGCGGTTGGAGATGTTTGACTGCACGGTGCCGAGTTCTTCGGCCGCTCGAGAGAACGTGCCGTTCTCGGCGATGCTGACCAGGGCTTCTAGTTGGCGGATCTCCACGTATCTAGTATAGAGATTGAAAGTATCTCTCCCATGCGGTTGCGAGATACCGGGCGAAACGGCATACTGAATACAGCCTGGTTTACTCAAACCCCCCTTGAGGAATCAGAACGTTTTACAAAAGGACCAACCACCCCCCCGGTTGGTCCTTTTGCCTTTTCGAGGTTGTTAGCGTTGGCTCAATGCCACGTGGAATCTCCTTTCGCGACGACGTCGCGAAACGGGCCGTTCGTACGGTCAATCTCCTTTCGCGCCTGGCGTCTCGAGGATCGGGCACGGTCATTGGTGGACGCGTGGGTCTGGCGATCGCGCCCAATCTTTTAACGGACCTCGCTCGAAGCCGCGACGTGGTTCTCGTGAGCGGCACCAACGGAAAGACCACCACCACCGCCATGATCGCCGCCGGATGGGGTGTTGCGGTGGCTTCTAACAGCACGGGATCGAACATGCCCGAAGGACACGTCGCGGCGCTCGTCGCGTCAAAGAGCCGATCGGTCGTACTCGAAGTGGACGAATCGTGGCTGGGCGACGTCGCGCGCGCGACGCGTCCGCGCGTCATTGCGTTGTTGAACCTGTCGCGAGACCAACTCGACCGAGCGAATGAAGTGCGCCAGATCGCCGAGCGTTGGCGTACGCTGCTCGCGGACTTGGGCGAGGTGACAGTCGTGGCCAACGCCAACGATCCACTCGTTGTCTACGCGGCCGAGCTCGCCGAGAGCGTCGCCTGGTGTGACGTGCCCACGCCCTGGACCACCGACGCCGTCTCGTGTCCGCGTTGTACGAAGGCGCTGCACTTTAGAGAGGGTTCGTGGTGGAGCGACTGCGGATTCTCAAAACCTACGGACCTGGTGGTGACGTTCGACGATCATCTCCACGTTCGTGGCACGTCGCTCGCGATTAATCTTCAGCTACCCGGCGCCTTCAACGAAGCCAACGCGGCAATGGCCCTGACGGCCCTGTCGTACGTTGGCGTCGATCTCAATGAGGCCCTTGAACGAGTGAACGCGTTGACGAGCGTGGCGGGACGGTTCAGCCTGCGTCGCTGGCGAGGTCATCAACTGCGACTACTGCTCGCGAAGAATCCGGCGGGCTTCTCGTCGATGCTCTTGACGCTGAAGAGTGACGGCGCGGACGTGTGGGTGGCGATTAACGCGCGCGTCGCGGACGGGCGCGATCCGTCGTGGCTCTACGACGTCCCCTTTGAGTTGTTGCGAGGACATCGGGTGTACTGCTTCGGCGACCGACGACTCGACCTCGCGACGCGCCTCGACTACGCGAACGTCGACTACGTGGTCGTGAGCGACGAGTCGTCGCTGCCCGCGTCGAGTGACGTGATCAACGTGCTGGCGAACTACACCGCCTTCCAAGAGTGGCGCACGAGGACCAAGGCGTGCTGACCATTGCGCTGATCTATCCCGAACTGCTCGGCACGTACGGTGACGGCGGAAACGCCGTGGTTCTAGCCGAGCGCGCACGACGACGGGGTTTCGAAGCCGAGGTCGTCAACGTGGGCATCGACGACGACGTCCCCGACGCGACGATCTATCTCCTCGGTGGGGGAGAGGACGGACCACAACGCCTCGGCGCGGACCTCCTTCGCGCTTCGTCGTTCTCCGCTCGCGTGCGTGACGGGAACTTCGTCTTCGCGGTCTGCGCGGGACTGCAACTTCTTGGAACGAGTTTTTGCGTCGAAGGGAACGACGAGTACGAAGGTCTGAGTCTCGTGAACGCGATAACCAGTCGGGGCGAGACCCGCTCGGTGGGTGAACTCGTGGTCCGGGTCGACGGACGCGCGCTCGTCGGCTTTGAGAATCACGGCGGACGAACGACGTTAGGCGACGACGTCGAATCACTCGGGCGTGTCGAGGTCGGTCGAGGGAACGACGGCACCGTCGACGGGTTTAGGACGCCCGCGCTATGGGCGAGTTACGCACACGGACCGGTACTCGCGATGAATCCGTGGTTCGCCGACAAAGTGCTCGCGCGCGCCCTCGGACGCGAACTCGAGCCCCTGATTACGGTCGCCGACCAGCTCTACAACGAGCGCGTCGCCACGCTCGCTCTCTAGTTGTCGCCGGGCTGCTCGCCGTACGTGGGATCACCGCTGACTTCACGGCCGATCTCTTCAACCGCGCGCTCGATGCGCGCGCCAAAGTGGCGCATGTTTTCACCCTCTTCGCAACGCATCGGCGCGCCGAAGGCCACGATGACGTGGTGGCGTCGTTCGGTCGGCGAGTCCACGTAGATCGGGGCTTTGGCGTACTTGGGACCCTTGAGCATTCCCGACTCGTGGATGTAAGTGGGAATGACCGTGGCCCTGGAGCGCTCGGCGAGATACGCGGCGCCACCCTTGAACTCTTGGAGATGGCCGTCGGGCGTGCGACCGCCCTCGGGGTAGATCACGAGGTTCCACTTGTCTTCGACCAGTTCCAGCGCTAGCTGGGCGCTTCGACGATTGACCTTCAGTCGATCGACGGGAATGGCGTTGAAGATCAAGACCGTCTTGAAGGCCTGACGGGAGTCCATGAAGAAACTGTCCATGGCGGCCGCGACGATGGTGCGCCCACGTTCTTTCGCCGGTATTGCGGTGAGCAGGATGATGGTGTCGACGTGGCTCGCGTGATTGGCGACGAAGATATAGGGCCTTTCGCCGCTGACGTTTTCGACGCCTCGAACTTCGAGGGTCGAAAGATAGCGGACGTAGGGTCCCATGATGTAGTTCTGGATGATGTGGCGGGCAAAGCGCGCGGTGTAGCCGCGGCCCCATTTCGTTGGATAGTCCATGCCGAGTTTGGTCATGAGTTAGCGACGACGACGCGGGGGCTTCTTTGGGGTGTAGCGCTTCGAGGCCGCTGGGGCGGCGGTGGCCCTGCTCGTCGCGTCCTTGGAATTACTGGCCGACGAGGCCTTAACTGATCGTCCCTCGCGCTTCGCTTGGCCCATCTCTTTCGCCACGCGATTGGAGCTTACGAACCCGGCTTCGCCGTACTTCTGGAGTCGGTAGGCACGAATGATCAGCCAAACTCCTAGCAGGAAGAAGATGAATCCGGTGCCAAAGCCCAGCCCCAGTCCGAGGAAGACGGCGAAGCACGCCACGCCCGCGCGCTTTCGTCGGACGGTGAAGTACAAAATACACAACGCGATGAGAAGTATGAAGAAAAATCGAATCTCCCACCCACCTTGCGAGGTCTTGGATATTTCCTCACAGATCGACGTCGCTTTCGAAGTCAAATGGTGATAACCGCTCGGGCACGTGTTGGTCTTTGACGGACTTACCTTGGTGATGGTTGAGACGTTGCGGGCCCATTCGATCGCCGTTCCTAAGGCGAAGAGCAGGGCGACGCCGGCTCCAAAAAAACTAACCCGTCGCTCAAGTCGGTCGAGCCCTAGTACGACTTCGCGAGGAGCCAGTGACGGACGTCGTCCTCGTCGCGATTTCATCGACGAGGACGACGTCGAGTTCGCGTTATCTGGCACGGATGAAGGATACAACGCAACACCAATGAGGTGATCTGATCGAGCCAGTAGCATTAGTGCCCCGGGCGCTTAGCTCAGTTGGTTAGAGCGCAGCCTTCACACGGCTGA
>OBLU010000252.1_pt1 | contig 52416 bp, 52 predicted proteins | sample 1518681 | NCBI WGS metagenome assembly OBLU01 (sample SAMEA3539304, study PRJEB22396) | soil metagenome | biome: tundra; feature: field; material: soil | place: USA | collected 2010-05 | depth 0.15 m
GCATCCTGAGCCAGCACGGCTTCCGCGTGCGCAATTTGACGGGAGCGTATCGCACATGGCGAGCCACACGACCCCAATAATCTACGAGGAGAGCACAATTCCGAATCAAAACGGCCCCAACTTTCCTTATCGTGGTTGGTCTTTCACGACAATAACAATTGCGCCTTCAAGTTCCGAGGCTGTTTCGTCCTTAGGTCTGCTCAAACTGCGCACCGAGCGAAAAAATGCTGATACGGTCGACTGTCCTTTGACTGTCCAATAAGGATTCCCTGTCGTTCCTTACAAGTCTTTTCGAGAGCCACCCGCCTCCTTGTAATTTGTTGAAATTTCGAATCTTCTTGGGCTCATAACCCCAACAGGTTGACGCGTCATATCTGGGACCGCCATGTCCATAGAAATCGGGCGCACAACTGGCGCACAGGATTGCCAAGAAACCCCGCAAAGTCGTGGTTGTCTACTGATTAAGAGTTATGGTTCTCGATTCGGCTGCAGCGTTACCAACTGCAGTCGCCACAATAACTTAACGATCAAAAGACCCGCATGGACGGCTTCCGAAAACGTTGAAAAAGTTTGGCGAAATCGAACCGCGTCTAACTGCAAAGGACACAAAAAAGACACAGCGCACCTTAGCCGACAGTGTCCTGATTCTCGACTGATCCTTTTCGGCAGTGGCATCGCCGTGTTGGAAATTCCCCGGCGCATGCCGCTGAGCACTGGGGCGTCTTCACGTGCTCGGGGCGGAAACCGATCCCCACGATGCCCCCGCGAATCCGGCTCAGGAATTTCGACCGGAGAAGCTACGTTGTGGCCTCTTTCGGCACCCTGTAAGCGGATGGATGACAATGGCACAGGCACTGGCGTTTCTTTCCGCGCACCTACGACATCATGACTATCAGCTTAACCGGCTGAAGTCTGCTACTAGAAAGCTCTGACCTTGCGCCCCCCACTTCGATCACAGCTCGTCAATGATTGAGTATTTCAATAACAATCTGCTGAATCAAACGAAACAATCGGGGATCCTCACCGACGGGCGCCAGCACCTCGACCTCAAGCTGGGGGAACCGGGCTTTCGCCTCATTCACTTGTTCGGGGACGTCGGTCGCCAGGTGTGCCCCAATTGAAAAGAACAAGGGAAGAATCCTCAGATGCAGGATTTGTTGTCCGACGCATTCGCGTGCCACATCCATCAGGGTCGGCTCAACGAATTCCATGTAAGCCAATCGCACTTTCGTTTTTCCTGATTGACCCTGCACAGCGTCGACAATCCGCTCGAACGGAGCACGCCACCGCGGGTCTTTACTCCCGTGCGCCAGCAACACCAAGCAATCACTCATCATGATGCCCCGAACCGCAGTCGGATAACGTCGCTACGATACCCAAAGATTCGACGTAGCCTCGGAACGATGAACCAGCGGTTAGCAAGACGTCCCAGCGCGCCCAGAGGTGGCGCGTAGTAGACATGATCCTCCATGACGGTCCGGTTTCCTGCGGCACTGAATGTGTGTTTGTGCCACCAGCAACGATAGGGCCCCGATTCCTGCAGATCGATGAAACCGTGCGGTGGCTCCCATGCCGCGATTCTCGTCCGCCAGCGAATCGGCATCGGACCAATGCGTAACCGGTAGTCGACCGTCGCTCCTTGCGTAATGGCGGGCACCCCACCCTGAATCTCAAAGCGCATAGCCGCAGGGGTAATGAGCCCTAAATTCTCCGCCTGCGAGAAAAACGCGAAGGCCTCGTCCATTGGCGTATCGAGCACAGTCCTCGTGCGCAGCTCATGGGTAGGCCGACGTTTTCGCAAGTAGTCCTCCGTGACGGGCGTGTGAAGTTCACCAGATGATCGGGCGGGCATAATCTCCACATCGCCTGTCTGAATAATGTCGGCTACCGCCTGGTCGAGCGTCGGGAAACGGTAGGTAAAACGAAGCTCGCGTAGACGCCGCGGCTCGACTCGCTGGCTGCCCAGGAGTACACCTGCCGCCTCCCCGAAGATGACCTTTAGAGCAAGCGCCGGCACCGGCAGCACGGCAGGTCGGTGAAGGGCGCGCCCAAGAGCGCTCGCGAACTCGCGGTTCGTCGCCTGTTCCGGCGCAACACCGTTGACGGTGCCTTCGTAACGATCGTCGGTCAAAGTGGTCGCGATCACACGAACCAGATCGTGAAGGTGGATCCAGGGCATGTACTGGCGTCCGGACCCAACCGGTCCGCCGACGCCGAACCTGAATGGAGGGAGCATCTGAGCCATCGCCCCGCCGTCTCGCCCAAGCACGACACCCGTACGCAGAGTCATAACGCGGAGACCGGAACCCTCGGCCAATCGGGCGGCCGCTTCCCAGTCCTGGCACAACCGGGAAAGAAAATCATTGCTACCGGGAGACAACTCGTGGAGAACCTCACTGCCACGATCGCCGTAGTAGCCGACGGCGCTCCCGGAAATCAGCGTCTTGGGACGAGGTCGTGCTTCAGCAATCGCACTGACCAGTTGCTTGGTCAGTTGCACGCGGCTCTCGACGAGCACTCGGCCGCGCGCCTCAGTCCAGCGTCCGCCCATGATCGCTTCCCCAGCGAGATTGACGACGGCGTCACTTCGCTCCAGAGCTTCTCGGAGAGCATGTGTGCCGGCACTCAGCGCCACGGCCTCGACCTCGGCGCCGAGAAGACTCCGGGTCCTTTCTACTGAGCGCACCAAGGCAATCAACTGGCGGCCTTCGTGACGAAGAAGGGGAACCAGCGCCCTGCCGATGAAGCCGGTGGCGCCAGTGATGAGTACGCGCATCAAGAATCCTTTCCTAACACACTCCAGGAAATCTCACCGGAGACACAGGGGCGGGCCCTCGACAAAGTCCAGCATCAGATCGCCGCTGGCCGCCTGGGCATCGCACAGCAATCCACCGCACACACGTCGGGGCGTGGGCCCAACGCTCCTAACGCAAGCCGCGCCTGACCTTGGTCCATGCGCTCGCAAATCAGCTCGCGAATCATGCGTATGAAGCGGGGATGCTTGCCCACGGTCTCCGCTCGCACCATTTGCAAACCCAACTCCGCGCACAGCTCTCGCGCCTGCGTATCAAGATCGAAAAGAATCTCCATGTGGTCTGAGACGAAACCGATCGGAGCGATCACTACATCCCAACTGCCTCCCCGCGCTTTGATTTCGCGAAGGCAGTCAAGAATGTCTGGCTCCAACCAAGGTTGCGACGCTGGACCACTTCGGCTTTGGTACACCAGCCGCCACTCTTTGTGTCCCAATTCTTCGGCGACTAGCCTGCCAGTTTCCTTAAGTTGTTTTTCGTAGTCGCAGCCTTGCAACATCGCCAGTGGAATGCTGTGCGCGGTATAGATAAGGTGCGCCGCCTCACGCCGGTCCTTTGGAATCTTTGCCAGCGCCTGCCGCAAACGATCTACAACAGCCTCAACAAATCCAGGATGGTTGTGGAACGCACGAATCTTATCCACAACCGGCGTGCCCTTGCCTGCTGCCTCTTGCGCGCGTGCTATGTCTTCGCGGTACTGCCGGCAGCTCGAGTACGAGCTGTAAGCGGACGTCACAAATGCCAGCGCACGGCCGACTCCGTCCGCCTTCATCTGGCGCAGCGTGTCGGTAAGCATGGGATGCCAATTGCGGTTTCCCCAATAGACGGGCAGGCCAGGGCCGTGCTGGGCCAGTTCCGCCTCAAGAGCTGCGATGAGTTGTCTATTCTGGTCGTTGATCGGGCTCTTACCGCCGAAGTGGTAGTAGTGTTCGGCCACTTCCAGCATGCGCTCGTGCGGCACGTTCTTGCCACGCAAGACATTTTCCAGGAATGGCATGACGTCATCGGGGCGTTCGGGACCACCGAAGGAAGTAACCAGAATCGCGTCGTAGTTCATGGGGTTGCCAGTTAGCCCTCGGGTCCTTACCGCGAGCCGCCGCTTTGTTTTTGCAGGTCGGCGAGAGCTACCAAAACTTCTTCACTATGCTTGTTGGGGTTTACCTCGGTGAATACCTTGGCCACCTTGCCTACTGGGTTGATGATGAAGGTGTGGCGGGAAGCGAACTTCACCAGGCCGAGGTTCGTCAACGAGCCATAGGTACTCGACACCTTGTGATCGGTGTCGGCCAGCAGTTTGAAGTTCAATCCCTCTTTGGTGCAGAACTGCTTGTGGGAATCCGCGCTTTGCACGCTGACGCCAAGCACGACGGCACCTTTTTGCTGGTATTGGGGCTGGTCGCGCTGGAAGTTGTGCGCCTCGATCGTGCAGCCGCTGGTGAAGTCTTTGGGGTAGAAGTACAAGACCACCCACTTGCCGCGATAGTCCTTCAGGCTGACGGGCGCGCCTTCCTGCGAGGTGAGCGTGAATTCGGGCGCCACGCTGCCCACCGACGGTGCGGAAGCGGCAAAGACCATCAACGGCGTAATTGCGAAGGTCACAAGAAGAAGCGCGGTTGTCAGTACTCGATGCGACATCAAGATCTCTCCTGCCATGCTGACTCCATCTCCGGTTCATTCATCAATTGAATTTTATGGGTCACTTTGCTAAGGACTAGTTGCACATCGCTGATGTAGCGTTCGCGGAATGCCCCTTCGCAATAAGCCAGGTAGTAATCCCACATGCGCACGAAGCGCTCTTCGAATCCCAGCTGCCGTACGTCAGCGAGGTGTTCCAGAAAACGGCGCCGCCATTCGTTAAGGGTCAGGGCATAGTGCATGCCGATGTCTTCCAAATGGAAAAGTTGCATTCGGGTTTTTCTGGCCAGCGATCGCTGGATCTCCACCACCGAAGCTAGTTCAGCCCCAGGAAAAATGTGCTTCTTGATCCAATCGCTCTGCTTCCGGTATTGCTGAAACTTCGCCTCCAGCATGGTGATGGTCTGTAGCACCATGCTGCCGTTCGGCTTGAGCAGGCGATCACAGGCTCCGAAATAGTCGTCGTAGTGTTCGTAGCCCACGGCTTCGAACATTTCAATACTGACGATCTTGTCGTACTGTCCATGCAGGTTGCGGTAATCGTCGAACAACAACTGAATGCGATCCACTGCCCTGCTTCGTGAGAACACTCCACGCGCGTAGTCGTGCTGCTGCTGGCTGATGGTCGTGGTGGTTACGCGGCAGCCGTAGTTCTCGGCGGCATAGGCCGCGAAGCCGCCCCAGCCGGTTCCGATTTCGAGCACGTGGTCCTGCGTCCCCAAACGGAGCTTGCGGCAGATGCGGTCGTACTTGCGGATCTGTGCTTGCTCCAGCGTGTCTTCCACGTTTTCGTAATAAGCGCAGGAGTAGGCCAGGCTTCGGTCAAGGAAAAGGCGGTAAAAGTCGTTACCCAGATCGTAGTGATACGCGATATTGCGCCGGCTTCCGGATTGTGTGTTCCGGTTGCGGCGGTGAGCGAGGAAGTCGGCGACTCTGCTGAATGCGGTGAAGAAGCGATTGCTGCGGTCCAGTTGGTCCAGGTTCCGAACTGCCAGCCGAACAACCGCAACCAGGTCGGGAGTTGACCAGTCGCCGTCCATGTAGGCTTCTCCGACACCGACATCCCCTTCCAACAGCGCACGCAAAAAGAAACGATCATCGTGGACGGCTACAACCGCGTGCAGGGGATCTTGCGATTGACCAAAGCTGTACGTGCCTTCAGGACAAACCACTTCTAGGCAGCCCTCCTGCAGGCCCGCCAGGGTTTTCAGGAATATCTTCTTGGCTAGATTCGTTGCTAGTCTGCTCGCCATGATGCCCCCAGATGCTGCACTGTCGATCGCCCGAAACGGCCCGCGCCGGGATGCGAGACCACCGGAACCCGCTTCAGCAGCAGGCGCAAAGCCTGCCAGTGAATGGCGGCGATTACCTTCGCGGTCATCCAGGGAAAGCGAATCAGCGCACGGTGCAGTTCGCGTCTCGACCACTTCCGGCGCTCCAGTATCAGCGTGGAATCAAAAATGTGTTGCCCGGTTTGATAACTGACGCTCTCAGTAATCAACCGCTCGCCCGGTGGTGTGAAGGTCCAATCGTATTCGTGCCCCAGCTTCAAGAAAGGCGAAACATGGAAAGTCTTCGAAAAGCGGTATTTCTTGTTTTCGCTTGCAGGGTGCTCGATGCCAGACGTGAGCCAGTAGTTTTCCGTCTCGCCGAATGTGTTGTTCACCTCGGCCATAATCATTTGCAGCTTGTCTTGACGGTCGTAACAGTAGTAGAAGGAAACCGGGTTGAAGTTATACCCAAGGTAGCGAAGATGGGTCAGAAGGAAGATTCGTCCTTCCGGGATCACGACGCCGTGTTTGTGCCCATCGCGAGACAATCTTTCGCGAAGGGTCTTCGACGGATCTCCGAAATGATCCCGTTCCTCGAAAGAGACCCAGTTCCGCCGGTTGTACCCCGCAAGTGGGGACACCTTCATCAGTTCTGGCAACTGGTCGATGTCCAGGAAGACCATGAATAAGGGATAGGTAAACTCGTGGCGGGCAGGGCTGAACCTGCGATGACGCAACGTCCCGACGTAGATTCCCGATTCCATCACGCCGCCACTTCCCTCGTCGATTCCCAGGAGACCCCGAGTCTCTCCGCTACCCGAATCGCCGAATTCAGTCCGTCTTCGTGAAAACCGTAGAACCAGTATGCGCCACAGAAATGCGTCCGGTTACGACCGCTGATCTCCGCCCAGCGCGCCTGGCCACGCACGGCCTCCAACGTATAAAGGGGATGGAAGTAGGTCATTTCCCGCAGAATCTTGCCCTCGTTCACGGACTGCGTGTCGTTCAAGGTGACACAGTAGTCTTCCAGCGTGGGCAGGCTCTGCAGACGGTTCATGTGATAGGTGAGCGTGGCTTGTCGCCGTCGCGTTCCAAGATGATAGTTCCACGACGCACGGGCCCCAAGTCTCCGGGGGAGTAGACGCGAGTCGGTGTGCAGCACGGTCTCGTTGCGACTGGTGCGAAAGCCATTCAACACTTGCCGCTCGACGGGCGTTGGATCTTTCAATAGCTGTGCCGTTTGCGGGGCGTGACAGGCGAACACCACCTCGTCGAACATCTCCGGAGGGCGGTCTTCGAACGCGATCTGCACTCCCTGGGGTGTCCGCGTCACTCCTTCGATTTTCGCCCCTAACCGGATCCGTTCCTTGTACGGAGCCGTGAGCGGAGGAATGTAAACACTACTGCCGCCTTCGAGCACATACCACTGAGGCGCACTCGTCAATCCAAGCAACCCGTGATTTTCGAGAAAGCGAATCAAAGTAAAAGCCGGGAAGTCTTCAATTTCCTCCGGCGAAGTGGACCACACTGCGGCGGCCATCGGATGCAAGTAGTAGCGCGTGAAATCGCCTTGGAATTGATGAGCCCGCAGATAATCGCGCAACGTAAGGTCGGCATTGGCCGGGTCCAGAAGCAGCTCGCGGGCTTCCCGGTTGAACCGCATGATCTCCGCCAAAAAGCGGTAGTGTCCCAGGCGAAACCAATTGCGCCGGCCCGCGAAGAATCCGCTCAGCCCGCGGCTGCTGTATTCAAATCCAGTCTCACGGCAGGACACGCCAAACGACATGTCACTCGCCTGCCGGGCAATGCCCATCTGGCGGAACAATCGAATCAGGTTCGGATAAGTGCGGTCGTTGTGAACGATGAAACCCGTGTCGATCGGCAAGACGCCACGACTTGTTTCAATTTCATGCGTATGGGTATGGCCGCCGAGGCGGTTTTCTCTCTCGAACAGCCACACTTCGTGTTTCTTGCTGAGCAGGTAAGCCGCCGCCATTCCTGAGATACCTGCCCCGATTACCGCGATCCGGCTCATGACGCCTTCCCTTCCGAGAGAGGCAGCCGGATTTCCCGTAGATCTCTGGCAACTCCAAGCCAACTCAACATCTTCAACACATAGTAGGTAACGTCCACTTCCCACCAGCGAATTCCCTGCTGGCATGCATACATGAATTTGTGGTGATTGTTATGCCAGCCTTCGCCCAGCGTGATGATGGCGAGGACCAAGTTATTCCGACTGTCGTCCGCTGTGTCGAAGCGCCGCGAACCCCAAAGATGCGCCACCGAATTGATGGTGAAGGTCCCGTGAAACAACAAAACCGTCGAGACCACGAATCCCCAAACGAAAGCTTCCAGGCCGCCGCTGAGTAGCAGCAAGCCCGCTAATGCCACCGGCGGAACCAGGTAGTGTCTGTCCAGCCAACGCAGTTCCGGATACTTGCCGAAATCCTGGATCAGCGCAGGGTCGTACTTGTCGTATTCGTTCGACAGGACCCACCCAACATGTGCCCACCAGAAGCCACGCTTCAACGGAGAGTGGATATCTCGCTCGTGGTCTGCGTGCCGATGATGCACGCGGTGGTGCGCGGCCCACCACAACACGCCTTTCTGCCCGGAGGTCTCGGCCAAAAATGCCATCAGAAACTGCCACCCGCGTCCCAGTTTGTAGGTGCGGTGGCTGAAATAGCGGTGGTATCCGGCGGTAATGGCAAACATACGAACACAGTACGTAGCCAACATGAGCACCACCCACGACCAGCGGAAAGGGACAAAGAATAATGCTATGCAGCCCACATGCAGCAGCACGAAGGGAATGACCGTCCCGAAACTGTAGTTTTGCAGTGGCTTGATCACAAAGTTCCCTCGGCTTTTGCCTCTGACGGCTGACTTGGGGGTCGAGAACCTCTCGTAGCCAGGTATGCTGCCAGGCGGGGCGCCGGATTGCTTCCCTACTCTTGTACAACCTCGGACCGGATTTGTCAACCATTTGTCTATGACAAATGCTTGACACTCTAACACTCAGTTGTTACGATCCCCTTGAGATGCCAACCTCCTATCCCATCAGCGCCGCGGCCAAACTCACCGGAATTCCGCTGGACACTTTGCGTGCTTGGGAGCGGCGCTATCGAGCCGTTATCCCGAAACGATCTGAGCGCGGGCGGGTCTATTCCGAAGAGCAAATCAAGAGGCTTGTGCTATTGCGGCAAGCGGTCCAACAGGGGCACTCCATCGGCCAGGTCGCTGGAGTAGGGGATCGGCAACTGCGCCAGCTTCTCGAGAAGAGCTCTTCCTTGTCGGCGCCGGGAACAGTCTCCAAGGCGGCGGCCTCGCAAGAAGTCCTGGCGCCCATTCTGCAGGCTCTCGACCGCTTCGATTACGCGGCGACGGACCGTGAGATAAACCGTCTGGCGGCCGCCATGGCCAGTCCCAGGGACTTTGTCCATCACGCTGCGCTTCCTTTGATGCGCACGATCGGGGAGCGCTGGCACGACGGCAAGTGCAGCATTGCGCAAGAGCACATGCTGACCAACCTCCTCAGCGCGTTGCTGGCTTCGCTCGTACGAACCTATTCACCGTCCAATCCGCCAGCCCGAGCTTTGTTAGCCACTCCGAGCAACGAACGCCACGCTTTTCCCACTCTGGCCGCAGCGATGCTGACGGCGATTGGAGGGCTGGGCGTCATTTATCTAGGCACGGACCTGCCGGCGGCGGACATCGTGCTGGCTGCCCGAAAAAGTGAGGCGGACATTGTTTTGCTCAGCCTCTCTACTACGCCCGGTCCAGAAACCTTGGAGGAGATCAATCACATGGCCCGCAAGCTGCCTCGCTCCAGCGTTCTCTGGCTGGGCGGTGCTCCAGAACTGCGCTTGGAGCAGGCGACCGCGGGTTCTCGCTGGTTGGTGTTGCACGACTTCTCCGCCTTGGAACACCAACTGGCGGCGCTAGGAGGAAGATTTTAGCGGTCGCCTTGGGCAATCTGAAGTCGCTCACAAACGTACTTCGGACAGTGGAATCTAAGAGCTGAAATTATGAGACTGCTTTTGAAAATTATGTTCGCGGCCATTTTTCTTTGGATGGTGGGAATGACGACTTACGTGAGCCTGCACAAGTCGTTGTGGCTGGCGGGATCAGAATTCAGCTGGGTCAGCAGTCCCTGGGCTGTGGCCACACTCTTCGACGCCTACTTCGGCTTCCTCACATTTTTTGTCTGGGTCTGTTTCAAAGAGCGGAGCCTGGCGGCAAAGGTGATTTGCTTCTTACTCATCATGGGACTGGGAAACATTGCAATGTCCGGCTACGTTCTGATTCAGCTTTTCAGACTGAAATCGGAAGATCGACTTTCCAACCTGGTGCTGAGGACCACATGATGAAACGCGGGTTCTTCTATCGCCGTGTGGTTGGTCCCATAGTCGCTCTTCTCACCCAAGGGACCACGCCCGAGAAGATTGCCCTGAGCCTTGCTTTTGGGATTGTGCTGGGCATATTTCCTGTGCTCGGTTCAACTACCATACTGTGTGCAGCCGCCGCCTTGATTTTCCGTCTGAACCTCCCCGCCATCCAGCTGGTGAACTACCTGATTTATCCTTTGCAGCTATTCTTCCTGTTACCGTTCATCCGCCTGGGTGAGATGTTGTTTCGCGCCACTCCCCTCCGTGTGTCTCTAGCGCAGATGTTGGCGATGGCCCGCGCCGACTTGCCGCATGCGGTTTCGACCTTGTGGCTGGCGGGAGTGCACGCCATGTCGGCTTGGCTGTTGATCGGTCCACCCGCGATCCTTCTTCTCTATTTCCTGCTGTCCCGGGCGCTGCGTCAAGTCGCCGCCTCCTTTGGGCTGCGTAGCAATACTGCCGAGGCCGCCTAGATCTCCCATGATTTATTGGAGCCACCAAATGAAAATTGTTGTTTGGACCATAGCATCACTTCTGACTACGTTGATCGCGAGTTCCAAAGAAGGTCTCGGCGTGCCAGCACCCGAGAACTCGCCGGGAGCGCACTTCCCCAGCGTGAAGGCTTCCAACCTCGAAAAACGTGACTTTAACTTGCCAGCCGACTTCGAGGGCGACCGCAACTTGCTTTTGGTGGCATTTGAGCGAGAGCAACAGAAAGATGTCGACACCTGGTTGCGAGAAATGAAGCGATTCGAAGAACTGGACCCCGGTTTTCACTACTATGAGCTACCTACGATTCAAAGGCCGAACGCTCTGGCGCGCTGGTTTATCGATACCGGCATGCGCCGGGGCATACCGGATCGCAAGGCGCGCGAACGCACCGTCACTTTGTATCTGGACAGAAAGCCTTTTTGCGACGCACTTTTCATCACGGACCAAAAGAAGATTTATGCCTTCCTGGTGGATCGTGAGGGCAAAGTGTTGTGGAGGTCGGAAGGTGTATTCGACGAAACCAAGGGAACAAGCCTGCGAAGCGCTCTCGGAGAACATCGCCAATGAATCTCGGCCTACGACGCAGCGTTCTTTGTTTTGTGGCGATGAGCTTTTCTGCGATCTGCATGGCGCAGTCCTCTCCGGCTCCTCCGGAAGATCCCGGCTACGCACCCCCGAACGGGAAAGAGCGGTCGGATCGCTTTTTCAAGGAGTATCTCGGCTCCCCATTCACCTACATCGCGGCGGCAGGAGCCGCCAGCGGAGGACAGATCGGAAACGATCCGAGGGAATGGGGGCGCTCATGGGAGGGCTACGGCAAGCGTGTGGGAACAATGTTCGCGCTGTTCACCATTGACACCGGTGTGCACGAAGCGGGAGATGCGGCTCTCGGGCTGGACCCGCGCTACTTCCGCTGCCGTTGCCGAGGTGGTCTGCGGCGAAGCTGGAATGCGGTCGAGATGAGCTTTCTCGCCTATGACCGCAAGGGGCGAAAGCGTTTCGATCTTCCGCAGCTCGCGGGCGCTTACGGTAGCGGCATGATTGTCACCACCTGGTATCCGCAGCGCTACAACCCTTTAGTGCAGGGCGTACAGATGGGCCACCAGCAGATCGGATTCGTAGTAGGCATCAACCTGATTCGAGAGTTCAGCCCGGAGTTGAAGCGATTCTTCGGCAAGTTCAACCCGCGCTAGTCCCGAGCTGGGACCCTTGCCCGATAGACGGACTTTTTAAAAATGGACGACACACGCGAACTGTTTGGGTCTGCTCCCGCAAAGGCCGCTGTCACTCCCTGGCCTTTAGCTCTGATCGAGCGCAACCTGGTCCCTGATCCCGTCATCCGCATAGGCATTCGACGCCTGCTGCGCCAGCGATTGCGCGAGGAAGATAAGGGCAGTCCGGAACTCCAGCAAGCCCACCTGATGTCTCTGATCGCCCGCCTCAAAGCGAGCCCGATTGCTATCGAAACCACCGCCGCCAACGCTCAGCACTACGAAGTACCTGCCCGCTTCTTCGAGCTGGTATTAGGCAAGCATTTGAAGTACAGCTCCGCGTTGTGGCTAGAAGGCACCCGCACGTTAGATGAAGCTGAGCAGGCGATGCTGGCCGTTACTAGCGAGCGCGCCGGCCTGGCCGACGGCCAACGAGTTCTGGAATTAGGCTGCGGCTGGGGTTCGCTTTCCCTCTACATGGCTGAGCACTTTCCGCACAGCCAGATTGTCAGTGTCTCCAACTCGTCGTCGCAAAAACAATTCATCGACACCCAAGCCGCAGCCCGCAGTCTACACAACCTGCAAGTTATCACCGCAGATATGAACGGCTTCGAAGCTCACGGGAAATTTGACCGCGTGGTTTCGGTCGAGATGTTTGAGCACATGCGCAACTACGAAGCGCTGCTCTCGCGCATTGCTTCATGGATGCAGCCCGACGCGAAGCTCTTCGTTCACATCTTTAGCCACCTGCGCTTCGCATATCCCTTCGAGGTTCGGGACGACACCGACTGGATGGCGCAGCATTTCTTTACCGGCGGCATCATGCCTAGCGACCACCTGCTCCTCTATTTTCAGCGCGATCTGCGCGTGCAAAGTCACTGGCAAGTCAGCGGCGGTCACTATCAGAAGACCGCGGAAGCCTGGCTCCAGAACATGGATTTCCATCGTGGAGAGATCCTAGATCTTTTCTCCCATACCTACGCAAACCGTCTCTCCGGCAACCAACGCGGACGTGAAGCACTGCGCTGGTTCGTCCGCTGGCGCGTGTTTTTCATGGCCTGCGCCGAACTCTGGGGATATCGCCTCGGCCAGGAATGGATCGTTTCCCACTATCGCTTTACGAGATGACAGAAGGGCGCAGAGCAATGTGCGATGTTGCCCGAACCCCGAGTGAGGTACGAGTTTTTTCTCCGGGTGAAACTTGCATGGGACTAATTGTCTCCCTGCTCACATGAGTTGTGCGCTTGTGGCGTATTTGACTTCTGATCAAATTATTTTGCGTTGCAGTTAATCTGCAAATAGGAAATAAAGAGTGCCAAGGAGGTGATTATGGATACGCGACCACTAATCCCTGATATTAAGGCGAACCCGACCATCGAACAACGGATAGAACTAGTGCTAGATCTCACGCGCCGGGTGGAACTGTTGGATGGCCTACTAAGGGCTGCGAGGGCAAGGCGATGTGCGACAGACACCGAGGTCAGCCTCGCCGACGTGGATCAAGCCGAAATCGATGCCATGCTCGTGCTCTGATGTTCATGCAAGTAGCTGCTTCTCCGTCACGGACGCGACAAGAACACTCGCCTCGCGAAACGATGATGCTCGACTGGGTACCAAGTCTCAGACCCGTCCGGTCGAGCAAAACTCGTAGCCCTAATGCAGTGCCGTCACACTTACCGGCGCAAATCTTAATGGCCTGCCCCGAACCATGCCTACAAAGGCAACGTTTTTCCGCTAGCTCACCAGATGGGCCTCAACTTATCCGTACATTCACAAATTATGCTCATCGGTTTACTACGGTGAGCCCTACCTCCTTCTCGGTGCCTCTAATTGAGCAATGGAAAACCGATTTTTTCAAGATACAAGGAGAATTTTCATGAAGCATCTTACTTTGATTTGCCTTGCCATGATTGACCGTCACCGGTTGCGCTGTGGCTCAGGAAACGATGAACCCCAATCAGTCAGAGACTGTGCCTCAGGCCACCGGCCCGCGCACTGTGGTCGGCTGCCTCTCAAGAACTGCCGGCACCTATGTCATCACCGGCGGCGCGCCTGGTCCGAAGCAGTTCCGCATCGTGTCCGGCGACGTGTCCTCTCTAAAAGGTAAGATTGGTCACACCATCAAAGTCGTGGGCATTGTCGGAAAGAACGATGCCCTGGCCAACCAGAACGAGCTCTACAACGAAGGCACAACCACGGGCGTAGGCTACCTCACGATCGAGGCACAGAAGATTTCGGAAGTCTACGGCAACTGTAGCGAAGCCGGCAAAGAATGGGCGGCAGACCACAAGTAAATTGCCGTCATCCCGGAGCTCCTATTTGTGAACAACCGTCTTTCAACATCCTGACAGCTCGCTGCGTGTTCTTTTCATGTTGCACTGGCCCGGCCCGGGCGGAAAATGTAGCTATCTGCTCGGGCTAGTTTAGTTCACCTCAAGATCGTTCTTCTCCCTTCCCCGCACCTGGTCGTTCTTGTCCTGGCTGCAGCGGTTACCCTTCACCATGTCTCGGATCCCGGCTTGCCCTTAAATGGCCCGATGACTTCAGACGTCACCCAGCCACCGTAGAACTCGCCCGGCTGAGCCTGTACGCGCTCGTCATCAACAAAACACTCGTCCACTCTGCCAACGTAGAAGGCGAGATGACCACGAATCGCTTCGTATCCTGGCGAAGGGCGTTCGTAGCTCCAGGCTACGTCTGTCGAAAGCTTATCGTGTGCACGCAATGTCCAATAGGAGGCCAGGCCCTTAAACTCACAAAATGTGTGACGTGAACCGGCGAGAAGCAAATCCTCACGGATGTCAGCCCGCGGTATGTAATACACAGGTGGATGGCTGGTTTCTAATACCCGCATCGCACGCTGTGTGTCCGCAACCACTTCTCCGCCAAACTGCACACGTATTCGTTTGGTTGTCGGCTCTACCTTCGGTGGGCGCGGATAATCCCAGACGGATTCGCGGTCTACTGCCTGCTCTGAAACTTCTCGTTTTTCTCTTTGTGTCATGGCTCTCACCGGTCTGCCACATTTCGGTTCGTCTTTGGAAAGGACTCAATCGCATCTAGCGAAGCTCATCCCCTAGACAGGTTCGTTGTGGGTCGCCAACCGCGCGCAGCTAGTCCAGTTAACCAATGAGACATCGTCGCCGTCCCGGCACTTCCCGCCGGAGATACCCAGCGGGAGTACCGAGGCCTTATGGCGATTAGTTCAAGTCTTTCAGGACAATCGCAGTCAGCGGCGTTCCGCCACCCGGCGCGTCGAGTGCGACCGCCGTGCGAATCTGGCCTGCACTCAAGGAGAGGCTGCCGCTGTCCAGCGCCACCGTAGTCGGAACTCCAGTTGGTGTTACATACACCTCGTAGCTCCCTGCCGGGACAGCCAAGTAGTCGGAGAAACCTTTGAATGGGACGTTTTTGAGTGTTGGAGACCCGGTTACTCCTGCGCCTGGTGCTTCGACGTAGATGTCTACCGGGCCGGCAGTGGGCGAAGCGTGCACCAGCCGCAGCTTAATCTGACCCGAGGCCGGGGGTGTGTTGTCATCCGTCAGGACCAACGGCGTGATGCTGGCCACTTTGTCTACGGCAAGCACCGTGTAGTACTTGTTGCGAGACAGACTCACCGTGGCGTTGATCACATCCTGCGATGTACCGGTAGCTCGGACCTCAATCTTGCGAGAACCGGCACTAACAGTCAGATAGTTCGAGGCCGTCTCGTAAGCGACGTTTGTCAGGACCGTCTTGCCGTCCACCAGTACGTCAACGTTGGGCGCATCCGGCGAGGCGTGGACAACGCGGAGTTGCGCATGGCCGCTGTCGCCGCAGCCGGCTGTAAAAATGGTAGCTCCTACGACCATCGTGGTCATGGCTAGCAAAAGATAACGTGGAAAGCGTGACATCTTGATCTCCTAATTTAGTTTTCTCTCCCTTTCGGGGAGTCTCTCGAACAGTGATTGCTGTGAGCGAGTTGGCTTCGTCGCAGACTTAAGAAAACGCGGCTGGAAACATTGGTCTCCAGCCTTGGGGCTGAAAGCTGCACCAGAACTACTGGGGTATAAGCACGGAGTCGATCACGTGAATGACGCCGTTGCTACACTTGATGTCGGTCTTGGTCACGTTCGCGCCGTCTACCATTACCTTGCCGCCCTCGACCATGATCTTCACTTCCTTGCCGTTCACGGTCTTGGCCTCACTCAGCTTGACCACATCCTTCGCCATCACGTCGCCAGCGACTACGTGGTAGGTGAGGATGGAAACCAGCTTCTGCTTGTTCTCGGGCTTGAGCAGATCTTCTACGGTTCCAGCAGGCAGTTTCGCGAATGCCTCATCGGTAGGCGCGAAGACGGTAAACGGACCGGCTCCCTTGAGCGTATCCACTAAGCCGGCAGCCTGCAGCGCTGCAGCCAGAGTCTTGAAATCGCCGGCGGCAACGGCAGTGTCCACGATATCTTTCTTCGAACCGGCAAAAGCAGCGCTGCTGAAGCTCAACGTGAGTAGCAGGGCAAGGCAGGTCATAACGTAGATTCGTTTCATTGGAATTCTCCTTTAATCGAACGTTTCAGTTTTCAGCTTGAACCAGCTGTCTTGGTTTCAGATTAAGAAAATCTATTTTCCGATTGAGATAAACAACGCTCTGACGAAAGTTGTTTTCACAGGGGGCAAACCTGAAGTTTTCAGTGGTCGTGAGAGTAAAAAGACCTCATACGCGATGAATTTCAACCACTCCAGCTAACTGCTCACGACCACGTTTTTGATTGTCTCTCTGATCAAATATATTTGATTGAGGTGAATCCAGCCAGCCCACCACTTCATCTATTTGGTACACGACAAACAGATTGCAGTAGCGGAGGCAAATAAAAGTGTTCACCAAGGCTGATTGGCTCATACTTGCGGCGGCTTTCTTGTCTTTCCTCTTTTCGGTTTCCCTTTGGTTCGGCGTTGGCATGAGCGCCAGCAAGGAGGCCGGCGTCTTCGTGGGCCTATGGGTTCCATCTATCCTCTCGGCAGGAAACTACTTCCGTCAGGCCGCGCGGGCCAAGCGAAATGTCTGACACCGCGATATTCCTCGTTGGTTTGTTCACTTTTGCGCTGCTCTCCTGGGGGATTTACTTCACCTTCGTAGAAGTACGGCGCCTTGATGAGGCAGCGAAAGCCAAACGGCAGTCAAATAGGCTGTAGGTACCGATTTCACCTATCACCGGCAGACAAAGACTAAAGACTGATGTTGGACAGGTGCGGTTCCCCATCTGTCCGCGACTTGGTGCAAGGAGAGTGAAGCAATGGATCTATATTCTTCTACTTCACAGCAGAGCAATCAGGGAAAAGCAAGCAAGGTATGTATCGTTTGCGGCGGGACCATCCTGTGGCGAAGACGGCTAGCCACCAATTGGGACAAGGTTATGTACTGCAGCGCCTCCTGCCGGCGCGTTTCAGTGACCAGGGCGAGAACCGGATTCAACGCCCGCGTTGAAATTTACGATCACGTCGCCGCCGAGTCGGTGGCCTCCGCTGCGTGAGCGCCTTTCCTATGCGCAGGCAGAATCCCATTTTGCGCTCTACTGGAACTCTGACATGAGCCAATCGTATGTGGTTTTCGGAGCTTACGGAGGCGTAGGTTCGGCGCTTTGTCGTCGCCTCGCCAAAAAGGGCGCACATCTGCTGTTGGCAGGTCGGAGCGAGGAGCGTCTGGCTAGCCTGGCGGCAGAACTTGGCGCTGAAACATTCTGCCTCGACGCCAGCAACTTGCGACAGGTGGAGTCGTGCATGAAACGAGCGGCGGAACTGCACGGCCTTTTGAACGGCGTGGCCAACTGCGTGGGCTCACTCCTGCTGAAGCCTGCGCACCGCCTCTCCGAAGAGGAGTGGGATGCGACCGTCGCCACTAATCTAAAGTCAGCATTCGCCGTGGTCCGCGCTGCGGCGATCACCATGACAGAGAAGGGTGGATCCGTCGTGTTGCTCTCCACCGCGGCTGCCCGCATCGGATTAGCGAACCATGAGGCGATCTCCGCCGCCAAGGCCGGGATCGAAGGCTTGGCGCTCGCCGCGTCTGCCTCTTACGCCTCGAAAGGAATTCGAGTCAACTGTGTAGCGCCGGGTATGACGCGCACTCCTCTCACGGCCAAGTTGCTGCAGAACGAAATGATGGCCAAGGCATCGGCTGGCATGCATGCACTGGGTCGGATCGGTGAGCCAGACGACGTCGCTTCCGCGATCGAGTGGTTGCTCGATCCCGAGCAGAGTTGGGTCACCGGCCAGGTGATAGGTGTAGACGGCGGGCTTTCCCGAATTCGATCTCGATCCTGAAGCGGGCTCTGAGTATCGGCTCCTTAAGGAACTGTGACAATCAGCGCAGCGCAGGGACTGTTGCCCGACTTGCAGTAAGTGTGGGGCACACTGGAATCGAAGTAGATCGCGTCGCCGGCCTCCAACTCGTAACCGTGGCCGCCGATCGCAACCACGAGTTCTCCGGAGAGCAAGTACAAGTGCTCAGCTCCCGCGTGAGTGTGAGGCTTCAGTTTCTCCTTCGCGATCTTCTGGAAGTCTGCGTAGTACGCGTTAAGCTTTCTCGGCGTCGCCCCGTAGTCCAGAGTTTCGAAAAAGTATGAGACCTCAGGTGTTCCCGGGCGTTCTGGAAAGCGCTGGCGATCTCGCTTCTTTGCCACTGCCACCACATGGCGCTTGCGCTCATCCATGAAGAAGTGATCCAAGCCCACATCGAAAACTGTTGCGATGCGTGCCAAGGTGGGCAAAGTAGGATGGAGCTTGCTACGTTCCAGCTTTGATAGCAGCGCCGCCGAGAGCCCTGTATGCCGCCCCAGTTCCACCAGACCCAGTTTCTTCTTGAGGCGCAGGGTTTTCAGCTTCTCCCCGATCGAGTAGGGTTTTAGCCAGCCCGCCACCGTCTCTTTGGAGGAAGCAGGCTCAGCCTTTTTCGCGCCCAGCACAGGCTGGCGTTTGTTCTGACTTCCGTTGATGCCGATTCCAGCCAATGCGACCTCCTGTCGTATCAATACAACGTATTTTCTCTATATTCAATTGACCCACGGTGATCAGATGCAAATAAAAAGGGAAACGTCGCAACTTCTCCTTCTCGCGGCCTGGAGTTATGAGTTCGGCACGCCCCCATGGGCCAAGACCTCGGTCCCGGCAGTGTCCACCTTCTTTCCGCGCCTCTGGTGTGCCTTTTGATTAACGAGATAATCTCGCCTATGAAACTTGCACCATCATCCCGGAACTGGCTCCGACCAGCAATTCTTACCCGCCTCCGCTTCGATCTACTCATCTCTTGAATAGAGCCTTTTCTTGAAGGTCATGTGCCACGATTTGCGAGGAATAGGGGAACGGTGCCAGGCGCCGCAGGAGTGGTCGGGAGAACCTGCCCGACCTTCCGCCCCTAGAATGTCCCGGCGTGCCCTGCGGCTGCGCGTCGCTGAACCACGTTCCCAATCGCGCCTATTCGGTTACGACGCTGGTCAGATCGACACTGCCGCTGGGTTCCCCGGGTCTTACGCTGACACTCGCAGACCGGGAAGGCAGTAGGCGCGCAACGTATCATCAAGTCTCTGGAGCTGGATGGAATCATCAACTGATTCTCGTCGCCGATCGCTGGTCCTGCTGACTGGAGCCACAGGCTACATCGGAGGGCGCCTTCTCAAGGCTCTTGAAAAGGCTGGTTGGCCAGTTCGTTGTCTGGCCAGACGCCCAGAATTTCTGCGGCCGCACGTCGCTCCCAACACCGAGGTGGTGAAGGGCGATTGCCTCGACCAGGCTTGCCTCCCACCAGCTCTGATCGGAGTCCACACAGCCTATTACCTGGTCCACTCAATGGGCTCCTCGGGTAAGTTCGAAGAAGAGGACCGTCAAGCGGCCAGCAATTTCGCTGCGTCTGCGCGCCAAGCGGGTGTGTGCCGCATCATCTATTTAGGTGGCCTCGGTGCTGAGGGACAAGCGCTGTCCGCCCATTTGCGAAGTCGTCAAGAAGTAGCGGACATTCTGCGTTCCTCTGGAATTCCCACGGTCGAGTTTCGCGCTTCGATCGTGATTGGCTCCGGAAGCCTCTCCTTTGAAATGATTCGCGCTCTGGTGCAGCGCCTGCCGGTGATGATTTGCCCGCGTTGGGTCGCCGTGAAGGCTCAGCCGATCGCAGTCGAGGACGTAATCGCCTATCTCCTGCAAGCCCTTGAGCTGCCGGTTGGGGAGGCCGCGGTATTTGAGATCGGCGGCGCCGACCAGGTGAGTTACGGCGAAATCATGAAAGAATACGCGCGGCAATGCGGCCTTCGCAGATGGACCATTTCGGTGCCGTTGCTGACGCCTCGTCTTTCCAGTCTGTGGCTGGGCCTGGTCACGCCGATCTATGCCCGCATCGGGCGCAAGCTCATCGACAGCCTGCGCAATCCGACGCTCGTGCGGAATCCATCAGCGCTGAAAGTGTTTGATCTCAGGCCCAAGACTTTAAGAGAAGCAATTGAGAGGGCCCTCCAGAATGAGGACCAGGAATTCGCCGAGACGCGCTGGTCGGACGCACTGTCGTCGGGTGGAAAAACGCCGTCGTGGGGTGGTGTGCGCTTCGGCACCCGGCTTGTAGACTCTCGTACGTTAAGCGTCTCGGCTTCACCGGCAGCAGCCTTTGCTCCCATCCGGCGAATTGGGGGAGCAAACGGCTGGTACTTTGCTGGCCTTCTGTGGTGGTTCCGCGGTTTTCTGGATCTTCTGGTCGGCGGCGTCGGAATGCGTCGGGGCCGACGCAATGCCGAGACCCTGGTGGTGGGCGATGCGCTGGATTTCTGGCGAGTGGAGGCGTTCGAGCCCGATCGTCGGCTGAGCCTGGTTGCCGAGATGAAAGTGCCCGGACGCGCTTGGCTCCAATTCGATGTTGAGCCGATCAGTGCACAGCCAGATTCGCAAGGATCAAATATCCGCCAGACCGCAATTTTCGACCCCGCGGGTCTGGGCGGTCTTGTCTACTGGTACGCGCTGTATCCGGCCCATCGCTGGATTTTTGCCGGAATGGTTCGTGCGATCGCGGCCCGAGCAGAGCTTGAGCCAGGCGCGACTCCCCAAGGCGGATAAGCATTCTGACTGGAAAAGAACTCCAAGAGGAGTGGGTTCTTGCTTACCCACGTCACTTTGCTTGAGAAGCAAAGAAATACGAGCCCTTTGCACTCTCGCGCACACAAAGTTCAAGAGAAAGGCGCTTTTACCATTATTCAACTTTATTGTCTATATATTCAAAACAGAAAGCAAATCCCAAAGTCTCACAGGAGAAATAATAATGTCTGAACAGCAAACAGCACACGACATCGTTGATACAGCCGTGGCCGCAGGTTCCTTCAAAACCCTGGCGACGGCGCTGACATCTGCTGGCCTGGTAAACACCATGAAGGGAGCAGGACCGTTCACCGTCTTTGCCCCGACAGACGAAGCGTTCGCCAAACTGCCCGCAGGAACGATTGAGACCCTGCTGAAGCCGGAAAACAACGAAAAGCTGCGTGGCATCCTGACTTATCACGTGGTGCCTGGAAAGGTCACGGCCGCCGATGTGGTCACCCTGAAGTCGGCAAAAACCGTGAATGGCAAGTCCCTGAAAATTGCCACTCACAACGGTGGAGTCACAGTCGATGCCGCGAACGTGGTAAAGACCGACATCCTCTGCACCAACGGCGTTATTCACGTGATCGATTCCGTTGTCCTGCCTCAGTAACATTGTCGAAAATGCATTAGTTTTTCAGAACCTGCAAAAGCAATGCGCGATTTAGGTTGGATTCTTAGAGAGAAACGAGTCAGGGGATGGCACAAGACAACGCTGTGCCATCCTTATTTTTTCCGGCTACCTGAGCCGTCTCGAATCGCTTAGGGGATACGAGAACGGTTCTTGAACTCAAAACCGCATTCGCGCCTAGAGGTATCGGTCATACAGATGAGGTTCGCAAGTAGTTCTTGGTTGACTATATTGTAAGCGCCGAAGTCTTTGAGGATTGATCAAAGCGCAATTGAAATACGGGGAATCGTTTGTCGGACCGACCGATCTTCGTGCTCGGAATGATGATGACTATGATTTTCGCCTTTGGAGTCACGCTTATGGTTCGTGAGTTTCGCCATTCTGCTCAAGAGAACAAGCGTCGCGCAGCCCGACGAGCTCTCTATGCCAAGCCGCGCGTCATTGACATTGATCCGAAAGAAGAGCAATAGGGCGCGAGCAACCACGAATGGCAATTTCCTGCCAATCACCACTACGCTTTCAAAAGCCGATAGTTGATCAACGCAATGACGATCGAGAGGACTAACAGCGTCAGGCTGGGCAGCATTTTGAACAACGGATTCTTTACCCGCAGATGAGTGAAAAAAGCGCACCCCATCAAGAGGGCGATGCCAAGGCCACCCGCCACCGCCAATGGCTTTCGTTCAATTCCGATCAGCAACATCAGCGCAAAGGTCAATTTCAGAATGCCAACCAGGTCTCGCAACCAGTCCGGCAGACCATAATGCTTGAACTCCTCCAGGACATTGCCGTAGCGTACCACCCAGACAAAGAAAATCGATGTGGCCACCAGCGCCTGCAAGGAAATCGTCAAGCTATGCATGCCGAAATGGTATGGCTGTTCACGCTGAATTGCTAGCGAGAATCCCAGATTTGACTCAGGGCGGCTCCGAAGTTGCGATGCTTCCTTTCATGCCCAGATTCGCGCTCTGCGATAGCCGTAGCATCAAGGGTTATAAAGTGATGACACAACCATGGATGATCTGAACGAGCTAGCCGATAATCCTCGCGTAACCGTACGGCGTTCAGGACCGCCCGATCCGGCTGGCACTTGCGTCGTTTACTGGATGCAACGGGCGCAGCGGGGCTTGGACAATCCCGCGCTGGACGTGGCAGTTGAGGCAGCGAACGCGCTGGCGAAGCCTGCAATTGTATTCTTCGCGCCCGTTCCTTTTTATCCGAGTGCCAACCTTCGCCACTACCGCTTCCTCGCCCAGGGCATTCCGGATATCGCGGAGTCGCTCAAGAAACGCAACATTGGCTTCGTGCTGCGGCGATTCCCAGAGCACAGTCTCATCAAGTTCTGCGAGGAAGTTAGGCCGTCGCTGGTGGTGGGCGATGAGAATCCGATGCGGGAGCCCGAGTCCTGGCGGCGCTCCGCGGCGAAGAAACTCAGCACACCGCTCTGGACCGCTGACGCGGATGTCATCGTTCCCTCGATACTGCTGGAAAAAGCGCAGTACGCGGCGCACATCATCAGGCCGAGATTGCAGGCGCAACTCGGGCGCTTCCTGGTCCCTCCGAAAAACACAAAAGCACAAGTGGCGTGGAGAAGGCCTCAGGCGTTGCAGTCGCTCGACCCCGAGTTTGAAATCACGCAGGGCTGGCCGCTTGACGCCTCGGTTGGTCCGGTATCAGGCTTTCGCGGCGGCACGAACGAAGCGCTGAGAATTCTGAAATACTTCATCAGGCACGGACTGTCCGCCTATGGCACCAACCGCAACAAGCCGGAGGTGAACGGAACCAGTCAGCTTTCGCCCTATCTACATTTCGGGCATATCGGTCCGCTCACCGTCGCGCTGGCCGTACAGAAGGCCGACGCACCCAAGGTGGACAAGGAAGCATTCCTGAACCAGGTAATCACTTGGCGCGAGTTGGCGGTAAACCTGGTGCGATTCAATCCGAATTACGACAATTTCGAGTGTGCCGAGCCGTGGGCACACCGCACACTGGCCAAGCATGCGAAAGACAATCGCCCGGTGCTATACAGCGAAAAGCAGTTGGAGCATGCAGAGACGCACGATTCGCTTTGGAATGCGGCGCAGATGCAGATGGTCAATACCGGCTGGATGCACAACTATGTGCGGATGTACTGGGGGAAAAAGCTTCTGGAGTGGAGTCCGTCGCCGGCACAGGCCTACCAGATCGCTGTGCGGCTGAACGACAAGTACGAACTGGACGGTCGCGACCCCAATGGCTACGCGGGGATTGCGTGGTCGATCGTAGGAAAGTTCGACCGCCCTTGGTTTGAGCGGCCCGTCTTCGGGCAAATTCGATATATGTCCGGCGAGAGCACTGGAAAGAAGTTCGACAGCAAAAAGTATATTCAGCAGAATTCGTTGCCATAGTGGCGGCTTGTGTCACGCAGAGTGACAGGCAAGATATTGGATCAAGAGTATGAAGATCAATTGGTGACGCTATGTTCTTAAAACTCTATTGCATTGCCCTCCCGATTTTCTTTGCGGTGGATATGGTCTGGCTCGGCCTAGCCGCGAAGAATTTCTACGCCAAACACATCGGATTCCTGATGAAGGCCAACGTCAATTGGGCGGCGGCCATCCTCTTTTACCTCCTCTTCATAGCGGGCTTGGTGGTGTTCGTCGTTGTTCCGGCCCTCGAGAAGGGTTCATGGGTGCGTGCGCTCCTGTTCGGGGCGTTGTTCGGTCTCATTACCTATGCAACGTACGATCTCACGAATCTCGCCACGCTCAAGGATTGGCCCCTTGTGGTTACGGTTGTGGATTTGATTTGGGGTACGGTATTGGCAGCTTCCGTATCAGTCGGAACCTACGTCATTGCGGCAAAGATCGGTCTATGAACTACTATCCGACATTGGCATTCCTGCTGTGGGGGTACATGAGCCTATGGTTCCTGATCTCATTGTTCAAGAGAAGGAACGACGTGGCCGACGTAGCGTGGGGGTTGGGCTTCGTGCTTCTGGCGTGGACATCTTTCTTTCTATCCGGCGGGTCGGGAACGCGAGGCGTACTGGTAGGCGTTTTGGTGAGCGTATGGGGCTTACGTCTTGCATGGCACATCCATGCGCGCAATCGGGACAAGGCGGAAGATTACCGCTACATGGCCTGGAGACGGCAATGGGGCAGATGGTTTTATGCACGTTCGTATGGGCAGGTGTACCTTCTGCAGGGCGCGCTCCTATTCCTCATCGCGTTGCCGGTGCTGATTATCAATAGAAGCGAGGGTAGGACGTTCGGTCTTCTCAACGGAATCGGCGTTTGCGTTTGGCTATGTGGTTTCCTTTTCGAATCGGTGGGTGATGCAGAGCTTGCACGGTTCGTGAAAGATCCGCTCAACAGGGGCAAGATACTGCAAAGCGGGCTGTGGCAGTACACCCGACACCCCAATTATTTCGGAGAGGTTACGCAGTGGTGGGGCATTTGGCTGGTGGCGCTCGGCGTTCCGGGCGGCTGGTTTGGGATTGTCGGGCCCCTCACGATCACCATCCTAATCCTAAGGGTTTCGGGGATTCCCATGCTTGAAAAGAAGATGGCAGAGAATCCTGATTTCGCGGAGTACAAAAGAAGGACGAGCGTATTCCTCCCCTGGTTTCCAAACGGATAATGGTGACCGGAACCGGAAAGGGTTTTTCTTCGGGTTTCCCGAGATTGTTTCAGGTGCTGCGCCTACTAGACCACAACCGCATGAACGTCACTCGGTCGGACTCGACTCTGTGGCCCCAAGTCTCATCTCCCGACAATACCGATCCGCTCTTCGTCGTGCCCGTGAGTTCCAGCAACGTTGCGGGCGCGGGCGTGCATTTTCACAGCGCGGAATTGTGGAGCGCAAGAACCGGCTATGAGTGGGACGGGCACACACAATCCCGGCTGTGTCGCGGACCCACGGGCGAACAACCGCCTCTTTGGCGACGTCACCATTACTCCAGTTCGCTGGCTCACCATCGGCAACGACGCCAGTATGATTCCGCAACGCTCGTGGCAGCCCGGATTTCGCCGTTCATCTGCGCAGCGGGATACGACGATTCTGGACGAACGGTCGGCAAACAGGAAATAATCGATCGAGCCGCTACCTCGATGGGGCAGCAGACCAGTTACGAGATCCTCAAACTGGTTTTGGGGAAGTCTCAACGTCTCAACGCGGATTTCAGGGAATTGAAGCTTCTGTAAACAGGTGAACGCCACTGCATTTCGGCAGTGGCGTTCATGGTTGCGGGGGGCGGATTTGAACCGCTGACCTTTGCGTATGCGATCTGACTCACTTTTCGATGAGAGTCGGACTGTAGCCACCAAGTTCGGGTTCAAGCTTGATCCCACCACCGGCAAACAGACCGGAATGGACAGCCGGCCCGATCATATCAAGCAGGTCGCTGAGGCCTCACTCAAACGGCTTAAGACCGATGTCATCGACCAGTCCGAGTGAGGGTGTAAGCAACGTGTGGGTAGCCCCATTTGAGTAGGAACCAGTGGGTACTGTTGCCCCGAACAACGCAGTCACGATGTAGTACCGCCCACCCCTCGTTCCTGGTTACAGATCATTGCTGCAAACGGTTCTGCACCTTAACCCTCTGCTCTCCATCCAGGCCACCGCCGAGAAGCAGCATGCCGATGCGGAGCCCTCCGTCCAGTCGTTCACGCCGTTGAAAGTGGCGAACAGGGATGATCGTAGTGCGGGAGTATTGTTTGACATATTCCAGAATTGTCTCTATTCCGTTGTCCGTGCCCCACTACGAAAGGCGTCGGCGGAAGAGTCTGCCAGCCACGATCATGCTGACGACCCCAATGACGGCTAGCGGCCAATATTGCGGCCAGAAGAGTGAGGGCCCCGCACCTTCCAGGAAGCTGCCGCGCAGGATGATCAGAAAATACCGGAGTGGATCGAGCAGCGTGATGTACTGCACTGCCTGCGGCATGTTCGCGATCGGCGTAGCAAAGCCGGAAAGAACAATAGCAGGCACCATGAAGAGAAAAACGCCCAACAGCCCCTGCTGCTGCGTGACGGCCAAAGACGAGATCATCAGCCCGATCCCAACTGTTGCGAGCAGGAAACAGAACAGGCCGAAGTAAAGTCCCAGGAAACTGCCAGTGAATGGAACGTGAAACCAGAAAATGGAAACCAGAATAATCAGCGATCCTTCCATCGTGCCAACCAGAAAACCAGGCAGTGCCTTGCCGAGAAGAATCTCTGTTGGACGCATGGGAGTAACAAGAAGTTGGTCAAACGTCCCCATCTCACGCTCGCGTGCGACCGAGAGACCTGTCGTCAGCATACTCACCAGAAGAGTCAATATGCCGCAAATGCCAGGGACGATGAACCACCGGGAGTCGAGATTTGGATTGAACCATGCGCGATCCAGCAGTGCGGTCGAGGGCGGTATCGCTCCGTGCTCTGCGATCTGTGCTTCATTGAAGGTGGTTACGATGGACTGTGCGTAACCCATTGCCAGGCCAGCCGTGTTGGAGTCTCTCCCGTCCAGGATGAGCTGGACGTGTGTCGTTCTTCCGCGCTCCAGATCGGAGGTAAAGTTTGGGCCGATATCCATCGCCATCAGCGCGGATTTATCATCGATGGCCTCCTCCAGAGCATTCTGGTTATGCACAATGCGTAGTAGCCCAAAACTGGGAGAGCCTGCAAAGCGGGCAATGAAATCCCGCGATAATCGTCCCTCGTCCTGGTTATAGACGACGAAGGGAACATGCTTTAGATCGAAAGTAGCGGCGTAGCCAAATACTAAGAGTTGAATAATTGGCGGACCAATCAGGACGGCTCGGCTTGCTGCATCGCGCAAAAGGGCCAAAAGCTCCTTAATGCAAAGTGCAAACACGCGTTGGAGTATCAAACGCATCAATCCAACCTCTTACGAAAGCGCAGAAGCGCGATGCCTAGAAAGAACATGCAGAGGATGGCCATGCCAAGACCATTGCGCAGAATCACAGGCCAAATATCGCCCGCCAAAAAGGTGCTTTGCAGCACGGTCACAAAGTAGCGCGCCGCGACAACGTGGGTCAGGACCTGAATCACTTGCGGCATGGAACGAATATCGAACAGAAATCCGGACAAGATGAAAGCTGGTAGAAACGTAGTAACAATCGCGACCATCGCGGCGACGAACTGGCTGCGTGCGAGCACGGAGATCACCAATCCCATGCCCAGGGCTGTAAGTAGGAAGAGCGCCCCTGTCCCGAAGAGCACCAGTAGCGACCCACGCAGCGGAACGTCGAATAAGAAGACAGCCATGGCGGTGGACATCATCATTCCACCCATACCCATTACAAAGTAGGGAACCAGCTTCCCCAGCAGAATTTCTGTCTTGCCGACCGGCGTTACCATGATGCCCTCCATGGTTCCGCGCTCCCATTCCCGTGCTACCACCAGCGCGGTCAATAGCGCTCCGATGAGCGTCATGATGATGGCGATCAGACCGGGAATCAGATAGTCGCGGCTGCGTAGTGCAGGATTAAACCAGACTCGCGTATCGGCCACCACGGGTGTAGCCAGATGCGTACCTTGACGCGCCGCTTCTTGCTGCAACCAAAGCCGCCATGTACCATTCACGTAATTTTCAATGATGCGTGCCTGATTGGCATCGACGCCGTTCACGGTGAGATGGATGGGGGCACTTCCAGAGCTGTACGACAGACGCGTGAAATCGCTCCGCAGCCATAGGATGGCATCGGCACGTCCATGCAGCAGCGCCTGCTCAGCAGATGCTTGATCGGGATATATCGACGGACGAAACCACGGAGAGCGTTGTAGTTCTGCCAGGAAAGAAGCTGTGAGCTGGGTTGGATGATCGACGACTTCTGCCATGGAGATGTGGCGGGCATCGAGCGAGACACCGTAGCCAAATATCAGCAGAAGAACCAGCGGCAGTACGAATGCAATGGCAATGCTGGAAGGATCGCGGAGGATCTCATAGACTTCTTTCCGCATCAGGCCGCTCAGACGCATCACCTTCATGATGCTCTCCGGCTGGTCTGCTCATGTCCTTCAATCAGAGAAATGAAGGCATCTTCCATGCTCGGGTTAGGTCGATCCGGGCGACGAACCCTTTCCTTGATTTCTGTGGGAGTACCCTGCGCAAGGATCTCTCCAAGCGACATCAACACCAGATGATCGCAGTATTCTGCCTCCTCCATAAAATGGGTGGTTACAAGGCAGGTCGTTCCGCCCTCTGCCAGTGCGTTCACGCGTGCCCAGAATTCGCGCCGGGCCAAAGGATCGACGCCGGAAGTTGGTTCATCGAGAAAAAGAATGCTCGGCTCGTGCATCAGCGCGCAGGCCAGCGCAAGGCGTTGCTGGTAACCCAAGGGCAGGCTACCTGCATTCATGGTGGTGTAGTCCTTGAGTTCCAGCTCTTCCAATGCCCACGCCATCCGGTCCTGCTTGTGCTGCTTTTCCAGACCATAGGCCGCGGCGAAGAAGGACAAATTTTGCTGCACACTCAAGGACCCATACAACGAGAACTTCTGAGAGACATAGCCGATTCGCGCGCGTGCCGCAGCGGTTGCCGTGCGCAGATCGACGCCAGCGACACGCAGCGTTCCAGACGATGAAGGCAGCAGTCCGCAAAGCATGCGAAACGTTGTCGACTTACCTGCGCCATTGGCCCCCAGCAGGCCGAAGATCTCTCCCTTGCGCACGGAGAAGCTGACATTTTTCACCGCGGCAAAAGCGCCAAAGTAGCGAGAGAGAGCTTTGACCTCAACGACTGCTGCATCGTCGTGGGCTGTATCTCGCTGGGGCGGCAGCGGAATGGAATGACGTGGACTCCGGCTGAAGAGAAGGCTGACGAACGCGTCTTCCAGTCGCGCTGGAACGGCCTTGGGTGTTCCGTAGACAGCCAGCTTCCCGGGCAACACAGGTGGCCCGGCCTGTTCCATCACGATGCGCAGTCCATCGCCTTGGATCACCACATCCACCACGCCTGGCAGTTGGGCGATGTTGGCCTGCAGGTTGCGCGGTGCTGTGGGGATATTTTCCAGGACAAATGCATGCCCTTGTAAAGGTGCGGCGAGTTGCACCGGATTTCCCTGCGCGAGAATCTCCCCTTCGTGCAACAGGATGACATGATCGCAGCGCTCGGCCTCATCCATATAAGCAGTGCTGAGCAGGACGGTCACGTTCTGGCTGACAACTTGTTGGTGGATGATGCTCCACAGTTCCCGCCGCGAGATGGGATCGACGCCCACACTGGCTTCATCCAATAGCAGTAGTTGAGGAGGATGGATCAGGGTGCAGGCCAGTCCGAGCTTCTGCTTCATGCCGCCTGAAAGCTGTCCTGCCCTGCGTTTGCGAAATGGGCCGAGTGCCGTCATGGTCAGCAACTCCGCGAAGCGACCCTCCCGCATCTTGCGAGGTATGCTGTGCAGATCAGCAAACAGATTGAGATTTTCTTCGACCGTCAGATCTTCATAGAGGCCGAAGCGCTGCGGCATATAGCCAATCTTGCCTTGCAATGCTAAAGCTCCCTTCGGCAAAGGATGATCGAGAACGCGAATCTCCTCAGCGACGGGCATCAGGATACCGGCCAGCAGACGCAGTAGCGTGGTTTTGCCCGCACCATCCGGACCGATGAGTGCCGTCATACTCCCCGCAGGAATCTCTAGGGAAACATTCTTGAGCGCGTCTCTACGGGCTGCTCCTTTGCCGAAGGACTTACTGAGACTCCTGACGACAACTGCGTCCATGTCAGTCCTTCTCGCAAGGATGGGCGTCGATTGCATGGGGAGGATTATTGCTGAGTGGAATTACGACCGTGGCCGGCATTCCCAGGCGCAGGCGATGATCTGGGTTACAGGCGTAAACACGTACGCGATAGACAAGCTGCGAGCGTAGCTGGGTGGTTTCCACGTTTTTCGGCGTAAACTCCGACACCGGAGAAATGAAGCCGATCCATCCCGGAAAGCGTTGTCCGGGAAAGCTGTCCGACTCAATCCATGCACGCATGCCGAGAGCGACTTTACCCATCTCCGGCTCTGGCAGATAGGCCCGCACCCAGAGTGGATTGTCCAGAGCGAGAGTAAACACAGGCGTCTGCGGAGTGGCCATATCGCCCGGCTCCAGAATCCGGTTCTGAATGACACCGTCTGCGGGTGCGTAGAGCTGCGTATCAGCCAACTCCTTTTGCGCCAAAGCCAACGCAGCTGTGTCTGCCTTGACGGTTGCCTGCGCTGCGGCAATGTCTTCCTTGCGTGGACCGATGACGGCGAGCCGTAGGGCCTGTTCTTTAGCTGCTAACACCTGCCGCTTGGCGGCCAGGACGGCCTGCTCGGCCAGATAGGAGCGTTGCGCATCATCACGAATCTGCAACGAAACATATTGCTGCTCTGACAGGGTTTGCTGGCGGCGATACAGCAACTCAGCATTGGTTGCATTGGCTTGTGCTGCAGCGACATCGGCTTGTGCCGCAGCAACATTCGCTCGCGCCTCAGCAACCTCCTCCGGACGGCTCCCCGCCAGCAGTCGCGCAACGACCTGCTGTTGCGCTGCCACTGTCGCCTGGTCCTGTGCTACTGCGTCCAGAAAGTGCTGCTGCACCAGCTGGGCAACAAGCTGGCCTGCATGGATGGCGCTGCCTTCATCTACCAGCAGCCTTTCAATACGTTCACTGTCGTTGAAGGCCAGCTGCACCTGGCGAATGTCTACGTTGCCATACAGCGTGATGGTGTCGCTAGCAGTATGTTTCCGGAGCAACCACCGCCGCCCAAAGACGCCGGAAACAACAAGAATGACCAGAAAAGCCAGGATGAACACACGCTTCTTGACCGAAACCATTTATGTTCTCCCAACGAAACAACTGTAGTGCTTAGTTAGAAGGGCTGCTATAAAGCAAGGTATTGATGGCTTGTACGTCCAGTGGCGTCAGTACCCCTGCCGCTGCCTTCAGTTGTGTCCGGGCTACCAATTGCGTGTAGAGAGCCAGATAATAATTGCGCTGCGCAGCTGCGTACTTTGTCGTCGCAGTCAACACGTCGATGACGGATCGGCTTCCAATTTCGTAACCCTTCCGGGTTCCATCCAGAGATACCTTTGCGGAAGTTACGGCTTGCTGCGTAGCCTGAAATTGTGCGACGCTGTCCTGCAAATCAAGGAAGGCAGTTTGTGTATCCAGCTTGATCTGGTCCTGAATATTTGCAACGTTCGCGCGACTAGCTTTTGAGAGTGCCTCCGCCTGATGAATCCCCGCTCGTGTGCTCCCGCCTTCATAAATAGGAATGGATAGGTTCAGCGAGGCGCCAATCTGGTTGATGGCCAAAGGCGGAATGAGGGTGCCCGCAGCGTGCTGGCCAATACCGCTCAAGGTCAAAGTCGGCCAACGGGCTCGCTTCGCAAACTGCACCTGCTGTTCGGACACGTTCAATGTTGCTTTGGCTTGTTGCAGAAGCGGCTGGTTCTCGAGGGCAGCTGCAAGCCAGGGGTCTAATGTGTCCGGCTGCGGACCTATCGCCTCCAACGTTGTTATATCCTGTAACGTTCCTACGGCATGATGTGTCAAGCGCTCCAATTGATTCTTCGCGACGGCCACTGCATTCTTTGCGGTAATGAGATCGGCCTTCGCGCCATCCAACTGGGCCTGCACTTCTTGTACTGCGATAATGTCTCCGGTTCCAACATGCAGACTTGTTCTTGTCTGATCGTCGATGTTTTGCAGCAGATCCATTTGCTGCTTTGCCACGCGCTCGTTGGCTTGCGCCTGTAAGACGCTAAAGTACGCCTGGACGACCTCCAATGCGATGACCTGCTGGGCATACGCCAGAGCTGCTTCGCTGGCCCCAATGCGGCTGTCAGACTGCTTCATCGCGGTCAATGCCTGACCGTTGAAGATGGATTCTGTCAGGCTGGCGCTGAAGACATCGGAGTGATACCCGGTGGAGATTGGCTGGGCGCCAAAGCCCGTTACATAGGCCGTATTCATGCCCCCACTGGCCCCCGCGCTGATGTGGGGAAGCAGTGCAGCGCGCGCCAGTGGCTTGCCTGCCAAATCCGCATCCAGCTGCGCACGGGCTTGGGCTATGACGGGTGAAGTCGAAACTGCCTCCTGATAGGCCGTTTGTAGATCATCCGCCATAGATGGGACGGCATAGAGGGCCATATATCCCAAGAACACTAGCTGGTATATGAAGCGTGCCAGGGAGCGAGGCTTCAGCGGAATGGAAATTTGCTTTTTCGCTAAACGATAAGGATTTCTCGTGCTTGGAATCATTGTCGCTTCATTCCACACCGCTCTCTCTCGAAAATTACACTCGCCCAAATTACGTCGTCGGCTCGTCAAATTGAATAGCATCTGACAGACTCCATGGGCAATCCAAGCCCACCATAGTCTAGTCTCTTGAAACCACCGTAGAATCCCATTTCCGGTGCGATTCTACGCGGATCCAGGCTTGCGATGTCTCTGGCAGCAATTTGGGCAGCATCTGACGGCAAACGTCAACCTGTTTTTCCTGCTGGTCGAATTGTGCTCCGGTGAACTCATCGACAGACTTTGAACGGTGCACAGAGATATCAATGCCGAGTTCAGCCATAACTTTGACGGGCCGCGTGCCGGCACTGAACACTTCGAACTGGTCACCGGATTGATCGCGTAGTGGTCCTTCGGCCATTTGACTGCGAGTCGCGGGCAGTGCAGCACAGTCATTTTCCCAACGTCATCTTCTGTCCTGGGTCTCTGGGGCCGGCGTGAGCTGCCCAGCCAAGACCGGCGGTTCCCGCGTGTACTTCAGAACCCATACAACCGCAAGGCCAAACATCGCGAGGAAAACAAAAACGATGAAGCCAATCGCGTAACCCCTTGTGCCGAGATCGTGAACCGCAAATCCCATCACTGGCGGGATGACAAATCCACCGAGAGCTCCTAGCCCACCCACCCAGCCAGCGGCTCCTCCGACCGCCTGGGGAACTTCCTGCGGGACCAGCTTAAAGACGGCCGCGTTGCACACACCCATTCCGATAGCCAGAAGAATTTCTCCGGGGAGCGCCAGTTCCAACTGGGTAGCGCCGGTCATGATCACGGCTCCGTTCGCCATGACCAGGAGGGCGAGAATGGCAGTGTTTTCGCCGCCTTCGCGGAGCCGATCCGACAACATGCCGCCTCCAATGCGGATTGCCGATGTCAGCACTGAGTACACCGCCGTCAGCAACCCAGCCTTCACAGCACTGACGCCGAAATAGGAGTGCCAGTAGGTCGGAAGCCAGGCAGTGAGGGCGATGAAGCCGCCGAAGGTCGTGAAGTAAACCCACACCAAAGCCCACGTCTTCCAGGTACGAGCCGAGATACGGAGACTTTCGACCAAGCTCCCCGCCGGGAACAAGAACTGCCCTCGATCGCGTGCGATTCGGCGCGCTTCTTCCGCCTCAACTCCTCGGGTTTGCAACTGAAAAAACCAGGCGTTACGGCCAAGGACGGCGTAAAGAACCGTGCCTGCTGCCAGGAATGCAAGCCATGCCGCGTATGATCCGGCGAGGCCCAGGCTGACCAGCGCGATCGGAAGTAAGAAGGAAAAGAGTCCAGGCGCCAGGTTCCCAATGCCTGCAAACATCGCCAGCGCCCTGCCTTGTTTCGCCTGCGGGAACCAATAGGAAACCTGGCTGATTCCAACCGAGAAGGTCGCAATGCCACAACCGGAGAGAATGCCCAGAGCCAGCAAAAGCGGATAAAGACTCGGGGAAAGCCGGCTCGGGTACAGATAGTAGATCACGAGCAGCAGACCGGCCATTCCGAGCAGTGACAGAAACAGCAATACCAGAAACGGCTTGCGCCCTCCCGTGGTATCGACCCAGGCCGAAAATGGAATGCGGAGCAGCGAACCGGACAGAGCTGGCGCGGCCACCAGGAACCCCACCATGACAGGCGAGAGATGCATCACTTCTTGGAACCTGCCAGCGGTCGAACCGAACAGCGCGACCGCTGCGAAGCCGGCGAAGAATCCCAACGTCGCTGCGAACAAGCTCTGATTCGGCGTGCCTTTAAGTTGATTCACGACTTCAGACTCCTTTCTTCCAGGTGCGCGTCAGCAGTAGCACTCGATCGCGTTCGCCGCTACAACTGCACGAGCTTGTTCATGCCGAATCATCCGTCCCTCGTAGCTCGGAAGATCTAGCGTGTTAGCGGTTGCCTCTTGCTTTTGTGCAAAGCCGGCATCAGATTTCTCATCGTCCAGAGCAGTGCTGCGAAAGTTGCCGTCCATGCGACCAGGGCGATGTACACGAAGGAGCGGGGAATCCACAACAGGAATGGCAGGTCCAAAGCCTGCGCCAACTGGTAGGTGCTCACCGTGTACATGCCCAGTGGAAACACGGCACCCCAATAGAGTGGGTCATAACTCAACTGGAACCGCTTGTAGACGTGGCGCCAGATGGCGAGGATCACGAGCATGGGAATCCACCACGTGGCTGTTGCCCAGAAGAAAACTGTGAAGCCCTTGAGAAACGGGAGCAGCGCCATCAGGAAGGGTGCGCGCGCAGCATTCAGGATCAGGTTGGCGCCCGCCAGGGTGGAAATCGCCATCGCGCCCATGTTGATCCAGTAGGGCGGCATGAGGTCGGAGGGCAGAAACCGGAAAAATGTGTAGCGATAGAAAATCAGCGAAATGACCCAGATGTACAGCATTCCTCCACACAGCCACATGCAAAGCGAGAAGAAGAGAATTTCGGTTTCGTGCGCTGGGAACTGGCCTGCAAGGAGCGTACCCAAGCTGGACACGGCCTGGGTGGCTACGACCGCAATCAACCATCCCCCGTGAATGCCTTCCGCCAGCGAAGGCTTGTCTTCCTTGACGGTAAAACCAGTGAAGATTGCGTAGGTAAACCCCGCCCACAGCGGCAAGGCGAGAAACCACATGGCGGTTGCCACCGTGTAGTGACCAAAAATGATGATCTGTTGCCGCCCTAATACGCTGGTTCCAGCCACAATGGTAAAGAATCCTGGTCCACGCTTGTGGTCAATTAGGTCATGAAAGAAATCTTGGGGAAACAAAATCACGCGTGCCAGTGTGAGCGTCCACAGCACAATAAAGGCGCCGATGTTCAGCCACGAGAGGCCGACAGCGAGCGACCGCAACCCGTTCAGTTGGGAGGCAATGGCCACAATTCCGGTCGCCATCACCATGGCGAAGTAGGCGGGATGGAGATTCTTGACCGCATCGAGGATGGTTTCCCGCGGCAGACTCTTGACTGGCCCGCAGGGCACACCACCTTCGGGCCGGTCTATCGCGGCCGTCGTCGAACGCCCCGGGTCAAACTCCATTGCTCCCATGATTGCGTACCGTTTCTTATTTCCTGCCTGCGCTTTGAGCCCAGGTCACGCGTGATAGTGCAGGCTCTCCGCCAGATACGGATCTCTTACCGGAACCAGCGGCGCGCGACCGAGTGCCGCAAGGAAACCGAGGCCGAATACACCCACCAGCCCCGCGACCAAGCCGATCTCCCAGATCCCGATTTGCGGTTTTCCGCCCGAGAATGGCGGCATGATCATCAGGTAGAGATCCAGCCAGCGTCCGGCGAGCAGCACGATACTGACTCTCACCAGGATTCCGGTTCTCTGCTTGTTCATCCTCGGCAGCAGCGCGAAGAAAGGCACAACCCAGTTCAAAACCAAGTTGAGCACAAACAGCGGCTGCCAGAAGCCGTGCAGCCGGCGGATGTAGTGGATCGTCTCTTCGGGCAGATTCGCGTACCAGATCAGCATGTACTGACTGAACCACAAGTAAGCCCAGAACGTGCTGAAGGCGAACAGCAACTTGCCCACATCGTGGAGATGTTGCTCGCGGATGACACTCTTCAGAGGGCTGTGCCCTTGCAGCCATACCAGCAACAGGGCAAGCGTCGCCAAACCACTCAAGAAGGCGCCAGCAAAATTGTAGAAGCCGAAAATCGTGCTGTACCACTCGGGCTCGAGCGACATGATCCAGTCGAAACTCGCCAGCCAGAAGGTGACACCGAAGAACACCAGAAACAGCGCAGCCAGGCGTGTACTCTGACGGGTATGGCTGAGTTCGCCGTCAGAATCCTGCTGACGTGAAATTCGCAGCATAGCCCAAGCGAACCCAAGCCAGCCCAACAGATAGACCACGGCTCGGACACGAAAGAAGGGCAGGCTCAACCACATGAGCTTGAATCCTGGGGCGTCGCCCTCAACATGCAAGCCGCTGATCCACGGATAAATCGACGGCCGGAGAATCAAAACACCGAGTATGCCCAGCGCTCCGAACGGGAGTACACCGGCCATGGCTTCGGGCACGCGTCGCAGCGCCGTACTCCAGTGAGCGCCGCTGACATACTGGATCGCGATCCACGCCATCCCGGCCAGTGCCAACCCCAACAGGTAGTAGCTGACGAGCAGGAGATTGAGCCAGATTCTTTGTGGCGCGAAGAACAGGCCTGCGACCAAGGTCGCTGCGCCGATCCCAGCCAGCACCTGCATTCGCCCGACAACCTTCGCGTTCGGCTGGAAGCTGAAATCGCGCGGGTTCATGGCTGCCCCCCTGGAACCTTTGCGGCGTCAGTTTGGGCAGCCTTCAGTTGCGGGGTGGAAGGTGCCGTGGGCGGCGGCACGGGCGTGGCAGCCGCCTGCATCGTTCGCACGTACAGGATCACGTTCCAGCGGTCGTCACGGGAAAGCTGGCTGGCATACGATGGCATATTGTTCTGACCGTAGGTGAGCACATGGAACAGCTGCCCGTCCTTCATCTTCAGCGCGTGCTCAGCGAGCAGTGATGGTGGCGGCGGATACCCGCGCTGTGCCACCGGCCCGTTCCCGGCTCCACCGGCGCCGTGGCAAACCGCACAGAAATTGGAGAACACAAAAGCGCCGCGTTCCCGGGCCCGCACATTACTAAGATCCAAAGGACTTTTAAGTTCCTCTCCCGCGCGCAGCGCATCTTGTGGCGTGGCCGCGTAGTGCAATGGCATGGAGCCGCGCGCGATCGTTCCCGGCTGCGGGCGCTGCAACGTGCTGCCATCGGCAAAATTCGGATTGGGAGCAAACGCGTTGTAACGCGGGGAGTGCGCCATTTGCGGAAGAAACTCGAAATTGGGCCTCGTGGGATCTGGACTAAGTATCCAGCTGGCACCAACCGACACGACCACGGCCAGAAGCAGGAACCCGTTCAGTACCACGCGTCCCGTCACGCGACCTCCCCGGTGATCTGCTCTTCCACATGCACGGCATGGAGCTTCTCGAACATCTTTTGAACTTCGACCGGTTCGAAAGTCGAGTCGGTCTGTTCCAGGACAACCGCAAACCGGTTATCCGTAACTCCGGCTACGGGCAGCACCGCCCGTTTCGCGGGATAAAGCCGGCAAACAAAGAAGAAGGAGAGCACCGCTCCTACGGCTGCGAACAGCACCAGCACCTCGAACGTGACCGGCACGAAAGCAGGCAGGGAGTTGAACGGTTTGCCTCCCACATTGACGGGCCAGTCCACCGCAGTCGTCCAGAACTCGAACCACACTTTCAAGCCGCCACCCAAGACCCCCAGTGCGAACACCACCCAGGGCAGGCGCGACGGCACCAGTCCCATCGCTTCTTCGACTCCGTGGACGGCATAAGGCGCATAGACATCCACGATCTTGAAGCCGCGCTGGCGCGAGGCTTGAATGGCGGCCAAGGTGTCGTCTTCGCTCTCGAAAACCCCGACCAACAGTCGTTTACTCATGTGCGGACTCCAGCCGAGGCTTGCTGTACTTCAGAACTCCCTTGACCTCGGCCACGGCAATCACCGGAATGAAACGGCAGAACAACAGGAACAACGTGAAGAACAACCCGAAGCTGCCCAGCAGCGTCGCCACTTCCACCCGAGTTGGCGCATAGGGGAACCAATTCGCGGGGATGAAGTCGCGAGATAAAGAGGTAACAATAATGATGAAGCGTTCGAACCACATCCCGACGTTCACCAAAATACAGATCGCAAACACCGCTGGAACATGAGTTCGCACCCTGCGAAACCAAAGCAACTGTGGAATAAGAACGTTGCACCCGACCATGATCCAGTAGCCCCAGAACAACGGCCCCAGGGCGCGGTTCAGGAACACGAACTGTTCGTAGGAACTCCCGGAGTACAGTGCGGTGAAAAACTCTGTCGCGTACGACAGTCCGACGATGCCGCTAGTGGTGATCACCAGTTTGCACATGCGGTCGATGTGGCGGAGGGTGATGTATTCCTCAAGGTGCATCAGCCTGCGGGCGATGATCATCAACGTGAGCACCATGGCCATGCCGGAAAAGATTGCGCCTGCCACGAAGTACGGCGGAAAAATGGTGGAATGCCAGCCCGGAAGCACAGCGGTGGCGAAATCCCAGCTCACGATGGTGTGTACCGAGATGACCAGTGGCGTACCGAGACCCGCCAACATCAAGTACACAACTTCGTAACGCTGCCACGCCCGGTAGGAACCGTTCCAGCCCAGGCTCAGCACACCTGCCAGCTTGCGGCGCCACTTGGCGGTGGCGCGGTCGCGAATGGTTGCCAGGTCAGGCAACATGCCGACGAACCAGAACAGCGCCGAAACCGTGAAGTAAGTTGAGATGGCGAAGAAGTCCCACACCAGAGGCGAGCGGAAGTTTATCCACAGCGACCCCCGGGTATTGGGATACGGGAACATCCAGTAGGCAAACCACGGCCGGCCGGTGTGGATGACCGGAAAAATCCCGGCGCACATGACTGCGAAAATGGTCATGGCTTCCGCTGCGCGATTCACCGAAGTGCGCCAGCGCTGCCGGAAGAGAAAGAGGATGGCCGAGATCAGTGTCCCGGCGTGGCCGATGCCGATCCAGAAAACGAAGTTGGTGATGTCGAAAGCCCAACCGACCGTGCGATTCAGGCCCCAGGTCCCCACCCCGACCGAAATCTCGTAGGTGACAGCTACGACACCCAGCAGGAGCATCGAAGACGACACGCCGAGCGCTGCCCACCACAGCGCCGTGGGACGCGCCTCCATGGGCGCGCACACATCGCGCGTGACCTGCGCGATGCTTTTGTCGCCCTCGATCAGAGGCGGTCGCAGCGCTACTGCGGCTTCAGCCATGATGTTCTTCCTTGCTCCCCTCTTTTCCCTCTTGAGGGCGATTGCGCACGATGGTCAGATATCCCACCGCGGGGCGCACGTTGAGTTCCTCCAGCACGCGGTAACGTCGTGGGTTCGCCATCATCTTGCTGACGCGGCTGTTGGGGTCGTTGAGGTCGCCGAAGGAAATTGCCTGCGCGGGGCAGGACTGCTGGCAAGCGGTTTGCACGGCGCCATCTGACACTTTTTCGCCCCGCCGCTTGGCTTCGATCTTGGCCTCCTGGATACGCTGCACGCAGAACGTGCACTTCTCCATCACACCGCGTGAGCGCACCGCGACATCGGGATTCAGCACCAGGTTCTGCAGTTGGTCGTCATGCGCGTAGTTGAACCAGTTGAAGCGCCGCGCCTTGTAGGGGCAGTTGTTGGCGCAGTAGCGGGTTCCAATACAGCGGTTGTAGACCTGCTGGTTCAGACCGTCTTCGCTGTGCAGGGTCGCCAGCACCGGACATACCGTTTCGCAAGGCGCGTTTTCGCACTGCTGGCACAGCAGCGGCTCATAGGCAACTTCGATCTGGCCGGATGCCGTTTCCGAATAGTAGCGGTCGATGCGCAGCCAGTGCATCTCGCGGTTGCGGCGAATTTCGTCCCGGCCCACGACCGGAATGTTGTTCTCCACCTGGCAGGCGATCACACAAGAGGAACAACCGGTACAGGCGTTTTGATCAATCACCATGCCCCAACGCGGCCCAGTGTAGGGATGGTCCGTGGGCCACAGGTCTTCCTTCTCTTCATGGTCTTCCACGCCGGCATGCGGGTCTTTCATGAAAGCCGCCAGAGTCGTTTCCTGAACGATCTGCCGAGGCCCGCTACCCGCAGGCGCGAGCTTCTTGGGGACTGTGAGCGTGTTGTGAATCTGCGTGGATGCAAGTTCGCGCTGCCTGCCACTGCGGCTGACCTTGACCTGAGTGCCGTCGTATTTCAGAACGCCGTCACTCAATTGCAGCAGCGGCGCGGCATTCACACCGACGACGCCGTTGTCTCCGACACTGATTAAGGCATCGATCCACTGCGGCCCGACCTTCGCGAAGCGGGCGCTCAACTTGCTGCCGTAGCCCAGGGCGACGGCGATAACCTGATCCTGCTGACCGGGTTGGATATACGCCGGAAGCTCGAACACCTGGCCACCGCTGCTTTCCAGGCGAACCACGTCTCCGTCTGCCACACCAAGCCGTTGGGCAGCGGACGGGGAGATGCACGCGTAGTTATCCCATGTCACCTTGGTGATTGGATCGGGAAGTTCATGCAGCCACGGGTTGTATGCATTTCGGCCATCGAGCATGGCGACGGTGGGGTAAAGCACGAGAGCGAAAGCGCCCGTCTCCGGGTACTGAGCTTTTAGAATCGGACGGATTGCTTGCGCACCGAATTCCTTCGGCTTGATCGGAAGCGGCTCAATCTCGACAAATCCATCATGCACCGTGCGGTCCCAGAAAGCATCGAAACTCGCGTCTTTCTTCTGCCGAGGGAAGATTTCTGCATTCCAGTGTTCGCGCAGGATGTCGTAGGCCGGTTTGGGTTTCCCGTTCCAGGTTGCGATGGTCTCCACAAGCGGGCGCGTATCGCCCAGCGGATGAATCGTTGGCTGAGACACACTGAGCAACCCGCTCACCGGCTCGGCATCGCTCCACGATTCCAGATAGTGTTGCTCGGGCAGAACGTAGCGTGCCAGGGCCGCGGTTTCGTCCACGCGCTGCGCGAAGCTGACCAGCAGGGGTACCTTTTGCAGTGCCGCCGCCAGACTGTCGCCACCCGGCAAATCGAAAGCCGGGTTCGCTCCGTAGATGAAGAGAGCCTTGACCTTCCCATCCTGCAATTCACCGAGGAGTCTTCCCAGTTCTCTGTCGCTTCCCTGCCCTTGCAGCGACGGATTCTCGACATCGAGCGTTGAGCCGTAGTTCCCCAACAGATGGTTGAGGTGGTTGCTCAGGAGCTGCTGCTGTAGGTCGTTGCTGCCACAGACGACCAAGCTTCGCGCGCGCGCGCGCCAAAGGCGGTCCGCCAGTTCATCTAGGAAGGCGGCATCGACCGAAGAGGCCTCCAGTTCGCCAGACGCGATCGGTGATGCCGCCTTACGCCCGACTCTCTGCGCCAGGTGCGTCAGCAGAAGACCTATCTCTCCTGGCGCAACCGGAAATCGCCGGTCGGCCTTGCTGCCGGTCACGCTCATGCCAGGTTCGAACTGTACGTGATAGGAGACGCGCTTCGCCTCCAGATCGCGTCCGGCACGATAGTCCGCGGTGTATTCGACAGGGGAGATCCACGTTCCTAGAAAATCGGCATCGAAACTGACAATGACCTCAGCCCGGTCAAAGTGAAACCGCGGCAGGATGCGCACGCCATGTGTCTGCTCATAAGCATCGAGCAGGGCGGAGTTTGACAGCGGGTCGTAAGCGATGTGCCGCGCATCGGGGAAACCCTTGAGGAACTCCTGGACCGCGGCGCGTGTAGTTGGACTGGTGATTGTGCCACTCAAGAAACGAACCGCTCCGCGATCACCACGAATGTTCGCCAGCTCAGCCTGGATCTCGCGGTCAACTTCGGCCCAGGAGGATTTTTTCCCTTCCTTCAAAGGGTGCTGCAGCCGCTGCGAGTCGTAGAGGCCAAGAATGTTGGCCTGCCCGGTTGCGCACAATCCGCCGCGCGAAACCGGATGCTGAGGATTGCCTTCCAGTTTGATGGGACGGCCGTCGCGCACCTTGGCGAGCAACCCGCAACCAGCACTGCACCCCGCGCACGTGGAGGCATAGAAAAGCGAGCGTCCAGGAACCATCTCCTCGGGTTGCGAAAGCAGAGGAATCGCCCGCTGGACAGGAGCGCGGCTGCAACCGGTGGCGAAGGCCACACCCAGTGTGAACCCGGTCGCCTTCAGGAAATCGCGGCGGCGGAACTGGCGCGGTCCACCTTCCGGAAACTCGTCCGCGAGGGCCTTCAAAACGTCGGGGGCAGCATCCCGCTCTTTCAGGCTCTTCCAATACCGTTTTGTTCTCCGCTTGCTCAAACAACTCTCCTCAGTAGTGGCAGGTAGAACAGTCGATGGACGCATACACCCGACGCGTCACTGGCACCGGTCCCTGTGCCGCTGGAGCCGGCGCGCTAGTGAAATTTCCATTGCCGTCCAGCCCGGCGCGATCCACTCCGCGATGGCAATTCACGCACCACCCCATGCTCAAATCCTCGACTTGGCGGACGCGCTCCATGGTCTCGACCGGACCGTGACACTTCTGGCATGCGACTCCAGCATTTACATGAGGACGATGGTCGAAATAGACGAAGTCCGGAAGGTTGTGCACCTTCACCCAGTTGATCGGAGTGGTCTGTTTGGAAGGATCGGGTTGCATCTTCTCGTTCAGCGCCAGCGCGTCGTAGATCTTCTGGATCTCCGGAGAAACCACTCGTCGAGGTTCGCGCTTCTCTTTCTTGGCCACTTCGTCTTCCGCGCGGATTGCTCCCAGCGGCGCCGAAACGAACCGATGACAATTCATGCAGACGTTGGCGGCGGGAATTCCCGCATGACGACTTTTCTCGGCTCCAGAGTGGCAGTACAGACACTGCACTTGCAGTTCGCCAGCATGCAGGCGGTGGGAAAAGGCCACCGGCTGTGTCGGCTCATAGCCGAGCTGATTGCCGGGCAAGGCGTACGCGCTGAACTTGGGCAGCAGGATCAGCAGGCTGAACCCCAGTGCGGTCAGAAGCACCAGGGTTACGAATGGGCTGCCGAGGTACTGCAGTGCGCCAGACGGCTTTGGACGTGGCCTAGCCATCCCGTCAGTCCCTCACCCCGCTCGGTCTGCGCGGCCACACCGGCAGGATCCCAATCCCATACCAACGCACCAACTGGGGTTTGCGCCACAGGTACGGCAACGGCGCAACTAGGGCATGCACCAGACGCGTGAACGGAAAGAATCCGACAATCAACCAGCCATTGACCACGTGGAATTTCACGATCAGGGGCATGGTCACGAGATAGCTGATGTCCGGCCGGAACAAGAAAATGGAATGCAGATAGGGCGCCGCGGAAGTCGAATACCAGGAAGTTCCCCATGGGTAGAAGATGGCCACGTAGATTCCCGCACCCGCCTGCAGTATGAGCATGGACTCAATGATCCAATCGGCGGGGGTGGTCACCGTTCGGGCTTTCGGATAGCGGATGCGCCGCTCTATCACGCCCACGAAACCTACCAGCGCCATCAGGGCAAAAGCCAGACTGAAGATCTCCAGCACGTAGAGCCGTAGGGGCCGGCTGTTCCACAGCAGCACCTGGCGCGGGATCAGCAGTCCCATTAAGTGGCCCAGCAAGATGGCAAAGATGCCGTAGTGCAGCGCGGTCAAACCCCAGAAGTGCTGGTTGTCTTCCAGAAACTGCGACGACAAGCTGGAGTAGGTAAAGGGTGCCTTGCGATAGCGCATAATCGTGCCCAGGAAGAATACGAACAGCGCCACGTAAGGCAGCATCGCGAACAGTAGCAGGTTCATGGTTGGATTCGTCATCACATTGGTCCTTCAAGCCAACACTTTGAGCAATGGTTCAGTCTCCGGAGCGGTAAGCGGTATCTCCGGAAACTGGCTGCGAAGCAAACTCCGGACCGCTAGCAGCACGTTTTCAAACGGATTCTTCTTGTCGCGCGTGGCCTGAAGCATCTTCTCCAGCGCAGGCAGCACACAGGCCGCAACGAAGTCGGCGGCGGCTTCGTGCTCCATCCGCTCCACCAACCGCAAGACGTGGGTGAGGTGGTCTGGAAGTTCGGTGGATTCCTTCAGCTCATGCCGCCGCAACTCCTCCCGCACCCGGACCAGCAGCAGCCCACGTTCGTAGTTCTCGCCGAACAGATGCCAGCCCAATTCAAGCGAGCACATGGGGTTCAAGTCGAAGGTGCGGGTAAACAGCTCCTGGAGTTCGTCTGTCGCCAGCCCGCGCATCTGGATCGCAAACTGCTCCAGTGGCCCGCGGCACTCTTGCGGAGCAACCTGCACGCTCGCTTCAATCCGCTGCGGATAGTCCGCGTCGGGATAGGTCAGCAGGGCAACCAGCGCGTTGTAGATCGCAGCATCCTGCATCACATCCCCCGGTGCGGCGCACTGATGAAGCCGAAGCCCGCGTTCGCCTGGTGTTCCCTCGGGTCTTCCATCATTTGCAGCGCTTCCTCGCGGTGCATGGGCGGGATCACGAAGCGGTCTTCGAAGGTACAGAGCGAAGTGAGCTGGTAGATGGCCTCAGCTTCTTCGGATGAGGAGTCCGCCTCGGCCAGCATGCGGTTGGCGACTTCCACCGTCACGTCGCCAACCGTCAACGCACGCCGGTACCAGCGCACCGCTTTTTGTTTGCGTAGGGCGTAGCGCACTTTGTTTTCCTGACCCGCACCCAGCAGCCTGGCCAGGTAGGCCACGGGAACGCGTGACTGTTCGATGTCGTGAAACAGGTCACCCGACACATGGTCGATCACGCCGCCTTCTTTGCTTGCCATCACGGGTGACATGGGCGGCACGTAGAACAGCATGGGGAAAGTGCGGTATTCGAGGTGTGGCGGCAACGCCAGCTTCCACACTTTGACGAACTGGTAGACAGGAGACTTCTGGGCCGACTCGATCATCGAGTCATGCACACCGTTGGCGCGAGCGGCAGCGATAACCTCGGGATCGGAAGGATCGAGGATGAGCGAACGCTGTCCTTCGATGAGCTGATCGTCGGGCAGCTTGGCCACTTCCTCGATTCGTGCTGCATCGTAGAGCAATACGCCGAGGTAGCGAATTCGTCCCACGCAAGAGTGGAAGCATGCCGGCGCTTGCCCGGTTTCCAGGCGCGGAAAGCACAGGATGCACTTCTCTGACTTGCCGGTGGACCAGTTGTAGTACATCTTCTTATAGGGGCACGCCGGGATGCAGGCGCGCCATCCGCGACAACGCTTCTGATCATTTAGCACGATGCCGTCTTCGCCGCGCTTATATAACGATCCCGACGGGCATGCCGCCACGCATGCAGGATTCAGGCAGTGGTTGCAGATGCGGGGGAAATAGAAAAAGACCAGGCGCTCGGTTGCGAAAAGCTGTTGGCGCTGTTCCGGCGTGAGGCTCGTCAGGTTCGGATCATTCTGCGCGTATACCGGCGACCCACCCAGATCGTCATCCCAGTTCGGCCCCGCCTCCACGTTGATGTACTCGCCCGTGACCATGGAGATCGGCTTGGCCGTGGGCTGGTCCGCACCTTCGGGAGCGTTGAACAGGTTCTGGTAGTCGTAGGTCCACGGCTCGTAGTAGTCGTCCATGGTGGGCTGGTTGGGATTGTGGAAGATGTTGAACAAGGCCTTGCCCTTATTCTGGGACTTGAGCTGGAGGTCGCCGTTGTTCTTTTCCCAGCCCCCCTTGTAACGTTCCTGGTCTTCCCAGCGCGTGGGATAGCCCGTGCCCGGCTTGGTTTCCACGTTATTCCACCACATGTATTCCGTGCCTTTGCGATCGGTCCAGATGTTCTTGCAGGCAATGGAGCAGGTGTGACAGCCGATGCACTTGTCCAGGTGGAACACCATCGAGACTTGTGAGCGTACGTTCATGTCTGTTCTCAGTCCTTGGTCGTTAGTCGTTCGTCATTGGTGTTACCACTTCAATTCAGGCAGCTTGCGCACCAGCACGTGCGTATCGCGGTTACATCCGGTCGGACCCCAATAATTAAAGTGGTAGGTGAATTGTCCATAGCCGCCTGCCATCAAGTTCGGTTTTAGCCGCGTGCGCGTGAGGCTGTTGTGGCCGCCGGCGCGGCGGTTTCCGCGCAGCGGCGAGGTCGGCACCGAGTAAGTGCGTTCGGGCGCGTGATACTGAATGCAAATACCCCGCGGAATGCGAGCACTGACGGCGGCACGCGTGACCACGACTCCGTTGTCGTTGTGCACTTCGACCCAGTCGTTGTCCTCAATGTCGATCTCGGCTGCATCCTTGTCATTGATCCAGAACGGCTCAACCCCGCGCGACAGCGTGGTCATGCGCTGGTTGTCGCCGTAGGTCGAGTGGATATGCCACTTCCCGTGCGGCGTCAGGTAGTTGAGCATCTTGGTCGGCCCTACTTCCTTGCTGAACTTCAAGTCGGCATACTGGGTGGGCAGCGGCTTTGGTTTGTACACCGGCAGGTTTTCGCCGAACTGGATATAGAGCGGATGGTCGAGATAAAAGTGCTGCCGCCCGGTTAGAGTGCGCCACGGCATTAGACACTCCACGTTGTAGGTGAAGGGCGAGTAAGCGCGTCCGTTCTCGGTCAGCCCCGACCACATGGGGCTGTTGATCAAACGGTGCGGATGTGCCTGCAAATCCTTGTAGCTCAGCCGTACCCCGCGGTTCTTCTCTGCCAGGTGCACCAGGGGCACCCCGGCTTTTTCTTCCATCTCCTTGTATGAGCGATAAGCGAGTTCGCCGTTGGTCACGGTGGCGAAGCGCAGAATGATGTTGCAGCAATGCTCGTCCTCGAGCAGCGATGGGTACTTCTTGCCGTCCCACGCGACCGTCGGGCAGGTTTTCAGGGCCGCATCGTATTCGTCGTCGATCCGGTAATGCGTGCCGTGCTGGCCCAGTCCGTTCGCTCGGGCCAGCGGACCGAAAGAGATGTACTGCTTGTAAAGGTTCTTGTAGTCGCGGGAGACCACCTTCAATCCCGGCATGGTCTTGCCCGGAATGGCTTCCACTTCCCCGCTCAGCCAGTCTTTGATATCCGGCTGCGCGATCTCCGCCACTGAATCGTGCAGCAGTGGCGAGGCCACCAGGTCTTTTACCGGCTCCGGAAAATGCTTCTCCGCCAGTTCCGAGAACTTCTTGGCAATCGCACGGAATATTTGCCAGTCGCTCTTCGACTCCCAGGCCGGCGGTACCGCCTCCGACAACGGGTGGATGAAGCTGTGCATGTCGGTAGTATTCAGATCGGCCTTCTCGTACCACGTGGCAGCGGGCAAAATAATGTCCGAATAGAGCGCGGACGTGTCCATGCGGAAGTTCAGGTCCACCACCAGGTCCATCTTTCCTTGGGGCGCGTGCTTGTGCCACACGACTTCGCGTGCGCTGCCCTCCGCCAAGTTGTCATCGGAGATCGCGTTGTTGTGCGTGCCCAAGTAGTGCTTGAGAAAGTATTCGTGTCCTTTGGCGCTGGCCAGCAGCGCATTGCCGCGCCAGATAAACCACACTCGGGGCCAGTTCTCAGGTGCGTCCGGGTCTTCCACCGAGAACTTCAGCTTGCGTTGCTGCAGTTGCTGTACGGCATAGTCCACAACGGCTTCGTCGTTCTTGGCTCCGGAGGCTTCTGCTTCTTTCACGACTTCCAACGGGTTCTTCTGAAATTGCGGATAGAACGGCAGCCATCCCGAGCGCACCGCTCGCACCTGCAGGTCCATGGTGTGTCCATGGGCTAGGCTCGCAGAGGACGACCCGTTGCCGTTGGCCGGCGGAACCGTGTGGTAGTCGGTAAAGTCGCGCTCGTAGCGCCACTGGTCGGTATGCACGTAGTGCCAGCTGGGCGCATTCTGCAGCCGGGCCACGGGAAACCAGTCGCGGCCAAACGCAATCGCCGACCACGGTTCTCCCGGCGCCAGCTTCTCCTGGCCCACGTAATGCGCCAGGCCGCCGCCGTTCACCCCGATGCAGCCGCAGAACATCAGTGCATGAATCGCGGCGCGATACATCAGGTTGGCGTGGTACCAATGGTTGACACCCGCGCCAATGATCACCGTGCATTTGCCGTTGGTGAGTTCGGCGGTGCTCGCCCATTCCCGGGCGAAGCGGATCAACACCTGGCGGCTGATTCCGGTGTACTTCTCCATCCAAGCCGGGGTGTAGGGTTGAGTCTCATCGTCGTAGCTGGCGGGATATTCGCCTTCCAAGCCGCGCGAAACTCCGTACTGCGCCATCAGCAGGTCGTAAACCGTGGTGACCGTTACGGTCCCACCATCCGCGGTCCGAATGCGCCGCACAGGTATGGATCGCGTGATCGTCCGCTCATCGCCGAAGTCATTCAGCGCCACGAGCACGACTGCATCGCGCTGCTCGATAAAAGTCAGGGCGGGATCGATGGCCGAGCCGTCGACGCCGTCCTTCATCAGCAGATTCCACTTCCCTTTTTCTTTTCCCCAACGGAAACCGACGCTGCCCATTGGCATCTTTGGCCGATTCTCCGCGACATCCCACATCAGGAACTTCCATTCCCCATTCTCCACACCCTGATAGCCCTCTAACCGGTTCGCCCGGAGCAGCTTTCCCGCCTGCCACTTTCCATCGTGCTCAGTGAGTTCCACCAGATAAGGCGAGTCGGTGTATTGCTTGGCATACTTCAGGAAGTACGGCGTCTTCTTTTCGTGATGAAATTCCTTGAGCAGGACGTGGTTCACCGCCATCCACCAGGCGCCATCTTGTCCGGCGTTGATCGCCACCCACTCGTCGGCGTACTTCGAAACCTGTGAAAAGTCCGGCGAGAAGACCCACATCTTCGAACCGTTGTGACGCGCTTCAGCCGCGAAGTGGCAGTCGGGCGTGCGAGTCATGTTCAGATTGGAGCCCATGACCGCAAGCAGCTTGGCGTTGTACCAGTCGGCCGATTCCTGCACATCAGTCTGCTCACCCCAAGTTTCCGGCGAGGCCGACGGCAAGTCGGCGTACCAGTCATAGAACGACAGGAAGACTCCGCCCATCAGTTGAAGCATGCGCGCGCCGCTGGCGTGGCTGATCATCGACATCGCCGGGATGGGTGAGAACCCCGCGATGCGGTCGGGCCCGTACTTCTTGATGGTGTAGATATTCGCTGCCGCAATCAACTCCAGCATCGTGTCCCAGTCGGCGCGGCGCAAACCGCCTTTGCCCCGGGCCTTCTGCCAGCGCTGCCGTGACTCGGGATTCTCCACCAGCGACTTCCAGGCCTCGACCGGATCTTCGTGCTGCGCCCGGGCCTGTTTCCACAAATCAATCAGAGCGCCCCGCACATAGGGGTACTTCACCCGCAATGGGCTGTAGAGATACCAGGAGTAGGAAATTCCCCGTTGGCAGCCACGCGGCTCATAGGGAGGAAGGCCGCTTTCGAGCAAGGGATAATCCAGTCCCTGCATTTCCCAGGTGACGATGCCGTCCTTGACGTGGATCTGCCAAGTGCAGCCGCCCGTACAGTTCACGCCATGCGTGCTGCGGACGATCTTGTCGTATTGCCAGCGGTTGCGATAGAACTCCTCCCAGCTGCGCCGCTGGGGATCCACTTCGTCGCGGATCCATGAAATCGCGTCTCGCGTCTTCATCGTTCACCTCGGTGATCTTTGTGGACCATGCTCCGTCGCACCCCGCGGAAACGCGTTCTCCAAAGCGCGTCCAGTGAGATCAGCCCCAGTACCATGCCACCCACGCCGAGCAGGAAGAAATTCAGCAACGACGTGGTGTCATCCTGCCCGCCTCTTTTCGCGGAGTCTTCAAACAGGGCCACGAGCGAGAGGATCTCATCTGGCTGGATCGCATGGCCTTTGAATACCGGTGACATGGTGGGACTTGCTGGCGACGACAACCATGCCGCCAATCCCTTGCGTCCTTGTAGCCGCTCGTAAACCCGTGTGAGATCGGGACCGAGCCGTCCGCCGCCCAACAACGTCAGTCCTTTGATCGTGTGGCAGGACATGCACGCCGGACCGCCACCGCTCAGCTGCTGCTCACCCAGAAAAACCAATTTCCCTTTCGCCACATCCTGCGCTGTCAGCGGGCGGTCGCTGATCTGCATACCTGCAAACTGCGAGCGCGTCTGCTTCGACTCGGCGGTAATCATGTCGAGCAGCTCCTGCGCCTGCTGCGGGTTCATGCCCGCAATGTTCGGCATCACAACGCCGCGTGCTTCCTGCTGCAGCTTCAGGGCATAGGGATCACCGCTATCGATCATTGCTTTCGGGCTCTGCAGGAACTGCACCAGCCAGGCGTGGTCCCGGCGGGACGTAACATCCTTCAAATCCGGTCCGGTGAGCCGCCCGCCGCCGATGGTGTGGCAACTTGTACAGTTCTGCTTGAAGAATGCCGCGGCGTCCTGTCCCCAAGCCCGTGCACTTCCACAGAACAGGAGAGCCGACAATGCCGCAATGACAAGAGGAATCCGTGAGCACAGAAACGGCTTCGTCTCTCCTGTGCCCCGACTTCTCAGCCTATGACTCGATTTCATCTCTGAACTCCTGCAGCGGGCCGATTCACGGCGTGCGGTGAAATGCCGGGAAAGGGTGGGCTTTGCGGGGCCAGAGCTGAGAGCGGCGTGGAAACCAGGAAACCCAGGTACCTCGCTTGCAAGTCAGCCCACAGTACGTGGGCACTGCACGAGGATGAACTCGAGCACGGCTTCTGGTGTCGCAGAAAACATGCCGGCTTGTTTCGAGACATATCGTCGAACAACTCAATTACGTCGATCAGAAAGATCTCTTCGGCAGGTTTATGCAGGCGATAGCCACCCCCCGAACCACGAGTTGTGTCTACCAGTTCGGCATTGCGCAGCGTCAGCAGAATCTTGGACAAGTAGTTGGCCGGAATCTCGGCTGTCTTCGCCAGATCTCTGCCCAGCAGGTCTGTCCCCTGGGGCTGGCCTGCCAGGCACGCCAGAGCCCGGAGAGCATATTCCGAAGTGGTCGAAAGCATTCTTGACCTCTGGATGTACAAGTCCTTTTAATCCCCGCCCAGCAATCGTGTCTGTGATTTCTGTCCTATATTTGCGTGATTTTGGTCACACCTGCTCGTGAGTGCACCGCGATGCGACCTACACCCTGCCCGACTTCAGTCACTGCATTCTCGGCGATTCACGAATAGTGAGAAGAGGCGGAAAGTACGCTAATGTAGACAGAGTTAAGAACTAAGAGAAGGGAGCACGCAAATGCCGCAAGGATCCTTGCCAAAACCTGTGCAGGACTTCAGGAAGCGCTATCCCGATGTATGGAAAGCCTTCAATGAATTGGGTGACCGGTGTCATCACGCAGGTCCACTGGATGAAAAGACCAGGCGTCTGGTAAAGGTCGCTCTCTCGATTGGCGCGGGATTAGAGGGCGCCACGCATTCTGCGGTGCGAAATGCGCGGAAGGTGGGCGTCACAACGGAAGAAATCAACCATGTTGCTGTGCTAGCTGTGAGTACGCTGGGCTTGCCCGCGGCAATCCGTGCCTTCACTTGGATGGGGGACAAATCGCGGCGTTAGTGCTTTGGCAAAACCGTAGAATTCGCGGGCGACACACTGATGCTGTCAAGACCGTATTTCAGGCGGACGTCGCGCAAAGAACCGAAATCTCGCCACACCCTCTTCGATCTTCACGTCCTTGAATCCGACCGCTTCAAGTCTGGCAGGCAGGGTTGCTGGATCAACGAGGACCATCGTGTCGCGAATGTGAAAGATCCTCATCAGCAGAGACCGCATACTGTCCGTCCCAGCGAAGACGCCACCCGGCCTGAGGACCCGGTAGACTTCGGCGAACAACCGGTCCTGCAGCACCACTGAAGGTACGTGGTGAAGCATGGTGAACGAGACCGCGCTAGAAAACATGCGATCACGGTACGGCATTGTGGTTGCATCCGCGCATTGCACACAAACATTGGAGTTTGCCATACGTCGGCCCAGAGAACGCGCCAATTCTTGGTCGACTTCGATACAGTTGACACTTTTGTACCGAGGCCTCAGCCAATCCGTGGTCAGTCCTGGGCCCGGCCCGACTTCCAAAACATCATTGCCCAAATCAACCCCACGCAACGACCACGGCAGGACATCGTGATCGAGCTTTCGCTTCCATCGGCTCGATCGGCAGTACCATCGGTGCACTCGATTCATCAGACCTCACGCATGCCGACTAC
>OBLU010000253.1_pt1 | contig 52294 bp, 43 predicted proteins | sample 1518681 | NCBI WGS metagenome assembly OBLU01 (sample SAMEA3539304, study PRJEB22396) | soil metagenome | biome: tundra; feature: field; material: soil | place: USA | collected 2010-05 | depth 0.15 m
CCGCACGCGCCAGGATCTGGCGGCTCTATATGGCCGGGTCTGTGATCGGCTTCGAAAACGGCGGCATTTCCGTGCACCAGGTGCTCGGCATCGTGCCCGACGCCGGCCGCAGCGGAATGCCGCCCACTCGATCTGCCTGGGACTGATCGGTCCTAGAGCCGCTCGAGGACCGACACCCAGGCGCGGACTCGAGGGGCGGCAGTCGAGCCGTTCTGTCTCGGCAGCGACAATATCTGGAAACTGGGTCATTCGTAACTACTGACTGATGCCCCGCGGACCCGGGTCTTTCGGCCCTGGTCTGTCCCCTGAACAGGCCTTTAGCTGGACCTGTGTATGCAGATCGAAGAGCGCGGCGAGCCGAGGAGGCCTGATGTCCAAGTTCTCGAGGCGATCATTTCTCGGAGGGAGCGCGGCGGTAGCGGGCGGGTTGCTGGTGGCGGACCACCTGCGTTTCCTGGAGCCGTCGACCGGTGACCCCGTGAGCTCCGAGGAGCTCCTGACGGGCAAGGAGGTTGTTTACCGGACCGGCCACTCCAACAACTGTGACGGAGCATGCGGGCACCTCGTCCACGTCACAGACGGGCGAGTGACCATGATCGGCCCGGCGAGCTGGGGGACGACGACAGTCTCCGGCGAAAAGGCGCCCACCTTCCACCCGCGGATCTGTCTGAGAGGCCTCTCGCAGATCTCGAACACCTACAGCCCGGACCGGATCAAGTACCCCTACAAGCGCGTGGGGCCACGAGGATCTGGAAAGTGGCAACGCATCAGCTGGGACGAGGCGACCTCGCTCATCGCCACGAACTTCAAGCAGATCCAGGAGAAGTACGGGAAGACCTCGGTGTGGATTGCCCCGTACACCGGCTCGCTCGCGCTGATCGAGGGCGTCGTCGGGGCGGGCTTCCGCTTCGCGAGCGTCATCGGCGCTTCTGCGGGTGACTCCGAGGGCGACAACGAGGGCGACTCCGCCACGCCGGCAGGATGGAACTACGTCCTTGTCGACCCGACCAACTCCTCGAACGCCGGTGGCTTTTTCACCGGGCACGAGTCGGTCGACTTCATGAGCGCCAAGACGATCGTCTTCTGGGCCAACAACGTGGCCGAGACCTCGATCCCGGACTGGCGGATCATGTGCGATGCCAGGGACCAGAACGGCACCCGGCTCATCTCGGTCGATCCTCGCTTCACGGTCACCTGTGCCCAGTCGGACGAGTTCGTGCCCATCCGCCCGGGAGCCGACTCCGCCCTCATCGACGGAATCATCAACCAGGTCTTCCAGAACGGCACCTACGACGCCGGCTACATCCGCGCCAACACGGTGGGGCCGTACCTCATCGATCCCCGGACCGAGAAGTGGCTCCGCGCGAAGGACGTGATCCCCGGCGCCAAGGACGACTACGTGGTCTTCGACGAGTCGGACCACAAGGTCAAAGCGGCGAGCGACCCGTCGCTTAAGAGCCCGGCGATCCTCGGAACTCACCCGGTGGTCGGTCTCAAGGCGCGGACGGCTCTGCAGGCGCTCGCGGACATGGCCGCGAAGTACACACCGGAGTACACCTCGAAGCTGACCGACGTGCCCGCCTCGCAGGTCGTCGCCCTCGGCAAGGTGTGGGGGTCGAGCAAGCCCCTCGCGGTGAGGGTCGGCTTCGGGCTCTCGCACTGGTACCACGGCGACCTGCACATGCAGGCGCTGCTCACCTTGCAGGCGATCACGGGCAACATCGGGGTCCACGGCGGGGGAGTGACCACCTTCGCCGGCGGGATCGCAGCGACCTTCGCGCCGTTCGACCTGTTCGATTTCTGGGCGCCGAAGGGCACCAAGATCTACACGGTGCTCGAGCCGATGGACTTCTGCGACGCCGTCGAGAAGGGAAAACCCTTCCCCGTGAAGGCCGCCTGGTTCCCGATCGACAACTTCGCCCAGCAGATGTCGGACCGCAACCGCGTCATCGCAGCGATGAAACAGCTCGAGTTCATCGTCGTCTCCGACTACTCGCTGACGGCGACGGCAGACCTCGCAGATGTCGTGCTGCCCGCATGCACGTACTTCGAGAAGACCGATCTTCTCTCCTCGAACAACTTCTACCTGCAGTACATGCCGAAGATCATCGATCCTCTCTTCGAGTCGAAATCCGATCTCGACGCGATCAACATGATCGCCGAGAAGATGGGAGTCGGGCAGTACTTCACCGAGACCCCCGAGGAGTACCTGAAGCAGATGATGAAGATCGGTCAGCCAGACGCCGACCCGTCGGTGAAGGGGCTCACCTGGGAGCGGCTCACGACCGAGGCAGTCCGCCTCAACACCGACCCGATGCCGTTCGTCCCGTTCTTCAATCAGCAGTACCCGACAAAGAGCGGCAAGATCGAGTTCTACGTCGAGATGCTCGTCCCTTACGACCAGGCGCTCTGCGACCACAAGGAGCCGATCGAGGCGTCACCGACGAACCCGCTCTACAAGCAGTACCCGCTCGTCTTCCTGTCGACCCATACCAAGTTCCGGACCCACTCGCAGTTCGTCAACCTGCCATGGCTGAAAGAGGTCAACAACGGGGGCGACGGCTTCTTGGAGATCAACCCTCGTGACGCCGGTCCCCGGGCCATCGCGGACGGAGACGTCGTGAGGATCTTCAACAACCGGGGCCAGATGAAGGTGCGCGCCCGCCTCACCGAGTCGATGAAGCCCGGCGTCGTCAACTGTTACCAGGGCGGATGGGACACGATCCGGGTCAAGCACTACATCGAGGGTCATCCGAACAACCTGACTCACCAGATCGCCAAGCCTGCCCAGTCGCTCATCCCGAACTTCCCTTCGAACGCGGCGTACTACGACGTCCTGGTCCAAGTCGAGAAAGCAGGAGCGTGATCATCATGGCTGCCAAGAAGACCTACATCCCGCACCACGTCATGGTGATCGACACGAACCGTTGTGTTGGCTGCTGGACGTGCGCCGTCGCGTGCAAAGAGGTCAACAACGAGCCGCTCGGCTACTGGTGGAACCGGATCCTGACGACAGCGCCCAACCAGTCGACGACAGCGAAAGCGCCAGCGAGCGACAACATCGACGTGCCGTGGGGCACCTACCCGAACCTGGAGCTCGCGTATCTGCCGGTTGCCTGCCAGCACTGCAACGACGCGCCGTGTGTGAAGGTCTGCCCCGTGCAGGCGACCTTCCGCCGCGACGACGGCACGGTGCTCATCGACTTCAACCGCTGCATAGGCTGCCGGTACTGCATGGCGGCCTGCCCCTACGGGGTGCGCATCTTCAACTGGGGTGACTCCACCTACGCCCCCGGCGGCGTCGTCGGCTACGGCAAGGAGTACCGCACCGGAGACCGCCTCGTGTTCACGCCCGAGCGCCCGAAGGGCGTCGTCGAGAAGTGCACGTTCTGCGTGGAGCGGATCGACGTCGGCGAGCTGCCGTTCTGCGTCGAGGCCTGCCCGCTCGGCGCGCGGATCTTCGGTGACTTGAACGACCCCGGCTCGCAGGTCAGCGACCTCGTCAACAACGGTGGCGGCGAGCAGCTCCACCCCGAGCTCGGCACCGACCCGAACGTCTACTACCTCCCGGTCGCGAGACGCGTGCCGGGCGAGAGCTGAGGAGGCGACCATGGCCACAACAACCGCAGCCATTCCCGTCCGCTCGACGCGTACCTACCGACCGATCTGGGGTTGGTACGCCGCACTCGTCGTCCTCATGGCTTGGGGCCTGGCCGCGTGGATCTACGAGCTCCACTTCGGCCTTTCAGCGACAGGCATGCGCGACGTCGTGTCGTGGGGGATGTACATCTTCACGTTCGCGTTCTTCATCGGCTTGTCAGCGGGCGGGCTCATCATGGCCTCGAGTGCCGAGGTATTCGGCATCAAGGCTCTGAAGCCGCTCTCTCGCCTCGGCGTGCTGTCGGCCGCCGCGTGTGTGACCGTGGCCGCGCTCATGATCATCCCCGACCTCGGCCAGCCCTTCCGGGTCATAAACATCTTCATCCATCCCAACTGGAGCTCGCCGCTCATATGGGACATCTTGATCATCACGGTGTACTTCGTCTTCTCGGTCGTCGACCTCTACGTCCTTCAGCGTCACGCCACCGAGCCGAGCCGCTGGCGCAAGGGCATCCGGGTGCTGGCATTTGTCGGGCTACCTACGGCCGTCCTGCTGCACTCGATAACGGCATGGATCTTCGGGCTCCAGATCGCCCGCAGCTGGTGGAACACCTCGCTCATGGCCCCCCTCTTCGTGGTCTCGGCGGTTCTGTCCGGCACGGCGCTCGTGACACTGCTGGCGCTCTGCGCCGAGCGCTGGGGAAAGGTCGAGCTGTCCGAGGACACGAGGAGATGGCTGCGGGGCTTCATCATCGTGAGCCTCTTCGTCGACCTGTTCTTCGTCGGTGCCGACTACATCACGGTCCTGTGGGGCAACGTCCCGGCCGACCGCTCGGCACTCAACCTCGTGATGCCGGGAGGGCCCTGGGCGTGGCTCTTCTGGGTCGAGTGGATCGCCGGTGGCGTCATCCCACTTGCCTTCCTGCTCGTCCCGCGCCTCAAGAAGATGCCCGGCGCGCTCGGGCTGGCGTCGGTTCTCGTCATCATCGGCGTGTACGCCTTCCGCATCGAGCTGGTCGTGATCGGCTTCGTCAACCCCCTCACCCAGTACCCGCCGGGGAACGCCGTCGGCACCTACAACGCCCAGACGACCTCGTTCCAGTTCATCGGCCGATACCACCCGACCTGGGTGGAGTACGGCATCATCGTCGGCCTGGTCGCGTTGTTCGCGGCGATCGTCACGATCGGCTACCGGAGTCTTCACGTGATGGAGCCGTCGACGGCCGGTGGCCAACACCGCGTGCGGGCGGCTGTCGAGGGGAAAGCAAGCTCGTGACGACCGAGACGCCCGTTTCCAACGGTGCGGGGGAGCATCGGGGGTCGGCGCCTCGCAAGCCAACGCCTGAGGCCCTTTCAGGTGGAGACGGGGCGGGGGTGGAAACGATCGTCGCGGCCATCGACCTGCTCGCTCACTTCTGGAGCCGGCCAATCACCGACGAGGTCGCCAGCTGGGCAGAGGCCCGCGACCTGGAAGCCGAGACGGACCTCCGCATCTCGTCGGACCCTTTGCGCGAGCCCGTCAGAGTGCCGGGCCTCGAGGAAGTGCCCGATCTGCTCGATCAGTACGAACGCCTCTTCGTGGGCCCTGGCCAAGTGCCGTGCCCGCCCTATGAGTCGTTTTGGCGCGAGGACGTCCCTGTCGACATCCGCCGGACCCTGATGGGGCCGTGCACCGCCGATCTCAAGCGAATCTACCTGGAGCTGGGGCTCCAGGTGTCGTCCGGATCAGGCGAATTGCCGGACCACATCGCCATCGAGCTCGAGGCCATGGCCTACGCGTTGTCGTTCGACGAGACCGAGCCGGTGGCTCGACAGCTCTTCGAAGAGCATCTCGCCCGGTGGCTGTCGAGGCTGTGCCGGGCGGTCGCCCACGAGGCGGAGGCGGGCTTCTACCGCGACCTCGCGGTTCTGACGCTCGACTGGCTGGCGGCGATCAAGGGTTACTTCGCTGTTGCCGACATGGGCTGATGCCGTCGCAGGAGGCGCCAGTCGTCCTCGTCTGTGGTGATGTCGGCGCCGGACCGGTGCCGCTTCGCCTCGGGGAGCTTGCCGCCCAGTTGCGGCGCGAGCTGTCCGGTGCGGCCCTCCTGGTGCTTCCCGAGATCTGTCAAGCCCCGGAGGCCCTAGTCGTTGCGCTTGCAGCCACTGAGCCGAGGCGTGTCGTCGTCGGCTGCCGGGCAGCCTCGCAACGACGGGGGGAGTTGCTCGCACGCTTGCGGCGAGCCGGTGCACCAGCCGCTGGGACAGAGATCGTCGACTTGCAAACCGCGGACGGCTGCACCGAGAAGGTCGCCCTCGAGCAATCAGTCGCCCTTCTGAGCGCCGCGGTAGCCCGTGTTGTCGGGGCTGATGTCGGGTCGCCCGTTAAGGAGCGGACCAGCCTGTCGTCTGGTGGGATGTCTCGCCGGTCTCTGCTGCGTGGGGTCAACACGGCACGCCGGTTCGTCGCCGTTTGGCGGCCGAACCACTGCCCGGGAGCAGTGGCCTGCACGGCCTGTGTACTGGCTTGCCCACACGGGGCATTGCGTCGGGCGGCCGGGCGAGTGGTTGTCGATGGCGATCGCTGTAACGGCTGCGGCCAGTGCGTGGCGGCTTGCCGGAGCGGGGCGTTCGCACTTCCTGGCGCCGAGATGGAAGGACTGAGTGCCGCGGCAGCCGTTCTCGTCGCGGCGATCCGGCGCCGCGGGTCCGCCACGGGCGTCGCGATCGCCTGCCAGCAGTCGAAGTCGGTGCCCCGAGTGGGCGAGCCGTGGCTGGTGCTTCGTGTGCCGTCGATCGAAATGGTGACGGCGGGGTGGCTTCTCCAACTGATCGGTGCCGGAGTGGGCGTCAGGGTCATCGGCTGTGGGGACGAGCACTGCGAAACGCGCGTCGCCGACCTCGGGCATTTCGTTCGCGACCTCGCGGGGGTGTTCGGGTTCTCGGCTGAGGAGGAGCCCGGGGGACCGGCCGGGGGAGAGGCGCGGGCGGGCCATGAGTCGGTGCCGGCCGTCTCGCCAGCTGGGGGCGACTGGATCGAGCTACGGGAGCCCGAGGCGACGACACGGTCGCTGGCGGCATTCGGCGCACTCGGACCGGGTCGGGCACCGTGGCGAGTAGAGGGCCCCGGCTGCTCGCTCGGAGTTGTGACGATCGACTCAGCCGGTTGCTCACTTTGCGAGGTCTGCGTGGGCGTCTGCCCGACGGGCGCCCTGCGAGCCGAGCGGAACGGCGCCGGATTGCTCCGCCTCAGCGTCGACTCCGGTCGCTGCATTGCTTGCGGGGCCTGCGTGACTTGCTGTCCCGAAGCGGTCGCCACCCTCGAGAGGGCAGTCGACGGCAATCTCCTGGCGGCGGGACGCCAAGTCATGGCAACGAAACCGTCTGTTACCTGCGAGACCTGCGGGTCCCCGCTTGTTGCGGGGCTGTCACCGGCGGCGCTGCGTCGTCGTCTAGGCGGGTCGCACCCCGCATTGACAGAGGGGACCACCAGGATCTGTGCCGACTGCCGTCTCGGCGGCCGGTCCATGACGGCGAGCCACAGGCGGGCCACATAGGTGGTGGGGCTCTTTGGCCCGGGCCCTCACCGTTGGCCGTCACATGCGGTCTGCCACCTGCTGGCTGTCAGCGGGTACCGTCGCGTGCGGGCTGTCAGCGGCAAGGACCTCCTCGATCCAGGAATATGACGCCACAGCCGCCGGGAAGCCCCGCGTGGTCACCGTGAGGGCCACGACATGGAGGACCTCCTCGGGTGTTGCGCCCGCCTGCAGCGCCCGCCGGGCGTTCGAGCGAACAGCGCCTTCTGACATCGCCCCGATGGCGATACCGAGCTTGACGAGGCGGCTCGTACGTTCGTCCAGCGGACCCGCGTTTGCGGACTGAGCGAGGGCCCCGAGGTTCTCAGACAACTCGGGGAACCGCTCCCGAAAACGCGAGTAGATCTGAGGTAGGTACTGCTCGGTCATTGGTTCCTCCCCCTAAGGCAGCGGTCTCTTCGATCTCCCGACCGCACGCAACACGGAGACTACTTCACAGGCTTCGCCTGCCCACCGAGTCAAGCGTTCCCGGGGTTCGCTCAACCTGCTCCCGCAAAGGACTCAGCATCTTCCAGGCCGTGAGCAACCTCACCTCACCGTGACCTCCAAGGCTCCTTAGACTGAGAATGAAGGTTCGTCCGGCACCGTGGTGATCATCCCTCACGGTGGTGATGACGCCTGAGGATCGAGGAGGCATGCCTGCAGATTTCGAGGCTCCGCTGCCGGGACTGGTGTGCTCGATCGCGCACATGAACGCGATCGACGCGTTCGCGACGCGGTGAGCAGGCGAACACGAGGATCTTGACCTCGCCGAGGCGGGCGCTCGTCACAGGCGCTCTTGTTGTCGCGCTTGGCGTTTGCGGTTGGTTCGCTGCCGCGATGCCTCCCTTCGGCATCGAGTCGAGTGCTGTCACGTTCTCTGTGGCCGCGACGGTGCTCGCCATGAGCGCGGTCCTGGCACATCGAAGCAGTCCGGCACTCGACTGGCGCGTGCGCGAGGCGAGTTTCGGCCAGTCCCTTGATCGTGTCCCGACTCCGGACCGTGCCCCCGCCCGTCTCCCCGCCGAGGCGATCCGGGAAACCTCGATGCGCTTGAGCGGCACGATCGCGTGGCTGCTCGCCGCTCTGGTTTTCGGAGCTGTGGAGCTGTGGGAGCTGTTCCACGCTCCGAGGAGCACCTATCCGACGCTGAGCTCCCTCGCGAACGAGGTGCTGGGCCCCGGCCATCGAGTCGTTCGCGCCGTGGCGTTCATGTGCTGGGGTGCTTGCGGCTTGATTGTCCCGTCGCGACCTTCCCGGCGCGCATGAACATCGTCCTGTGGCTGGTCGCGGCCGGCGCGCTTGGTGCATGCGAGGTGGCGAGTCGAAGGATCAGGCGTGGTTGGCCCACCGCGGCGCAAATGCTTCGCAGCGCGCGCGGACACCTCGCGGGCCGGCTCGTCCTGGTGATCGGCTGGGTCTGGCTGGGCTGGCACGTATTCGCGCGCTGAGCCGCCCGTGAGCATTGCTTTTAGTCTGTTTGGCGCCCCGCTGCTCGCGAGCGCGCCGCCTCGGGGCGGATTGCCGCCGTGCAGCGGTCAGCTGCCTGTCGGCCAGAGGTCCTCGGGCTCTTTGTCACGCGTCTCGGGCAACAGCGCGAATAGGCCAGTGGCGGGGATCGTGGCCGCGAATACCACGATTGCGGCGAGGCCGAAGCGGTTGCCGACATCGGCTACCGCACCGAAGGCGAGCAATCCCGCGGTGGCCCCGAAGACGCCAACGGCGATTTCCCACCCGATGACCGAGGCCCGAACCGAGGTGGGGAACAGCTCGTTCGTAAGCGCTCCGGCTGCGGGAGCAAAGACCGATGCGGCAAGCACCGCGAGCAGATAACCGACAGCCGCCCCCAGTCCTGACCCGCTGTATGTCAGCATGCCGAGCAGGGCCATGGCGATCATCGCGCCAGCTGCGGCAAGACGACGCCCCACTCGGTCGGCGAGGAAGCGGCCGAGCAGCAGCCCGGCCAGCCCGGTGATTCCGGCAGACGCGATGAGCAGTGCTGTCGTCGTACCGGAGAAGTGCAGGACGTTTTGCGCGTACAGGAAGAAGAAACTGTTGGCGGGCCCCGTCACGACCGACAAGGCGAAAGTCAGCGCGGCGACGATCAGGACCCGGCGCCGGAAGAGCGGCCCGACCGCTCCGAGCACGGGCAGCGGGTGTTGCTTTGCGGCTGAAGCGATCTTGAAGCGGTCCGGCTCGACGACCCATCGCGCGATGAAAGGCAGTCCCGCGAGGGGGAGCAGCGCAAGCAGTACGACTCCGCGAAAGCCGAGGGTGCTGGCTCCAAGGCTGTGCACGATCGCGATCAGGCCGGACCCGATCCCGTAGCCGGCGGCAATGAGTGCGACCGCCTTGGCTCGCTGCGACGATGCCGTCTGTTCGGCGGCGGCGACCTGGGCCACCCCGGAAGTGGCGCTGAGCAGCGGCCGCCCGAGCGCGAAGATGGCTACGAACCACCAGTAGGTAGGGGAGATCGCGGACACAGCCGTGAGCGTCAGCCCGATTGCGCACGTCACGAGCAGGATCCGACGCCGCCCGAACCGGTCGGCCAGCCCGGCGAGTGGGAGACCGCCCAGGGACGCGAGGCGGATGACGGCCAGGCCGATCCCGAGCTTGGTTCCCGACAGGCCGGCCTGCTCGGCGATCGTCGCACCGTGGGTGATGTGGCCGAAATGCTTCGCGACGTCGCCGAGTGACGCGACAGCTCCGAATTGCCCGAAACCAGCCGCCGCGGCCAGCAGCGCCGTGCCCACAACGGCCGGCTCGCGCCAGCCGTGGAGGTGCAGCCGGAGATCGGGCTTCGCGCTGTCAGCCATGACGGCGGCGGCCGAACCAGAAGGGGAAGTCGAGCGCGGCGAGCAGAACGAGCGCAACGCCCGCGGCGCTGGCGATGTACCAGGGCCATGGCCCAAGGACTTTGAGCAGGGTCCAGTTACCGGGTGGACGCCGCAGGAACATGTAGTTGGCTCCGCTGAAAGCGTCGACGAGACCGACGAGAGCTGTGTACGCGAGCGTGATCGCGAAGGTGGTGATCACTGATCCGGGACGAGGAGCGATCCGCAACCCTATGACGAGATAGAAGGCGGCGATGACGATGCCGAGGTGGCCGCCCAGGTACTCGAAGAAGACGAGGTGAGGGAATCCGGCGTTGAGGTCTGGAGTGGCGACAGCCTGCAGGGTACCGGCCAAGCCCCAGAAGTACGTGAGCTCTACGAGAAGCGGCTTCTCCCACCAGCAGGCTGCGGCGGCTACCAGAATGGCGATGTCGCAGAGCGCGAAGGGGAGGTCCGTCCTCGGCGACCAAGTCCCGGCCACCAGCTCTGAGACGACGAAGCTGGTCGCGTCGGAGACGAGCACTAGCGCGATCAGCCGAGCTGCGACGACGGTCCATCGTCCTGGCTTGCGCCTCGCACCGACGCAGAGCGCAATGCCGGTACCAAGTGCGAGCAGTACAGCGGCAAGATAAGGCACCGGGGTGACGAGCCCCAACATCGGGCCTCCTCTCTCGGTGATCAGCATTGCCCAGCGCAGCGTGCAGATGGTGTCAAAGCTCGAGATCGGTGCGGTAGGAGTGCGTTCGGTCTACGCTCGCTTGACAAGGCAGATGGTCAGCGTCTGACCGGGGCGGTGCGGGAGCGCACCCACGAAGAGGTGGTCGAGCATGGATATTCTGTCCGCCGCATCCCGAGCCGGTGGAGGTGCTCTTGTCCTTGAGCTCGTCTTCCTCGTCGTGGCGATCGTGGCTGCGGTCAAGGTCCTCCCCAAGGCCGGCTACTCCGCATGGTTTGCTCTTCTGCTGTTGATCCCGCTGGTGGGCTTCGTGATGATCCTCGTGTTCGCGTTCGCGGACTGGCCCGTCGACAAGGAGCTTCGGCACTATCGCCAGGGCGGGTACGGGCCGAGACCTGGCGGATATCCCGAGCCACCGTGGCCGGGTCAGCCGTCTCCCGGTTACGGATCCGGCGGTCCCCAGTTTCCTCCGTCCGGCTGGCCGCCACCGGCCGGGGGTTCGGCGCCGCCAGCGCCAGGTGGCGCCCCGCCGCCATGGCCAGGGTCTCCGCCGCCGGCGCCAGGTGGCTGAATCGGCGGTCGTTCGATCCAGCACGAGCACGAACAATCGATCTTTTGACGACGGTCGAGTGTCCTGGTCTGCGCGTCGCACCGGCGCAGGGCCGCTCAGCCCGCGGTTACCGCTTTGTGCGGTCTACGCTCGCTCTGTTGGGGCGGTGGTCGGCGCCTGAACGAGGCGGTCCGGGAGCGCACCCGCTAAGAGGTGGTCGGGCATGGTTATCCTGGCAAGCGTGATGGGGCTGGACGGTGCGATCCTCGTCATCATCTACTTGGCGATTGTCGTCGCCTCGATTGTGGGCACCGCCAAGATCATTTCGAAGGCCGGTTATTCGGCGTGGTTTGTGCTGTTGGCGTTCGTCCCGCTTGTAAACCTCGTGATGTTCTTCGTGTTCGCGTTCTCTGACTGGCCGGTCCACAAGGAGCTTCGGCACTATCGCCAAGGCGGGTACGGACCGGGGTTCGGTGGGTATCCCGGGTCCCCGTGGCCAAACCAGCCGACTCCGGGTTACGGCTCCGGCGGTCCCGAGTTCCGGCCTTCCGGGTGGCCGTCCCCGTCAGGTGGCTCGGCGCCACCGGCGCCCGGTGGCTCTCCGCCACCGTGGCCAGGTGCTCCGCGAACAGAGCCAGGTGGCTCGTCGCCGCAATGGCCAGGTGCTCCGCCACCGCCTGCGCCCGGCGGCTGAGTCGGCCGCTCGTCAACGAGCTGATAACCGACACCTGGGTTGGTGCGCAGGAGCGGACCGCCCTCGTCGCCGAGCTTGCGGCGCAAGCGGCTCGCGTAGACGCGCAGGTAGTGCGTCTCGTTTCCGTAGCCGGGTCCCCAGACTTCACGCAGAATTGTCCTGTGGGTGCAAACCTTGCCGGCGTTGCGGGCCAGATATGCGAGCAGGTCGAACTCCCGCGCCGTTAGCTCTATCGCGCTGCCGCCGACCTTGACCGTGCGCGAGGCGACGTCCACATGGATGGGGCCCACGGTCAGGGTCGCCGGTGCCGACGAAGGATCGCGGGCCGCCGAGTGCCTCAGTGCGACCCGGAGGCGGGCCTCCAGTTCCTGCATCCCGAACGGCTTGGTGACGTAGTCGTCGGCGCCGCTGTCGAGCGCGAGCACTTTGCGATCCTCGCTGTCGAGCGCGGACAACACGATCACTGGCACGTCGGTCCATTGTCGCAGCCGCTTGCAGACCTCGACACCGTCGATGTCCGGGAGCCCAAGGTCGAGCACGACGAGGTGGGGCATCGTCTGAGCTGCTCGTGAGAGCCCTTCGGCGCCCGTGTGCGCCGCGATTACCTCGAAGCCTCTCACTTCAAGGCCGATCCGCAGTGCCCGCAACAGCGCCGGGTCGTCGTCGACGACGAGGACACGCGTCACGGGGAAACCTCGTCGTCTGCGGGGATCTCGGTGGCGAAACGAGAGGCTGCCGGCGCCGTCAACACAAAGCGCGCCCCTCCTCCTCGTGCCGGTCCGACTCCGATTCGGCCGCCATGGGCCTCGACGAACGCCTTGGCAATCGCCAGTCCGAGGCCGGCGCGTCCGCCATCGGCGCCACGGTGGAACAGCTCGAAGATCAGCTCGCGCTGGTCGGGCGGGACCCCTGGGCCAGAATCGGAGACCGCGATCTCGACCTCGTCCTCCGATCCTCGGCGGCGCGCCGCCTCCACGAGGATCTCGGCATCGGGCGGGCTGTGCCTGGCGGCGTTCTCCAGCAGGTTCGCCAGCGCTTGGGCGATGAGTGTGGGGTCCACCTCGAGCGGGGGAAGGTCTGCTGCCACGACCCGGCGCAGTCGCGACGTGTCGAGCGAGCGCTCGACGAGTGCAGCGGCTTCGTCGATAAGGTCGTCGGCTGCGAAAGGCTCGCGCTTCGGCTTGAGCGCGCCCGCCTCGAGCCTCCAAAGGTCGAGCACGGTGGTGACAAGACGCGTCAATCGGTCGGTCTGTTCCTCGATGGTCTCGAGCAGGTCCCGGCGTGCGGTTTCGGGGAGGACGATGGCCGGTTCTCGAAGATCGGACACGGCGACCTTGATCGAGGCGAGCGGCGTGCGCAGGTCGTGCGCAACGGAGCTGACCAGTGCCGCACGCCACTCGTCGACTTCCTGGAGGAGGTTTGCCCGCAACGCCTGGTCGCGGAGCTGGGCACGTTCGATCGCAAGAGCAGCGTGGTTGGCATAGGTCGCGAGCAGCCCCCGGTCGTGGACGTCGAGCGCCCGGCCACGCAAGACGAGGAGCCCGACCGGGCGGCCCGCGGCCGTCAGCGGTATTTGTCGTAGCAGCGCGCCGGCGACGATGCTGCCGGTGAGTGACGCAGGTGTACCCGGGGCAGGCAGGAGGCGGTCCAGTGACTCGCCCCCGAGCTCGGGGCCGTCGGACGCGACGATCTCGAGGTAGCCGGTCCCGGCTGAAGGCAGCAGGAGGGCAACGGTCTCGAGACTGAAGGCACCCCGGACGCTCGAGGCGACGACGGCGAGCATCTCACGGACCGGTTTGTCTGCGACGAGCAGCTCCGACAGCTCCAGGAGCCGCCGCGAGTCGGCTGCGCGCCGCGCCGAGTCGGTTCTGAGTTGCTGCAGCCGCGATACGACGATTGCGACCAGCAGGACGACCGCGACGTAAGCGATGAGCGCCAGCCAGTTCTGCCCGCTGCCCACCGCCAAGGTCCCATACGGCTGGATGAACGCGACGTCGAGCACGACGAAACCGAGCACGACGCCGATCAATCCGACCCGCGCGCCGCCGAGCAGCATGGCACCGACGACCGGCAGGACGAAGACGAGAGCCGCTGCCGCCAAGCTCAGACTGCTGCGAAACGGGAGCATCGCGCCTGTCGCAGCTCCCATGCTCACGACGAGGGCGATGATGCCTGGCCTGAAACCGCGCCAAACAGGAGCTTGTTGCACGCTCGACGGAGTTTAGGCTTTGGTCGCGGCCATGGTTTGCGGAGCTCTCCGCTGGGGCGGGGGAGAGGGACTGGGTAGGTAGTATTCGTGATGCGCTTGGGTGACGACGCGCTCATGCGCCAAGGGCCAGGAGGGCCAAGTGATCCGTCTCGGCACGGCCAACTAGGCGTGTCGACGTCGGGCCAGGGGGCCGGCGGCGGCGGCACTGGGGCCGCCGTGCAGGCGCGACGGCTAACGAAGCGGTTCGGCGATTTCACCGCTGTTGACGCGGTCGACTTCGACATCCACGTCGGGGAGGCGTTCGGGTTTCTCGGCGCGAACGGCGCGGGCAAGACCTCGACGATGCGAATGATCGCCTGCCTGTCGCCGATCTCGGGAGGGACGTTGCAGGTGCTCGGTCTCGACCCCATGCGGGACGGTCCACAGATAAGGAGCCGGATCGGCCTTGTCCCCCAGGAAGACACCCTCGATCTCGAGCTCACCGTGAGGGACAATCTCTACCTCTACGGGCGCTATTTCGGTCTTCCCAAGAAGCAGTTGCGTGAGCGTGTCGAGGAGTTGCTCGAGTTCGCACGCTTGACCGAAAGGGCCGATGAGCGCGTGGACCCGCTGTCGGGCGGCATGCGTCGCCGGCTCACGATCGCGAGGGCACTCGTGTCGTCACCGAGCCTCGTGATCCTGGACGAGCCGACTACCGGTCTCGATCCCCAGGCGCGCCACTTGCTGTGGGACCGCCTCTACCGGCTGAAGCGGGAAGGCGTGACGCTTGTCATCACCACTCACTACATGGACGAGGCCGAGCAGCTGTGTGACCGGCTCGTGGTCATGGACGCCGGCCGCATCGCGGCCGCCGGCTCGCCTCGCGAGCTGATCGAGCAGTGGTCGACCCGTGAGGTCGTGGAGTTGCGTTTCGAGCCCGAGGGTCACCAAGTTCACGGCGACAGGCTCGCCGACCTTGCCCAGCGCGTCGAGGTGCTGCCCGACCGACTGCTGCTCTACACAGACGAGGGAGATGCGACGCTCGACGCCGTGAGGTCTCGCGGGGCGTCACCGATCGCGGCGCTGGTCAGGCGCGCAACTCTCGAGGACGTCTTCTTGCACCTGACCGGCCGGAGTCTCGTCGATTGACCCTCACGCCGCAGTTGCCGCCGGCCGCCGCGACCCCGCGGCGCCGGGCGCGCACCTCGCCGCCCGCACTCCGGGCTTATCAGTACAACCTGCTCGCGTACAAGCGAACCTGGAGGGGATCGCTCACGACGACTTTCCTGTACCCGGTGCTCTACCTCGCCGCGATCGGCGTCGGTCTCGGCCACCTGATCGATCACGGATCCAACCAGGCGGTGGGCGGAGTGCCCTACCTCTGGTTCCTCGCGCCCGGGCTACTGGCGGGCACCGCGATGCAGATCGCCGCGAACGAGTCGACGTTCCCGGTGATGGCAGGCATCAAGTGGCTGAAGACCTACTTGGCGATGCTCGCCACGCCGCTCGAAGTGACCGACGTCCTCTATGGCCACCTTCTGTGGATCTTGACTCGTGTCGCCCTGGCGTCAGGCGTCTTCCTAGCCGTGATGACGGCGTTTCACACGGTGCATTCTGCTTGGGCCGTAGCGGCGTTCCCGGCCGCAGTCCTGACGGGCGCGGCCTTCGCCGCTCCGGTGATGGCCTTCAGCGCTACCCGGGAGACCGACAAGTCGTTCGTCGTGCTCTACCGCTTCGGGATCGTCCCGCTCTTCCTGTTCTCCGGGACGTTCTTCCCGGTCGCGCAGTTGCCCGGATGGCTGCAGGTCGTCGCCCGATGCACTCCTCTTTATCAAGGCGTGAGTCTTTGCCGAGGTCTCGTGCTCGGACATCTGGGAGGTTGGGATGCTCTGGGGCATGCCGGGTACCTCCTCGTGATGCTCGGCGGCGGTGTCCTCGCGGCGAGGGTCACCTATCGCCGGAGGCTGGTGCAATGAGGCGGCGCTCGTGAGCACCTCCGGCGTCCCGGTCCTCGCGCTGCCGCTGCGGGTCCTCCCGCGTCTCGGAGCGGGTCGCGGCCGAGCGCGCCTGCTGGTCGAGCGCAATGTCATCGCATACCGGCGCGGGTGGATATTCCTCGTGTCCGGGTTCTTCGAGCCGCTGTTCTACCTGTTGTCGATCGGTCTCGGGTTGAACCATCTCGTAGGCCACCTCGCCATCGGTAGTCGTTCGATCCCCTACACCGACTATGTCGCGCCCGGTCTGCTCGCTTCCTCGGCGATGAACGGCGCCATCTTCGACGCCACCTTCGGGATCTTCTTCAAGCTCAAGATCGCGAAGACCTACGACGCCGTCTTGGCGACGCCGCTCGGGGTTCGCGACGTCGCGATCGGGGAGCTGTCCTGGTCGCTCATCCGGGGCACCGTCTACTCGATCGCATTCCTCACGGTGATGGCCGCGCTCGGGCTGATCACCTCTTGGTGGGCAGTGCTCTGCCTGCCTGCCGCCATGCTGGTGAGCTTCGCCTTCGGAGGTGTGGGGATGCTCGGCACCTGTTACATGCGCAGCTGGCAGGACTTCGATCTGGTCTCGCTTGCGATCGTCCCGTTGTTCTTGTTCTCGGGCGTTTTCTACCCGCTCTCGTTGTACCCGGGCTGGCTTCGCATCGTGGTCACGGTCACGCCGCTGTACCAGGGCGTGGCTCTGCTACGCGGCCTCGATACTGGGATGCTCGGCCCGGTGCTCCTTGTGCACGCGTGCTACCTCGGGCTTCTTGGCGCGATCGGCCTGGTAGGCGCGTCCCGCCGGCTCGGGCGCTTGCTGCTTCCGTAAAGTGGCGCCCGCGCGAGTGTGTCGTGCCAGGCCGGTGCCCTGTGGCCAGAGCCGGCACGGGCCGGCGCACCGACGCGGGTCGAAAGGCTCTCGCTCCTGGTGCTCCCAGAGCGCGCCGGTCGCCTGGTTGTGGTCAGGATGGATGAGGCGACCAATCGGAACGATCGCGACTACTTCGGCACCGCCACTCGCCAGCGCAGCCGCCGCACTTTGGGAGCGGGCGCCGGAGGTGTAGGTGTCGTCGACCACCAGAACTCGCCGGCCGGCCACGGGAGCGACCAGGCGGAAGCCTCGCCTGCTGGCGCGAAGGTGCCCGAGCGGCTCGGTACCTCTCGCCATGACCGGTGCCAGCAACAGCCCGGGCTCAGTCGCCAAGGATGTGCCGATGAGGCCGATGAGCGGATGCTCACCGCCCCAGGAGGGGCGCGGCGCGGAGCTGGACGGGACAGGGACGGCGAGCGTGGCGGCGTGGTCCCCGAGGACCGGTCCGAGGAGGCAGCGTAGGTGGAGGCTGAAGAACTCGCCGAGGAGCCGGGACAGCGAAGCTTGCCGCTCAGCGCGCACTCGACGCGACGGCGCCGCCTTATAGCCGACGAGGAGCTCGTGCAGCAGCGTGCCCGGAGCGAACAGCGAGATCGGGACGGTCCTTGTGAGCTCTATCCCGAGTTGCCGGCGAACCACGTGACAGCTCCAGCAAATCTGGTGCCCGCGGGCTGTCGCCCCGCGACACACGGCGCACACCCCGAATCCTGCCCCGGGGCCTGCACCGGGAACCGGGACCGGGACGGCGGCACAGGTGAGCGCGACGCTCGGCACGCCGCTCAAGCTAGGGCGCAGGTGCGCGCCGCCGGCCGGAGATGGCGGCAAGCTGGGCGATGTCGCCCCGGACGACACGGCGGAGACGACCCGGGGCACGATCGATTCCACGAGTGGCTCGGCGGCGGGTGGGGGATCCTCTTCTGTACCCGAAGGACCTCACCCCGGTCTGCACGCCCGAGCTCGGAGATGTCTCGCGCCTCAAGGGCGAGTTCGACGAGCGCGGCGCGAAGGTCATCGGCTTGTCCCTCGACCCGATCGACTCGCACGAGCGGTGGGTGGGCGAAATCGCCGATGCCACCGGCCAGGCGCTCAACTTCCCGCTCATCGCCGACCCGGATCGCAAGGTGTCGAACCTTTGAGGGATGATCCACCCGGACGCGAGCGGCACCTCGACCGTGTGCTCGGTCTTCGCGATCGGCCCGGACAGGAAGATGAAGCCCACTATCGCTTACCGTGCCAGCACGGGCCGCAATTTCGAGGAATCCTTCGGGTGCGCGACTCGTTGCAGTTCACGGCGGGCCATTCGGTTGCCACACCGCTGAACTGGCACGAGGGCCGAGGACGTCATCATGTGACGGCCACGAGCGAGAAGGACGCAAAGGAGAAGTTCCCCAAGGGCTTTCGGGCGGTCAAGCCTAACCCGCGCTTCACGCCTCAGCCCAACCGCTGAGCGGACGACCGAGCCCGCGCAAGGTCATCCACGTTCGTGTGGCTGACTTCGTGCGGGCTCGCCGCGGGACGCCAGCCCGGTACGCTCTAAAAGATGGCCGCGGTCACGAGCAGGTTGCTCAGCTGGCGTGATCGTCTCGTTGCTCTCTCGGTGCTCGAGCAGGATGCCCTCCTCTATCTGCTCGCGGCGGTCTTCGCGTTGGGAACGATCTCCTTGGCCGTCAGCGACGACTACCGCCAGTGGGCAGAGATGGCGCTCGGCCCCTATGTCGTCGCGACGGCAATTTGCTGGTACGCGAGCCGCCGGCGCGCCCGGCGCGTAACCGTGGAGGCGGGCAGGGCCGGCGACAGATTGCGACGCTATCTCGTGCTCGGGCTTCTCCTCACGGTCGTGCTGGTGCCACTCAGCGTCGAGGTGATCCTGCGCGCGGAGTCGACGCCGGGTGCGCATGTCCAAAACGAGGTGACGGTCATCGAGGCCTGCGCGGATCGAGTCGCGCACGACAAGAACTGTTACCTGTCCAACCCGAAGTCCATCGGCACATCGGTGACGAGCCAGTCGGAGAACTCCTTCTTTCCCTACCTGCCGGGCATGATCCCCTTCGGCCTCGTCAATGCCACATCCGGGCCGCCCGAGTTCAAGGACGCCCGGCTGCCGCTCACCGGCTTCTCCCTGATCGTGATCGCAGGGGCGCTTCTCCTCGCGGACACGACCTCGCGGCGACGCTGGCGCATCTTCCAAGTAGTCGTCATCCTGCCGAGCGGGGCCCTGCCGATGGTGACTGGCGGCGACGACCTTCCCGTGATCGCGCTGATGCTGCTTGGCCTCGCCTTGGCGACTCGCCGAAGTGCCGTCTGGTCCGGGGTGGCGATGGGGGTCGCCGCCACTCTCAAGTTCACCGCGTGGCCATTGCTGATCCTGCTCGTTCTCGGCGAGTGGGACAGGCGCGGACGGCGCGCCATCTGGCGGTACTCGTTGGCGGCCGCGGCGGTTGTGGTCCCGGTCCTCGGCGTCGGCGTCGGCCTCGCCCCTCACGCTTTCATCCTGAACGCGATCAGGTTCCCGCTCGGGCTCACCAAGGTGAAATCGCCGGCGGCCAGCCCGCTCTTAGGTCAGGAGCTGGTGTCGCTCTTCCCGGCGGCCAAGCCGGAGTTGATCACGATCCTCACGCTTGTAGGACTTGTTGCTGTGGGCTACGGGCTCTTGAAGTGGCCACCCTCGAGCCCGCAGAGCGCCGCAGGCTTCAGCGGTCTCGCCATGCTGCTGGCCACACTTCTCGCCCCGGCAACGCGGTTCGGGTACCTCATCTACCCACTCGACCTGCTGACCTGGGCCGTCCTGCTCAGCCCATTTGTTCCACGGGCCGCGCACTGGTCCCAGTACGCCGGTCAGGGTCAAGAACCGCTGTCGGGGACCACGAACAGCCGAAGTCTGAGTCCCATGACAGCCGAGGTCTGCCCGTCACCGGCGAGCGAAGGTGAAATCGCGGGATTGACCGGTGTGACCACGACGCCAACCTCCCACTCGTAGCCGTCGGATCCGGTCCGCTGTGCGAGGAGCTCGGTTCCTGCGCTCGCCAGCGGGTAGGTGCCGAGGAGGGACCAATGGGCTCGCCTCAGCTCTGTTCGGTAGAACTTGACGAGCTCGGTGGACTTGGTGTCGAGCTGGAAGTAAATGCTCCGGTCGTACTGGTCAACGCCGGCGTCCTGCGCGGTCGTGCTCACGATCCGTGCGCCATTCGGCACGACGAGTGCCTCGAGGACGTCGCGCGGAGGTGTGCCACCGTTCGAGATGCGTTGGAGCACCTGTGACGCGCCCACTGCCGAGAGGTTCACGCCCGGCACTGGTGTTCCGAGGCCGGTGACAATCGACGGAGCCGCCTGCCCGCCACCGATGAGCGCAACCGCGAACCCACCCAACGACAGGACGACTGCGCATGCGACGACCACGAGCGCGGGCCGCAGCGATGGCGGCTCGGCGCGGCGGGCTCGAGGTGTCCCGAGCCCTTCATCCAGGTCGCGCCCGAGATCCGGAGTGGTGGTCACGGGGCAGCTCTTTCTGCTGGCGTCGATTCAGTCTTTGGGTTCGTCACGGCCGTAAGCTGGGAGTTTAGTTGGAGTGCCAGCCCGAGCGACCGCCGGCTTGGCGCGAACACGCTGGTCCAGTCGCTCTCAGCAGGTAGATTTAGATCATGTCCGTGGTCGATCCCGTGTTGGCCGGGTCGACTGCCGAGCTCGGTGAGGCGTCCCCCGAGAACCCCGCCCGGGCCCTCATCCCGCCGCCAACCTCTGAGGTCGAAGGCATCCTCTCGACTCTGAGCGCTCGCCGCGGCGGCGAGGATCTCGATCTGGTGAGGCGGGCGCACGCCTTGGCCATCAAAGCCCACGAAGGTCAGCACAGGCTGTCGGGCGAGCCGTACATCACCCATCCGGTCGCGGTTGCCACGATCATCGCCGATCTCGGCCTGGACACCGTAAGCGCGGCCGCGGCGTTGCTGCACGACGCGGTGGAGGACACCGGGGTGACCCTCACCCAGATCGGGGAGGAATTCGGTCCGGCGGTGGCGGCGATCGTGGATGGGGTCACGAAGTTGGACCGGCTTCGTTTCGACTCGAAAGAGGCGCAGCAGGCCGCCACGATGCGCAAGATGCTCGTCGCGATGGCCAGCGACTGGAGGGTGCTGGTCATCAAGCTGGCGGACCGGCTCCACAACATGCGGACGTTGTCGGTGATGCCCGAGTGGAAGCAGCGCCGCACTGCCGAGGAGACCCGGGACATCTATGCCCCCCTTGCGCATCGCCTGGGTATTCAGGAAGTGAAATGGCAGCTGGAGGACCTCGCGTTCGAGACTCTTCACCCCAAGCGGTTCGCCGAGATCGCGCAGATGGTCGCCACGCGCGCTCCACGGCGTGAGGTCGAGCTCGCCGAGGTGCTCGCGGTCGTGCGTTCCCGACTCGGTGAGGCCGGGATCGATGCGGAGGTCACCGGGCGCCCGAAGAACCTCTGGAGCATCTACGAGAAGATGGTTGTGCGGGGCAAGGAATTCGACGAGATCCACGACCTGGTGGCGATCCGCGTGATCGTGACCGCCGAGAAGGACTGCTGGGCGGCGCTCGGCACAGTGCACGCTCTGTGGCCACCGGTTCAGGGCCGGTTCAAGGATTACGTCAACTCGCCGAAGTTCAACCTCTACCAGTCCTTGCACACCACCGTGGTCGGGCCCCGCGTGAAGCCCCTCGAGATCCAGATCCGGACCCAAGAGATGCACCGGCGCGCCGAGTACGGGATCGCCGCTCACTGGGGCTACAAGGAGGCCTCCGCCGGCAAGCCGGGCGCCGCCGGCAAGCCGGGAGCCGCCGGCAAGCCGGGAGCCCAGCGTGGCGCCCGGTCGACAGATGAGATCGCTTGGCTGCAGCGGATCGTCGACTGGGAGCGGGAGACCCCAGATCCCGTGGAGTTCCTGGAGACGCTCAAGATCGACCTCGAGCAGGACGAGGTGTACGTGTTCACGCCGAAGGGCCTGATAGTCACCTTGCCGGCAGGAGCGACTCCGGTCGACTTCGCATATGCGATCCACACCGAGGTGGGGCACCGCTGCGTCGGAGCACGGGTCAACGGGCGCCTTCTTCCACTCGACTCGAAGCTGCACTCGGGCGACACGGTCGAGATCGTGACCTCAAAGACCCCCTCGGCCGGACCGTCGCGCGACTGGCTGCAGATCGTCACCTCGCCGCGGGCCCGCAACAAGATCCGGCAGTGGTTCTCCCGAGAGCGTCGCGAGGACGCGATCGAGACCGGGCGCGAGGAATTGGCACGAGCGCTCAGGCGGGGCGGGCTACCGGTCCAGAAGCTGCAGAGCTCGCCTGCACTCCTCGCTGTAGCGGCATCCATGGGTTATACCGATCTCGACTCGCTCCATGCCGCGATCGGCGAAGGCCACGTTTCGGGACAGGCGCTCGTCCAGCGCATCGAGCGAGAGCTCCGCGGGGGCGAGGGCGAGGAGCAATTGCCCTCGACCGCGTTGCAGCCCAGGAGGCCAAGTCACCGTCGCGTCTCGACGGGCATCTACGTCGAGGGCCTCGACGATGTGATGGTCCGCTTGTCCCGATGCTGCACGCCGGTGCCCGGAGACCGGGTGATCGGCTTCGTTACGCGTGGTCGCGGTGTGTCGGTGCACCGGGAGGACTGCGCGAACGCGATCGCTCTTGCCGCCGACGAGAAGGAGCGTCTCATCGAAGTGGAATGGGATGAGGACCGCACGGGAGTCTTCGTCGCCGCGATCGAGGTCAAGGCACTGGACCGGAACCGCTTGCTGGCCGATGTCGCCAAGGTGCTCTCTGAGCACCACGTGAGCATCATCTCCTCGTCGACCCATACGACGCCAGATAGGGTGAGCCGCATGCGCTTCGAATTCGAGCTCGCCGACCCCGAGCACCTCGACTCGCTTCTGGAGAACCTCAGACTGCTCGACAGTGTCTACGACGCCTACCGGCTCGTTCCCGGGAGGAGCGGTGCTCTCGCACCGGCCGGCGGGTGACCCGCTTCCAGTCCCCCAAGGGAACCCAGGACATCCTCGCTCCGGAAAGCGCGCGCTGGTCTGAGCTCGTGGGGCGTTTTGCCGGACTGGCGCAACGGTTCGGTTTCGGCCTTGTCGTGAGCCCGGGCTTCGAGGACGCGGAGGTATTCCGCCGAAGCTCGGGAGACTCGTCCGACGTGGTCACAAAGGAGATGTACGAGTTCACCGATCGCGGCGGCCGCGACATAGCGCTGCGTCCGGAAGGCACGGCGTCGGTAGTTCGTGCCTATGTGCAGCATTCCCCCGTGCCTCCCTTCAAGGCCTGGTACGCGGCGCCCATGTTTCGTTACGAACGTCCTCAGGCGGGACGATTCCGGCAGCACCACCAGCTAGGCGTCGAGATTCTCGGCACTGACGATCCGATGGCCGACGTGGAAGTGATCTCTCTCTTGGCCGGGCTGTACGCGGACCTCGGCTTGTCGTCGTTGCGCCTGCGAGTCAATTCCCTCGGTGACAAGACGTGTGCTCCGGGGTATCGAGAACAGCTGGCGGGCTTTCTGGAATCGCACGCCGACGAGCTGTGCGACGAGCACCGCTACAAGTGGGCCGTGAACCCGCTCCGCATCCTCGACTGCAAGCGCGTGGAATGCCGGAACGTGAGCGCGGAGGCGCCAAAGCTGCGTGACGCGCTCTGCGAGGACTGCCGCTTGCATTTTGCCGATGTCCTCGGTGGCCTGGACCGGCTGGCAATCGCCTATGAGCAGGACGATCACCTCGTCCGGGGTCTCGACTACTACACCCGTACCACCTTCGAGTACGGCTCGGACATCCTCGAAGGCGTGGGCGGGGGCGGCCGCTACGACGGGCTGGTCGCCGCGCTCGGTGGCCCGGAGCTGTCCGGTGTGGGTTTCGGCGCCGGCATCGAGAGGATCCTGCTCGCGTGCGACGCCGACGGCGTTCTGTCTGCCGGCGACCTGCGCCTCAGCGGGTCTCTCGATGCGTTCGTCGTGGACTCGAGTGGCGTGGGGCTCGCGCTCGAGCTCGCCCACGAGCTGAGGGGTGCGGGCCTGGCCGTCGACCGGGCGTTCGACGGGCGCTCGATGAAGGCGCAACTGAAGGCCGCGGACCGTTCGGGCGCGAGAGTGGCCTGCATCCTGGGCCCAGACGATCTCGCGGCCGGCGTTGTCACCATCCGGGTGCTGCGCGGTTCAGACGCGCATTTGCAAGAGAAAGTGTCCCGTGACGGGCTTGCAGCCCGTCTAGGCCAGATCACGAGGTTGCCATGAGCTTCACAACCGACGAGTCGTTGGTTCCCGCAGGGCTCCGCAGTGCGTATTGCGGCGCCCTGCGGGCCGCAGATGCAGGGAGGACAGTGAGCGTCTGCGGTTGGCTGGCGCGCCGGCGCGAGCATGGCGAGCACCTTGCGTTCGTAGATCTCCGCGACCACACCGGGATCATCCAGTGTGTTGTCGACGGGGCACGCGACCTGCGATCAGAGCACGTGCTTCGCATCACGGGCACCGTGCGGCTTCGTCCGCAAGGCACCGTCAACCCGGGGCTGTCGACCGGTGAGGTCGAGCTCGGCGAATGCGAAGTCGAGGTTCTCTCTACCGCGGAGCCCCCGCCGTTCTCGCTCGACGCGCGATCGGAGACCGACGAAGCGGTACGGCTGCGCTACCGGTACCTGGACCTCCGGACAGATCGCATGCAGTACAACCTGAGGCTGCGCGCGCAGGTGAACAGTGCCCTTCGCAGGACCATGGAGCGGCAGGGGTTCGTCGAGGTCGAGACGCCGATGCTCTGGACGCCGACGCCGGAAGGCGCACGTGAGTTCGCGATTCCGTCGCGACTGCAGCGGGGCTCGTTTTACGTGTTGCCGCAGAGCCCTCAGATCGCCAAGCAGTTGCTCATGGTCGGCGGAATCGATCGCTACTATCAGATCGCCCGCTGCATGAGGGACGAGGATCTGCGCGCGGATCGCCAGTTCGAGTTCACCCAGCTCGACATCGAGGCGTCCTTCGTGGGTCAAGCAGAGGTTCTCGGCTTTGTGAGCGAGGCCGTGATCGAAGCGGCGTTCGCGGTAACCGGCGAGCGGCCACCAGAGATTGTCACGATGACCTGGAACGAGGCCCTCGACAGGTTCGGGACAGACAAGCCGGACCTGCGGTTCGGAATGGAGCTCGTCGATCTCAATGAGGCCGTCGCCGGCACCGAGTTCAATGCCTTCAAGGCGGCCTGTGTGCGGGCCATCCGCGTGCCAGGGCCGGGTGCGGGGGAGTGGCCGCGGAGCCGTCTCGACGGGCTTGTCGGGCGCGCACTTGAGCTCGGAGCTGCAGGCCTGGTGTGGATGCGAGTGCGCGCCGAACGTGTGCTGGAATCGCCGGTCGCCAAGTTCCTCTCAGAGTCTCATCAGCGCCGGATTGTGGATGCGACCTCTGCCGAGCCAGGCGATCTCGTGCTTGTCGTCGCCGGTGAGCGCGAACGCACGTGCAAGGTGCTGGGCCAGCTGCGCCTCGACCTGGGGCAACCGGCCATCAGCGAACGGCCGTTCCGTTTCGTCTGGATCACGGAGTTCCCGCTCTTTGACGGCGTGGACGACGAGGGCCATCCGGTCGCGGCACACCACCCGTTCACGATGCCGCACCCCGACGACATCGACCTGCTCGAGACCGATCCCATGATCGTGCGCTCACAAAGCTATGACCTGGTGCTGAACGGCTGGGAGCTGGGGTCGGGGAGCATCCGAATCCACAGTGCAGACATCCAGCGCCGCGTCTTCAAGGCGCTCGGGGTATCAGATGAGGATGCGGAGTCCCGTTTCGGCTTCCTTCTCGGAGCGTTCCGCTACGGTGCGCCACCCCACGGTGGATTCGCAGTCGGCCTGGACCGGTTCGTGGCGTTGCTGGCTGGCGAGGACAACATCCGTGAGGTGATCGCGTACCCGAAGACGCAGTCCGGAGCCGACCTGATGTCGGGCGCGCCCAAACCCCTCACGGCGAGGGTTCTGGCGGAGCTTGGTATCCGGGTTGTCTCGCCTCGGGCGACTGGGTCTGCTGGGACTGGGTCTGCTGGGACTGGGTCTGCTGGGACTGGGTCTGCGGGAACGGAGTCTCAGGCGACGGAGTCTCAGGCGACGGAGTCTCAGGCGACGGGGTCTGCTGGGACGGGCGTGACTGGGGCGACGGGCGCGTCGGGCACGCCCGGAGCGTGACGCCGAGCCCGTCCAGCCGAGCGGGCAGCAGCCGCCCGCCCGACCTGTTCGATGTCGCCGTGGCAGACGAGCTCAAGGTCCGAGCACCACTGGCGGCCCGCTTGCGCCCCACCCGGTTGGACGAGGTCGTCGGCCAACGCCATCTTCTCGGTCCCGGCGCGCCGCTTCGCGCCCTGGTCGAGGACGACCGACTGAGCTCGGCCGTGTTCTTCGGACCTCCCGGCACAGGCAAGACGACGGTGGCGCGTCTGCTTGCAGAGCACACGGCGCGCCGGTTCCGGGCACTCTCGGCTGTCGACGCCGGCGTGAAGGACGTGCGAAACGAGCTCGACGACGCTCGCCGGGCGCTGGGCGCTGAAGGCCGCGGGACGATCCTGTTCCTCGATGAGGTACATCGTTTCAACAAGGCTCAGCAGGACGCGCTCTTGTCCGGTGTCGAGGAGGGCGTAATCGTCCTGGTCGGCGCGACGACGGAGAACCCCTTCTTCGCGCTGAACGCTCCGCTGCTCAGTCGTTCGACGCTTTGGCGATTCGAGGCGCTCACGCCGGCGGACCTTCGCGAGCTCGCCGAGCGTGCCTTGCGCGTCGAGGGGTTCAAGGCCGATCCGGACGCGCTGTCGCGTCTCGTCGACCTGGCCGAAGGCGACGCCCGGGCCGTGCTCACGACCTTGGAGGTGGCGATGGCCCTCGCACGTGGTCGAGCTCGGAGCACGGCAATGGCAATGGAGTCGGGCTCGACGTCCGGCCTGTTGCCGACGATCACGATGGAAGACATCGAGGGTGCTCGCGAAACGCGAGCCTTCCGTCATGGGCGCGAGGAGCACTACGACCTCATTTCGGCTCTCATCAAGAGCTTGAGAGGCTCAGATCCCGACGCGGGCCTCTACTGGATGGCGCGCCTCATAGAGGCCGGTGAAGATCCGCGCTTTATCGCACGGCGCCTTGTGATCCTCGCTAGCGAAGATGTGGGGATGGCCGATCCCCACGCACTCGGGATCGCCACGGCAGCGGCCCAGGCTGTCGAGTTCGTCGGGCTTCCAGAGGCGGGGCTGAACCTGGCTCAGGCCGTCGTTCACCTCGCGCTAGCCCCGAAATCGAACCGTGCTGCGCTCGGATGGTGGGCAGCACAGGCTGACGTCAGGGAGCGTCCTCTTGGGGCGGTACCCCCGGAGTTGCGAGACGCTCACTACCGCGGTGCCGGCGCACTCGGGCACGGCGTGGGCTACGAGTATCCTCACGATGACCCGCGAGGGTTCGTCGAAGCTGTGTACCTGCCCGAGGGACTCGTCGGGCGCCGTTACTACGAACCTTCGGAACATGGTGCCGAGAAGGCGCTCGCGGAGCGCTGGAGGGCGCGGCGCGGCGACCAAGGTTCGGCGGAGCCCGGACAAGTACATAGCGCGAAAGAGAAGTGAGGCAAGAGGTGAACGCGGACCAGCTGCGAAACACCTTCACTAAGTTCTTCGTCGATCGTGGTCACCTCGCGCTCCCGGCCGCGAGCCTGGTACCGAACGACCCGTCGATGCTGTTCACGATAGCCGGCATGGTCCAGTTCAAGCCGTACTTCCTTGGCGAATCTCCTCCGCCCGGACCTCGAGCGACGACGGTGCAACCATGCGTGCGCACCGTCGACATCGATGTGATCGGCACCACGTCGCGTCATGTGACGTTCTTCGAGATGCTCGGGAACTTCAGCTTCGGCGAGTACTTCAAGGATCTGGCGATCGCCTACGCGTGGGAGCTGTTCACCGAAGTACTCGGCCTCGATCCCGAGCAGCTCTGGGTCACTGTCCACGTCTCTGACGACGAGGCCGACGCGTTGTGGCGCGACGTCCCTGGCTTGCTCGAAGGTCGTCTGCAGCGACTCGACGAGGACAACTTCTGGAAGATGGGTGAGACGGGACCGTGCGGCCCGTGTTCGGAGATCTTCTTCGACCGGGGACCGCAGTACGGGCCCGGCGGTGGACCCGCCCAGGGGGGCGAGCGCTACGTGGAGCTCTGGAACCTGGTGTTCATGCAATATGAGCGCCACCACGACGGTTCGCTCAGCGAACTACCCCGGCGAAACATCGATACCGGAGCCGGGCTCGACCGGATCCTCACGCAGATCCAAGGCGTCGAGTCGGTCTTCGACACCGATCTTGTCGCGCCGATCCTCGAGGCCGCGTCGGCTGCTACCGGCCGGGTCTACGGGAGCACCGAAGAGACCGACATCGGCCTTCGCATCGTCGCGGACCATGCCCGCACGTTCACGTTCCTGATCTCCGACGGGGTCTTCCCTTCGAACGAGAGCCGCGGCTACGTGCTTCGCCGCCTGATCCGCCGGGCCGTGCTCGTGGCTCAACGCCTAGGCGCCAAAGGCCTCGTGACCCCAGGCGTCATCGATGTGGTGACCGAGGTCATGGGCGCGGCGTACCCGAAGCTCGCGCGCGACCGGGAGCTCATCAAGCGGATAGCCCTGCACGAGGAGGAGGCCTTCCTGCGCACGTTGCGATCCGGCACAACGCTGCTCGAGGCGGAGCTCGCGGCGGGTGGCTCCGCTGTCGGGGGAGACGTCGCTTTCCGGCTGCACGACACCTACGGCTTTCCGATCGATCTGACCGAAGAGATCGCGCGAGAGCGGGGGATCGAGGTCGACCGTCACGGTTTCGACTTGGCGATGGCAGAACAGCGGCAGCGGGCCCGCGAAGCGGGCCGGGCAGTCACCTCGGCACCGGAGGGGACAACCGCCGCGTGGAGCGGGATCAGGACCGTGTTCGGCCCGACCCAGTTCCTCGGGTACCAGGAGGCGGAAGTCGAGTCCCGGGTCCTGGCGGTCGTGCCGAGCTCGGTCGAGAAGTCGTTTGCCAACGTCGACGGCGAGCAAGCGCCCGCTGCTGCTGAGCTGATCGAGGTGTTCCTCGATCGAACTCCGTTCTATGCCGAGGGCGGCGGCCAGGTAGGAGATACCGGGACGATCACTACCTCCACCGGCAGGGTCCGTGTGCTGGACGCGACCTCGGTCGTCGAGGGTCTGACTCGGCACCTTGGCTACCTGGTCGAAGGATCGATCGAGGCCGGTCAAGAAGCGGACACGGCTATCGACTACGACCGCCGGGAGTCGATCCGACGCAATCACACCGGAACGCACCTTCTTCACTGGGCGTTGCGTCAGGTGCTCGGCGACCACGTTCGTCAGCAGGGCTCGCTCGTCGCGCCGGACCGCCTGCGGTTCGACTTCAGCCACTTTGGGCCGATGTCCGAGGAGGAGATAGGGCGTGTGGAGGATCTCGTGAACTCCGAGGTCCTGCGTAACGAGCCTGTCCGGATCCACGAGACGACGCGCGAGCAAGCCGAGAGTGAGGGCGCCATGGCCTTCTTCGGCGAGAAGTACGGCGACATAGTACGAGTGGTCGAGGCCGGTCACTACTCGGTCGAGCTGTGCGGTGGCACACATGTGAGCTCTTTGGGGACCATCGGCCCCCTGCAAGTGGTCTCGGAGGCCTCCATCGGTTCGAACACCCGCCGTATAGAAGCTGTCACCGGTAAGGCTTCGCTTGCTCGGTTCCGGTTGTTCGGGCGCACGGTCGAAGAGGCTGCGCAGCGATTGCGCACTCAACCCTCCGACCTTGCCTCGGCGCTCGACCGGCTGCTCGTGAGCCAGCGGGCGCTCGAGGAGGAATTGCGAACATTGCGCTCGGACCAATTGCGCAACGAGGCAGAAGTGTTGGCCGCTGGTGCACCTGCTGCGACGAGCGGCCCCTTGGCTGGACGAGTGGTCGGTCGTCGGGACGGGCTCGAGGCTGGGGAGCTGCGGGAGCTTGCGATCGCGGTTCGAGATCATCCCGGGGTCGAGGCCGTCGGTCTTGCCGGTGTCACCGGTCCCGATCGGGTTGCGCTGGTCGTCGCTGCCAGAAAGGGCTCCGGGATCGATGCTCGAGCGGTCGCGGCGTTGGCTGCTGCCGCGGTCGGCGGTGGCGGTGGCGGCACTCCGGAGCTTGCGACGGCGGGCGGGCGAAACGTCGCCGGTGTCGAGGAAGCGCTTGTCAAGCTGGGTGAGGCGCTGAGCCGAAGCCCGGGTGAACCTGTGCCAGAGCCCGAGTCCGTGCCAGAGCCCGAGCCTGAGCCTGAGCCTGACGGCCAGGCACGGGCTTGAGCGACGGGCGAACCGACGCGGAGCCTTGCGGGACGGGGGGGTCGGCAGTGGGAACGCGAGTGGTCGGTATCGACCTCGGGAAACGGCGCATCGGCGTGTCGGTGAGCGATTCGCAGCGTGTGCTCGCGACCCCGTACTCGGTGATCACGAGAAGCGGTGACACGAGCGCGGACCGCCGCGCGATTTCCGCCCTCGTATCGGAGTTCGGCGCCGGCCTAGTTGTCGTCGGGCTCCCGCTGACTCTGGCGGGAGATCGGGGCCCCGCTGCATCGGCAGCTGTCGCGGAGGCCTCAGCTCTCGAAACGGAGCTCGATGTTCCGGTCGTCTTGCACGATGAACGCTTGACGACGGTCGAAGCCCACCGCCGCCGCCGTTTGCCCCCGGATCCGGTCGGAGCCGGTGGCGGAGAGCGAGCCCGCTCGCAGGCTCGACAGGCTCGCCCGAGTACCGCCTGGCGCGCGCGCCGGGTCGGGATCGACGCTGTGGCCGCGACTGTGCTCCTGCAGTCGTGGCTTGACCAGAATCGGGGCAATTCATGAGCGAGTTCGCCGAGATACCGGCCCGTGCCCGTCCAATGGCCGCGTGGCCGGCTTCGACCACTGCGGTCGCGGGAGTTGTTGGCTTCCCAGTCCGCCATTCGCTTTCGCCGTTGTTGCAGAATGCGGCGTTTGCCGCCATGGGCCTCGACTGGAGTTACCTGGCGTTCGAAGTGGCGCCCGGATCGCTGGACCGAGCGGTCGCTGGCGCTGCGGCGCTCGGCCTCCGCGGCCTGTCGGTCACGATGCCACACAAGGATGCAGCTGCCCGGCTAGCGACCCGCCGCTCTCGGCAGGTGCGGCGACTGGGGGCTGCGAACACGCTGACTTTCGACGCAGGCACAATTTTCGCGGAGAGCTGCGACGGCGCGGGCCTGCTGGATGATCTTCGAGTGGGTGCGGGCTTCGATCCGGCCGGTCAGCGCTGTGGGGTGATCGGTGCAGGCGGGGCCGGGCGGGCGGCGGTGCTGGCTCTGGCAGAAGCGGGCGCGGAAGAGATCGTGATCGTCAACAGGACCGTGGCACCAGCGTGGCGCTCGGCGGCATTGGCTCCGCAGGTCGTACGGGTCGGGCGGCCAGCGGACCTCCGCGGGATGGACCTGGTAATTCAAGCGACGCCCGTCGCCATGGTGAGCTCAGGTCTCGTAGGGGAGCCTGCGCCCGCTGAGCGCGCTCAGCCTGCTGAGCCTGCTCAGTCCGGTCAACTCACGGGACAGGCCGGATCGGCCGAGGAGGGCTCAGCCATCATCGCCGGGGTCGACCCATCGTGGTTCGGTGCGGGTCAACTCGTAGTGGACCTCGTTTACGACCCGCCGTTCACGCCATTCCTGTTGGAGGCTCAGCGTCAGGGCGCCACCGTTCGGAACGGCCTCGGCATGCTCGTGTACCAGGCCGCGCGTCAGATCAGGCTGTGGACCGGGGCAGAACCTCCCCTCAGCGTGATGTGGGCGGCCGTCAGTGACAGGTCGCCCGCCGTAGCGCACGGAACGGCCACCGGGCCGGCAAAGTCGTCATCGTTCGAGTCGTCATCGTTCGAACCGATCGACGGAACACGCGAACCGGACTGACCTATCTGGCCGGGCGAGCTCCGACGGCTCGGCAGCGAGGTGCCCGTTTGCGTGCGGCCCGGAGGCGCCGAGCCTCGTAGCTGTTCAGGCCGCGTGGCCCGAGCCGGCACCGGCACCGGCACCGGCACCAGAGCTGGCACTGGCGAACAGGCTCGACTGCTCGGGCAGCGGTGGCTGTGCCTGCTCAGCGGATCTGTCGGTGGCCGTTGGCAGGTCGCTCATGGATGCCGGAGCTCTGTCGGCGGGGTGCCGAGGTTCGGGAGGCGGGTCCGTGCCCGGGGGAGCGGTGGCGTTGTTGGACGGGGAGACACCTGGCCCGTGGCGGGAGCCGTCGGGATGCACCCATACCCAGGCACCGGGCTCGCCTTGCAGGGAGTATCCCTCGTGTGTCTTCAAGAAGTGGTGGTGGCGGCAGATTCTCGCCAGGTTTGCGAGCTCTGTCGGGCCGCCTTCGGCGAAGGGGACGACGCGGTGGTCGATCTCGAGGTTGTGAGTGGCTGAGCACCCTGGCACCACACAGCAGCGGTCCCGCTCCAACAAGGCGTTGTAGAGCCTCGCGGGGACCGAACGGCCGAGGTTGCAGATGGCGTGCACGTCGGTCGCGCTCGTGACAAGGACCTTGGCGATCGAGTCTCCCAACAGCTCGCGTGCCGTCGCTACAGAGACCGCTCCGACACCGGCGATCTCGCAGACCTCGCCCGGGCTTGTGTTGCCGCGGCGCAGCGCCTCCAGGTCCACACGCAGGTGTACGAGGGCCTTCGGGCGGTGTGGCCCGTCCTTGCCGGGACGAGTGACGAGAGCCACGAGGGCATCGGCGAGGTAGGCCTGCGAAGGCTCGCGCCCACCTGAGCGTCGTGCCTCGTCAAAGATCTTGCCTGCTTCGGCCTTAAGGCCTGCGAGCAGCCTCGCACCCGCGTCTTGACTGAGGCGGGCATCCACGCGGAAAGTGCCGTCGGACTCGGTCCAGGTCCTCAATCTCCGGGCGGCATGGACCCGCCTGGTCCTGGCGGCCTCGTCCTCTTTGGAGGCGCTGGCTGCCTTGATCTCAGCACAACGCCGGCGCAATGTCTCGAAGCCTTCCGACTTCGCGGCATCGAGCAGCTCGGTGGTCGAAGCGGGGTCGCAGATGGCCGCACCGGCCACTTCTTTGGCCTGGGCGGCGGACAGCTCACCGGAGCGGAACGCATCCTCGAGCTCGGGGAGCTTCGAGACAGCACTGGCGGCCTCCAGGACCGAGACGGCACCACCGAGGGAGTCACCGCTCTCAGCTGCCAGCCACTCAGAGGCATGGCGGTGGCCGTCGAGCTCGAAGGCACCGGTCGAGGCGACTCGGAGCGCACAGATAGCCTTGCCCGCGGCTGCGAGGTGCTCGAGGCGCGAGAACAAGCCCACGAGCGTCTTCGCGTCCGCACCCGCGAGCAACGAGGCGTCGAGGTCCCTGACGATCCGCGAGAGCGCCGCTTCGAGCTCCTGGCTCGTCACGCACACAAAGCTCACCTCCTCTGACGAGTCGAACATATGTTCGTAAACTCAAGCTAACAGGGGGGTGTATCAGGCCGCGGGAGGCGGGAAGGCGTCAGGGGGAGGCGGGGAACGCGTCAGGGGAGGAGTCGCACCGCCCGCTCAGCCAGACGGAGTGAGCAAGGCAATTCCGGAAAGGGGCCGGTGGCTCGCGTGGTGGGGAGCTCGTGTCGGGGAAGCGTGGCTCGTGCCTTTGGAACCGGGGCCGCAGCGAGTTGAGGGGCTGCCCCCGTTATCCTTGCCAATCATGGCCGCCCACTACCCGAGCGTGCCGGCTCGGTGGAGCGATCGCAGGGAAAGGCACCCGGCTTGGGATCTGGTGAGCCGCTGTGACTTCATCCTGGTCGGCAGTGCTGTGCTGCTCTCGCTCATTGGCGCGGTCATGGTCTATTCGGCGACGCGTGTCGAGCTGACCGCCGTCGGAGGAGACCCTAAGTTCTACCTGAAGCGCCAACTTGTCTGGCTTGGCATCGGCCTCGTCGTGATGGTGGTGGTGGCACTGATCGACTATCACTGGCTCGAGCAATGGGCCTATGTGATCTATGGCCTCGTCGTCATGGCGCTCCTCGCAGTGCTCACTCACTTCGGCCACGTCTCGCTCGGGGCACAGCGCTGGTTTGCAGTTGGACCCCTCGAGGTGCAACCGTCGGAGTTCGCAGCCCTCGCGCTGATCCTCGTGGTCGCCGTGTACTGCAGCCGCCAAGAGACAATGTTTCCTAGGAACCTTGTCGTTGTACTTGCCGTCGCGGGGGTACCGATCCTGCTCGTTTACAAGCAGCCGGACCTGGGGACAGCGCTGATCATGAGTGTCGTGCTCATGGTCATGATCGTGACCTCGGGCGCGCGGCTCAGGTATCTGGTCGTACTGGCTTTGGCGGCCATCGCAGGCTTGGCGGCGGCGATTCATTTCAAACTGATCCACGCCTACGAGCTCCAGCGCTTCACGTCGTTTCTCCACCAGAACACTGCAACGAGCGGCGCCAACTGGAATCTCGCCCAGTCGATATTGGCCATCGCGTCAGGAGGAGCCTTCGGTACTGGCGTCTTCCATGGCGCCGCAACGAATGGCGGCTTTGTCCCGGCTCAGCAGACCGACTTCATCTTCACGGCGGTAGGCGAGCAGCTCGGCTTCGCGGGAGGCGTGTTGGTCATCGCGTTGTTCGGAGTGATCGCGTTCCGGCTGTTGCGGGCCGCACAGATCGCTAGGGACCCCCTTGGTCGGATGTTGTGCTCGGGAGCGCTCGCGTTGCTTGCGTTCTCGGTCTTCCAGAATGTCGGGATGACCATCGGCCTCATCCCCATCGCCGGTATCCCGCTCCCGTTCGTGAGCTACGGTGGCTCCGCCATGATCGTTTTCTTCGCTACGGTCGGGCTCGTGGTCAACGTCGAAATGCGCCGGTCGGCCCGGCGATGAGTCCCATGGGCACTGACGAGGATGCTGTTGAAGCCGATCCCGGGTCGGAGGCTATGACTCGCGCCAACGGTGACGGTTCGGCGTTCGCGAGCGGAGACGCGCTTGCGAATGAGGCGACCTGGACCTCTGATGTCTCCGATGTCGGCGACGTCGCCGAGCTGGACGGGCCCCAAGCGTCCGAGGATGTGACGCATGAGGTGGCAAACGAGACCGCTGACGTGCCGCTTGGTTCGGGAAGCGACCTGGAGTCCTCAGAGCCCTCCGAGCAAGGCGAACTCGCGGAGCCCGCCGCGCTGGACGAGCCCGGCGCCGACATGGACGAGCCCGCCGCCCTGGACGAGCCCGGCGCCGACATGGACGAGGAGCTGGACCCGCTGGTCACCCCGGCGGAGATGTCACAGATGGTCTTCGTCGATGTCGTGCTCCTCCTGCCGGCGACTCACCCAGTCGTGGTCCTTCAGGAGGCGGATGCACCTTTCCGCGAGCTGCGGATCCCTGTCGGTGGCGCCGAGGGTATTGCGATCAGCTATGCGGCAAGGGGGCTCGCGACCCCGAGGCCGCTTACTCACGAATTGTTCACGCACGTCCTCGAGGAGTTCGGGATGACGCTCGACGTCGTCCGCATCACCGAAGTTCGCGGAACGGCGTTCACTGCCGAGATTGTCATCTCCGGCCGGCTGGGGATGCGTTTGATCGACTGCCGGCCCTCGGATGCGATCGCGTTGGCACTTCGGCACGGGCTGCCAGTGCCCATCATGGTCGATCCGACGGTATTGGCGATCGCCGGCACCGATCCAATGGGCGCGAACTAAGAGAGCATTCCACCCGCAGAGGGGCCACCTTCGTCTGTCGTTGGCACGCCGGTGTCGGGCGAAGCTCGGTCTGAGCTCGTGCTTGCCTGGCCCGTCCAATGGGTCGTAGGGGCGCCGCCGGGAACAGTGCTGACCCCGCCCGGCGGAGCAGTGGGGGCAGGAGCGGCTCGGGCGGCGACGAGCGCGCGCCGCCGCATTCGTGTCACTGGATGACGCAAACCAATAGCGACTCCTGGTGGAGTGGCCCCTTCGTCGGAGATGCGCATCAGCAACGCCACCAGGACGTAATTCGCCACTAGGGACGAGCCGCCATAGCCGATGAAAGGCAGTGACACACCGGTGAGCGGGAGCAGACGAACCACCCCGGCCATGATGAAGAACGACTGGAAGCCGAGGATCGAAGTGAAGCCGACGGCAGCGAGCTGCGAGAACTCAGAGCGAGCTCGCATCGCGGCTCGTATTCCAGCGCCCACCATCAGCAAGAAGCCGACCACCACCGCCGTCGTGCCGAGCAGCCCGAGCTCTTCGCCTATGGCTGCGAAGATGAAGTCGCTGTATGCGACGGGGATGTAATACGGGGTGCCAAGACCCAGTCCTGCCCCCGTCAGACCGCCTCGCCCGAGAGCGATCTCTCCTTGGACAGTCTGATATCCGTAGGAGCTGTAGTGAGCCCAGGGATTGATCCATGCGCCCACCCGTTCGTCGATCAGCGTCCTCGCGAACGGCAAGTGCGCAGCCAGGTACGTACCCGCGACGAAAGCGACGAGTCCACCGACGACGTAGGTCCAACGCCCGGTAACGACCCACAACATCGTTATGAACATCACGAACAGCAGGAGTGAGAAGCCGATGTCGTGTTCGAGAAGAATGACGAGCACCGCGACGACCCAGGCGACAGCGATCGGACCGAGGGGACGAAGGTCCGGCAGAAGTCGGTTGCCAACGCGTCTCGTCGACAATGAGAGCATCTCCCGCTTCTCCACGAAATAGGAAGCGAAGAAGACCACGAGCATGAGCTTTGCGATCTCGACGGGCTGAAAGGTGATGGGCCCGACGTGAATCCAGAGCTTCACCCCGTTCAGTTGGGCTTCGGACGTTCTCCCGAGATACGGCGCGAGCGGCAGCACGAGGAGGACCAGGGCACCGAACACGAGCATGTAGCGGTAGCGCTCGAGGTCACGCGACCGGCGGACGATGAACAACGTGACCACGTAGGCGACGACACCGAGAGCCGTCCAGGCCGCCTGGTAGTGCCAGGGGGCATCGACGGCCATCTGTGGGGACACGTCGAGCCGGTAGATCATCACGAAACCGATGCCATTAAGCATCAGGACAACCGGCATCATTACCGGATCCGCTTCCGGGGCGAGGAAACGATTGGCCAAGTGGACAACCAGGGCTAGCGCCGCGATAACGCCTATGAAGTTCAACGCGTTGGGAGGGAGCGCGTCGCGGGTGCCGAGGGACGCCAGCAGGTACGCGAGCGTGATCACGACGACAGCGACGAGTAGCAGGCCGAGCTCGCTCCGGCGACGTTGTTTGACCCTCGGTGCTATGGCGAGGGGCTGCACGACTTCACGGTAGCGTCTGGGTTGTGAAAGCCGCTGTCACGACGCCTGGTAGCTCTCTAGCGCGCCCGGACCGGTTCCTCAACCGTGAGCTGTCCTGGCTCGACTTCGCAGATCGCCTCGTCGATCTCGCCGCGGACACGTCGCTTCCCCTTCTCGAGCGCGTGAAGTTCATGGCCATCCTCTCGTCGGGGCTCGACGAGTTCTTCCAGGTGCGCGTCGGTGGCCTGAAAGACCATGTAGCGGCCGGCCTTCGTGCGAGATCAGCGGACGGGCGAAGCGCCTCACAGCAGCTCCAGGACATCCGCGTCAAGTGCACTCGCCTCATGGCGCGCAGCGATGAGGTATTCGAGTCGTCGATCGTGCCGGGTCTCGCCAGCGCGGGCCTTTACTTCACGAGCATCGACGACCTCGATGCGACGGAGAAAGCACGGATCCTCGGCGTCTTCGAGAAGGAGATCTTCCCGGTCCTTACGCCGTTGGCGGTGGACCCCGGCCATCCGTTCCCCTACATCTCGAACCTGTCGCTCAACCTGGCGGTGCTTGTCGAGGATCCCAGCACTCGCGAGCAGCGGTTCGCGCGGGTGAAGGTACCGCCACTGCTGCCTCGTTTCGTGCCGCTGAACGGTGGTTCTCGCTTCGTGGCCCTCGAGCAGTTGATCGCCGCGAACCTGCACAGGCTTTTCCCGCACATGGAGATAGGGCGCCACCACGCCTTCCGGGTCACGCGCAACGCCGACCTCGACCTCGAGGAAAGCGAGGCCGACGACCTCCTGGCCGCGGTCGAGACGGAGCTGCGTCGTCGCCGCTTCGGCCGCGCGGTGAGGCTCGAAGTCGATCGAGACACGCCGATAGAGGTTCGCGACCTCCTGTTGGCCGAGCTCGAGCTCGGGACGGACGATGTTTACGAGAGCTCGGCCCCCCTCGGCCTGGGCCAGCTTTGGGCCCTCCACGCCATCGACCGATCCGATCTCCACGAGCCGCCCTGGGTGCCCATGACCCAACCGCGCCTCGCGACCGCAGGCGATGGGCCAGTCGACCTGTTCTCGGTGCTGCGAGAACGAAGTGTGCTCGTCCACCACCCCTACGACTCGTTCACGACCTCGGTCGAGGCGTTCATCACCCAGGCCGCCGACGATCCGAACGTGCTCGCGATCAAGCAGACCCTGTACCGCACCTCCGATGACACAGCTATCGTCTCGGCGCTCGTCCGGGCAGCCGAGCAGGGCAAGCAGGTCGCGGCGCTCGTGGAGGTGAAAGCCCGTTTCGACGAGCAGGCGAACATCCTCTGGGCACGTCAGCTCGAACGGGCTGGCGTGCACGTCGTCTACGGCCTCGTGGGTTTGAAGACCCACTCGAAGATCGTTCTCGTCGTGCGACGAGAGGAGGACGGGCTCCGCCGCTACTGCCATATCGGGACGGGCAACTACAACTCCGAGACGGCAAAGGTCTATGAGGACCTCGGGCTTCTGACTGCGGATCCCGCGATCGGTGAGGACCTGACTGACTTGTTCAACCATCTGACCGGATACGGCCGGCCCGTCACCCACCGCCGCATCGTGGTGGCTCCCCAGGGCATGAGGCCGTGGGTTCTCGGCCAGATAGGCGAAGAAGCGGCGGCAGGGGAGGCAGGTCGGATCACCATCAAGGTGAACGGGCTCACGGACCCAGAGGTTATCGACGCTCTCTACGCCGCCTCGCAGGCAGGCGTCCGAATCGATCTCTCGGTGCGAGGTGTCTGCTGCCTCCGGCCCGGGGTGCCAGGGCTCTCCGACCGGATCACGGTGCGTTCGATCATGGGCCGCTTCCTGGAGCACTCTCGCATCTTCCGCTTCGGTGATCCTTCCGGTGAGCGCCAGGTGCGCTACACGATCGGTTCTGGTGACTTGATGGAGCGAAACCTGGACCGCAGGATCGAGGTACTCGTCCCGGTTCTCGACCCGGAGCTGCGGGCTCGGCTCGAAGAGACCATCCAGCTCAATCTCGCTGACGATACGAACGCTTGGGAGTTAGGACCGGACGGGACATGGGCGCGAGTGGTGCCCGTGCTCGGGCTCAGCGCGCAGCGGCGACTTCAAGAGCTCGCAGTCGAGCGCGCCCGTAGGCGTCGTTCGCCCGAGTCGCTGAGCTGAGCCCCGGCCGTGCGGATCGCCGCGCTGGACCTGGGTAGCAACTCGTTCCATCTGCTGGTGGTCGAAACTCGGCGGGACGGAAGCTTCATCCCGCTCGCGCGGGAAAAGGAGATGCTGCGTCTCGGGGATGTGGTCGCACGGGAAGGCCGGCTCACCGAAGAAGCGATCAAGGCGGCCATCGACACGATCCGGCGGCTCAAGACGATCGCAGAGGTGCAACATTTCGACGAGATCGTCGCCATGGCGACCGCAGCGATGCGCCAGGCCGCCAACGGGCCCGAAGCCGCCGAGCGAATTGAAGAGGCCACAGGTGTCGCCATCGAGGTTGTCAGCGGTGTCCGCGAGGCGCAGCTGATCTTCGAAGCGGTGCGGGCAAGCGTGCTGATCGATCCGAGCCCGGCTCTCTGCGCGGATCTCGGCGGCGGGAGTCTCGAGCTCTCGGTCGGCGACCGGTTCGGTCTCACCTATGCGACGAGCCTTCACCTCGGTGTCGGGCGGCTCACGACCGAGTACGTGCGCACGGATCCACCGACGAAGAAGGACCGTGCGCGGCTCAGGGACCAGATCTCCAAGTCGCTCGACGAGGTTCTCGAGGACATCCTCGCCTGCGGACCGAAGCTCCTGATCGGGACCTCGGGCACCTTTTGTGCTCTCGCCAGGGGTGCTGCGGCAAGGCGGGACGGCATCGTGCCTCCGTCTGTCAACCAGCTGACGGTGACGGCCCGCGAGCTCGCCGCGCTGGCCGAGATCATCTACGAGCTGCCGAGCTGGGAACGCGCACGACTTGCCGGGATCGAAGCCCGACGCGCAGATCTCCTGCCGGCCGGCGTCGCCGTGACCGAGGTCCTCATGGAGCGAACCGGGATGCGGGAGCTCACGGTGTCGGAATGGGGGCTCCGGGAAGGGATCATCATCTCCACGATCGCCAAGCACGATCGCGTCGAGTTCAGCAATGACCCGAGGGCGATCCGCCATGCCTCCGTCCTGTCGCTGTGCCACCGGTCCCGGTGGCCCGAGACCCATTCCCGCCAGGTCGCGAGGCTGGCGGTCGAGCTGTTCGACTCGACTGTTGCGTTGCACGAACTGGACAGCGAGGATCGGGAGCTTCTCGAGCTCGCGGCCCTCCTGCACGACATAGGCGAGCACGTGAGTCGCGACGGCCACGCGCGCCACAGCGCCTATCTCATCGAGAACGGAGACTTGCGGGGGTTCTCGCCCGTCGAGATCCAGATGCTGTCGTGCCTCGGCCGTTACCACGTCAGGGGACGTCCAAGGGAGTCCTTCCACGCCTGGGAGACTTTGGAGCGCAAGGACCGGGACCGGGTGTTGAGGATGCTCTCGCTGCTGCGCATCGCAGACGGGCTGGACGCCGGGCACGACTCGGTCATAGGTCACGTCGGGGTCGAGCTGAGTGGCACGAGCGTGGAGATCGTCATCAGCGGGCGTGGCGACGCCGAGCTCGAGCGTTGGATGCTCCAGCGCAAGGTGCAGCTCTTCCAGGAGCTGTTCGAGGTCCCGATCAGCCTTGAGGTGGTGCCGACGGGGCCGGAGGAGATGCAGGCCCTGGCCTCCGAGGAGACCGGTCTGGCTTGAGGGCCGGCGTCTCGCCCGTCGGCGGAGTCGACGAGTACCCTGCCCTTGTCATGCCCCCGAGCGCATCGCGGCGCTCCTTGAGGCCCGCGCCGCGTCTGACTCGTAAGGAGAGGTAGGCGCCGGCACCGACCGGGATCGGCAGCCAGAAGTTGAACAGGCGCCAGGAGATCACTCCCAGCCACGCAATGGCCGCAGGTACGCCGAAGCCGATCAAAGAGGTCGCGGCCACTGCCTCGACGATGCCAAGGCCGCCAGGAGTGAGAGGCACTGCCGCCAGGACGTTCGCCACGCCGTAGGCGACGAAGAGATCGATGGGCCTGGACAGATGCCCGTAGGCCGCGACGAAGGCCCAGAGGGAAGCCGCATCGAGCAGCCAATTGGCGGCTGCCCACGACACGGCGTTCTTGAGCAGCTGCCGATCCGATGCCAGCGTCCGCAAGCGCGTGGCAAGGCGTTGGACGAGCTTCTCCATCTGTTCTTCGGTGACCCACGGCACACGCCGGGCCACGGCTCGCAGTGCCCGGGTGGCGTGGGCCTCGCCTCGCGTGAGCGACAAGACGAGTGTGGCCAAGGCGGCGAGCAGCACGGCGCCGACCACCGCGACCGTGACGTAGGCGCTGTTGAAGCCGTGGAGGGGGATCGATATCACGAGAGCCACCCAGAGCATCGCGTTGAGGACGACGGCCGAACCGATTCCCTGAGTCGCCAGCGCGAAAGCGGCATCGGGGCCGCTCACCCCGCTCGAGGTAAGGAGCCGGTAACCGAGGCCGGTGCCGCCAGCGGTGCCGCCGGGGATCACGTGGCTCACGGCGAGTGTCGACAGGTCGATACGGAGCACCCGCGAGAGGTCTGGGCCGTCTTTTGGCAGCACCGACTGCGTGAGGCGCCCGTATGCGACGAGCGCTCCCGCTTCGAGAGCGAACCCGGCGAGGAACCACACGAAATTGACGCGGCCCAACTGGCTCAGCGATGAACGCGCCTTGGAGTGCAGGAAACTGGGAATGAGGGCGTACTCGACGAACAGGAGAAGGATGAAGAGCGTGATGCCGTGACGTAGCGGCCGGGGTATCCATGCGAGCAGGTTGTGGCGACGGTGCGGCGCGGTCACGCCGGCAACTGGGCCGTCGAGCTCGGGTGAATCGCCCATCTCCCCATGCTTGCAGGCGCGAGCAGGTCGCGGCGAGCCTCGTGATCGGTCCCCGTTTCCTGCAAAGGGTAGCGACGTGCTCCGGGGACCGTCCCAGCTCGAGTTGTGGCTCTGGATCACGCTTTGGCGGCCCTGCATGGAGTTGACTTGTGGCGGTGCCCGAGCAGAAAGCCGACCGGGAGCTCGATCCCTCCAAGAGCCAGCACGTGCAAGACCTCCGGGTGGCGCGCACTGCGTTCATCGCCACGGGCGCAGTTGTGAGCGTCGGCATCGGTCTGGCCGTCCTGTGGCGGCTCCGAGTCGTCGTCCTGCTGATAGTCGTGTCGCTGTTCCTAGGTGCGCTCTTGCATCCCGCGGTCAGCTTCGTGGAGCGCCGAGGGATCCGCCGCGGGCTCGCGACCGTCGTTGTGTTCTTCTTCTCGGCGGCGGTCGCGGCGACCGTGGGATATGTGCTCGTGCACCCTGTCTATACGTCAGCCACGAGTTTCGCGAAGGAGCTGCCGAGCCTTGTCCGCCAGGCGCAGCACGGCAAGGGACAGATCGGGCACCTTGTGAAACGGCTGCACCTCGAAAGCTATGTCAAGAAGAACGTGCCGCGGCTCGAGACCTTGATCAGCGGCCTCGGCCGCCCGGCGCTTGCCGTCGGCAAGACGGTGGTGAGCGGGGTTGTCGCGCTCGTCACGGTCGGAGTGCTGACCTTCTTCATCCTGTTCGAGGCGCCACGGATGATCCGCGGCGTGCTCAACTGGATGCGGCCCGAGCGCTCACTTCGCGTGCGCAGGGTCCTGGGCGACGTGGGACAAGCCGTGGCCGGCTACATGCTCGGCAACCTCGCAACCTCGATGATTGCCGGGATCGTGATCTTCGTGACGCTGCGAGCCACGGGCGTCCCGTACGCCGGAGTGCTCGCGATCTGGGTAGGCATCGTCGACTTCCTCCCGCTTGTGGGCGGACTCCTCGCCGGCGTGCCGACTGTGGCCGTCGCCCTGCTGCACTCGTTGCCGGCGGGGATCGTGACGCTTGTCGTGTTCCTGGTCTATCAACAGCTCGAGAACCACGTCCTGAATCCAGTGGTGATGAGCCGGACGGTGCGGTTGAACCCCCTCTGGGTGCTGCTGGCGATCCTCATAGGTGTCGAGCTGGGCGGGATCGTCGGGTCCACGCTCGGCGGTCTTGTAGGGGCTCTGCTTGCGGTTCCCGCGGCGAGCGCCATCCAAGTGATCGCGAGGGACCTTTGGGCCGAGCACCGATCGGTCCGATCCGCCGGTGAGCATCCCGCCGACGAGCTGTCCGCCGCGCCCACAGCGCCAGGTGGCGCCGCCACGCCGGCCCAGTAACGTCCCGGGTTCCGCGGACGCGTTGCCGCCGACCGGTGCGGTTCGTCAGCGGTTTGGCCATAGGCTGCAGGGGTGCGCGTTCTCGTTGTGCTGCCTACTTTCAATGAAGCTGCCACAATCGAGAACATCCTCGATCGTGTCCGCAAGGCGCTCCCGGACGCGTCGATCCTCGTCGTCGACGACAACAGCCCTGACGGGACGGCCAAGATCGCCGCGGAGGTCGGTGAGAGGTTCGGCAGCGTGGACGTCCTATCCCGGCCCGGCAAGTTGGGCCTTGGTAGCGCCTATCGGGACGGGTTCAGGTGGGGCCTCGAGCGAGGCTACGAGGCGATGGTCGAGATGGACTCGGACTTCTCGCACGATCCCGATGCCCTTCCCACAGTCGTGGCGCCGCTCGGCCAAGGACACGAGGTGTGCATCGGGTCGCGGTATGTTCCCGGCGGTTCGATACCGAACTGGAGCTTGCCGCGCCGGCTGCTGTCGCGCGGCGGCAATATCTACGCCGATCTCGTGCTCGGCCTGGGCGTGCGAGATTCGACCGCCGGGTTCAGGGCCTATGCGGCAACGGTTCTTCGACGAATCGACTTGGGCTCGGTCCGGGCGGAGAGCTACGGGTTTCAAATCGAGATGACCTACCGGGCGATCGGAGTGGGCGCGAAGGTAACGGAGGTGCCGATCCGTTTCGTGGACCGGGAGCTGGGGACCTCAAAGATGTCGACCTACACCGTCGTGGAGGCCTTGGTGCTCGTCACCTGGTGGGGCCTGAAGCGAGTCGCCGGCCGGCTTGGAGGCGGCGGCAGGATGGCGCGTGCCGCGGCCCGGTCGCGTTCGGCGCGGTGAGCAAGGGCGGCACACGGGCCGCCGCAGGCGGATCGATGGCGCCGATCGACGCCGGCGCTGGGCCCGTCGTCGTGCTGGTGCACGGCCAGCCGGGCGCAGGAGGCGACTGGGCGGCGCTTGCGGACCTGTTGTCGGGCGACCACCGCGTGCTCGCGCCGGACCGTCCCGGCTGGGGATCCGATGGCCGTGCCGCGATGGGCATCGCTGCCAACGCCGACGTGCTGGAGGAGTTCTTGGAGGCCGCAGGGGCGGAAAGCCCTGTGACGGTCGTGGGCCACTCGCTCGGTGGCGGTGTCGCTCTCGAGCTTGCCTTGAAGCACCCGGAGCGGGTCGGCGCGCTAGTGCTGGTCGGATCGGTCGGCGTGGCCGGGTCGCTATCGGGATTCGATCGCTTGCTCGCGGTTCCGCTGCTAGGAGACGGCATCCTCCGCGCTGGAGTCGCCACCCTCCGGCGGGGCCTGATCGCCGCCACGCACCTCTCGGAACGCCATCCTGGGGCCCGGGTCGCGCATATGGTTTCGGTCCTGCCCACAGTTCAGGCCGCCATCGGGATCGATGGCCGCCCAATGGTCGGCAGATCTAGGCAGAGCTTCCTCGTCGAGCAGCGTGCGCTCCTGGCCGAGACGCCGGAGATCGAGCGCTCGCTTTGTCGCATTGCAGTTCCGACTGCGGTTCTCACCGGGGCATCGGACCGCGTCGTGCCGGTCTCCGCGGCCCGATCGCTCGCCGTGCGGGTGCCGGGGGCCGAGCTGGTCGTCATCGCGGGTGGCCACCTTCTCCCCTTCGATCAACCCGAGAAGATCGCCGAGGTCGTGCGTCGCTATTCGGCGCTCGCCTCCGGCGTCAGGGACGGACAGCGGCGGCGAGAAAGGCCTGGAGCTTGAGCTGGGTCTCGGCGAGCTCTGCGGCAGGCTCGGAGTCGGCGACGATCCCCACCCCGGCGAACAGCCTTGCGGAGCTTCCCTCGACGATCGCCGAGCGGATTCCGAGATACCACTCCCCATCTCCCCGAGCGTCGACCCAGCCGACCGGCCCGGCATAGCGGTCCCGGTCAAGCTCCTCGAGCTTCGCGAGGTAGTCGAGTGCCAGGTCGACGGGCGTCCCCGCCACCGCAGGAGTCGGATGAAGGAGGCCGACGAGCTCGAGCGCGCTGGGGTAGCTGCCGTCGCGCTTGGCGAGCTTGCCGGTTATCGAGGTCCCAAGATGGCTCACATTGCGGAGCTCGCGGATGACCGGTCCGTCCGGCACCTCGAGTTGTTCGACCACGGGGGCAAGAGCCGAGGAGATTGCGTCGACGACGACGCGGTGCTCGGAGCGCTCCTTGACGGACGCCAGGAGCGCGGCCTCGGCTCTGCGGTCCGAGCCCGGGTCGCCACTGCGCGCCGCTGTCCCCGCAAGGGGCACCGAGGTGATCCGCGCTCCGCAGCGCGCGAGCAGGAGCTCGGGGGTCGCGCCGAGGAAGCCGTCGACGGCGAACGCAGTACAGGATGGATGAAGCGCCCGGAGGCGTCCGAGGAGGTCGGCCTGGCGAAGCGGTCGGTTCGCGTGCACCGTCACCTCGCGAGCAAGGACGAGCTTGTCGAGACTCCCCGCCGCGATCTCGGCCAACACGGCGCTGACCCGGTCCAGGAAGTCCTGGTGGGGTCGAGCCGACGCGAGCCGGAACTCGTCTGGCGGCGAGGCCGGTTCACTTGCCCGCCGCGCCGCGACGATCTCTGGCAGGCCGCTCAGCAGCTCGCGGACACGGTCTGGCGACCCGACGACCACGACCGACGGCTTGCGGTCGGCCGGTGCGATCACCGTCACCTCGGGGACGAGCAGCTCACCTTCGGCGCAGCGGTCGAAACGAAGTGCGGCGAGCGCGATGGGTACCGGCTCGATGTCCCGGTTGTCGCCGGGCTCAGGCGCGACCCCGACCGATCGGCTATCTGCGACAGGAGAGATCGCCCCTAGATCAAGGACCGCAAGCCTGAGGCTGGGAGGATTCGCCAGGCCGCCTGACAGCCCGAGCGCAGTCGCGGTCCCGAAGCCGAGAACCATGAGCCCGTCGCGCTCGATGACGCGTCCCGCCTCGTACGCGTGCACCCGCAGCCGAGCCAGCATGCCCGCGTCGATCGGACGCACGGCATAGCAGAGCCGGGTCGTTCGACCGCTCATGACCCGGCGCCGTCGGCAGATCGAGTTGCAGTGACACATTGAGCGATGCCACCGCTCAATGGATGGTGTCTGACGTTGGTGAAGCCGGCTTCGCAGAGAAGGCCGGCGAATTCGGGGAATGAGGGAAGGTACGCGACCGAGCGGGGCAGGTACCGGTACGCTGCGCCGTCGGACAAGAGCGCCCCGAGTTGCGGCACGACATGGGCGAACCAGACCCGATGGCCGAAGCGGAGCAGCCGGTGCTTCGGTTCGCCGACTTCGAGAAGTGCCAGTCTTCCCCCGGGGCGGAGCACGCGGCCAAGCTCGTTCACGACACTGGTCAAGTCGGCGAAGTTGCGGACCGCGAATCCGCTCACCACCGCATCCGCGGCGCAGGCCCGGAGGGGCAGCTGCGCAGCGTCAGCCTGAACCAGCGGTGCGCCGCCAGCACGTGCGGCAGTCAGCATGCCGAGCGAGAGGTCGATTCCCACCGGCTGGTGGCCTTTACGACGGAGGCTGCGAGCCAAGTCCCCCGTCCCACAGCCGATGTCGAGCACGACCGAACCGGGTGACAACTGCAACATCTCGATCGTCCGGCGGCGCCATCCGGCGTCGAGCCCGAAGGTCATCAGGAAGTTGACGAGGTCGTAGCGCGGTGCGATCGAGTCGAACATCGATCGCACGAGATCCTGCTTGGCTTTGCCCTCCGGCAAGGGCGAGCCTGCGTCGAAGGAGACGCCCTGCGATACTTGTGCGGGCTCGCCTTTGATGGCTTTGATCACGGGCAGCTCACGGGTCCGAGCCTAGGCAAGAACCACTCCCGGCCGATCGGACAGGCGCACGTTCTCGCCACCGGGAGTGCCGAAGTGGCCGGTGCAGCGCAGTTCACCCGCTACCAGGAGAGACCCGCGACCTCGCGCATGGCCTTTTCGAACTCCTCATCCCCGAGGGTGCTGCGCGCCGAAAGTATCAAGTTCGCGTCGTCGCCGACGCGCCGCCGCAACGGGCCTTCGTCACTGTCGATGGCATCAGCGACCGCGTTTGCCACCAGATCCGGGCCGGGGCGTGCGCCGCCCTGCATCTTGCGAGCGACCTCTGCCAGTTGGGCGTCGAGCTCGTCATAAGCGGCAAGCCCGCTCGTGGGCGGGTGCTCCTTCATCCCTGGCGCGATGAAACCGGGCTCGACGATCACGACCCGTACTCCGAAATGGGCCAGCTCTACGTACAGCGCCTCCGAGATCGCCTCCAGAGCGTGCTTTGTGGCCGCGTAGTAGCCGCTGAGAGGCTGGGCGACATGTCCGGCCACCGAGGAGATGTTGACCACGACGCCTGAGCGCCGGCTGCGCATGCCCGGAACGAAGGCTTGGATCAGGCGAACAGGTCCGAGGACGTTTGTCTCGAACATCTCCTGGACCTGTCCCATCGCGACGTGCTCGATCGGGCCGTGGAAGGAGATCGCGGCATTGTTGACGAGGGCATCCACCCAATCGAGCTCCCGGCGGACCGCCTCCACGGATGCCGCCTCGGTCACGTCCAGGTGGAGCCGGGCCGCTACGTCGAGGTCGTCGAGCGTGGCACGGTCCCGGGCCGTTGCGATGACCTCGTGTCCGCGCCCGGCCAGCAGCATCGCGGTGGCCTTGCCGACGCCGGACCCAGCCCCGGTCACGAGGACCCTCATGCAGGTCACTCTAGTGGTGCCACCCCGCCACGCTCAGGCCGCTACGAAGGGACAGTTTACCCAGCGTTAACCTGCCTCCCAGGAAATTGGCCCAGAGTTCAGCCCGGAAACACGGTGGGGCCATTGGCAGTTCACTTTGCCTTCGTAGCTTGTTCGTAACGGACGCATGAGGCCGCCGCGTGGCGCGGGGTGAAGGTGTGGCCTTGCAAACCGCAATTATCACGAGACCCCACGGAGGTAGAGAGACTGATGAGGATCCATAGGACTGTTCGGCTTGCACTGACCACGGCAGCGGTCGTCGTCACGGCCCTTTCGATGGTTGCGGTGCCGGCGCTCGCGGGTACGCGCAGCGCAAAAGCAAGCGGAGACCGGTACCTTGCGGCCGACACGCTGCTGAACAAGTCAGCGACCATTGGCGGCGCAGGTTCAACCTTCGCCGCGCCCTTGCAGAATGCCGCGCAGGCCGCGTACGGGGCCCGCACCACCAATGCCACGATCAACGGCTACCAGGCAGTCGGCTCGGGAACTGGCGAGTCGGACATCCTCAAGAAGGTGGTCGACTGGGGCGGTACCGACGTACCGATGTCCCAGACCGACATCTATCAAAAGGAGCCTTCCGGCTACAACATCAGGGCGTCGGCATTTGTCGAGGTGCCGATCGCTCTCGGCGGTGTGGCGATTCCGTACAATCTCTCCGGCCTGAATTCCAAGACGTCGCTCACCTTGACGGCGCAGGTGCTTGCCGGGATCTACGAGGGTCACATCACTAACTGGAACAGCTCCGCGATCCAAGGGCTGAACCCGAAGGTCAAGCTGCCGGACAACAAGATTGTCGTTGTTGCCCGTGCGGACTCTTCCGGTACGACGTATATCTTCACGAACTTCCTGCGCAGCGCCGCTCCGAAGGTGTGGACGACCCAACCCTCAAAAGCCGCGCTGACGCTGCCCACCGGTGGCGTCGCGGGTAGCGGGAATGCAGGCGTCGCGGCTGACATCGAGAACACACCGAATTCGATCGGCTATGTCGAGTATTCCTACGTACTGCTCAACCCGAGCCTGCTCAAAGGAGTCGCGGCGATCGTCAACAAGGCGGGCAAGGCGCTGACTCCCTCACTTGCGGGCATAACGGCCGCCGCGGCTGCCAAGCCGGACATCACAGCGACGAACTTCTCGATCGACTGGCAGGCCGGTGCAACGGCGTATCCAATCGCTGGATACACCTGGGCGGTCATCTGGAAGGTCAACCAGACGAGCGACGCCCAGGGGACGCTGCTCGTAAAGTACCTCGACTGGTTGTCGCACTCGGGCGCAGTCAACGGCACGACCGCCGGTCAAGATGTCGCAGCGCTCCAGGGCTACGTTCCACTTCCGGCCAATATCCAGGCGCTGGCACGGGCCACGCTGCTCAAGGTCACGGGATCACATGGCCAGGTGCTGCTGGGCATTAACGGCGGCTGAGCGGCGCGGTGGCTGAGTAATATCCATGCCCGAGGTGCCGACTAGCCCTTCTGTGGCAATGTCGAATCCGCTCTTGACCGAGAACTCGAAAAGCTTCTCGGTCAAGAGCGACTGGGCGCATTGGAGTGTTCTTTACGGAGCTTCCGGATTGTTCGCTCTCATCTGCGCGGTGTTTCTCATCAGCATTATCGTCTCGTCGATTCCCGCCTGGCACCACTCGGGCCTCTCGATCATCTACGGCAGAGTGTGGAGCCAAGGAAGCAACTCATTTGGAGCGCTCCCGATCATCGCAGGTACATTGGCGACGACAGCTATCGCACTGGTATTTGCGATCCCGATTGGTGTCGGCTCGGCCCTTGCGATTGTCCATGTTCTGCCCGCGAGACTACGAGTCTTATTATCGTCGCTCGTCGAGCTTCTCGCGGCGGTTCCGAGCGTTGTCTACGGACTATGGGGCCTGCTGGTGCTCGCGCCGTGGTTCGAGAACACCGTGGAACCAGGGCTTGCGAGCATCACTGGCAGCAGATTCCCCTTCCAAGCTCCGCCTGAGGGCGTCTCGTTGCTGCTCGCGGGCTGTGTGCTCTTCGTGATGATCCTGCCGATGATCGTGGCCCTCTCGAGAGACGCAATTGCGGTCGTGCCGCACGATCAGTTCGAAGGGGCCCTCAGTGTGGGTGCGACGAAATGGCAGGTGGTCCGGAAAGTCGTGCTGCCCGGCGCCCGCACCGGCATCGTCGGGGCCATCACGCTCGCGACCGCGCGGGCTCTCGGCGAGACCGTGGCCGTCGCCATGGTCATCGGCTTGAACCCGCTCTTTCCGCCTTCGGTGTTCTCGACTGCCTCCACGCTCGCATCGACCATCGCTCTGCAGTTCCAGGACGCGACACCATTGCAAGTCGCCGCTCTTGGCGCACTTGCCTTGATCCTCATGGCGATGACAGCGATCGTGAACTGGTTCGGGCGTCGGCTCGTAAGAGGTTCGGCGTTCCGCGCGGGTGTCATATGACGACGGGAGTGATCGAAGGGATCCCACCGGACCCGATCCTCGAACGCCGTGAAATGGTGCAACGCGTTGCGAGGAAGACACTGGACCGACGTATTCTCGTCTCACGGGGGATGATCGCCCTTTGTGGTGTCGCGCTCCTCCTCGCCTTGGTCCCACTGTTCGCGATTCTGTACTCCCTGGTGCAGAAGGGCATCCGGTGGTGGACCCTCGACTTTTTCACGAAGGTCCCGCAGTTTCCGTCACTGATCGACCCGAACGACGTCGGGGGGATCTCGAACGCGATCATCGGGTCGCTCGTCATCGACGGCATCGCGGCACTCTTCGCGATTCCGATCGGCGTCATTGCCGGCTTGTTCCTGGCGGAGTCCAGTTCAAAGTTCGCGAGCCTGCTGCGGACGACGGCCGAGATCATGACGGGTCTTCCTTCAATCCTGCTCGGGATCTTCGCGTATCAGATGATCGTGATCGGCTTCGATGAGTGGGGGATAAAGCTGCCCGGCATCGGTTTCTCGGGAGTCGCCGGGAGCTTCGCTATCGGCGTCCTCATGATTCCCGTCATCATGAAGGCCTCCGAAACGGCGCTGCGAGGCGTCCCGAATCCAATTCGAGAGGCTGGTCTCGCGCTCGGAGCACGGAGGGGCGTCATTGCACGCAAGGTGGTGATCCCGACCGCGCTTCCGGGTCTGATCACTGCCGTGCTGCTGGCCTTCTCCCGGGCGGTGGGGGAGACCGCGCCGATCCTGTGGGTGATCGGTGCTTCCAACATGGTCGAGTGGAACCCGAGGAAGGAGATGGCGTCGATGCCGCTCCAGATCTTCCAGTCGGCGACCTCGCCGTACGTGGCACTTCGGGAAGAGGCGTGGGGGATCGCCCTGTTCCTCGTGTTCGTCGTTCTAGTCGTCAACCTAGGAAGCCGCCTCTTTGCGGCTTGGCTACAAAGAGAGAGGCGGTAATGGTAGATCCCAGCACCATGGTTAGAGTGTCGACGGGGATGTCTGACCAGGAGGGGGACCCGCGGTTGGGCCCGATATCGATGCGGTTCGAAGATGTGTCGGTGACCTTCCACGGTCGAACCGCGATTCGCGACGTCGCCTTTGACGTCCCCAAGAACAAGGTCACGTCGCTCATCGGTCCGTCAGGCTCCGGAAAGACGACCCTGTTGCGCGCGATCAACCGGTTGCACGATCTCACCAAGGGTGCTGTGGTGAGCGGCTCGATCCGGCTTGGGGACACCGACATCTACAAGGGAGGGATCCCGGCGACGCTGTTGCGCACGCGGGTCGGCATGGTGTTCCAACGGCCGAACCCGTTTCCTACGATGTCCATCTACGACAACGTCGTCTCGGGGCTTCGGTTCAACGGGATACGCAAGAAGTCCGTCCTCGAAGAAGCTGCCGAGTCCGCCCTCATCGCCGCGGCTTTGTGGGATTCGGTCTCGAACCGGCTGAAGGCGCACGCATCGACGCTCTCCGGGGGAGAGCAGCAGCGCTTGTGCATCGCTCGAGCACTTGCGGTGGAGCCAGAGGTGCTGCTGATGGATGAGCCGACCTCGTCGTTGGACCCGATCTCGATGCGGCTCATAGAAGAGCTCGTAGGCGAGCTCAAGAGCCGCGTCACGATCGTCATCGTCACGCACAACATGCAACAAGCAGCTCGCGTCTCAGACTTGTGCGCGTTCTTCTTGATGGGCAACGACCGTGCCGGTGAACAGATCGAGGTGGCGCCGACGAAGAAGTTGTTCAGCGAACCGGACGACCCGAGGACGTTGGACTACATCCAGGGCCGCTTCGG
>OBLU010000255.1_pt1 | contig 51982 bp, 43 predicted proteins | sample 1518681 | NCBI WGS metagenome assembly OBLU01 (sample SAMEA3539304, study PRJEB22396) | soil metagenome | biome: tundra; feature: field; material: soil | place: USA | collected 2010-05 | depth 0.15 m
CGGATCGAAGCGGTCGCCGGCGGTGCTGCTCGTGAATGGGCGCAGCATGAAGCGGTTCGCCAACAGGAAAAGTTTGAGACGTTAGCGCGCAAGAAATCGGACATCGCGGCGTTGCCAGTTTTCGCGGACGACGCACGGACGGCGGAAATGTTGAAGCAAATCGATGCGCGCGTAGCACATCTGGAAAAACTTGAAGCCGAAGTTCGCGATTGGGAAAAACAACACGCGAAGAGCGCGGAGGCGGAATTACAAAGTCGTGCGGCGAGTATTGCAAACGAACTTGCGGTGTCGCATGCCGGGAAAGATTTTCTGGTGACTGAAGTGCCGAATGCCGACGGGAAATTACTTCAAGCTGTGGTCGATGCGCTCAAGACGAAATTCAACGGCCCGATTTTCCTGGCCGGCGCATCAGATGGACGTGTTGCGTTGATCGCATCGGTGCCGAAAGAACTCACCGCAAAATTTCAGGCGAACAAACTGATTCAAGAGATCGCGCCGATTGTTGGCGGCAAGGGCGGCGGACGGCCGGAGAATGCGCAAGGCGCTGGAAACGATCCGGCAAAACTCGAAGAAGCTTTAGCAAAAGCGAGACACTTATTAGCATGAGAGATCGGAGCAACGAAATGACGCCAAATGTTGTGGGAGCGGCCGAATTGGCGGCCAAGAAATCGGCGGTTGATGAGAAAGGTCAACTCGCGCGCGTTTCAATTGAAGGCGTGAAATTTCGTCCGACGCGGCCAGTACCACATGAGGATGGGCACGTCACAGAGGTCGCGCGCGCGAGTTGGGAAATATTGGAAACACCGGTGGTGCAAGTTCATGTCACCACAACTTTTTCCGGACGAGTCCGCGCCTGGGGATTGCACCAGCGGGGGAGCGATCGGCTTTTTGTGGTGTCGGGCCTGGTGAGAATAGTGGTGTTCGATGGCCGGAAAGATTCTCCCAGCTTTGGCCAGATCAACGAATTTACTGTCAGCGACAAGAACCCGGGACTTCTGGTGATTCCTCCAAATCTTTATCACGGCTGGAAAAATATCGGCACTACCGAAGCGACGATCATCAACATGCCTGACCGAATGTATGATTACGAGAGACCGGACGCGCTGGATTTGCCCTGGGACTCTGAAGCCGCAGGACGATTGATTCCCTACAATTGGCAAAGCTGTTCGGTCGTCATTAGTCGCGGCCCAGCGTAATTTCGACTCGACTAAGAGCGAGACCGGCTCGCCGAGTCCCGAACTCTGTCGCTATCGGGACGCTGCGCGGCATTCGGAAACGCAGTGCCAAGCCATCGTTCACGGCCGTGGAAAACTGGCCGGAGAAAATGTATGTGCCGTCGGAACTCCGTTCGCACACGAAGTCAGCCTCGCGATCGTCGATGTCGATCCGCAGCGAATGGGCGAGATCTTCTGCGGCAAAGGCGATGACATGAATACGAAGTTGAACGGGCCCAGTGGTGCGAATGCTGAGGAAGTGTCTCGGATTCGGATTTGGCCCCGACCAGCGAAACGGACCGTGCACGGGATGTTGCGCAAGTTCGTGCCAATCGAGCGCGGTCGGCAGCGATTCGATCGTTAAGACTTCGCGTTTTTCAATTGTGAGTGAAGCAGAGTGGTCGAGACCTTTGTTGTGGCGATTGTCCCTGTAGAGATCACCTGGAGGAAACTGGTCAAAATCCATTTGTTTAACGGCGGGAGCACTCGCGCCATTAACCAAATCCGCGATGATCTCTGTCAACACCGTTGCGTCTCCATCGGACGCCTGCAGGCGCTGTAGCAGGTGTTTCTGTTCGTCGCCGCGCGGGAAGCGGTAGGAAAGATAGCGGTGACCAGCCGCGAATTTGTGAACGGAGATCGTTTTCGTCGATACAAAGCGGCACGCATGGTCCGCCGCGCGCAACAGAAACTCGCAATCGGGAGGCGGGCGCAGCTCGTTGGGATCGCGCCAGCCGCCGATGCGTTCAGTAAGCTCTCGTTTGTGCGCGAAAGAGGAAGGCGGAAAAAATTCTCGTCTGACCATGTCCGGATCGTCGAAAATTCCAGCGATTTGATAGAACATCGAGCCGGGTGGCCCATGATAAACGGCACCGCTGACCGCGAAATCCGGATCCTGTTCACGCACCACTCCGTCCAACAATTCCAGATGATAACGCGACCAGATATCGTCGTGACCCAAGTAGGCGATGTGCGATCCGTGCGCGACGCGAATACCTTCATTGTTCGGCGCTGATTGGCTGCCAGAATTACTCGGCAAGTTCTTCCAGCGAATCCGCTTGCCGAATTTGGTTTTTAGAAGCTCTTCGGTTCCGTCTGTGCAACCATCTCCCACGACAATGACTTCGAAGTTTCGATAAGTCTGCTCGAGCACGGAGCGGATGGTGTGTTTGATCCATGCCGCCGAGTTGTAGCTCGCAATGACGACGGAAAAGAAGGACTGGCGTCTGCCTCTTTTAAACACGAACAGTTTCCCGCGGTTTTGTACGGAGCCAGCTAATGTGAGACGCTCGGAAAACGCGCGTCTTTGATGAGGCGCTTGGAATTTTTTCCGCTGGTCGAGATGCGATAAATCGACGCAGATTTTTCGCCGGTAGCCTGGCTTAGAAATAAAACGTTCTCGTCGTCCATCCAGCAGCCGTCCCAACCGAAAAGCGATCTCGACGTGATCCGAACGGCCTTTTGCGTTGCGATTTCGAATGTCCACAACGCCGGGAGCGGTCCATCCCAATCTTTGCGCTTCGCCTCCTCGCCCATGTCGATGGAGAGAAGGAGCCGCTTACCATCGGGCGACACATCGACGCGGCCATCGCCGCTCGTCCCCCCATTTGGAATCGCTTTGTCGATCGGCCATTTTGCGAGTTCGTGACCGTCGAGGCCGATTTGGTAAATATTGGTCATGTCCTGGCAAAAGATTGAGCCTGCGTCATGCGCCCAGCACGGCGAATAAAGGGTGACCTCATTTTGTGCGCCTTTTTTCACGATCTGAAAATCGGTGCCGTCTGGCGCGATGGTCGCGAGATCCCAAACTTCATTTTGCCGCAAGGTAAAGAGAATGTGTTTCCCGTCGGGCGACCAGCTCGGGTAATAGGAGTTATCGCTCGGCACATCCTTGAATACTTTCATGCTGCCCGATTCGATCTCGATGACAGCGATGTGCCGAACGTAGGTCGTGCCGGATTTTTCTGAGGTGGTAAACGCCACGCGCGTACCGTCCGGCGAGATGGAGGGAAAAATTCCGTCGGCGATTTTCTTCTCGCCGGTGCCGTCGAGCTTGGCGATCCAGACGGCGTCGTTGCGTTCGAAAGCGATCTTGCGTTCGCCGGCCGCGGCAAAAACTGTGCAGGCAAACACTAAAGCCAGAATTAGTCGCCAAGTTTTCATCGTGGTTACTTTGCGCCCTTCTTCATGGCAACGCCAGCGTGATCAGGAAAGTGGCTGCGAGCGCGACGCAAAGAACGATGAGATAAATATATCCGCCGACGAAAAATTTGAAGGTGCTGAAAAACCAACTTTGCCGATAAACGCGGCGGATCGACAAGAAAATCTGGACTGCGAAAGTCGTCCAGAGAAGGCCAATAATCCATCCCGCGAGCCAACCTGGAGCGATGCGAGTCAAGCCCATGGTGGCGCCGACAATCAGCATAATCGCCACGAACACGAACGTGTGAATATGCAGCGCGTAGATCAGATGATCGATGTAAAAAATATGCCGCCGTATATAGAGGATTTTGAGGACGAAGGCGAAGAGCGGGATGCAGCAAAGCATCATGTAGGGAAGATTGTTGAAGAGCGCGAGCAGGAACAATTGAGTGTTTGAGCCATGTTCGCCCAGTTTTTCCTTGGCGCGGGCTTGGAGCCATTTGCCGACCGGATCAGTCGGTGGAGTTGAATCGTTCCCGAATTGAAATACGCGGTTGTCGTCATTGGCCGGAGTGTCTTTAAGCGCCTTCTCCATTTCAGCGCGAGCTACCGGTGGCAAATCTTTGCTCTTCAGCGCCTCTTCTAATTTGGCAGCCGCTTCCGGCGGCAAATTCTCGCGTTTCAATTTCTTTTCCAAGCGGGCCCGCTCATCCGGTTTCAAATCTTCGCGCTTTAATCGTTCTTCAATTTTTGTGCGCGCCGCAGGCGACAAAGGTTGCCCGGGATCTACGTGCATCGATTTCGCCAAATAACTTACGGCAAAGAAAAATAGAATGCTGGCGAGCAGGTAAAGCCGGAGCGGATTCAAGTAACGCACGCGGCGGCCGGCCAAAAACTCATTGGTCAGATACCACGGGCGTGCGATGCACAATCCGATCGTGGCAAAAAACTTCGAGTCCCAATTGAGAAACGAATCGAGGATATCGACGAGCACGTGTCGAAACGAGCGCCGATAATCGATCGCCGGTTGTCCGCATTGTGCGCAGTAGCGTCCAATCAATTGCGCGCCGCAATTCTCGCAATGCGTCAGAGGCGCCTGCCGCCGCCGTCTGCGACGGCCGAAGAATCCCCTTTTTCCGTCGGGTTGTTCCCCGCCCGCGGCTATAACAGTGTCACCCAGGATGAATTTTGCCGGCTCGTCGGACATCGCGCCCACTCTAAGAAATTGCCGCGTGCGCGTCTATCCATAAGCCGCACAGGAGCGCAGAGGCTTGACCTTAAGCGAACGACTGATTACATCGTGATCTATGAAAACATTGAGAGCTAGTTTTATTATCGTTGTGGCAGTTATCGCGATGGGGCTGAACTCGGTGCAGGCCGACCAACCGCATATGCAGGCCGCCCTTGAGCATCTGCGCGCCGCGCGGGCCGAGCTCAGAATGGCTGAGCATAACAAAGGTGGCTGGCGTGTTCGCGCAATTGAACATGTCGATCGCGCGATTAACGACACCGAATTGGGCATCGGTCACGCGAGATAATTCAGGCGAATCACAAAATGCGGAGTTTGCCTGGGCAAGCTCCGCATTTTTGTTTTCAAGCGACGGCGAAGATGAATTGCGCTCGCAGTCAATCACGCAAGAAGAAGAGAGCTCCGGTGCCGATCGCGCCGAATGCGTACATGATCGCTGTGTCCGCAATAAAGTAGGGCACAGCCATCATGGCCAGGCCGCAGAACATCATTTTCCAGGCGGTCATCCTTTTGCCATAGACGAAGGCCACGAAGCCGATCGAACCGAAGAGCAGATTGCCGATCAGATTTGCGCCGCTCATCTGGGACATCACGTCGGGCATATCGTTTTCGAGCAGCTAGAGCCGCGCCAAGACGAGGTGGATCGGCCGCTCCGCCGGGCGATGCTAGAAATATATGCGGCTTTGCCGCCTAATTAACATCGAGCAAGGGACTGCTCGATCCACCTTCAGCTACAACGCCAAGATCGACATCGAAACTTAGGATTGACCTCGAAAAGGCTGTGGTGACACGATCTTGAACGAATGGCTTCGCAACTTTTCAGAACCAAGAATCCCGACCATCTGATTCGGGAGGCGCAAGCGCCGGATCGCTTGATGAAGCGCTCGCTTACCGCGTTCGATCTCACCTGTCTTGGCATTGGCGCGATTATAGGGGCGGGAATTTTCGCGCTCGCCGGCACCGCCGCAGCCGGTGAACAGGCACAGGCGGTTTCATCGATTTGGAAAACACCGGTGCTCAATTTCATTCAATCATGGATGACTCATGCCGACGTTGTCTTCGGGCGACCGGGGGCGGGTCCGGCCGTGGTTTTCTCTTTTGTGGTTGCGGCTATCGCATGCGGTTTTGCCGCGCTTTGTTATGCGGAGTTGGCGTCGATGATTCCGGTCTCGGGCTCTGCTTACACTTATTCCTACGCGACCCTGGGTGAAATCATCGCATGGATCATCGGCTGGGATTTGATTTTGGAATACGCGGTCGGCAATATGGCCGTGGCGGTCGGTTGGTCGGGTTATTTCGTGCAACTGTGTAGCAGCCTGCTCGGACTCAAATTTCCGCTTTGGCTGGTCAACGATCACACCACGGCGACTGGTATCATCGCTAAAGGCGGGGACGCATTGCGCGATTATTCTTCCACTACCTTGCCAGTTATCGCTGGACATCCGATTGCCGTAAATCTTCCGGCATTTCTGATCGTGGCGGCGGTGACCGTTCTTTTAATCTACGGCATTCGCGAAAGTGCACGGACGAACAGCACGATCGTTATTATTAAAGTTGCGGTCGTAGTGTTCTTTATTTCCTTTGGCGCTTTCATGGTTCATCCGACGAACTGGCACCCGTTTGTTCCGAACGGTTTCGGTGGGGTAATGAGTGGGGCGGCGATTGTCTTCTTCGCCTTCATTGGGTTCGATGCGGTTTCGACCACGGCGGAAGAAACCAAAAATCCGCAACGCGATTTGCCCATCGGCATGATCGCGAGCCTGATTATTTGTACGCTTCTTTACGTGCTGATGTCCGGGGTTCTCACTGGAATCAGGAAATACACAGTTTACCTCGGGGATTCAGCAGCGGTCGCAACTGCGTTTGCTGGGAAACCGTGGGCACAGGCTCTCATCAGCGCGGGCGCACTCGCGGGCCTCACTTCGGTGCTGCTTGTTTTTCAACTGGGGCAGCCGCGCATTTTTATGGCCATGGCGCGCGATGGTTTGCTGCCGGAATATTTCGCGCGGATTCATTCGCGTTTTCGTACGCCCTATATCACCACAATTTGGACCGGCATCGCCGTTGGTGGCGTGGCGATGTTTACCGACATCGGATCGCTGGCCGATTTGACAAATATCGGAACGCTTTTCGCTTTCGTTTTGGTTTGTCTCGGCGTGATTGTTCTCCGCCGGACTGATCGCAATCGTCCGCGCCCATTTCGTGTTCCGCTGGTGCCGATCTTCCCAATCCTTGGGATCATTCTTTGCGGAGCGCTCATGCTGAGCTTGCCGATTGAAACGTGGGTGCGTTTCTTTGTCTGGCTCGTGATTGGGTTGGTGATTTATTTCCTCTACAGCGTCCGCCACAGTAAACTGCGCCGTGGCATCGACACTGGCGAGACGGAGAATACTCTGCCGCCAATCGGGCCGTAGCTCAGATTACGCCGACAGGAGACGATCTTCTCCAAAATGGCTTAACGAAACGCCCTTTTCGTTTTGCCAGAATTTATCAGCGCGATTAGGACGCCTTCGCGTAACTTGCCTTGTCGTCAGCTTCCAGCCAATCGAACAATGTCGTCTTCGCTGGATCGAGGCCGAGTGGTTTCGTTTGCTCGATGAACCAATCGCGGCGTTCCGGATTGTTGTACGGGCTGTCTGTCTCCACTTCATCGCTCCAATGCTTGATCTCATCCGGCGTTTTTTTCTCGCCGTTTTGATCGAGCCACTCCGCCATCTGTTGATCGCTCGCGCCGTTCTCGATCTGCGCCTTGAAGTCGTCGCCCTTCACACCCTTGAATCCAAAGAGCATGTTATCGAGCGGACAATCGAAGTGATATTCGCCAATGTTTCCCGCGATCAGCGCGCGGCATTTGTCGATCGTCCGTCCGAGGATGGCGTAACCGCCAATGCGAATACGCGGACTGCGCGGTGCTTCCTTCGTCAAATCTTTGCCGGTAACGTTCTTGTGCATACATCAGGCTAATCCGAAACAAAGTCGTCGCAACCTGCGCGGCTCGTCTTCCTGTAGCGGCGTTCTATGATCGTCGTATCCTGTTTGTGGTCGGCAACAGAATGAAAAACTTCGTATGTCTATCTTTGCTCGGGTTGCTGTCCGCCGCGCATTTGCACGCTGAATTGCAGGGTATTGCGGCCCCGTCGGCGGGAAAACTTTATCACGGCTTCTATTGGGACGGAGTCGGAACCGATACGCACGATCCAACCGAGCACGACGTGACGCCGGCAGACGTTGCGCGTTATGAGGACGCGATCGGCCAAAAGACTGCGTGGGTTTATTTTTCAAACAACTGGTTCGAATCGAGAAAATTTCCCGGCGCGATGTGCGGATGGATCCGGGATCTTGGGAAAGTCGCGTACGTGCGCTTGATGCTTCGCTCCGATGTCGATCAAAATCGTGTCGAGAAAAGGTTTTCGCTTCGAAAAATCATCGCTGGCGAATTCGACGTCGATCTTCGTGCCTGGGCGCGCGAAGCAAAGGAGTTTGGCTCGCCCATCCTAATTGAATGGGGAACCGAACCGAACGGAGACTGGTTCAGTTGGAACGGCAAATGGAATGGCGGCGCGGGCGAAGGCCCCAAGCGCTACATTGCCTCTTACCGGCACATTGTTGATGTGATGCGCGCGGAAGGCGCGGATAATCTGCAATGGGTTTGGCATGCGAACTGGTCCGACGAACCGGAAGCGAAATGGAATCGATTCGAGAACTATTTTCCGGGCGACACCTATTGCGACTGGGTGGCACTGAGCGCTTATGGACCAACAACTCCTTTAACTGAGAATGAAACAGAGAGCTTTTCTTTTGAGCTGCGCGAAGCTTATCCGCGCCTGACGAAAATTGCGCCGGGCAAGCCGATCATCGTGGCGGAGTTCGGCTGCGATTTGCACAACCGGCATGTCAACGCGGCGCATTGGGCCAAAGCGGCTCTGGACGAATTGTTCTCAGATCGATGGCCGGCCATTATCGGTTTCTGTTGGTGGAATGAAGGCTGGCAGAACGACAATCACAAAAAACACGATTCCGACCTGATCATTACGCACGATGCCAATCTCACCCGCGTCTTTCGCGAGGAATTCGCGCAGCACGCGGACAAGATTCAAGAATCGCCGATTGTTCCGGCGCGTTAGCTCTAGCGTTTTCCTCGTGTCATGCCGAGCGGAGCGAGGGATCTCACACAAACTCTTTGATCTCCATTGGCCTAAGAAAGCTCCACACTCCGAGTGCGTGATCCTTCACTCCGTTCAGGATGACAGGCTGCGGATTACACCGCATAATCATCTCATGGTCAACGTCTCCATCAAATACACTGGCGACCTGCATTGCGACGCGACGCACGGTCCGTCGCAATCCAAAATTGGGACGGACGCGCCAACCGACAATCAAGGCAAAGGCGAAGCGTTTTCGCCGACCGATCTCGTTGCCACCGCGCTCGGCACCTGCATGAGCACGATCATGGCGATGGCCGCGGAGAAGCACGGCCTCGATTTGCGCGGCATGACCGTTTCGGTGCAGAAAGAGATGTCGAAAGATGTCCCACGCCGGATCGTTGGACTGGCGTCGGAAGTTCATATTCCGTTGCCGAAAAATTGTCCGCAGCGCGAATTACTCGAGCAAGCCGCGCTCAATTGCCCGGTGCACAAAAGTCTTCCATCGGAAATCAATCGTCCGACGAAGTTTTTCTGGGAAGGTTAGTTAGTCTGTCATCCCGAACGGAGTGAGGGATCTCGCACTCGGAGAATGCGTCACACACTTCGCGGACAAATGTGCAAAGTGCTTGTGTGAGGTCCTTCGCCGTCTGCGCGGCTCAGGATGACATCGAACTCTATTTGTCCAAGAACTCGGCGTAATTCCTAGCCGCGCGGTTTTTCCAGCCGCCTTTGTGATAGGCGTAGCCCGCGATGAGCGGAAGCGCGAGCGTCGCCTCGGCGTAAACCATTTGCTCTGCGCCTAGATCGACTTTTCCCCAGGAGTTCGCTTCCTTTAATGTCGATCCACTGAGCGCGCCGTCGCGATCGTCCGCCACGGTGATTTGCACTGCGTATTTGTGCATGCCGACGTCGAAGCCGAGATAATCACCGGCTACGACTGTGTCTTGCGCAAAATTCTTGGGCACACCGCCGCCGATCATGAGCAGACCGCTCTGTTTTGATTCAATTTTGACTTTCGTTAACTCAAGAAAATCTTTCGCCGAATCAATGCTGAGATGTTTGTCGGGATGATGCCATTGATGATGAATCAATCCAAAACCTGCGCTGCAATCGCTGAAGGCTGGGCAAAAGATCGGCACATTTTTTTCAAACGCGGCGAGCACAACCGAGTCGCGATTTCTTGCGTGATCACTCAAATGCCGACCCATTTCGCGGATGAATTCACGCGATGAATGCGGCCGCGGCTCGAGTTTGTCCGCGATCTCACCGCAGGTCGCATCGCAAACGCGCAACTGATCTTCATCGATGTAGGTGTCGTAAATCCGATCGATGCCGAGGCGACGCAACACATCGTCGTCCATGTTGATTTCGCCTTTGTAATGCTTGAAGCCGAGCGCTTCGAAGAAATCCTGGTCGACGATGATGGCGCCGGTGGAAACGATCGCGTCCACCATGTTGTGCCGGACAAGATCGACAATCACATTTTTGAGGCCGGCGGAGAAGAGCGAGCCAGCCAGGCAAAGAATAATCGCGCAATCTTCTTCGCGCAGCATGGTGTCGTAAATTTCCGCGGCGCGGCCGAGGTCGCGCGCTGAAAACGCCATCTTACTCATCGCTTCGACGAGCGGAACGACGTTGTGCTCTTTGATGTCGATATGCTCGACAACTTCGACAAGGAGATCGGATTTCTTTGGTTTCATGGTTTTCAATCTGTCATCCCGAACGGAGTGAGGGATCTCACCGATGAAATTGCGTCACGCTATTTTCTCGAGCGATCAAAGAGTTTTGGCGAGATCCCTCGCTCCGCTCGGGATGACAACACTGGCTGACGAGATCGCCCCTCACGTTTTTTCCTCCGAATACAACCACTTCATGTAATCTTTCACGCCGTCCTCAAGCGGATATCGCGGTTGATAACCAAGGCCGTCGCGGACGTTGCTCAAGTCCGCCTCGGTGAAATTTTGATAATGGGCGTGAGGATTATCGATGTAATCGGGGTGGAATTTCGTGCCGAGACAGTTGTTTAGGACATCGACCAACTCGTTGAAAGAGCGCGCCTGGCCGCAGCCCAAGTTGTATATTCCACTTTCCAAAGCTTCGAGTGCGAGAATGCTGCCCCCGACAATGTCTTTCACGTAAACGAAATCGCGCTTCTGTTCGCCCTGCTTGAAAATGCGCGGCCGTTGTCCCGCTTTCATTTGCTTCGACAAATGAAAAACCATGCTTGCGGGCACGCCTTTGTGCGCTTCACGAGGACCGTAAACATTGAAGTAGCGCAATCCGATGATGATCCAATCCGGCGACTCTTTCGCTTCGCGCATCGCGATGTTGTCCATGATCGTTTTCGAAAACGCGTAAATATTTGCCGGCGCCGCGCCGTTTGATTCGACGCTGGCCTCGGTCGAGGCGCCATAAGTCGAGGCGGATGATGCGTAGATAAGCCGGGTTTTCGCCGGCTGCGCATATCTCAAAATGCGCCGGAAGCTTTCGACGTTGTCGTGCACCTGCGCGAATTGATCGTGCATCGTCGTGTCGGTGATCGATGCGAGATGAAAAATTGCGTCGAACTTTTGGTCGCCGAATTGCTCCTGCCAATCAAGTGTGGACAGATTCTGGGCGACAAAATCGCCGCGGTAACCGGCGAGGTTCTTGAAATCGCCGGAGCGAAAATCATCGACCACCGTCAAGCGCGCATTCGGAAATTTCTCCTGCAACGCGAGCGTGAGGTTGGAGCCGATAAATCCGGCGCCGCCGGTGATTATTAAGTTGGGAGTAAGATCGGATGAGGCCACGTTTATATGAATGTAGAGGCGCGCGTGTCCGCATGCGCAGCCTGTAAGAGCTGCGGTCGCCGCGACGACCACCACTACACCGCCTGATAAGTAAATCTTGAGCGGCTAAGCGCAAGTCGCTACTTACCCCAGGGGCATCGGCTTGCCCGATGAAATCACGGTTGCATCCGATCCGTTCGACAGCAGTTTGGTATCTTCTTTATCATTCATTATGCGTAATCCGTCACGACTTTCGCTTTTTCTATCACTGCTTGCCTTCTGTCTTTTGCCGATCGTTTCCGCTTCTGCTCAGAAGTTGCCGGACACGACCCGTCTACTGCGATTTCCGGCGACCAATGGCCGGCAAATTGTTTTTTGTTACGCGGGAGAACTTTACACGGTCGGCAAAGAAGGTGGCGTCGCGCGACGCCTGACGAGCGGGCCTGGCTACAGCTCGTTTCCGCGTTTCTCGGCTGATGGCACGCAGCTCGCGTTCACTTCGCAATACGACGGCAACACCGAAGTCTACGTGATGCCGGGTGACGGCGGCGCACCAAAGCGTTTGACGACAACGGCGACTTTGGGACGTGACGATATTTCGGACCGGATGGGCCCGAATAACATCGTGATGACTTGGGAAAACACGAAGCCGCTGGTCGTTTTCCGCTCCCGGATGAAGTCGTTCAACTCCTTCAACGGCGATCTTTTTACGGTCGGCCTGGACGCGGAGTTGCCACAGCATTTGCCGTTGCCGCGCGGCGGATTCACTTCGTTTTCGCCCGATGATTCGAAAATGGCGTTCAACCGCATCTTCCGGGAGTTCCGCACTTGGAAACATTATCGCGGCGGCATGGCCGATGACATTTGGATTTTCGATTTCAAGACCGGTACGACGGAAAATCTGACTAATAATCCGGCCCAGGATATTTGCCCGATGTGGGGGCCGGACAATCACATCTATTTCATCTCAGACCGCGACGGCCGGATGAATCTTTTCTCGATCGACCTCACGAGCAAGGAAACGAAACAACTCACAACATTCAAGGATTTCGACATCAAGTTTCCATCGATCGGCAAGGACGCGATTGTCTTCGAACAAGCCGGATACATCTGGCGCTACGATCTGGTCGGTGGAAAGGCGACGCCCGTGCCGATCGAAATCAAAGAAGACCTCGCTTCCGGACGTTCCGCCCTGGTCGATGCATCGAAACACATCGAATCGGTGAGTCCCGCGCCGGATGGCGAACGAGTGATCGCGGTGGCGCGCGGCGAACTTTTTTCGGTGCCTGCGAAGGACGGCACACCGCGCAATTTGACGAAAACTTCAAACGTCCACGAGCGCGATGCAGTCTGGTCGCCGGACGGAAAATGGATCGCTTATAATTCGGACGCGACCGGCGAGAACGAACTCTATGTTCTCGTGCAAGATGGCAAAGGCCAGCCGCAACAACTGACGAGCGGCGCCGATACCTATTATTATCAAGCCATCTGGTCGCCCGACAGCAAGAAGCTGCTTTGGAGCGATCGGTTGCAGCGGCTGCGTTACGTCGATGTCGCGAGCAAAGCGATCACGCCGGTCGATCAGGATAAATCCGGAGAGATTCGTGCTTACAATTGGTCGCCCGATAGTCAGTGGATCACTTGGGCGCGACCGGAGGAGAACGAACTGGACAAAGTTTATCTCTTTTCCACGGCGAATAAAAAACCGGTGGCGGTGACGGACGATTGGTATTCGGCCGGCAATCCCGTCTTCAGCGACGACGGGAAATATCTTTTGCTCACTTCGGGCCGCGATTTCAAGCCGACTTTTGGACAGACGGATTTTTCGAATGTCTATCGCGATTTGGAGCGCATCTATCTTGTCACGCTCGCCAAAGAAACCGAGTCGCCGCTGGCGCCGCGCAGCGACGAAGTCGGAAAAGGGGACAAGAAAGATAAGGACAAAGACAAGAACGCCAACGAGAAAAAGTCAGATGCTAAAGAGGATAAAAAAGGCGACGGCAAAGACGCGAAACCGAAGAAACCGGTCACCGTCAAGGTCGATACTGATGGAATTCAGAATCGCATTGTCGGGTTCGAGATCGTGGCGGGCGACTACAGCGATCTCCGGATGGTCGACGATCGTCTTTTCTATCTTCGGCGCACCTTGGCCGATGATAGCGGCGACGACGAGGAAGACGGCGACCGCAACGATCGGAAAGCGCACCTTTGCGTTTACAGCCTGGAAGATCGGAAAGAGACCGTTCTTGGTGACGTGAAAGGCTACGAGATCACCGCCGATGGCAAGAAGATGCAGGTCAAGATCGATAAGGATTACGCCATCATCGATCTGCCCAAAGACAAGCTCGAGACCAAGGACCACATGCTCAAATTGAAGGACCTCGACATGCAGCTCGATCGCCATGCCGAGTGGAACCAGATCTACTTCGAGGCTTGGCGGCAGATGCGCGACTTCTTTTATTCGCCGACCATGAACGGCGTCGATTGGAAGGCAATGCGCGACAAATACGCCGCACTGCTTCCATTCGTGAATCACCGCAACGATCTCACCTACCTGATCGGCGAACTGATTGGTGAATTGAACAACGGCCACACTTATGTCGCTGGCGGCGAACGGCCCGAGACGCCGCGCATCAAGCTTGGCCTTCTTGGCGCTGAGTTCTCCCGCGATCCGGCCAGCCGCGCCTATCGCATCGACCGGATTCTGCCGGGCGAAAACTGGAGCAAGCACACGAAGTCGCCGCTTACTGCCATCGGTCTAAACGTGAAAGAGGGCGATTACATTCTGGCCATCAACGGCACTGCCGTTTCCACATTACCGAATGTCTATGACGCGCTCATTGGCACCGCGGACAAGCAAGTTATCCTGCGCGTGAATTCCAAACCGAGCGAAGACGGCGCGCGTGACATTACGGTCGTGCCCACGGCGGACGAAGCGCCGCTCTATTACCAGGCTTGGGTGCAAAAGAACATTGATGAAGTCAGCAAGAAAACCGGCGGAGAAGTCGGCTACGTCCACATTCCCGACATGGGACAAGCCGGCTTGAACGACTTCACCAAGCTCTATTTCCCGCAGATTCGCAAAAAAGCGCTCATCGTCGATGTCCGCGGCAACGGCGGCGGCTTTGTCTCACCGCTCGTCATCGAGCGGCTCCGGCGCGCCCTGGTCATGATTGAGATGGCGCGCAACGGCGCCACGCGGACCAACCCGCCGCAGACTTTCACTGGCCCGATGGTCACGCTCATTGACGAGTTCTCCGCTTCTGACGGCGATATTTTTCCGTATCGATTTAAGGCGATGGGTCTTGGAAAATTGATCGGCAAACGCACTTGGGGCGGCGTCATCGGTATCCGCGATCCGCTCCCGCTAACCGATGGCGGACAACTCTTCAAACCGGAATTCGCGCCTTATTCGAAAGATGGCAAAGGCTGGGTGATCGAGGGTCACGGCGTCGATCCCGACATCGTGGTTGATAACGATCCGGCGAAAGAATTTCGCGGCGAAGATCAGCAACTCGACCGAGCCATCCAGGAAATTCAGGAGGAGTTGAAGACGAAACGATACGATCTGCCCCCAATCCCGCCGTACCCAAATCGAAATCCGGTGAATGGCGGTTAGTCCACGCCTTCGCTTTTTAACTTTGTCGCTGCCTGAGGTGCAGAGCGCGACGAAAGTCGCGCTAGAAAATCCTTGAACAGGTAAACGCAAGTCGCTATTTCTGAACGCAGTTCTTTGCGAGCTTGATTCGTGGATCGGCGCAAGAAATCCCGTGTGAATCGGGAGCAGTTGCGCTGCTGTAACTGGATACAACTTCCCAAGGGCCAATCGCTTGGCAAATGCCGAGCGGTGAAGGCGGGAAGAAGGGTCGTGCTCAATTGAGTACGGTAAGCCAGGAGCCAGAATATTTGTCCGGTCCACCTCATTCGTGCCGCCGCGTGTGCGGACGGCGTGAAAAAACTTCTTCGCAAAAAGAGGAATGAGAGCCGTGGACATTTTCGCTCCGGCGACAAGTCCGCCTCTCAACAAATGGAGGAAACTTGTTATGTGGAAGCGAAATTATCTCGGGCCCTGGCTCGTTGGAATTTGGTTAACGATTGTGCCGCTCATCGGGCGAGCGCAGGAAGCATCGCCCAAGCCATCTCCGGGCGAAGCGCAAGCCGAAGCAGTGATTGTCAGCGCGACGCGCACGGAGATTCCTGAAAACGAATCGCCCGCCAGCGTGAGCGTAATTACGTCGGACGATCTCAAACAAAAACAGATCGAGCGCGTGGCGGATGCGTTGCGCGAAGTGCCAGGACTCAACGTTGTGCAAACCGGCACGCCGGGTCAGCTCACTTCTGTTTTCATGCGCGGCCTGCCGAGCGAAGACATGCAAGTTTTGCTCGACGGCATTCCGATCAATCAAGGCTTGGCCGGGCAGTTCAATTTCGCCGATCTAACCACGGACAACATCGACCGGATTGAGGTTGCGCGTGGCCCGCAAAGCACGCTCTATGGTCCGCATGCGCTCGCCGGCGTCGTGCAGATTTTTACGAAACAGGGCAGCGGAACGCCCGCCGGTGAAATCAGCGCCGAAGGCGGATCCTACGATACGTTTCGCGAAGCGGCGCAAACTTCCGGCTCGATCGACAAGTTCGATTACTCATTGGGTGCGAGCCGCCTTGATACGGACAACGCGCGTCCAAACAATGAATATCGAAATACTGCCGCCATTGCGAATGTCGGCTGGTCACCGAATGAGCAATTCCGTCTCGGCGGTTTGTTTACCTATTCGAACAGCGACACCGGGAATCCGAATTCGATCTCTACTCCCAAACCATTCGACAATTTTTTGACCGAGCGCTGGCTGATTGCGCCGCATATCGATTTCAAACCGGTCGATTGGTGGTCGCATAAACTGATCGTGAGCTACGATCACGAACGCCAGGTCAACGATCCGAACGATGACGGATTCCTTCCCGGAACAACATTCGTCGGTCCGACGCGCGCGCTATTCAAACGTCTTACCATCGATTATCAGAACGACCTCAAACCCGCTTCATGGCTGACGCTGACGAGCGGTTTTTTCTACAGCGATGTCGATGCGGGACAGGAACGGCCCTTTGTTTCGCAAGCATTTGGGCCGCAACCGACGTTTATAAGCGATTACACCCAAGAGACAGCGGGATTTCTGCAAGCGGCGGTTAGGCCGATCGAAAATTTAATTTTAGTCGGCGGCGGTCGCTATGATTACTTCAATCAATTCGGCGACGTTTGGACTTATCGGTTTGCCGGCAGTTACAAAATCGACAAGACGAACACGACGTTGCATTCGAGCGTCGCGACCGGATTCAGTCCGCCGAGTAGTCAGGACAAAATTTTTCGCTTCAATCCGGACCCTTCCCAGCCATTAACACCGTTGCAACCAGAAAAAGATTTTGGCTGGGACATCGGGATCGAGCAACGGTTCATGGAAAACAAGATCGCAATCGGCGCGACTTATTTTCACAACGACTTATCCAACGTCATCGGCTTCAACGGGCTATTTGAGACGCTCAATCTCGGTGCCGCGCGAACGCAGGGAGTCGAAACGGAATTGCATGCGCAACCGATTACAGATCTCACTTTTACCGCGAGCTATACTTATCTCGATGCCGAAAAAACTTCGGCAGCGGATATTTCGCAGCTGCAAGGCGCGCGTTTGCCGCGGCGGCCGCGGAACGAAGTTTACGTTTCAGCGTCGTATCTCTGGTTCAAAAAACTTCGCACGACGGTGGAAGCAAAGTTCGTGAACGCGCGCGAGGACCTAAACCCCGTAAACTTCGGTGGCCCAAACATCGATCTTGAAGATTACTCGTTCGTCAACTGCGCGGCCGAATACGAAATCAATTCGTATCTATCGATTTTCGGAAGAATCGACAATCTGACTGACGAGCAGTACTCGGAGGTGTTTGGATTTCCAGCGCTGGGGCGCACGGCTTATGCGGGAATGAAGTTGCGCTTTTGAACCCGCCTGTCATCCCGAACGCAAGCGAGGGGACCTCATAATCGAAGCGAAAGCGATCGCCGGTTCGATGAAGGTTCAACGTGCATATGAGAGATCCCTCACTCCATTCGGGATGACATGCTCATTAGATGTCGCGAACGCTTGAATTCCGCGTTGTATCGTTTAATCACGACTTGTGAGTCCGCTGATCTATCTCATCGTCGGTATAGTCGGCGGTGTCCTCATTGTCGCGGCAATCGTTTTGGTCGTTCGCAGGCGCCAGGAGGGCGTCCAGATGTTCGCGAATTCGAAACCGATGGAAGAAGAATTGGTGAAGCGGCTGGAAATGATCGATCGCGGACTGCGTGATGAATTTTCCCGCAATCGCGAAGAAGCAGGCACGGCGTCGAAAGCGCAGCGTGAGGAATTAGGCAAATCGCTCGAGGGTGTGCGGGCAATTGTCGATCTTCGCTTGAAACAGTTGCAGGAAGATAACGCGAAGCAGATCGACAAGATGCGGGCGACGGTTGACGAAAAATTGCAGGGCACATTGGAGAAGCGGCTCGGTGAATCATTCAAGCTGGTAAGCGATCGGCTTGAACAGGTGCATCAAGGACTTGGCGCTATGCAGCAACTTGCGAGCGACGTTGGCGGATTGCAGAAGATCCTCACGAACGTGAAAACGCGCGGGGGCTGGGGCGAAGTGCAGCTGGGCGCGTTGCTGGAGCAAGTTCTTACGCCCGATCAATTCGCGAAGAACGTGAAGACGCGTGAAGACAGCGGGGATCACGTCGAGTTCGCGATCAAATTGCCGGGCGATGAAAACGGTTCACCGGTCTGGTTGCCGATCGATGCAAAATTTCCGACGGAAGATTATCAGCGTCTGATTGCGGCACAGGAAAAAGGCGATGTCCTGGCGATCGATGATGCGATGAAAAGTCTGGAGACGCAGTTGAAGCGCTCCGCCAAAGATATTTGCCAGAAGTACATTAATCCGCCGAAGACCACGGACTTCGCTATCATGTTCCTGCCGACAGAAGGGCTTTACGCCGAGACGATACGCCGCATCGGTTTGGTCGAACAGATGCAGCGGGACTGCCGGGTAATATTCGCCGGACCAACGACGCTGGCCGCATTGCTCAACAGTTTACAGATGGGTTTCCGCACGTTGGCGATCCAGAAACGTTCGAGCGAAGTGTGGAATTTGCTCTCCGGCGTGAAAACCGAATTCGGAAAATTTGGTGAAGCGTTAACGGCCGTTAAAGACAAACTCGATCAAGCGGCGCGGCACGTCGACAATGTCGCGGTGCGTTCGCGCGCTATCACAAAGAAGCTGCGCGATGTCGAGGAACTGCCATCGAATCCGCAACCGTTGCTTAAAGAGTTGTTGCCGAAAGACGAATCGGAGGACTAGCGAGCGGGAACAGCAAGCGTCCTGCATCCCCGTAAGATCGACAATCGCTCGCGCGGTCATCCTGAGGTCGCCGCGGCGACCGAAAGATCTCGCCCACCAAGCGTGCATCACACTTTGTAAACAGAGTGATCCATCATCCTGTGAGGGGTCCTTCGCTTCGCTCGGGATGACAGACTAAGTCACAACACTTCGTTCCACTTGGATTTGTCTTTCAACATGGTTTCGCGGAGCAGCCGAATCGGCGGCATACCGTGGTCCGTCATTTCGTCGTTGAATTTTTGCAGTGAAAAATTCGCGCCTTCCTGGCGTTTGTAATCGTCGCGCAATTTCAGGATCTGCAATTTGCCGAGCGTGTAGTTGAGATAACCGGGATCGAACGTGCCGCGCATCGCTTCGGAGCGCGCCGGTTTTTCCTCGTAATAACAATTCTGTTGAAAGAATTTCGTCGCGTCATCGACCGACATTCCCTGGGTGTGCATTTTAATCGAGACACAGAGCCGGCATTCGCGCAGTAGCGCTTCGTCGGCTTGCGCCATGCGATATTTCGCGGCGCGTAAGGCTTGTTCCGGCGTCGGGTTCGGGCAATTGCAACTGCCGAAACCCTCATCGACCAGCATTTTCTCGGAATAATGCGCCCAGCCCTCGATGAACGCGTAGCTGCCGAAAATCTTTTCCGCCTTCGAAGCCGACGAGGCTTTCAAACGAAGGAATTGCACATAATGCCCGGGATACGCTTCATGAATGGTGACGACGTCGCTCGTGTAATAATTAAAAGAGGTTAGCCATTCCTCTTTCTGCTTGTCGGTCCACTCCTTCTCCGTCGGTGTCACGTAATAGTAAGCTTCAGTCGCTTTAGCCTCGAACGGTCCCGGCGTATCCATCGAAGCGAAACTGGTCGCGCGTTGATATTGCGGCGTTTCGGTTACTTGCGCGCGAACTTCCGACGGCACCGTAATGATGTGATGATCGAGCAAGTATTGCCGGATCGTTTCCAAATCCTTGGCCACGTCCGGAATCAGGCTTTCCGGCGTCGGATGTTCGCTTTGAATCTGCTTGAAAACTTCGGGCGCCGATTTACTCGGATCGATCTTCTTGGCCGCGTCCGCGAAAGCTTGCTGTTCGTTTTTCAGTGTTCGCGTGCCGATCTCGAGAATCTTCTCCGGTGTTAGATCGACGAGTTCCGTCCGCGAGATGAAACGGCGGAATTTGTCGCGGCCAAGCGCGAAATCGTTCGTGGCTTTCGGCAACTTTTCCTTGGCCAGCCAATCGGCGTACTCCTGCAGCGCGGCCGCCGCCTTTTCGTTCGTGGCGCGGAATTGCGCCATCAATTGTTCATCTTTCAGATCCTTCAATGCGTCAACCAGATCTTTGCGCAGAAAATCGGCTGAGCCTTTTGTGATATCGATTGCCAGCTCGACGTACGGCTTTGGCAATTTTTCTTGTAAATTCGTTTTCGCGGCCGCGATCAGGTTTGGCACTTGGTTTTCAATCGCGGTCAAGCTGCGCACTCGATCGTCGAGCGGCGCGAAATTGCGTTTCACGTAAATGTTGATATCGAACACCTCGACGTAGGTCATCGGGTTTCGTTCGAAGACCTTTATCTCTTCAATGCGAAACAATTCGCCATCGATGGCGGCGCGCAGAATTCGCAAATCGACCGAAGCGCGCGCGCTCAATTTACTGGCATCGAATTTCTTTGCGCGCTCGTTGAACTGCTTTAGACGGGCAATCTCACCATCAATCGCAGGCCGGCTGAAGTCGTTAATTTTGCCGTCGTACTCGTGGAAACCGAGCGCCGTTCCCTGTAATGGACGCGCCGCGAGCCAGCCGCCGATGAATTCTTCGGCGAATTTATCGAAGGCGGCGTCGTTGCTTTGCGCAAACAAATTGCCGGACGAAATAAAGGAAAGGACGAGACTAAGCAGGACGAATTTTTTCATAACTTGTACGAACGACAATCATAACACGTCGTTCCATTTTGTTTTGTCCTTGAGCATGATCTCGCGGAGTAAGCGAATCGGCGGCATGCCGTGATCGAGCATTTGGTTGTGGAATTTCTGCAGCGAAAAATTGTCGCCTTCCTGCGCCTTGTAATCATCGCGCAGTTTCAGGATTTGTAATTTTCCGAGCGTATAATTGAAGTAGGCCGGATCAAATGTCCCGCGCATCGCCTCGGAGTGCGCCGGCTTTTCTTCATAGTAACAATTATCCTGAAAAAACTTGGTTGCTTCGTCGATCGTCATCTTTTGGGTGTGCATCTTGACCGACACACACAAGCGGCATAACCGCAGCATCGCTTCGTCGGCTTGCGCCATGCGATATTTTGCGGCCCGTTTTGTTTCTTCCTCGGTCGGCGTCGCTCCGGCCGGCCCGCCGTAGCCTTGTTCGAGCATCATTTTCTCGCAGTAATGGGCCCAGCCTTCGATGAAGCCATAGCTGCCAAAAATCTTCTCGACCCTGTTCGCGGCCGATGCGTTCAGGCGCAGAAACTGCACGTAATGCCCGGGATAAGCTTCATGAATGGAGACAACGTCGGCCGTGTAATAATTGAATGCGGTAAGCCATTGTTCCTTTTGTTCGGCTGTCCAATCGCTCTCCGTCGGCGTGACATAATAATACGCTTCGGTCGCGCGTTTCTCGAAAGGGCCCGGCGTGTCCATGGAGGCGAACGATGTGGCGCGGCGATATTGCGGCGTTTCTTTTACGCGGGCCCGCACTTCGGAGGGAATCGTGATCAAATGATGCGCGGTAACGTATTTGCGGATTTGCTCGAGGTTTTTCGAGATGTCGGGAATCAGGTTCTCCGGCGTCGGATGTTCGCGTTGGATTTGTTTGAAAACTTCAATAGGCGATTTGCTTGGATCGATTTTCTTGGCCGCTTCGGCGAAAGCGGCCTGTTCCTCTTTTAACTTGGCTAATCCGATCTCGAGAATTTTTTCCGGGGCAAGATCGACCAGTTCCGTTTCGGACAGGAGTCGCCGGTATTTTTCCTCGCCCAGCGCGAAGTCGGCCGAAGCTTTCGGAAGTTTCTCGCGCTCCAGCCAGGCCGCGTAATCTGCCAGCGCGGTCGCTGCTTTACGATTTGAATCCTGAAACTCGGCGCGGATGCGTTCGTCTTTCAAATCGGCGAGCGCTTCGACCAAATTAGTTTTCAAAAACTCCGAGGAACCTCTCGCGATCTGGATCGCAAGTTCGACATACGGCTTCGGCAATACCGGATTCAGGTTCGTCTTTGCCGCGATGATGATGTTTGGAATCTGTTGCTCGATTAGCACGATGCTGTGCACGCGATCCTCGATCGGCGCGAAGTTTCGTTTGATGTAAACATTCAAATCGCCAGCCCGCGCGTAAATCATCGGGTTGCGTTCCAGGCTCGACATCTCCTGTCGCTCGAAGAGCTCTTGCTTGATCGCCGCCTGCAGGATGCGCAGATCGATCGACTGGCGCGCGCTCAATTTATCGAGATCGAATTTCTTCAACCGATCGTCGAAACGTCGAATGCGGGTAAGCTCGGCATCGAGCGCGAGCCCGCTGAAATCGCTAATCTTGCCGTCGTATTCATGGAAACCGAGCGAAGTCGCGTGGAGCGGATGAGCGGCGAGATATCCCTTGATGTATTCCTCGGCCACGGCCTCGTATTCGGTATCCTGAGTTTGCGCCGCGAAAGTTGCTGCGATCGGAAAAGCAATTACGACGGCGCGCACTAAGTTGAGAATATTTTTCATGAAGCGTCTAACCGATTTGTGCGGCGCAACCTAGCCGACGCTTTGCGCGTTGCCAAAAATTTCCACCTGAGCGAATGTTAGCGGTTTGCGACATTGGTTGATATCATGAATCGACAATTAATTCTGACCGCGATCATTTGCATCGTCTCAGCCATCAGCTTTCACAACTCGAGAGCGGAGAAAGCGGACAAACCGGAGAAGACGGAAGCCGAGGGTGACGATAACGGTTACTCACAGATTTCCATCTTTGCCAAGGCTGTCCAGCTTCTCCGGCAGGATTACGTGGATGGAGACAAAACGAGTTATCACGATCTCATCAACGCCGCGATGAAGGGCATGCTCGCCTCGCTCGATCCGCACAGCCAGTTCATGGATCCGGAAGATTTTCGTGACATGCAGGACGATACGCGCAGCCGCTTCAACGGTCTCGGCATCGAAGTGTCGATGAAAAATGGTTTGCCCACCGTCGTCACCGCCATGGAAGACACGCCCGCTTCGAAAGCCGGCATTCTATCCGGCGATCAGATTTTGAAAATCAACGGCTCGTCCACGGAAAGAATGGAATTGCAGGATGCGATCAATCTTCTTCGCGGCGCGCCTGGCCAGAAAGTAACGCTCACGCTCATGCGGCCGGCGACAAAGGAGATCAAGGAATTCAATTTGGAGCGTGCCGAAATAAAAGTGCAAAGCGTTAAAGGCGCGAAGCTGCTCGATCCGGAGCTGACCGGCTCCTTCAAGATCGGTTATATCCGGCTGATTCAATTCAATGAGCCGACGGCGGATGAGTTGTCGAGGGCGTTGGACGATTTGGAGAAGAAGGGGATGCAGGCGTTTATTCTCGATCTTCGCAACAATCCCGGCGGTCTCTTGAACAGCGCGGTGGATGTGTGCGCGCAATTCGTGCCGCCGAACACAAAGGTCGTCTCCACGCAGGGCCGCGCCGCTTCGCAGCAGCGCGAATATTCCACTTCGGGCGCAACTAGGGAGCGACCGCGTTTCCCGATGGCGGTCCTTGTCAACGAAGGCAGTGCGAGCGGTGCCGAGATTGTCTCCGGCGCGCTCAAGGATTTGAATCGCGCCATCGTCGTCGGCGAAACCACATTCGGAAAAGGCTCGGTCCAAAACGTCATGCAACTGCCAGACGGTTCCGCGTTGCGTTTCACTACCGCCAAATACTATACGCCGAGCAAGCAGACCATTCATGGCAACGGTGTAACACCAAACATCCGCGTCCCTATGAGCGCCGAACAAGAGCGCACACTCTTTGCGTTGCGCAGCGAGGAGAACCTCAAACCCGACGACGAGAAGAACCTCATAAAGTCGAAAGATCCGCAGATGCTGCGCGCGATCGACGCGCTAAAAGGCGTAATGATCTACGCGCAACAGAACGGTACGAAAGCGCAGGGGACGAAGAAGTAGCGGCGTGCGTTCTTCGAGCACATTTTGTGTTCAAAAATTTTCTCCGCGTGTCATCCCGAACGAATGTGAGGGACCTCGCAAAAGCGGTTGGATCACGCTGCGATAACTTGCGTGAAAACTAGACCTTGTGTGAGATCCCTCGCTCTGCTCGGGATGACAATCTGTTTGTGACAATCTTGGCGCTAGAAACTTCCTGCGATGAAACCGCGGTCGCGATCCTGCGCCATCGCGAGTTGCTCGCCGGCGAAGTCGCGTCCCAAATCGCTGAGCATGAAAAGTACGGCGGCGTCGTTCCCGAAGTCGCGTCGCGCAATCATCTCGTGCACGCGCCACGATTGCTCGAACGTGCGACACGCTCCGCCAAGATCGACATGTCCAACGTCGATGCATTCGCGGCAACGAGCGGACCTGGTCTCGCAAGTTCGCTGATGATCGGCGCGTCAATCGCCAAGGGTTTGGCGATCGGTTACGGAAAACCTTATCTCGCGATCAATCATCTCGAAGGTCATTTGCTCTCGCCCTTTCTTGGCGATGGCGAAATGAAACCGAACGTCGCGCTCATCGTTAGCGGCGGACACACCATGTCGATCTTTGTGCGCGCTCTCGGCGATTATCAAATCATCGGCCGCACCGTTGATGATGCCGCCGGCGAAGCGTTCGATAAAGTCGCCAAGATGATTGGGCTCGGTTATCCGGGCGGACCCGAGATCGAGAAGCGCGCTCGCTCTGGCGATCCGAAACGGTTCGATTTGCCGCGCAGTATGCTCGACGCGACCAACTTCAGCTTCAGTGGTTTGAAAACAGCGGTGCGCTATTTGTTGCCGAAGTTGCACGGTGATTACTTGGCCGATCTTTGCGCTTCATTCCAGCAAGCCGTTGTCGATGTCCTGGTGCGCAAAACGATCGCAGCCGCGCAGAAGCACAACGTCGATCTTGTCACTGTCAGCGGCGGCGTAAGTTGCAATCAAGAATTGCTCCGGCAATTGCGCGACGCGTGTGAACGTGAAGGATTGGAATTCAAAAGCGCGGAGTCTTGGTTATGCACCGACAACGCAGCCATGATCGCGTTTGCCGCGATGCTAAGACTCGAAAGTGGTTTCGCTTCGAATGTTGCCGAAGAGATTGACCCCAATCTGGCGCTAGCGAGTTAGGTTAGTACTCGCGCTCGAGAAGATAATTGGCCAGAGTGTGAAGCGCCTCTGCCTTCCCGTCGAAGATCGACAATGAATTGTGCGCCTGACGCGTGAGCCGCCGAGCTTCGGCGCGCGATTTATTCAAACCGATGACAGCCGGATATGTCGCCTTTTTCGCTGTGACATCTTTGCCGGCGCTCTTCCCAAGCTTCTCCGATGTTTGGGTGACATCCAGAATGTCGTCGATCACCTGGAAGGCGAGACCGAGCGTCCGGCCAAATTTTGTGATCGCGTCGAGCTGCTTCGGATTTGCGTTCGCGCTCATCGCGCCGAGGCGGACTGACGTCGTCAGAATCGCGGCCGTTTTGTTTTCGTGGATGTAACGCAGTTGCTCGCGATCGGTTTGGTGACCTTCGGCTTCAAGATCGGCGACTTGGCCGGCGATTAGTCTTCGACTGCCGGCGGCAACGGCGACTTCGCGAAGCAAGATCGACATGTCGTAGCGCCGCGTCGGTTTTGCGCGCGACACAATTTCGAAGGCGATCGTGAGTAACGCATCGCCCGCGAGGACGGCGATGCCGTCGCCGAAAACCTTGTGACAGGTCGGGCGGCCGCGGCGGAGGTCGTCATTATCCATGCTCGGGAGATCGTCGTGGACGAGCGAATAGGTGTGGATGCATTCAAGCGCGCAGGCGAAGGGAAGAGCATTGTCGATCTTGCCGCCGGCTGCTTCGGCCGCGGCCAGGCAAAGGATTGGCCGGAGCCGTTTGCCCCCGGCAAATAAACTGTAGCGCATCGCTTTGTGAATCGTCGTTGGCTTGACGCTTTCTTGCGGCAGATAACGGTCGAGCGCGCGGTCGATCTTCTTTTGGCGCAACTTAAGATAAATTTTCAAATTCATTGCCGATCGGGTGACGACGATGCTGGATGCTAGGTAATGGATTCTGGATGAAAACTCGAGCATCCAGTATCCAGAATCCAGCATCGGGAGCAACCACCCTTAAGAGGGCCGAAAGTTCTTAAGTTCTCCAAGACTCGCGGGTCTAAGGGCGCCGTCTGATTTGAAATTCCGAGCACAAAGGAAATGGAAATCTCGGAGTGCTGGAATGGGCGCAGGAAGGCAAAAGCAGCGACGCCAAGGAATATCGCGCTGGGTTCATCGAGCTGGCGCGAAAGGCGCAAGCATTGAAGAAGAGCTGAACAAATCTGGAAGCCAGGAAGGTTTCTGAAGCAAAGCTTGTTTCCCTTTCCTGGCTTCCAGATTAAAGATTCTCGGCTGATTCGGGAGCCGGCGGCTTGACGCGCATGGCGAGAAACGCGCCAAAGAGCAATATCCCGGCGCTCCCGAGTTGGGCGTGCGTGAGTCGCTCGTGAAAAATAAGCGCGGAAAGTCCGAGTGCGCCGATGGGACAAAGCAGTTGCAGCGCTTGTGAAAGTGCGACGCCGACCTCACGGATGGCCACGTAATAGAGGACGTGCGCCATGGTGATACAGGTCACGGCGGAAACGATCAAGATGAGGTTAACGTGGAGTCCCGCGTGAAGTGGAGTGGCGATTTTTCCAAAAACGAAAGTCAGCGGCAACAGCAGCGTCGAAGTGATGAAGCTGATGAGTCCGAAACTGCGAATAGATCCAAGCCGCTGGGAAGGGCGTTTCACGAGCACGGCATAGAGTGCCCAACAAAACGTCGCGGTAAACGCGATGATCAGTCCGCGCAGAGCGATTGCGCCAGTCTCCCGATTAGCTTGAAACCAGACGACGCCGAACGCGCCAACCAAACCGAGCAACGTGCCGGCCTGAAATCGCCATTGCCGGATGATGTAACGTTCCTCGGGAAAGAACGCGAGTGCGAGCAGGGAAGTGAAGATCACGGAGGAGCGGTTGAAGATCGCGTAAACGCCTGGGCCCATGTAGAGCAACGCCATCACCTGCGCGACTTGGTGAACAACATTGGGAATACAGGGAATGAGGCAAAGCATCACTGCTTTCCGATCGATGGGAGGCCCGCCCCGGCGGACGCGATAGAAGACGAACGGAGCGATGGCGAGGCAGGCGACGGAGTAACGATAGAAATTTTGCGCCCACGGATCGTAGTAACGATTGAGATAATATTGAAAGAGCGACGGCATCGACCAGATGACGACCGTGGCGAAGAGCGCGGTGTAGCCTTTCGAGACTCTTTTATGTCGATCCTGCATTGATATCGCCAACTGCACCGGGAGGCGGATGGCTTACGCAGGTTTTGCAGTTTCCGTTCTTGCTCTGCAAACGATTAAAGCGTCAGATACGAAGTTTTAGGAGGAACATGAATATCAATCGAACAGTGATTTTGGCGATAGCAGCGGTCTTGTGGATTTCGCAAATGAGCGCAGTCGCGGCCAAGAAGCATGGGGGCAATGAGGCGGATGCTCATATGAAAAAGGGCGCTGAGCTGGACCAACAAAAGCAATTTGACGCCGCGATTGCCGAGTTTACCCTGGCCATTCAAGCCGCTCCGGGGAAACCGGTCATGTATCGCAATCGTGGTACCGCTTATCGACAGGCGGGGAAATTCCCGGAAGCAATGGCCGATTTTTCCAAAATGATCCAGATCGCTCCTAAAGATTTCGAGGGATATTTCGAGCGTGGACAAACTGAGCAAGTGATGAAGCAGTTCGAACCCGCAATGGCCGATTTGGATAAGGCGCTCGAATTAAAACCAGGTGACGCAAACGCCTTGAAGTACCGTGGCTTTGTTTGGATCGCGAGAACGGAATGGGACAAGGCAGTCGCCGATTTCACGGCTGCGATTGAAAAGAACCCGACCGATCCGCAGAACTATGAGAAACGTGGGTTTGCTTATCGCAATTTAAAAAATTACGACGCTTCGATCGCGGACTACAGCAAAAGCCTCGAAATAGATCCCAAGAACGCGGACGTATGGGCGTATCGCGGTTATACCTACACGTTCATGCAGCAATACGAGAAGGCGATCCCAGACTACGAGCAGGCGATGAAGCTGAATCCAAACGATATCGACACACCGCAGCGATTGCTGTACGCGCGCGGCATGCTGGCAGCGCGAAACGCTCCACCGCCCACCGCGACACCTGCTCCGCCGGAAAAGCCGGGATTGATCACGCCCCTCAATATCGGGATCGCTCTGGCTTTGATCGTCATCATCGCTGTGGTGGTAAGAATAAAGAAGCGAGGGAAGCCGGAAATTCCCAGCAGCAGCACCAGAATTCGGTAATATAGTACTTTGATCGACGAAGTGCCTCCGCAGGAGCGAGGCGGCTACAGGAAAGAAATTTCTTTGACACCAATTGTCGCGCTGTTAGCTTGCGGACGCTTTTTGCGAGAACGAGGCGGTCCCATGGTCGTTCAAATTGCGGTTTGACGCGGCTCTGGGACTTTTAGTTCTACCGTGGGGAGCAGACCGGCCCATGTAGCTCAGTTGGTAGAGCACGTCCTTGGTAAGGACGAGGTCACCGGTTCAATCCCGGTCATGGGCTCCAGAGCTCGGGCCGGCAGGAAAATTATTGAAAGACGCAGTATTAGTTAAACAGAAAGATCGACATGGCTAAGGAAACATTTAAACGCGACAAGCCGCACGTGAACGTCGGTACGATCGGGCACGTGGACCATGGCAAAACAACTTTGACCGCCGCGATTACGAGCGTGCTCGCCAAGAAGGGCATGGCTGAAGCGCGCGCTTACGATTCAATTGATAACGCGCCCGAAGAAAAAGAGCGCGGCATCACGATCAACACCGCGCATGTGGAATATCAAAGCGAGAAGCGCCACTACGCGCATGTCGATTGCCCCGGTCACGCCGATTACGTCAAGAACATGATCACCGGCGCCGCGCAAATGGACGGTGCCATCCTGGTCGTTTCGGCCGCGGACGGTCCGATGCCGCAAACTCGTGAGCATATTCTGCTCGCGCGCCAGGTCGGTGTGCCATCGATTGTTGTTTTCCTGAACAAGGTGGACATGGTCGATGACCCCGAGCTTCTCGACTTGGTCGAGATGGAAGTGCGCGATCTGCTCACCCAATATGAATTTCCTGGAGATAAAATCCCGATCGTCAAAGGCAGTGCGCTTAAGGCGCTCGAAGGCGACCCCGAGCAGGAGAAGCAAATCATGGCTCTGGTCGCGGCGATCGATGATTACATCCCCGTGCCCGAGCGCCCGGTCGATCTGCCGTTCCTGATGCCGGTCGAAGACGTGTTCAACATTGAAGGTCGCGGCACCGTCGCGACCGGTCGTGTCGAGCGCGGCATTCTCAAGAAAATGGAGGAAGTCGAAATCGTCGGTATCAAGCCCACGGCCAAGACGACCGCGACCGACATCGAAATGTTCCGCAAGCTTCTCGACGAAGCGCGTGCGGGCGACAACGTCGGCGTGCTGTTGCGTGGCACCAAGAAGGAAGACATCGAGCGCGGCCAGGTCATTGCCAAGCCCGGCTCCATCACGCCGCACAAGAAATTTAAAGCGGAAGTTTACGTGCTGAGCAAGGAAGAAGGCGGCCGTCACACGCCATTCTTCACGAATTATCGGCCGCAGTTTTATTTCCGTACTACCGACGTTACCGGCGCGGTGAAATTGCCCGACGGCGTAGAAATGGTCATGCCCGGAGACAACATTGCCATCGAAGTTGAACTTGGCGTGCCTGTGGCCATGGAGAAGACGATTCGTTTCGCTATTCGCGAGGGCGGAAAAACCGTAGGCGCGGGTCGCGTAAGCGATATTCTCGACTAACTTACCTACGAATTACGCCAGTAGCTCAATTGGTAGAGTTGCGGTCTCCAAAACCGTCGGTTGGGGGTTCGAGTCCCTCCTGGCGTGTGTTGATGTTTGAAGGGCGATGTTTGATGTATGATGTGATTTCAGCAACCATTCGAGATTGGACGTTCGGCGTTCGGCGTTCGGCGTTTTCTTCGATCAGTTCGCTCCAGTTCCCATGCTAACGAAAACCAGAAATTTCCTTAGCGAAGTGAAGGTCGAGCTGCAAAAAGCTTCGTGGCCGTGGGAATCGAAGGAAAAGGGAATCCGCCGTTACAAGGAGCTGACTGACTCGACGCTTGTCGTCATCATCGCGATGCTGCTGCTCGGCGGTTATGTCTCGCTCTTCGACTTCATCCTCGTGAACTTCATCCACTTCTTTACCCGGCTGCACTAATTATGGCGCAAGCACTCGCAGGCAAAGATCAATGGTTCGTGGTGCACGTGCTCTCCGGTCAGGAGAACAAAGTGCGCGAGAACATCGAGAAACGGGTCAAGACCGAAGAGATGGGCGACTTGGTTTATGAAGTGCTCGTTCCTACCGAACGCGTCTCCGAAATCAAAAAGGGCAAGAAAAGCGAAACGACCCGAAAATTTTTTCCCGGCTACCTGATCGTCAACATGCATTTGCTCGACGAAAACAATCAGCTCGTCGGCCGCACCTGGTATTTCATTCGTGAGACCCCCGGCGTGATCGGTTTTGCCGGAACCAAAGACAAGCCGATCCCGATGCGGCAATCGGAAGTCGACAGCATGCTCGCGCAGATGAAAGAGCGCGAAGAAAAGGTGAAACCGAAAGTCAGCTTCGAAGTTGGCGAAACGGTCAAGGTCGCCGACGGCCCGTTCCAAAATCAGAATGGCATTGTCGAAGAGATCGATCCCGAACGCGGGAAGCTGCGTGTATCGGTCACGATTTTTGGTCGCGCGACGCCGGTCGATCTCGAGTACTGGCAAGTCGAACGCGGTTAGAAGGAGACAGGATTAACGAGATTAAAAGAGCAGACAGAACTTTTCAGGGCCAATCCTTACAATCCCGTTAATCCTGTCTAAAGAATTTTATGGCCAAAGAAATTGTAGCACATATCAAATTGCAGATCCCTGCGGGGCAAGCCAACCCCGCGCCACCTGTCGGCACCGCGCTCGGACCGCGCGGCGTCAACATCATGGCGTTCTGCAAAGAATTTAACGCTGCCACTCAGAAACAAGCCGGCGACATTTTGCCGGTCGTGATCACTGTCTTCAAAGACAAGTCGTTCACCTTCATTACCAAGAGTCCGCCCGCCGCGATTCTGTTGAAGAAAGCCGCCAATATCGCCGCTGGTTCCAAAGAACCGAACAAAGTCAAAGTCGGCCAGGTTACGCGTAAACAAGTCATGGACATCGTGAAAACGAAGGGCAAAGACCTGAACTCACGTGACGACAAAGCTGGATTCAAGATCATCGCCGGCACCGCCCGCCAAATGGGCCTCGAAATCGTCGATTAAGATCGATACGTCTCGATTTAGATTGCTCCAATTCTTCCAACCGAGTCCCATCGAGGCTTCCTCACCCTCCATTTGACTGTAATCGTAATGACAAGCCGCCAAACTTGTCGCATCGATTAGGCACGCTTAACTAATCCACGTTTTTGCGGATTGTGATGATCGGCGGCGCATGGCCTGGTTGATAACTTCCGGGTTGGCGGCTTCTTTCTTGCCAATGGAGGCAAAAGTTTCTAAACCCATCCGATGCGAACCTCAGCTTCTCTCTCACTTCGGGCGCGCGCATCACTCGGTCCATTTGGTGCGCTCGTTATCCTTTTGTTCTCTTCCGTCGTCGCCCTCGCCGCGGATCAAACGATCGCGCTGAAAGCCGCGCGGCTATTCGACGGGAAGTCGAAGGCACTCGTGCCAAATGGGGTTGTCATCGTGCAGGGCAATAAAATTGTCGATGCCGGCAGCAACTTGGCGATTCCCAGCGACGCGAAAGTGATCGATCTCGGGGACGCAACTCTGTCGCCCGGATTTATGGACGCGCATACACATCTCACATCCGATTACTCGGGGAACTACAATGACCGCAGATTAAAAGAACTGGATCTAAATGTTTCCGAACAGGCGATCCAGGCTACCGTTTTTGCGCGCGACACAATCGAGGCTGGCTTCACGACGGTGCGCGATCTCGGCAGTCGCTTCGTCGGCAGCAAGGAATTTGTGGATGTCGCGCTACGCAACTCGATCAATCGTGGTCTGGTTGTGGGTCCACGCATGCTGGTCGCGACTTACGGTATCGGCGCGACCGGCGGGCACTTCGACAACACCGCCGGTTTTCGCGATATGCTTTTCGGATACGAACCTGATTACAGCGAAGGAATAGCTGATGGCCCGGATGCAATCCGGAAAGCGGTGCGTTTTGAGATCAAAAACGGCGCCGATGTGATCAAGGCCGCGGTTTCAGGCGGCGTGCTTTCGCTTACAGACGAAGTGGACACGCCACAACTTACACCCGCCGAAATGGCGGCGCTGGTCGATGAAACGCATCGGCTGCGGAAAAAAGTGGCGGTGCATTGCCACGGCGACCAAGCTGCGCGCGAGGCGATTGAAGCCGGCGTTGATTCGATCGAGCACGGTTCGTTTATGAAGCCGGAGACGCTTACCTTGATGAAAACCAAGGGAACATTCCTGACGCCAACTTTAATGGCGACGGAGTGGATCATGGGCAAGCTCAACAATTACCCGGCGGTGCTGCAAGCGAAGGCGAAGGCGGCCGCGGCGGCGCGCTCGGAAATGTTTCGCAATGCGGTGAAGATCGGCGTGAAAATTTCGTTTGGAACAGACGCGGCCGTTTATCCGCACGGTCTAAATGCGAAAGAGTTTAAGCTTATGACCGACTTTGGGATGACGCCGATCGACGCGTTGAGATCGGCCACCTCGAGTGACGCAGAGCTTTTGGGCATCGCGGCAAAGGTCGGCACATTGGAAAAAGGCAAACTGGCCGACATTGTTGCCATGCCGGGCGATCTCACGGCCGACATTACCGCGACCGAACGCGTTTCGTTCGTGATGAAGGAAGGAAAGATTATCAGGAACGGGCCACCCACTCCGAAGACGGCGAAAACTTCAGAGGAAGAGCTGCGGATGTCCGCGTTTGCGGATTAGAACCGCAAACGCGATCACCGAAGGGAACGGCAAACCGTTGTCCCTACATTCTTGTCGTGCTGACAGCGAGCCGAACGGAAGTGCTGGAAGAGCTGATGTAATACAAAGAGACGCCAGCCTCTCCGTAAACTGGGTAGAGCGCGTAGGGCACGCCTTTGATTGTAACTGGACTGCTCCAATCAATCGCTAGCGGCCGAGAAGCGGAACGCGATTCTACATGGACGGTTTCGCCCAGATTGATGCGATCATCCTTGAGATCGCGCCGGCCATCATACGGCGTGAACCGATGACCGTCGTTGTCGTAAGGCATAAATCTTTGCCGACGAAATGAATTATGCTCGAACACTTCGTCCTCAGAGCCGGAAGCATATCTCCTGACGTCTGAATACGTTCGAATCGGATCGATATTCACGGGCTCAACAATGTCTTCGCCAGCGCATCGGTAAGCATAGAAGGCGAGCTCGTAATCGTATCCGCCCCATTGGCTGAGGTTGATCGGATGACCGAGGGCCACGTCAAACACCTGGATGTTTTGGGAAGCGTCGCATTCGTTTGACGAATCTTTTGAAACTCTTGCTGCCTTTGCTTGCTGATCGCGTTGCGCGTCGAAGGCCGCGGCGTCTTCTTTCGGCAAGACAAAATTGGAATTGCGGAGCGACTGGACCAGAGAGTTGCTGGCGCCTTGCGATTTCAGCGTGTTTTCCTGTTGCGACGTCAGGCTATGAACCAGCCTTCGCTGCGAGACATCATTGATAATGGATGATTCTGGTTCGTGCGCCCGGACGAGCAGCGACACTTCGCTGAAGTCGATTGGCCGTGCCATCGCACAGTTAATCCACCCGAGGAACCCTATCGTGATTACTGATACGCTATAAACAGTGGGGCATTTCATGATCTGCTAGGTTTATCAGGACGAACTTCGTTTTGACAAGGTAAAAAAAGCCTCTACTTTGGTCGTCCTGCCGCACGTAAGGGCGGTTCTAATTTTAAGCAGGAGCCTATTAAACGGGCGCTAATACTGCAAAAGCCATGCACCAAAATCGCAGCAAACGTTATCGCGCCGCCACCGAGCAGGTGGACCGCAAGAAGACTTACAATCTGACCGACGCGGTCTCGGCTTTGAAAAAAATGCCGGCGACGAAGTTCGACCAGACTGTGACCGTCGCGTTCCGGCTCGGTGTCGATCCAAAACAATCCGACCAGATGGTGCGCGGCACTTGCCCGCTGCCGCATGGAAGCGGAAAGCAAGTGCGCGTGCTGGTTTTCGCGGAAGGCGCGGCGGCCAAGGCAGCGAAGGAAGCCGGCGCGGAGTTTGTCGGATTCAAAGACATGATTCAGAAATGTCAGGAAGGTTTTCAAGATTTTGATGTTGCGGTCGCGACGCCAGCGGCGATGGCGGAAGTGCGAAAACTCGGAAAAGTTCTCGGTCCGCGCGGATTGATGCCGAATCCGAAGACTGGAACGGTGACGGACGATACGGCAAAAGCGGTGCAGGAAGTGAAGGCGGGCCGCGTTGAGTTTAAGCTCGATAAGAACGGCAATGTCGCGGTGCCGGTGGGAAAATTTTCATTTGCGGAAAATGCGTTGGTGGAAAACGGGACAGCGGTGATCGATGCAGTCGTGCGTGCGCGGCCGGCAACGACTAAAGGACGTTATCTGGAAGGGATAACGTTGAGCGCGACGATGTCGCCAGGAATTCATCTTGATCCTTCGCCCTACGTGACCGTGTAAGATCGACAATATGAGACCCGAAAAAGCCAACATCGTTTCCGAACTCGCGGAGAAAATGAAACGCTCTCCGTTTGTGCTCGTGGCCGATTATCAGCGAATGAACGTCGGACATTTCGGCGAACTCCGAAACCGGCTCGTGCCGGTCGGCGCCGAGATGCACGTGGTCAAGAACAGTTTCCTGAAACGCGCGCTGGTTGATTCCGGTTTCCCGGACGTAGGTGATAAATTGACCGGTCAGACCGCGGTGGTGACAGGCGAGAAAGATGTCGCGCCAGTCGCGAAGATTCTAAAGGCGTTCGCCGCTGAATTTAAAACGACGGCGCTCAAGATGGGCTTGATCGATCGCGCGGTGGTTTCGACGGCGGACGTGGAAGCACTGGCCGATCTGCCACCGCGGGAAGTTCTCCTGGCGCAATTGCTCGGACTATTCCTCGCTCCGGCGACGCGTTTGGTGCGAGTATTGAATGAGCCGGCCTCCGCTTTTGCGCGGCTTCTCAACGCGAAAGCGAGCAAAGGCGAACCTGCTGCGGCGAGCGAACCAAAGAGTTCGACTGCGACGGTGAGCACGGAAGAAGCACCAGCGGCCGAAGTTAAAGGCGCCCCAGTCGCGGAAGCGACACCGGAGCCGCAGGCAGTGGAATCTAAAGAAGAGGCGCCGAAAAACGAAGTGAATGAACCTGCCGCAACCGCGCTGCAAGAAACGCCGGCATCGGAACCGAAGGCGGAGACGGCTCCGGCAGAGGCGAAAAAAGAGGAACCACCAGCAACAGAGGCGGCTGGATAAAAATTTTCGCAACGCCTTGATGGGGTTGCGAGCAACAAAACAAAAACTGTCCGGGCCGATAGCAATCGGCCTTAATCGCGCGAAAGCTTTCGTGCGCGGCGATTGGAGAAAACAAAATGGCAGATACAAATAAAATTGTGGAGCAACTCAGCGGATTATCCGTGCTCGAGATTGCTGGTTTGGTAAAACAACTCGAGGAAAAATGGGGCGTGAGCGCAGCGGCGCCTGTAGCCGTTGCAGCTGCTCCGGCGGCTGGCGGAGGTGCCGCGGCACCTGCTGAAGAGAAAAGCACCTTCGAAGTTATCTTGAAAGAGATGGGCGCGAACAAGATCGGCGTCATTAAGGAAATCCGCAGTGCTGTTCCGGGACTGGGCTTGGCCGAAGCGAAGGCTTTGGTGGAAGGCGCTCCCAAGACGATCAAGGAAGGCGTGACCAAGCAAGAAGCTGACGAGATCAAGAAGAAGGTCGAAGCAGCCGGCGCGAAGGTCGAGATTAAGTAATTTGATTTTCATAATGGCGGTCGCGTAAAATCAGTTGCGCGGCCGCCGTTACTCACTAGAATGTTTTTCGTTAGAAGTAGGCAGAATTATTTTTAACCGCGCGGACGACAGAAAGATTCCAGATAGGCAACGAAACGGTGGAGGTGGATTTGACACACTGCCGATTCGCTGTCATTTTTGCTGTCTTCGCACTCGGCTGATGCCGTAGATCCCAGGCTCGCAGCGTTCCCAGTAAGACGCTGGCGACCCTTACGTAGTAACTATTATGTCAGAACGGGCAGAGCGCATTCATTTCGGAACTATTAAGGAAGGCGTTGAGCCTCCAAACCTAATCGAGGTTCAACTCAACTCGTATGTCGATTTTTTGCAGAAGGATGTCCCGTTCAACAAACGCAAGACCGCCGGTCTGCAAGCAGTCTTTAAAGAAGTTTTCCCGATCGAGAGTTATGACGAAAAAGCGGTGCTCGACTTCGGCCATTACGAAATTGGCGAACCGAAGCTGACCGCGTTGGAAGCGCAACGCGAAGGCCAAACCTATAGCGCGCCGCTGCATGTCACTTTCCAGCTGCGGGAAGAGCGCGGCACAAAGGAAGAGAAAGTTTACATGGGCGAAATTCCGCTCATGACGGCACAGGGAACTTTCGTGATCAACGGCGCCGAGCGTGTGGTCGTTTCACAACTGCATCGTTCCCCTGGAATTGCGTTCGAATCGAGCATTCACCTTAACGGCAAGGTGCTCTACAGCTTTCGGATCATTCCGGACCGCGGTTCGTGGATCGAGGTGCAATTCGATACCGCCGATCTGCTTTACATTTATCTCGATCGCCGGAAACGACGTCGCAAATTTCTCGCCACTACCTTCTTGCGCGCACTCGGCTACGGCCCGGACGAGGAAGTTATCAAACTTTTTTATACCATCGAGAATCTGAAATTGAGCGAGAAGCTCGACGAGGAAAAGCTCGCGACAAAAGTGTTAACTGCGGACATCCTCGATGGCGAAGCGACAGTCGCTCGCGCCTTTGAGCCACTCACGTTGGCGACAGTTCGTCAGATCATGGCCCTCAAAATCAAAGAGGCGAAAGTGATCGACATCTCGAACGATGACACTGTCGTGAAGGCGCTCAAGAAAGATCCGGCGCACGATCAGGAGGAAGCGCTAAAAGATATTTACCGGAAGCTTCGCCCTGGCGATCCGCCGACGGTGGCGAATGCTCGCGCGTTGCTCAAGCGGCTTTTCTTCGATCCGAAGAAATACGACCTCGGTCGTGTTGGGCGCTACAAGATCAATCAAAAGCTTGGTATAGATGTCGATCTTGGCGAACGCATTCTCACGGACAAAGATTTCATCGGTGCCATCAAGTATTTGATCAATCTTCGCCGCGGCGAAGGCACGCTCGATGACATCGATCATCTCGGCAGCCGGCGTGTGCGAACGGTTGGCGAATTGCTGGCCAATCAATGCCGCGTCGGTCTCGCCCGTACCGAGCGCCTCGTTAAAGAACGCATGACTTTGTTCGACATCAATGTCGATGGAATGACGCCGCAAAAGTTGATTAACCCGAAGGCGCTGAGCGCAGTCATTCGCGATTTCTTCGGTCGCTCGCAACTTTCGCAGTTCATGGATCAGACCAATCCGCTGGCGGAGTTGACCCACAAGCGTCGCCTCTCCGCTCTCGGGCCAGGCGGCTTGAGCCGCGATCGCGCTGGATTCGAAGTGCGCGACGTGCATCCGTCGCATTACGGGCGCATCTGTCCGATCGAGACACCGGAAGGTCCGAACATCGGTTTAATCAGCTCGATGTCGACGTTCGCGCGCATTAACGAATTTGGTTTTATCGAGACGCCGTACCGCAAAGTCCACAATGGTCGGGTCATGGACGACATTGATTATCTCACGGGCGATCGGGAAGAGAATTTTCTCGTAGCGCAGGCGAACGCGCCAATGGATGGACGTGGACATTTCACCGGCGAAAAAGTTTCAGTGCGTTATCGCGGCGACTTCTTGGAAGTCGAACCGTCGAAGGTCCATTACATGGACGTCTCGCCGAAACAGCTTGTCTCGGTGGCGGCGGGTCTCATTCCGTTCCTTGAGCACGACGACGCAAACCGTGCGCTCATGGGTTCGAACATGCAACGCCAGGGAGTTCCGCTGATTGTTTCGGAAACGCCATTGGTCGGCACAGGCTTGGAAGCGAAGGTGGCGCGGGATTCACACGCGGTTTTGATCGCGATTGAAAGCGGGAAAGTCGCTTCGGTCACGGCCGATCAAATCGTTGTCACAAAAGACGGGCACATGCCCGAGCACCGAAAGAAATTAAAGACCGATGCCGAGGCCGGCGTTCACGTTTATGAACTGCGCAAGTTCATGCGCTCGAATGCGGGCACGTGCGTGAACCAAAAACCGATCGTGCACAAAGGGCAGCACGTGAAGAAGGGCCAGGTCATTGCCGATGGACCGAACACCGATCAAGGCGAGCTCGCACTCGGCCGCAACGTGCTCGTCGCGTTCATGCCATGGAACGGCTACAACTTCGAAGACGCCATCATGATCTCCGAGAAGGTCGTGAAAGAGGACATTTACACCTCCATTCACATTGATGAATTTGAGATCGGCGCGCGCGATACGAAGCTCGGACCGGAGGAAATTACCCGTGATATTCCGAACGTCAGCGAAGAAGCGTTGCGCAATCTTGGTCCGGACGGCGTCGTGCGCGTGGGCGCGGAAGTGAAGCCGGGCGACATTCTCGTCGGAAAAATCACACCGAAGAGCGAGACGGAACTTGCGCCGGAAGAGCGTTTGTTGCGCGCAATTTTCGGTGAAAAGGCCGCGGACGTTAAAGACACATCACTGACTGTTCCATCCGGAACGTATGGAATCGTGATGGACGTGAAAGTTTCTTCGCGCCGCGAAGTTTCGCGCGAAAAACTCACGCCCGCGGAGACGAAACGCCAGCTCAAGTCGATTAACGAAGAGAACCGGCGGAAGAAGGAAGAATTGACCGAGCAGTTAACCGATGCCCTTTCGAATATTCTTCTCGGAGAAAAAATTCCGCTCGACGTAGTCAATGCCGAAACCGGCGAGATTATTATTCCGGCGAATCGCAAGATCACCAAGACGCTTCTCCGCAAACTGGCGAACGTCTACGATCACATCGAAATCGATCCCAGTCCGATCCGGAACAAGATTCGCGAAATCATTGCCTCGTACGAGCATAAGTTCGCGGAGCTTGAGCTCGAGCGCGAACGCTCGATGGACCGTGTCGAAAGCGGTGACGACATCGATCCTGGCATCATCAAGCAGGTCAAAGTTTATATCGCGAGCAAACGGAAACTCAGTGTCGGCGACAAAATGGCTGGACGGCACGGCAATAAAGGCGTCGTTGCTCGCATTGTTCCGGAAGAGGACATGCCGTTTTTGCCCGACGGCACACCGGTCGAAATCGTGCTCAACCCACTTGGCGTTCCGAGCCGTATGAACGTTGGCCAGGTTTTGGAGACGCACTTGGGCGTGGCGGCGAAAGCCCTTGGCTTTAGAGTCGCCACTCCGGTGTTCGACGGAATCTCGGAAGCCAAGATTCGCGAGTATTTGAAGGACGCGAAGAAGAAGGAAGGCTTTACTTGGGTGCAGGAAAACGGCAAGGCGCGTTTGTTTGATGGCCGCACCGGCGACGCTTTCGATCAGGAAGTCGTCGTTGGTTATATATATATGATGAAGCTTGGCCACCTCGTGGCGGACAAGATTCACGCGCGCGCGGTTGGTCCATACTCGCTCGTCACTCAGCAACCGCTCGGCGGAAAAGCGCAATACGGCGGCCAGCGTTTCGGTGAGATGGAAGTCTGGGCACTCGAGGCGTACGGCGCTGCTTACACGTTGCAGGAATTACTCACCGTAAAATCCGACGACGTGCAAGGCCGCACCCGCATCTACGAATCCATTGTTAAAGGCGACAACTCGCTCGAAGCGGGCACGCCCGAATCTTTCAACGTGTTAATCAAGGAAATGCAAAGCCTCGGTCTCGACGTCAAAGTCGGCGGCCAAGCGCCTGCCAGCGTCTTTGATGCAGCTTAATTTTTTTTAGATCGACAGTTTCTTAGCAAATCATGAACGAACATTCCTGGCGTGAGTTAGTAGGAGAAGAGCGTGCGGTTGGTTTTGATCAAGTCGCGATCGGTGTGGCCTCGAGCGACACGATGCGGTCGTGGAGCAAAGGTGAAGTCAAAAATCCAGAGACGATAAATTACCGGACCTTCAAGCCGGAAAAGGGCGGTCTTTTCTGCGAGCGGATTTTCGGTCCGACGCGCGATTGGGAATGTTCCTGCGGAAAATACAAACGCATCAAGCACAAAGGCGTGATCTGCGACCGTTGCGGCGTGGAAGTCACGCTTGCGCGCGTTCGTCGCGAACGCATGGGCCATATCGAGTTGGCCGTGCCCGTTTCGCACATTTGGTTTTACAAATGCATGCCTTCGCGTCTGGGCCTCATGCTCGACATGAGCGCGCGTCAACTCGAGCGCGTGATCTATTACGAAGACTACATCGTCATCGATCCGGGTAAGACGCCGCTGACAAAGACCCAACTGCTCAACGAAGTCGAATATCGCGAAGCGCAGGAGCAATACGGCGAAGACTTTGTCGCCGGCATGGGCGCGGAAGCGGTGAAAAAACTGCTTGCGGAAATCGATCTGAACAAGCTCAACAAGGAGCTGGATAAGGCGATGGGCGCCACCAAGAGCAAACAGATTCGCAAGAAGCTGGCGAAACGGACCAAGCTGGTGCAGGGCTTCCAAAACTCGCACGCGCGTCCCGATTGGATGGTTCTCGATGTGCTGCCGGTCATCCCTCCGGATTTGCGCCCGCTCGTTCCGCTCGAAGGCGGACGCTTTGCCACCAGCGATCTCAACGATCTTTATCGCCGCGTCATCAACCGTAACAACCGGCTCAAGAATTTGCTTCAGCTCAAAACGCCGGACGTCATTATCCGCAACGAGAAGCGCATGTTGCAGGAAGCGGTGGACGCTCTGTTCGACAATGGCCGTCACGGCCGCGCCGTCACCGGCGCCGGCAATCGCCCGCTGAAATCGCTCAGCGACATGCTCAAGGGCAAGGGCGGACGGTTCCGTCAGAATCTCCTCGGCAAGCGCGTCGATTACTCCGGCCGTTCTGTTATCGTCATCGGTCCCGAACTGAAACTGCATCAGTGCGGTTTGCCGAAGAAGATGGCGCTCGTTCTTTTCGAACCATTCATCATTCGCCGGCTAAAAGATCTCGGGTACGTCCACACCGTTCGCAGCGCGAAGAAGATGATCGAGCGGCAAACGCCCGAAGTTTGGGACATTCTCGACGAAGTCACGCGTGGACATCCTGTGCTCTTGAACCGCGCACCCACGTTGCATCGATTGTCGATCCAGGCTTTCGAGCCGCAACTGATCGAAGGCGAAGCGATTCGCATTCATCCACTTGTTTGCACGGCTTACAACGCCGACTTCGATGGCGATCAGATGGCCGTGCATGTGCCGCTCTCGGTCGAGGCGCAACTGGAAGCGCGCATGTTGATGCTCGCGCCGAACAATATTTTCTCGCCGTCCAGCGGCAAGCCAATCACCACGCCGTCGCAAGACATTACGCTCGGCTGCTATTATCTCACGCAAGCTCCGCGCGGCGTAAAGAAGGAAGGCCAACACCTTTCGTTGTTTTCTGAAGCAGTGGAGGTCGAATTCGCCATGGCAGAGGGAGCGGTCAAGACCCACGACCGCATTCGCTTTAGAAACCCTGATTTCGGTCAAGACACGGTTTACGGAAACAAAGACACGCGCGTTATCGATACCACGGCGGGGCGAGTCATCTTCAATCAAATCTGGCCGAAAAAGCTCGGCTTCTTCAATAAGCCGGCGGGCAAGAAACAACTCAGCGACATTATTTGGCGTTGCTATCAAGTGGCAGGTCAGCAAAGCACGGTCGAAACACTCGATCAGTTAAAGGAACTTGGATTTACCGAGGCCACGCGGGCCGGCATCTCAATCGGTATTTCGGACATGATTATTCCGAAAGAGAAGCAGACGGAACTCGATAACGCCTACCGGCAGATCCGCCAGGTCGAACAGCAATACCGCAAAGGCATCATCACGGATGGTGAGCGTTACAACAAGATCATCGACATTTGGACGCACGCCGGCGACGAAATATCCAGCGTGATGTTCCGCACCCTCGAACACAACGAGGGCCGCAAAGAGTTGAATCCGGTATATTTGATGGTGGATTCGGGAGCGCGCGGAAATCGTCAACAGGTCCGACAACTTGCCGGCATGCGCGGTTTGATGGCGAAACCTTCCGGCGAAATTATCGAGCGTCCGATCACTTCAAATTTCCGCGAAGGTTTGAGCGTGCTGGAATATTTCATTTCCACCCACGGCGCGCGCAAAGGTCTGGCCGATACCGCGCTGAAGACGGCCGATTCCGGTTATCTCACGCGCAAACTCGTGGATGCTTCACAGGACGTAATCATCAACGAGATGGATTGTGGCACCGTTAACGGCATTCTTGTTCGCTCGATTTATGAGGGCGACGAAGAGGTTGTCGATCTTGCCACGCGCATCATCGGCCGCGTCAGTTGCGAAACGATTGTCGATCCAGTCGAAAAGAAAAAGAAGATCGTCAAAGCCAATCAACTGATCGATGAGAAGATCGCGAATGATTTACAGCGCATCGGCGTGGAGCAATTGAAGATTCGCTCCGTGCTTACTTGCGAATGCGGCCGCGGCGTTTGTGCGATGTGCTACGGGCGCAATCTTGCGACCGGCCAATATGTGAAACTGGGAGAAGCGGTCGGCATCATTGCCGCGCAATCGATCGGGGAACCGGGCACGCAGTTGACCATGCGTACGTTCCATATTGGCGGCACGGCGAGCCAGACGTTCAAGCAGCCGATTATCAAGGCGAAAAACGACGGAGCCATTCAGTTCAACGATCTGCGCACCGTTCAAGCATTGGACGGCAGTTGGATCGTGTTGAATAAGAACGGCTCGATCAGCGTGCACAACGCCGAGGGCCGCGAGCTCGAGCGTTACAACGTCGTCATCGGCTCGATGATTTCGAAGGCCGAGGGTGCGAGCGTGAAGAAGGGCGAGACTTTCGTGCAATGGGATCCGTACAACGTGCCGATTCTTACCGAAAAAGCTGGTAAGGTCGAGTTCCGCGACATGATCGCGGGCGTCACGATCAAGCGCGACGTCGATGAAGCGACCGGTCTGATGGGAACGGTCATCATCGAGCATAAGGAAGACTTGCACCCGCAGATCGTCATTATTGGCGACAAAAAGGAGGTGCTTTCCAGCTATTCAATTCCAGCGGGCGCACACGTCGTCGTCGAGGAAGGTCAGAAGATCCGCGGCGGCGCATTACTCGCCAAAACGCCGCGAAAAATTGCCAAGACCAAAGATATCACCGGCGGTCTGCCGCGCGTGGCTGAGTTATTCGAGGCACGCCGGCCAAAAGATGCGGCTGAGATTGCAAAGATCGATGGCACGGTCGAAATGGGCGGCACAGCGCGCGGAAAACGCAAGCTCATTTTGAAAGATCCGGAGACAGGGACCGAAGAGGAACATCTCATTCCGCTGACCAAGCACATCATCGTGTTCAAAGGCGATTTCGTGAAGAAAGGCCAGCAACTGACCGAAGGCCCGATGGTGCCGCACGAAATCCTCGAAGTCTGCGGTCCGCAGGATCTTCAGGAACATTTGGTGAACGAAGTGCAGGAAGTTTATCGGCTCCAAGGCGTCGAGATTAACGACAAGCACATCGAGATCATTGTGCGGCAAATGTTGCGCAAGGTTAAGATCACCGATCCGGGCGACACCTCGTTGCTCTGGGGCGATCAAGTCGACCGGCTCGATTTCGAAGCGGAAAACGCCCGCGTGGTAGAGCAGGGTGGAAAACCGGCGGAAGCAACGCCAGTCCTACTCGGCATCACCAAGGCTTCGCTCGAAACCGACAGCTTTATTTCAGCCGCGTCCTTCCAAGACACGACGCGCGTTCTTACCGAAGCGGCGACGCTGGGCAAGATCGACCGGCTGCGCGGATTCAAAGAGAATGTGATCATGGGTCACTTGATTCCAGCGGGTACCGGCTTTCCCCAGCATCGCGAGATCAAACTCGTCGAGAAGGGTGAGCCGATCGGCGCCGCGCTCATGGAAGAATCGGAACCGCAGCCTGCGATTGGGTAATTTGTTGCTGCGAGCGTATATGCCCGTCCGGCTCGGACCGATATGTCGATCGTGACCAAGACCGGCGATGAGGGCGAGACGTCGCTCATGTACGGTCGGCGTGTGTCCAAGACCGATCCTCGGGTCGAAGCGTATGGTTGCGTGGACGAACTAAACGCCGCGCTGGGCTTGGTTCGCGCCATTAGCGAAAACGAATTCGTTGCCAAAGAAATTCTGGCCGCGCAAAAGGATTTGATCACTTTGATGGGAGAACTGGCGACCGCGCGCGAAGATATCGATCGATACGTGAAAGATGGCTTCAAACTCACCACTGCGTTGATGGTCGATCGCCTCACGTCGGTGATTGTCGATCTTGAAAAGGATAAATCGCTATATCCAAAAGATTGGGTGATTCCCGGAGGAAATGCTGTCTCGGCGGCGCTCGATTTCGCGCGGACAATCTGTCGGCGGGCGGAGCGAAGCGTCGCGGCGTTGATGAGCGACGGAAAGGACGTTAACGGAGAAATTCTTCGCTACTTAAACCGGCTCTCCGATTTTTGTTGGGTGCTTGGCCGTTACGCCGAATCCTGCAAGTAAGCCGCTTATTTCTGCGATTTCCTTAAACTTTTGGTATTGCCGCGGGTCGATTTTGCCGCTAGCTATGGCCCACTGTTACAGAAGTAAAGATTGAAGCCTCCGTTATCGCCGATCCAATTGGTGAAAAAATTTGCCATACCCGTATTGCTGTAGCATCTTTCTAGTCCCGTTGCGGCACCTCGCCGGCGCGGTTTTCTCTTTATGGCAAATACCACAGAATTAGTGCCTGAATTATTGGAGGCAGGCGTGCATTTTGGGCACCAGACCAAGCGCTGGAACCCGAAGATGCGGCCGTACATTTTCGAGAAGCGGAATCAGATTTACATCATCAATCTGGATGAGACCGTGCGCCAGTTGCAACGTGCGACCGATTTTTTGCAGGAGCTGACGAAGCGTGGCGGCAAGATCCTGTTTGTCGGTTGCAAGAAACAGGCGCAGGAAGCGATCAAAGAAGCAGCGCTGGCGTGCGGACAATTCTACGTCAATCAGCGCTGGCTCGGCGGCACGCTGACCAATCTGGCGACGATCCGTAAGAGCATTGGGCGCCTAAAATTCATTGAGGACATCGAGAAGTCGCCCGACTACAAGAAAATGGGCAAGCAAGAGATCGCGGCGCTTAACCGCGAAGCGGCAAAGCTGCGGCGCAATCTCGAAGGCATTCTCGAAATGGCGCAGTTGCCCGATGCGCTAGTTATCATCGACACTCCGCGCGAGCAGAACGCAGTCAACGAAGCGCGCCGGCTTGGAATTCCGGTGGTCGCAATTGTGGATACAAATGCCGATCCTGAGGTGATCGATTATCCGATTGCCGGCAATGACGACGCGATTCGCGCAATCCGCATCGTTTTGCAAAAGCTGGTTGACGCAATTGTTTCCGCGAGCGGCGAAGCGAAAATTCGCGAGCAGATGGAAATGTCCGGCGTGTCCGCGTAAACGGCAGGTGAGTTGTTGAAGTGTTGAGAAGTTGAGAGAAATCTCGCTTACTTGCCCTTTAAGGCTCCTACTCAACCATTCAACATCTCAACGATTCAACTTCTTAATGGAAATCAACCCACAACTGGTTAAGCAACTCCGCGAGAAAACGAATGCGGGCATGATGGATTGCAAACGCGCTTTGACCGAATCCGGCGGCGATTTTGAAAAGGCCGAGACCATTCTGCGCACAAAAGGCATCGCGAGCGCGGGCAAGAAGGCGTCGCGCGCGACCAAAGAAGGCATCGTCGCTTCCTACATTCATTTGCAAGGGAAAGTGGGCGTACTGGTGGAGGTCAATTGCGAAACCGATTTTGTGGCCAAGAACGAAAACTTCCGCGTCTTTGTGAAGGACATCACTCTGCACATCGCGGCCGCTCATCCTCTTTACGTCAGCCGCGACCAGGTTCCCGCAAAAGTGATCGAAACGGAACGCGACATCTATCAGGCGCAGGTAAAGGGCAAGCCGGCGAACGTCGTAAGTAAGATTGTCGATGGCAAGCTCGACAAGTTTTACAGCACCGTTTGCTTGCTCGAGCAGGGATTTATCAAGAATCCCGATCAGACAATCAACGACCTCGCTAAGGCGAAGATTGCCGAGCTGGGCGAGAACATCGTTATCCGGCGTTTCACGCGTTATCTTGTCGGCGAACCGCTCGAGGACGAAGCCGCAACAACGGCGGCGTAGATCGCGGCAGGCTATCGTTTAATCCTGTAGCGGCATCTGCCATCGCCGATAAATTCAACCTCCGATGGGACTGGTTGAATACAAACGAAAGCGCGACTTCGGAAAAACGGCCGAGCCGAAAGGCGGAAAGCCTTTGCCGAAAGCGGTGAAAGGCGCATCACGGTTCATCATTCAAAAACACGATGCCAGCCGGTTGCATTACGATTTCCGTCTGGAGATGGACGGCGTTCTGAAATCGTGGGCGGTCCCGAAAGGTTTGCCCTGGAAGCAGAGCGAGAAACATCTCGCCGTCGAAGTGGAAGATCATCCAGTCGAATACGCCATGTTCGAAGGAGTGATTCCAAAGGGACAATACGGCGGCGGCACCGTCATGTTGTGGGACCGGGGCAACTATTACGTTTACGGCGAGCAGCCGCTCAAAGCTTGGCGCGAAGGCCGGCTCCATCTCGTTCTCGACGGGAAGAAAGCAAAAGGCGAATGGACTCTCGTTCGCATTCGCGGCGATGGAGGAAAGAATTGGCTGATCATAAAAACCGGTTCGACCGTCAAACCCATTTCGAAGAAACGCGACGACACGTCGGCCAAGACGGATCGGACCATGAAGCAGATCGGTGAAGAGCGCGACGCGGAGTGGCAATCAAACCGTCCAGGCGACGAACCGGATTCATTCAAGGCGCGGATCAAAAAGATTGTCGGGCAGGCGCGTCGCCTGCCGAAATCAAAGGTAGGGCGCGATCTCCGAGCGCGCCGACAAATCAAAGACAAAGCGCATTTTGACGGACGGCTCGGAGATCCGTCCCTACCTGAGTCGCTGCCCAAGGCGAAACCGCGTTTCGTCGAACCGATGAAACCGCGTTTGGTGGAGACTCCACCGACAGGTGGCGACTGGATCTATGAACTGAAATTCGACGGTATTCGCGCGATCGCCATGAAAAATCGCGGCAAAGTAAATTTAATGTCGCGAAACGAAAATGAATTGCGCACACGGTTTCCCGAAATCGCGGACGCAGTGAAGAAATTGCCACTTCACGAGTGTGTAATCGACGGTGAAATTGTGTCGCTGGATAAGGAAGGCCGCTCCTCATTTCAACTCCTGCAGGCGCATGAAATGGAGGGACAAGAGGCGCCGATCTGCTTTTACGTTTTCGATCTGCCTCAGCTCGAAGGCAGGAGCTTGATCAAGTTACCTCTTGTGCAACGCAAGGAAATCCTCTCCAGGGTCTGCGCAGGCGCCGGCGATCCCATTCGTTTTTCCGGAGAGATCGGTTCGGATGCGCCAAAGTTACTAGCAGAAGTAAAACGCCGCGGGCTCGAAGGACTTGTCGGCAAGAAAGAGAATTCTGTTTACGAACCCGGACGGCGAAGCGGGGCCTGGATCAAACTAAAATGCGTTAACGAACAGGAATTCGTTATTGGCGGGTACACGCCGCCGGGCGGATCGCGAAAATATTTCGGCGCAATCCTGGTCGGTTACTACAAGGACAGGAAACTCTTGTTCGCGGGCAAAGTCGGCAGCGGTTTTACGTCGCAGTCGTTGGCGATGTTGTACAAGAAATTTCAGAAGGAACGACGTAGCGATTGTCCTTTTGCCGACCTGCCTTCAAAACAGGGGAGCCAATGGGGGCACGGCATTACCCCATCCATGATGAAGAAGATGCATTGGGTGAATCCCGTCTTTGTTGCTCAAATCAAGTTCGCGGAGTGGACGCGCGATGGAAAACTGCGCCAGCCGGTCTTTCTGGGCCTGCGCGAAGACAAGGATGCGATAGAGGTCGGGCGAGAAAACTAGCGCGACTTACAGATTGCCCCATTATCGCGAAATGCTCAATCTCTTTGCGTCGTGAGGACGACCTTGTCGGAATTGCGAAGCTTTTTTTTCTTGTTCGGTGCTCCCGCAATATGGGAACACTTCGTGCTTAGTGAATAAGCGTCCACAAGAAGGTTATTGACATTTATTCACAATTGATGGAAACGACATTCCCGCTCTAAGATTTATGCGTCCGACTTGGAAAGGCAGCATCAGCTTTGGATTGGTTTACATTCCGATCGCGGTTTATCCCGCCACGCGCGAGGAGAAGCTAAGTTTTCGTCAGCTACGCCGCACCGATCTCAGCCCGATCAAATACAAGAAGGTGGCCGAAGCGGATTCGAAAGAAGTGGCTACGGAAGAGATCGTAAAAGGCTTCGAGTACGAACGCGGCCGGTATGTTGTGTTGAGTGACGAAGATTTCGAGAAAGTAAAAATCGAATCGACTCATTCCATCGACATCACCGATTTCGTCGATCTTCACCAAGTGGATCCGAAGTTTTTCTACAAGCCATATTTTCTCGAACCGCAAAAAGGCGGCGAGAAAGCTTACGCGCTTTTGCACAAAGCACTGAGCGGAACCGGCAAGATCGGCATCGCCAAGGTAGTGATTAGCAATCGGGAGCATCTCGCTGCGGTCAAGCCCGACGGCTTGTTCCTGATTTTGGAGTTGATGCATTTCGCCAGTGAGATTCTGAGCGCGGAAGAATTGAATCGCGGACCCTCTACAGCTCTGAACGAAAAGGAATTGAAGATGGCGCAAGCCTTGATCGACAGCATGTCGAGCGATTGGGAGCCGGAGAAATATCGCGATGAATACCGCACCGCGATGCTTGAGGTAATCGAGCAAAAAGCGAAAAACAAAAAGATCCCCGCGCGAGCCGTTGCGCCACCGCCGAGCACGAACGTTGTCGATCTGGTTAAAGTTCTACAGGAAAGCTTGAATCGGAGTAAGTCGGTAAGGGTGAAACGCGGTTCCAACGGCGCGCGAAGATCGACATCGTCTTTGGTTAAACAAAAGCGACGCGCCGCAGCTTAAGCTGCGGGCCTTACATTCGAAACAGCAAGAAACCGCCGCGCTTTACATTGGCAGACCGTTGTATTTTTGCGCGATAGGCGCGAGTGCACCAAACACTTCCTCCGCCGGCAGGGTCCTGCCAGCTGCCAGGTTTAATCCTGAATCGTCGATTACCGAGGTCAGCATCAGTTTCCCGTTTGCGCGATAGGCCGTGAAATAGGCGTTGAGCGCGGGAATTTGCACCGCGAAATGGGCGTTCGCAGGAACCTGGTTGGCGGTGGAGCTGCGCTGAAGCGCGCTCGTGAGCAGTTTGGCAAGATTTGGTCTGCCGAACTCGGTGGCTTTCCAGCCTTCGTTCGTTTTCTGAACTGTGATGGAAGAGCGCACTTGGTCTTTCGACGAAACCGGATAAATCACTTTATCGGATGGTTTGAGCAGTTTCTCAGGATCAGAGCCGGATTGATAGGCGCGCAAATCCTCTAGTGTCACCATCGAGACGGCGATGGGTTCGCCCAACGTCGCCCCGGCCGCTTCTTCGGCCGACTCGAAACCCATGGTCTTGAAGTTTTCTGTGTTCGCAAGTTGCCGGAATGTTTCAAGTGAACGAGAAGCGATGGCCTCGGTTTCTTTCACGTTGGTTTGAGCGGTTTGCTGCGCGGCCACGATGGTGGCTCCCGCGACTAACGAAACTATAAGAATGAATGATCGCATGGGGGACTCCTTTATTGTTTTGTAACGTCGTAGTAATCGTTCCAGTGAGTGTGGTCGGCTCCGCTCACGTAATTATCATAGGTCGTGTTGTATTGATCGCCTACGTTTGGCGGCCAGGGATCGTTGACGCTGACATACTTGGTTCCGTCAATCGTAAGGTAACCGGTGACGACCATCATGTGGCCTCCTCCTCCGGTCCAATGCCAGGAGAAGGCAAATGGCTTCTTACTGCAGTAGATTTGATTCTTCAGCTGATCCCAGGTCAACGGTGCGTCGGCCGTAGTTTTGAAAGTGAACCCGTACTTGTCGAACTCGGGCCAGCCACCGTTAACGCAAGCGTTGGGTGTGGACACGTCACAGCAATCTGTATGACCGAAGCGTTTGTTCGCTTCGTCGCACTGCGTGACGTTGACGCCCAAGAACTCCATCACCATCTGGCCACTGGCCGCCCAACACCACATTGACGTTTGTTGCGGGCGCAAAGTCACTGGCTGCGAACCGATGTTATCCGGCGGCTTGCAGCAACTTGATAAGAATAGCGCCGCAGTTAGGCCGAGCGCGCCAAACATCGCGGCGAAATTGCCCGATGCGTTCGCGGTGTTCGAAAATAGATCTATGGATCTGGATTTTTTCATGAGCTTCATGGGGGTTGAGTTAGGGGGATAGATTCTAAGGGGAAAAGCGATGCTGACGAAAAGTCTTAATTCAGTCAAGCGTCTTAGCTACTTGCGTCTTGGTGTGACACCGCACTACGTTTACACAATGAAAGCTCGCGTGGTGGTGATGCCAAAAGAAGCAGTGCTCGATCCGCAGGGCGCCGCTGTCCGGGACGCAATGAAGCACTTGGGAATGCCGGAAGTTCGCAGCGTTCGCATCGGCAAATATCTTGAGATCGATCTCGAAGGAGAAGATGGCGATCTCGAGAAACGGCTGCATGGACTTTGCCGCGATCTACTTTCTAATCCGGTGATCGAAGATTACGAGCTGCAGAAGGGCGAAGCAGGAAAGCAGAAAAAAGGGAAAGTAGGTCGATGAAAGCGTTGCGATATTTTTTCTGTATCGTGCTTCCGCCGGTCGCGGTGTTGATGACGGGGCGGCTGGGAAGTTTTCTGCTCAGTATTGTTCTGACTTTGCTGGGATGGATTCCGGGAATCATTCATGCATGTTTGGTCGTGAATGATTATCATGAAGAGCAACGCGCCGCCCGTTATGCGATGGCTCGTTAGATCGACATGAAATTCGCCGTTATCCAATTCCCCGGTTCCAATTGCGACCAGGATTGCATCGCGGCGATCAATGGAATTGAGGGATTGCGTGCTGAATACGTCTGGCACAAGGAAACGTCGTTGCGTGGTTTTGATGCAATCGTTTTGCCGGGCGGATTTGCTTACGGCGATTACCTGCGCTGCGGCGCGATCGCGCGGTTTTCGCCGATTATGAAAGCAGTGGTGAACGATGCGCGCGCCGGCCAGCTCGTGCTCGGAACCTGCAACGGTTTCCAAGTTTTATGCGAAGCCGGACTTCTGCCCGGTGCTCTGGTGCGGAATCGATCCCTGCGCTTCGTCTGTGACATGGTAACGACGAGGGTTGAAGTTCCGGATTCGCCTTTCACACATGGCGTTCCGGAAGGAACGCTTTTGCACCTGCCGATTGCGCATGGCGAGGGCTGCTTCTACGCCGATCCTGAGACTTTGCGCCAGCTCAACGGAGAGCGACAAGTCATCCTGCGATATTCGGACGGCCAGGGTCGCGTGGTTCCGGAAGCGAATCCGAACGGCTCGATTGAAAACATCGCCGGGATTTGTAATCGCGAACGCAACGTCTTCGGATTAATGCCGCATCCCGATCGCGCTTCCGACGAGAGATAGATAGGAAGAGCGTCGTGTAGGGAAA
>OBLU010000258.1_pt1 | contig 51915 bp, 42 predicted proteins | sample 1518681 | NCBI WGS metagenome assembly OBLU01 (sample SAMEA3539304, study PRJEB22396) | soil metagenome | biome: tundra; feature: field; material: soil | place: USA | collected 2010-05 | depth 0.15 m
GATCTATATGTTAAAATTAAATATCTCTGCTCCATATATTATCACCTCTTTGTTTCTCCCCGGTTCCTGAACAGCTTCAATTTCTTCCCTCAAATGTTAAATAAACGGTTCATTTTATCCATTTCAATTATTCCTCCTTGAATCAGCCGATAACCATCACCTTATAATTACAAATAACGAAAAATACTTTGGTTATAAATCAGTCAGTTATCTCATCTGCACTTTCATTTGGACGCAGGATTGTAATTATGCAGAATAAACTATAAGTCATACTTTTTAAATAGAAAGGAATTTAAATATGCCGACGCCAACAGAAAAATTAGCTCAATCGCTTGAAGTGTTAACTTGTTATTAAAAATCATCAGTACTTATGCCGTAAACTCAATGAAAAAACCAGTATAAGTACGATATCTTTTTACTCTAAAATTTCATATATGTACCATCCAATCTCTCCAAAATATATTACTCGTTTTCGTTGATTTTTGCATCGAAAAAGCATACATTCGTTCTCTAAAATTTGAAATGATAGCCGATAATATTAAGTCCTTACGTGACAAAATTGCTGAAAAATGCATTAAAGTTAACAGGAACCCCGGGGAAATTAAAATCATCGCGGTCTCTAAAAACTTTGGTGTAAATGAGATTCTTGAAGCTCTGAAATCAGATATGCACGATTTCGGAGAGAATAAGGCTCAGGAACTCGATTCAAAATTTGCTCAGCTAGGAAATAAGGTTACCTGGCATTTTATTGGACATCTTCAGAGAAATAAAGTACGGTATGCTGTAAATTGTGCCGACTATATCCACTCCGTTGATTCTCTGGAGATTGCAGCTGAAATAAATAAACGGGCTGAGAAATTAAATAAGATACAGAAAATCCTTCTGCAGGTAAAAACCTCAGATGAGGTAACAAAATCGGGTATTTCAGATGAAAGTGAAATAATCGATATCGCCCGTAACTGCATGGAATTTAAAAATACGGAGCTGACAGGTCTAATGACGATAGCCCCTTTAACAAATGACCAAAATTTAATTAGGAAAAGTTTTAAGTATTTGAGTAATTTGAAGGCTAATTTAAATTCTAATGGTATGTTTTTAAGTGAACTCTCAATGGGTATGACTGACGATTTTGAAATTGCTATTGAAGAAGGTGCTACCATGCTGAGGATCGGTACTGCTATTTTCGGAGAGCGTGATTATTCTAACAAAATGGATACATTATGAAATTTTCACCGATGGGCATTAAAAATCAGGATTTCAATAAATCAATCCGCGGATTTGACAGGGACGAAGTTCAGGCATTCCTTGATAAACTCTCAGATGAGTTTGAAATTTTACAGAAGGAAAATGAACAGCTTAAGAAAGACTTTGATGCTGCAAATATTAAACTGAACGAGTTCAGAAGAATTGAAAAAAATCTACAGAACACCCTGTTGAAAGCGCAGGAATCCTCAACAAAGTCGCTTGAATCAACCAGGAAACAGTCAAACCTCATGGTTAAAGAAGCAGAAATTAAAGCTTCCCAAATCCTTGAGAAAGCAAGAGAAAGCGCCAATGAGATCCGCAATGCTGTTATTAACCTGCGGGAGGAAAAAGATCTTGTGGTTGCCAAGCTTAAATCAATCATAAGCTCACAAGCGCATCTTCTTGAAATGAAAGTAGAAAATGCGGGGGATGAAAAAACACGTACAAAGAAAATTGAAGGTGCAAAAAAAATCGATATAAACATAGACGAAATTGTAAATAAAATCTTATAAGTAATGGACAAATTGATAAATAAAATAAATGAGACTCTTTCTGTAATAAGAAAACATACCAATGAAGATTACCCCGTAGGAATAATTCTCGGTACCGGTCTCGGCGGTCTTGTTAAGGAAATTGAAATTAAGTGCGAAATAGATTACTCTGATCTTCCGCACTTCCCTCTTTCTACGGTTGAATCCCACCGGGGTAAACTAATTTTCGGAAAGATTGGGAATAAGAATGTTATAGCTATGCAGGGACGGTTTCATTATTATGAAGGTTATACTATGAAGCAAATAACCTATCCTGTAAGAGTAATGAAATTGTTAGGTGTTAAAACCCTGCTTGTATCTAATGCATGCGGCGCATTGAACCCAAAATACAGAAGAGGCGATCTTATGATTATGCAGGATCATATAAATCTCCTTGGCGATAACCCTTTGATCGGAAAAAATGAGGATGAGTTCGGTCCTCGCTTCCCCGATATGAGCGAGGCTTATGATTTAGAATTAATAAAGTCTGCAGAAGAAGTCGCCCATAAAAATAAGATAAAAGTGCATAAAGGGGTTTATGTTGCTTTCCCCGGTCCTAATCTTGAAACAAAAGCTGAGTACAAATTTCTGCGCGCAATAGGGGCTGATGTTGTGGGAATGTCAACAATTCCCGAAGATATTGTGGCAAACCACATGGGAATGAGTGTGCTCGGGATAAGCATTATAACCGATGAGTGCTTTCAGGAAACATTGAAGAAGGTGAACGTTGAAGAAATAATTTCCGCGGCAATGGCAGCTGAACCTAAAATGACTTTGATAATGAAAGAGGTTATAAAAAAAATATAATGGAAAAGAAAACATTATATAATTATTTAACCCCGGTATTACTCGGGGTACTTATGTTTGCTTCAAATTTCCTGAATACCCAGATATTCAATTTTGCGGAGCATAATTTTGCCGTATGGTTTGTTCTTTCAGTTCTCTGCTTTGCATGCGGCTGGTATATAAACAAAACATTCAACTGGCACTATGGCGGGAAAGTAGTTTTTGCCACTATAGTCTCAGCTACGGCAATAAGCATTATTTTAATCTCCTTCTTCAGGGATTATTTTGCTGCTAACCAGCTCTTAACTGAAAACCTAATCCTTTACAGCCTGCGAAATATAACCCTGGGAGCAATGGCTTTTTTCGGTATGGCTCTTGTTGAGGTTCTCACTATGCAAAAACACTATGCAGTAACCAATGAGAAAATGAAGTTGTACGATGATATGCTGAAGGATGCAAAGAAGGAGGCAGAACTTGAAATACGTGAAGCCAAGATTGACGCTAAAAAAATTATAAATGATGCCGAAGCCGAAGCTAAAAACATTACTCTGAAAAAAGAACGGATTGAAAGTGAACTTAAAGAGTTCATCCAGGCAGAAAAGGAATTAATTAAGAAATATGAGGATGCCGGTAAATAGAGCAATGTTCAAACAAAACTTAGAAAAAATAAATTATCCTGAGATAGAAGAAAAAATATTAAAGTTTTGGGAAGATAATAATATTTTTCAGAAAAGTGTTACTTCAAGGGATGAGAATAAGCTCTTTACTTTTTATGAAGGACCTCCTACTGCTAATGGTAAACCGGGAATTCATCATGTTATGGCAAGAACCCTAAAGGATCTTGTCTGCCGGTATAAAACTTTACAGGGATTCCGGGTTGAAAGGAAAGCCGGATGGGATACACATGGTCTGCCCGTTGAAATTGAGGTTGAGAAAAAACTTGGCATAAAACAAAAAAGCGAAGTAGCAGAATACGGTGTTGAAAAATATAACCAGGCTTGCAGGGATTCTGTTTTCATTTACCTTGATCTCTGGGAAAAAATGACTCACCGTATGGGTTATTGGATAAATCTGGAAGATGCATATATCACCCTCAAGAATGAATATATCGAGTCAGTCTGGTGGGCATTAAAAACTTTATTCGACAAAGGATTGATATATAAAGGCTATAAAGTAGTTCCCCAGGATCCTAAAGCAGAAACAGTGCTTTCTTCTCATGAGCTTGCGCTTGGTTACAGGGAAACAAAAGATCCATCTGTTTACGTTCTCTTTAAATTAAAAGACGCAGATGAATATTTCCTTGTATGGACAACAACACCATGGACGTTGATTTCAAACGTTGCCCTTGCTGTTGGTGCTGATGTTGATTATGTGCGGATATTGCATAAGGGAAAGAAAATTATTCTGGCTAAGGCAAGACTATCTGTTCTTGATGGTGAATACGAGATCCTCGATGAGTTGAAGGGGATTACACTTTTAAAGAAGAATTATGAACAGCTGCTTCAATATGTTACTCCCGATAAAAAAGCATTCTATGTTACTACCGCTGATTTTGTAAGCACTGAAGACGGCTCAGGCATCGTTCATATCGCTCCGGCATTTGGTCAGGATGACTATGATCTGTCATTGAAATATGACCTGCCGATGCTCCAACCCGTTACACGGGGCGGCTTATTTACAGATGTAATTACGGATTTTAAAGGTCAGTTTGTTAAAGACGCTGATGCCGGTATAATTGCTAAGCTGAGAGCTGAAGGCAAACTTTATAAAAAGGAAACTATTACTCACTCCTATCCATTCAGCTGGAGACATGAAAATGTTCCTGTAATTTACTACGCAAGGGAATCATGGTTCATCAGAACTACTTCTGTCGCGCACAGGATGGTCGAGCTTAATAAACAGATCAACTGGCAGCCCCCTGAAGTTGGAACAGGTCGTTTCGGAAACTGGCTGGATGAGAATAAAGACTGGGCTCTATCCCGCGACCGGTTCTGGGCTACCCCTCTCCCAATATGGGTTAGCGATGACGGTGATATGTTTCCAATCGGGAGTATTGAAAAATTAAGGGAAGGTTTTATTCTTGAAGATGATAAAAGGATATCTCTAAAAGATTATAAAGATATTGACCTTCATAAACCGTTTGTAGATAAAATATTATTTGAAAAGAACGGTAAGCTTTATAAACGCACTCCTGAACTGATCGATGTTTGGTTCGATTCAGGCGCTATGCCCTTTGCCCAATATCATTATCCCTTTGAAAATAAGGAGTGGTTCGAGAAGCATGCTTTCCCCGCAGATTTTATATGTGAAGGAATAGACCAGACAAGAGGATGGTTCTATACCATGCATGCAATAGCAACTATGCTTTTTGATAGCGTTGCGTATAAGAATGTCATAGTAAATGAACTGATCCTTGATAAACAGGGATTAAAAATGTCAAAGACGAAAGGAAACACAGTTGATCCTTTCGTATTGTTCGACAAATATGGAGCCGACACCACCAGGTGGTATTTGATTACCAACAGTCCCCCCTGGCGCCCTACACTATTTGATGAAGAAGGTCTCGTTGAAGTCCAGAGGAAATTCTTTGGTACATTGATTAATACCTATTCCTTCTTTGCATTATATGCTAATATTGATGCCTTTGATTTCAAAGGTCCGGATATTCCCTATAAAGATCGTCCTGAGATTGACAGGTGGATCATTTCGCGACTCAACTCCCTTGTTAAGGAATATACTGAGTTCATGGATGCTTATGATGTTACAAAAGCGGCTCGTGCTGTTTCAAATTTTACTATTGACCAACTTTCAAATTGGTATGTAAGGAGATGCAGACGTCGTTTCTGGAAATCTGAGATGAATGCTAATAAGGCGTCTGCATATCAGACTTTGTATGAATGCCTTATAACCGTAGTAAAACTTACTTCACCTTTTGCCCCCTTTATTTCTGAGGAGATATACACAAACCTGAATTCTGTTACAGGGAAAGAGAAGTTTGAATCGGTACACCTTTCCGTGTTCCCCCTTGAAGGATTCCGTGAGCCTGAGCTTGAAGATAAAATGGAAATTGCACAGAGAGTTGTTTATCTTACCAGAGCTATGAGAGCTAAGAATAACTTAAAGGTTCGTCAGCCTTTGAGTAAGATGATGGTATTTGTTGAAGAATCCAGACGGGACGCCCTTCGGAATATGAAGGATGTTATCCTTGAAGAAGTCAATATAAAAGAACTTGTGGTAATTGATGATGACTCCGGAATTGTAAATAAATCTACTAAAGGTAATTTCAAATCGATTGGACCAAAGTTCGGGAAAAAAGTTAACCCGGTTGCTAATGCTATCAAGTCCTTAGGAAAGGATGAGATTAAGGAACTGGAAAAAGGAAATAATGTTGTTTTAAATGTTAATGGTGAGAATATTGAAATTTCAAGAGAAGATGTTGAGATTGTAAGTTCGGAAATAACCGGCTGGGTTGTTGAAAATGAAGAGGGGGTTACTGCTGCAATTGATACTGAGCTTGGTAAAGAGCTTATTTCAGAAGGTTTAGCAAGAGAATTCGTTAACAGGGTCCAGAACATGAGAAAAGATGCCGGTTATAATGTTATTGATAAAATACATATTAGCTTCACCGGAAGCCCGGAATTAACGCAAGCTGTTTTATCCCATTCATCATATATCACGAATGAAACACTTGCTGAAAATCTATTAAATAAAAATAATTTCATTAAAGGTTTCAAACAGGATTGGAAAATCAATGATCTTGATTGTACCATCTGTATTGAAAAGGTATAATCCTAATTTTTAAGGAGTTCAGATTATGGCAAAGAAAGCTTCAAAGAAAACTGAAGTAAAAAAGGCACCTAAAAAGGCTGCACCTAAAAAACCAGTTAAAACTAAAAGCGTGGTTAAAGCTGCTACTAAAAAAGCTGCTGCGCTTGTAAAGAAAACTATTAATAAGAAAGTGACGCCGAAGAAATCAGATGATATGAAAAGCAAATTAAAGAAACCAATTGCTATAAAGAAAACAGTAAAAACACCTCTGCTAAAGTCTAAAAAGAGTAAAGTTCCGGTTGCTCCCAAAGTTCAGGTTGAACTGAAGAAAAAATCAACTGCCCATATAAAAGGTTACAGCAAAAAAGAACTGGAACATTTCAAACAAGTTATTCTCGATAAAAGAGATGAAATAATTGAACAGCTTCAGAATCTGAAAGAACAGATGCTCGATCCTACAACCGGTGAATATATAAATGAAAATTCTCCTTATTCTTTACATATGGCAGAACAGGGAACTGATGCAATGGAAAGGGAAAAAACATTTCTATATGCCCAGCGTGAAAATAAGTTCCTCGGATATTTAGAGGATGCACTTAAAAGAATTGAAGTCGGCACTTACGGAATTTGTGTTGAATGTATCGATGAGCCACAGCATCTTTGCGATACCTGTCCCCTGGTACCTAAGGCACGACTTGAAGCAGTACCTCATAGCCAGCTTTGTCTACCCATAAAACAAAGACAAGAAAAGAAATAATGCATGCTGCTTATTTTGGTAATATTAAGGTAGTTTTATTTGAAAGTACTATTTGTATCTCTTGCAGTTTTAATTATTGATCAGTTTTCGAAACTTTATATTAAGGGGTTTTCATTCCCAATCTTCAGGATTCAACACCGTGGAATGTATCAGGGACAGCGGATACCTGTTTGGGGTGACCTTTTTAATATAACTTTTGTTGAGAACTCCGGAATTGCTTTCGGATTAAATTTTGGACCTGAATTTAAACTGATGGTTTCCCTCTTTACATTTATAGCAGTCGTAGCCCTTTGCTATTATCTCTTTAAAATAAAAGATAAACCTCTTTCATTGCGGCTCTCTGTTGCTCTGATCATTGGAGGTGCTGCAGGAAATTTAATAGACAGGATCTTTTACGGAGTGTTTTACAGTTATTCCAGCCTGTTTTATGGCAAGGTTGTGGATTTTTTTGATATTAGAATATTTAACCTCCTCCTATTCGACAAGATCTTTGGTAATTATGTTTTTAATATCGCCGATGTCGCTGTAACTGCCGGCGTGATTATGCTCATGTTTGCTTATGGAAAAAAGGAATCGACCGTGGATCTGGAAAATTATCTCTTAGACAAGGATTAAATTGCGAGTATTATTTATTTCATTCTTCTTAGTATGTTCTGACCAGGTTTCAAAGTTCCTGGTAAAAGGATTTTCGATTCCATTCTTCAAACTTCATTACGAAGGGATGTTTCATGGGCAGCGGATCAGAATATTAGGTAATTTTTTCCAACTTACTTTTATTGAAAACCCCGGCATGGCTTTCGGTTATGACCCCGGCAGCAATTTTAAGCTCTATGTGTCCCTTTTTTCTTTACTGGCGAGCATCGCCCTCATTATATATTTATATGTCGCAAGAAATCAGTCCCTAAGTTTACGGGTGTCACTCGCATTTATAATCGGTGGAGCTGTCGGTAATTTAATAGACAGAATGTTTTATGGTGTCTTTTATGGTTACAGTTCCTTATTTTATGGGAGGGTAGTTGACTTCCTTGACTTTGATTTTTTCCATTTCACAATTTTCGGCAGGACGTTTGAGCGGTTCCCGGTTTTTAATCTTGCTGATGCATCTGTAACAATTGGTGTTTTAATTCTGATCCTTTTTTATAAGCATCACCAGGAGGAAACTGAAACTGCGATAACCGGTGCTGCCAACGATATAAATGCAGGTTCTATTAACCTAAACCAAGATACTATCAATGACGAACCTGATAAAGGAAAAGACATTCCACTTTGAAATCCCTTCAGGAAAAAGAAAAGAAAGAATAGATCTTTTCCTTAGCACTGCAATTGAAAACGCCACCCGATCCAGAATTCAGAGATTAATTGAAGCGGACCTCGTTTCTGTTAATGGTAAAAATATTAAGTCCTCTTACCAGGTTCAGCCAGGGGACATTGTTGATGTAATCATTCCCATTACTCCCCGTCCGGAAGAAAATGAACCCGAAGAAATTCCCCTTAACATTATTTATGAAGATGATTACCTGCTCATAGTTAATAAGGAAGCCGGAATGGTTGCCCATCCTGCCTATGCAAACTATACGGGCACATTGGTAAATGCACTTCTTCACCATGTAAATAAATTAAGTTCGCTTAATGAACCTGGGCGTCCCGGGATTGTGCACCGGATCGATAAGAATACAAGCGGATTGCTCGTTGTTGCAAAGGATGACTGGACTCATGCTCAGCTTGCAGCACAATTCTCAAAACATAATATCGAACGGGAATATTGGGCTATTGTTTGGGGAAAAATGAAAGTACCTGAGGATGAAATTGATTCTTACATTACCAGAAGCAAGTATGACCGGAAAAAATTTACTACAAGTAAAACTGAAGGAAAGCATGCAATTACCATGTACAAACTAATTGAAGAGTATGAATTTGCATCCTTGCTTAAATTGAATTTAAAGACAGGAAGGACTCACCAGCTCAGGGTACATCTTTCCGGTATCGGACATCCGATATTCGGTGATCCGACATATGGAGGAAGGGAAATTATGTATGGGGCTTCATTGCCTAAAATGAAAAGCCACATTCAAAATCTGCTTGAGATTATGCCAAGGCAGGCGCTTCATGCTAAAACACTCGGTTTTATTCATCCCCATTCAAGAGAATTGGTTAGATTTGATTCCGAACTGCCGGACGACATGAAAGAACTTATTGACCGGCTTAAAAATTAAATTTGTTTTACTTATTTTAATCAATATGAATAATTATATTTAACCGGAAATGCTTTACATCTATAATACCTTAACAAAGAAGAAAGAAGAATTTATCCCTATAAATCCTCCATTCGTGAAAATGTATTTTTGCGGACCCACCGTGTATGATTTTTTCCATATCGGGAATGCCCGCTCCTTTATTATGATTGATATTATAAGGCGTTACCTTGAATATAAAGGGTTTAAAGTAACATTTGCAATGAACCTGACAGACATTGATGATAAAATTATTAAAAAGGCAAATCAGGAAAAGATAGACCCGGCTATAGTTGCGGAAACATTTACGGAAGCTTTTATGGAGGATATCAGAAAGCTAAAAATCAAACCCGCAGATCTGTATCCAAAAGCAACTGCTCATATGGCTGAAATCATAAACATGATCAAAATACTTGAGACAAAAAAGTATGCCTACAATATTAACGAAAATGTATTTTATGATGTTAGAAAGTTTAATAATTACGGGAAACTAAGCGGAAAAAATATTGATGATCTTGAGTCGGGTTCGCGGGTAGAAATAAATGAGGATAAGAAGAATCCGCTTGATTTTTCTTTATGGAAGAAAGCAAAGGAAGGAGAACCCTTTTGGGAAAGTCCCTGGGGAAACGGGCGCCCCGGCTGGCATATTGAATGCTCTGCAATGAGCTGCAAACATTTAGGGGAAACTTTTGATATTCATGCCGGAGGCAGCGATTTGATTTTTCCTCATCATGAAAATGAAATTGCCCAGAGTGAAGCTGCTAATGATAAACATTTTGTTAATTACTGGATACATTTTGGATTTCTCAATATAAATAACGAGAAAATGTCAAAATCCCTGGGAAATTTTTCTACAGCAAGGGATATTCTAAAACACTTTTCAGCAGAATCTATTAGGATGCTATTTGCTCAATCCCATTATGCGGGTCCTCTGAACTTTACTGATGAACTTCTGACTTCAGCACAGAAAGGATTGGAAAAACTAGTTAACCTGAAGAATACCATCGAAGAAAATCTAAAGCAGAATAAACCCGGAGTTAGTCCTGATTTTGATTTTGCTTCTTTTGAAAAAAAGTTTGAAGAATCAATGGATGATGATTTTAATACTCCGCAAGCAGTAGCAGTTATTTTTGATTTTGTAAAGGATGTTAATAAAGTAATTACATTGAATCCCAATGCTGATCCTGCGTTTTATAAAACCGTAAAGGATTTTCTTATCAAAACAGCCCAAAACGTACTTGGAATTATTGATTTTTCCGATTCTGTTTCCTCAGATGGTAAATTAGAGACAGAACTTATCGAACTATTAATAAAACTACGTCAGGAAGCAAAACAGGGACAGAATTACAAACTTGCTGATAAGATAAGAATCGGTCTTAATGAACTTGGCATTGAACTTAAAGATTCAAAAGAAAAAACTACATTCAAAAAAGTGAAGTAGTTGTTAAATCCCCCCTTCTTTTATCTTGGAAAGGAAATTAAAATTATCCAATCATTCGATCTCTTTTTATCGCGCCATAAAATATCTTTTAAAGAGGGAAAACTCTTTGTTTCCAGTCCTCAATCCGCAAAAGATGAAATCAATATAATATTTGATGCCTGGCTTAAACACCTGGCTAAAAAATATATTACTGCAAGGTCAAGACAATTTTCCATAAGGTACGGATTCAGTATTGGGAAAGTTATAATAAGAGGACAAAAGACTCGGTGGGGAAGCTGTTCTGCCAGAAGGAATCTTTCATTCAATTATAAGCTGATGAAATACAGGGAGGAAGTTATTGATTATGTTATCATACATGAAATGTGTCATATAAAGGAGATGAACCATTCAAAAAGATTCTGGGCTCTGGTAGAGAACCTCTGCCCCAATTTCAAATTCCTTAAAAAGGAACTCAAGGCACCTCAGAAATAATAACATAATATCTTTAAAATATTATTTCAGTCCCGATTTACTTATAGTTTTTTCACATGAAGTTATTTAAAATTGGACTGCAGTTTTTATAATTTTATAATGTTGGGTATTTGGCAGAGAAAACCAGGCTTTTATTTATTGATCTTTTAAGAGGATGGGCAATCTTAATAATGATTGAAGTGCATGTATTTAATGCCTTCATGTTACCCTCCCTTAGAGAGACATACTGGTTTACTGTTGTAAATTTTATTAACGGACTAGTTGCCCCTTCATTTCTTTTCATTTCCGGTTTTGCGTTTATAATATCTACACAGAATAAGCATGATGAACTCTTCAAGTTCGGCTCTCTTTTCTGGAAAAAGATGATGAGGATAGGATTAATCTTCTTTCTTGGGTATTCTCTTCATCTCCCTTTCTTCTCGTTAACAAAAATAATAAGGGAGGTAACACCACAGCTGTGGACATCATTCTACAATGTGGATATCCTTCAGAATATAGGAGCGGGACTTCTCTTTATACTTCTGGCCCGCATATTTATTAAATCGAACAAAATCTTCTTTTATTTTATTTTTATTTCCTGTGCAGTATTTATTTTTGTTTCTCCCTTTATATGGGAACACGATTTTGCCCAGTACTTTCCGCTTCCTATTGCTTGTTATTTTAATTCAGTTTACGGTTCCTTCTTCCCCCTTTTCCCATGGATCGGATTTTTACTTGCCGGAGCTGTCTGTTCAATTTTATATTTAAAGGCTCGTGAAATAAATAACGAGAAGAACTTCATAATTCAGGTTGCTGCGCTGGGATTGATACTTCTTGCAGCAGGACATTTTTACCTATCCCCCTTATTCCCAAAAACATACACCGCCATAAGACCGCATCCCATGTTTTTCTTTCAACGTCTAGGATACGTGCTTTTATTCTTAAGTCTCTGCTGGTATTTTATAACCAGGTTTGGAACAAGTGGAACAATAATAATTGAGATGGGAAGAGAGAGCCTGCTTATTTATTATCTCCACCTTCAGATAATTTACAGGAAGTTCTTAAATGGGAAAAGCTTTGATTCGATAGTAGGCGCCACTTATGGGGTTTGGCAATGCATAATTTATACACTTCTGCTGATCATTTTAATGATCATAGTTGCAAAGATTTGGGGAGGATTCAAGCGAAAATATAAAAAAGGGGCGCAATACGTAACTGTTGCCGTTATAAGTATTGCTATAATACTCTTCCTTTTGATTCAAAATTATTAAACTTGCAGAATCATTATTTTTTATATCCAATTGTCTGAGCTAAAACAATTACTTGTCCTGGTTTCAGGTTCAGTTTTTCTGCAAGAGCTTTCTTATCAACCATAGCACGTACCACAACGCCCAAGTCCTGAGACGCACAATATAAATAAACGTTCTGAGCAATAAATCCCGCATCAGCACCGGAATACATCATCTTGTCTTCCTTGGATGCTGTTTCCATGTTGGATTGGTCAGACACATATACAAGATTAAGAGGAGCTGTTTTAACAAAATCCTGAACACCTGCCATACTGCGTAAATCAACATCAGAAATTTGCTCAAGCTTATTATCCTTTGCTCTGTATATATAGACCCCTTCAGGCAGAAATACATAAATATCAATGTCCTGCCAGTTCCTTGCGGAAGGTGCAGTTCTTTTACCTTCGTCGGCCCTGTTGATTCCAAATGCTGCCCATAGAATATTTGAGACCTCCTGCATAGGCAATTGTTTTGTTGCAAAAGACCTGGTGGATTGTCTTGAATTTAAGACTTGCATTAAAGGCTTGCCGATATCCTTCTGGGGAGCCGGAAGCTGAATTGATTTAATGACCTGAGCGGAGGATGTAAAATAAAAGCAAGTTGCAAAAGCAGCGAAGAAGAGTTTCGAATATATCATTTTCATTTCCTTGAAATAATATAAAAGTAAATTTACAAAAGATTCTATTAACCTGACATCACAATTGCTCTGTTAAATTAAACTCTACAGATTGTCATCGTATTCCATTTTCTCTTTTTTCTTTTCAGTTTTTCCGAAATGATAAGTAACACCCAGGTAAGCTATTCGACCATCACGCTGACGGGTTGAATAATCATTCAGGTCAGGTGTATTCAAGGTAGTATTCTGCCTAAGTGTGTTAAAAATATCCGATACCGTTAATATCAGAGAAACACGTTCGTTGAAAAGATCCTGCCTAAGACCACAGTTAACGACATACGACGGTCCAATTTCCCCCTGCGGTGTTAATCTTATTGAGCGATAATTAGAATTTACCTGGAACATTGTAGCTTTTGTAATATTGAAGTTAAAGCTCAAAGTTCCTGCCCATGAATAAGCAGATGATCTTACATTGTACCCAAGATTTGATGCATCAATCTGATCATAAAAACCATTCAGGCTTAACTGTGTGCTAAAGAAGTTAGCAAACGAACCGGATACTACTAATTCCAAACCTCCTGACTGGTCGAAATTAAGATTCTGCTGTGTTGTAAGAATGACACTATCATTAAACTGCTGAGTAATCTGTGTAAACCGGTTAGTGGTATAACGGTAATAAATACCCGGGACAAATGAAATATGTTCATAATTAATCTGGCATCCGAACTCCAGCGAGTGTATATATTCCGGCAGCAGGTTTGGATTTCCTGCCCTTACATTGCGTGGATCCTGGTATTCAGGAAAAGGATTCAGATCATCATCATGTGGACGATGAACCCTTTTGCTGTAATTAAGCTGAAGGTTTGTGGACGGGCTTAGGTTATATTGTAAATGCAGAGTAGGAAAAAGATTTAAATATTTATTAGTTATTGCAGAATCCAGGCTTAAAAGCTGCGGATTCATAATCGCCTGTTCCAGCCTTATACCTGCCATGAAACTAAAATCACCGATTTTATTTTCATATGTCGAGTACACAGCATTTATCTTTTTATTAAGAAAAAAATGACTCGATTTAGTTGTATCCTTTACTAATTTTTGTAACGTATTATCGAAATAATCCACATACAAGTCCATTTCAGAAGAACTAAATTCACCTGAATATCCTGCTTCAAAGACAGAGTTTTCAGACAAACGGTTTTTGTACTTAAGCGTAATTTCTTTTTTATCATCATTTTGAGTTATAGCATCATTATCATATCCGTTGGGATATGCCGGGTAGCTGTATACATCCGTGTAAAAGTTCTGCTCGAGTTCGGGAGAATGAGAGATCTTAAATTCAAATTCCAGGTTATGATCTTCCTTCCCAAAATTAAGCAGGTAGTTTAACGTAGCATCGTACTCTTTTTGAATTTCCGGACTAACCCTTTGACGGTCAAGATTCTGTGTTATATTATGGGCAGCATCGCTGTTTATTTGTATAGCATCACCAGTACGTGTGGCATCCTGGTAAAAATAATTTCCAGATATACCTATCTTATTATTCTGGTCAAAATTATATTCTCCGCCAAGATTGGCAAGATGCACAATTGGGCGTCCATGTTGAGTATTAACCTCAGAATAATAACTTTTGGTCCCTGTAGAATCAGTCTGGTCACGGGAATCATTATTCAAACGAGAACGGTCATCCTGGCGAAATCCGTAATTTCCATAAATGTTGAATCTGCCCGGATTGTAATTAAAATTCAAGTTGGTATTATACCTGCTTTTATTTCCAAGGTTAAAGGTAATATTGCTGTTTAACCCGGTGCCTGTATTTTTCTTCAATACAATATTAATAATTCCGGAGGTCCCATCAGGTTTAAAGCTTGCGGAAGGATTTGTAATAACTTCTATTCTTTCAATTGAATTTGCGGGCATCTCATCAAGCACAGTGGCACTGCTCTTATCCATTAATGGCGAGGTTTTTCCGTTTATCATTATCATTACATTCTGCGAACCCCTTAAACTTACATTTCCGTCAATATCAACTGAAACGGAAGGAATATTCTGAAGCAGATCGCCTGCAGTACCGCTCTTGCTCATTATATCCTGCTCAACATTGTAAACCTTTCTATCAACCGAATTGTTGAAAGTTTCTTTCTTTGAAGTAACAACAACTTCGTCAAGATCAGTAATGGAGGATACCAGTTCAGTTTTGCCAGAATTTAATTTTCTCCCCACATTTCCTATCTTAATACCCGACTTGATAACCTCATGAAAGCCAATACAACTGAATTTAATTAAATAATCACCATCAGCAACATTTAGGAAATCAAATTTGCCAGTTTTGTTTGTAGAGGAGGCATAAACAACAGAACTGTCAGTTGTTTTTAACAATAAAACATTGACAAATGGAATTGGATTATTAGTCCCTTCATCCACAGCAATACCATAGACGTTTCCGTTTTTATTCTGAGCAAGTAGATTTATTGAAAAGAATATAATAATAAGTAAATAACAGTAAATTTTAGGGATCATTATAAAGTCAACTCTATTAAATTAAAGGGAAACAAATTTACTTAACTTGACTCAAATAATGAATTTACTTTTCAGAAAAAATCAGAATTCATATAGAATTTCAGCTGCTATTTATATCCGTGCTTCTCGCAACTATTATATGCTTTTTAGTGACCATCATTTCCTTTTTTATCTCTGTCATGACCCCGTTCATTATTTCCTCTCCCGTTTCTATGATTCTCTCTAACCCTTCCGTTTCCTCGATTCCGGATCCATTTATCATGTTCGGGATGTCCCCTGACCACAAAATATTTTGAATCATGACTATCGCGGATGATCTGCTGATCATGTAAGCCCCTGTATCGTATGAATTTGTCCCTATAAAAATCATGTCTTAAGTATGGCTTATTTTCATTGATCACTTCTTTATGAACTTTATACAGATCAACCCTACCAAACCGTGCAGGTAAATTGGTTCTGAAAATCCAGTGCCCGCCCTCCAGGTAAACAAATCTATGGGTGGGCACATAATAAAACACATCTATGTCGGGTATATAATAATATTCAACAAAATCATATCCTACCGGACCCCATACCGGCTGTCGTCCGATATTAAAATTTACACCTACATGCACCTGCGCATTAAGAGAACCAAGACACAGAAATACAACTGCAAAAATTAATGAGAATCGCATTATCATTTTCCTTATGTTATTTCATTTATTAGACTGAATCAGTTTTGCTAAAGTTTAAATATAGATTTAGCTCTCATCTTATTAACGTTTTTTTCCTTATATTACTATTGCTAAGCATCCTAAATGAACATATATATACTTTAAAATAGTGCTAAAAGTTTCCGAAATTGCGGGTGAGGATCAAATCACTATATATTTCCTTATTATTTCTTATTGTATAGCATACACTAATAAAGGAAGGAGAATTTTATGAAGAAAGAAGTCGGTTTATGGATAGATCGCAGGAGAGCAGCTATTGTAACTGTAAAAAACGGGGGCATGGAAATGCAGCAGGTTGTTTCCGATATAGAAAAACATGTTAGGTTTTCGGGAGGAGCACAGGATTTTTCAGAAGAGGACATCGAAGAAAGACGATTTGAAAACCACCTTAGAAAATATTACGACGAGGTAATTTCCAATATACATGATGCTGAATCAATCCTTATATTCGGTCCGGGGGAAGCAAAAATTGAGCTTAAAAAACGGATAGATGGGAAATCTTTCATTGGTAAAAAAATCCATGTTGAAACAGAAGACAAAATGACCGACAGACAAATAACAGCAAAGGTAAAAAGACACTTTAACAAAGAAAACAAAAATTAATTGCCCCTCCGCTCAAGGCAATAAACTAAAACGGCTTCAGAATGTTATTTCGCCCAGTGAATTATTTTATATCTGCTTGATTATTATCTTAAACTACTTTCCTCCTTTAAAATCCCACAAAAGTCAAAAGATTAATGTTTAAAGTGTCTTGTGCCTGTAAATATCATACTGATTCCAAACTGGTCGCATTTTTCAATAATCTGCTTATCTCTGATCGAACCACCTGGTTGAATTATAATTTTAATACCATATTGATTTGATAACTCCACATTATCCTCAAACGGGAAAAAAGCGTCAGAAAATAAAATCACATCATTCATGCTGTTGCTACCTTCAGCGTGAAAGTGAGCAACAGTTTTGTCAAGCGCCAGGCGGATTGAATCTAATCTGTTTGGCTGACCGGCACCGATTCCAAGCAGTTGATAACATTTATTCGCTTTTCTTACTGTAACGATAGCGTTCGACTTTATCTGTCGGACGGCATGCAATCCGAACAATAAAAGATCGTGCTTTGATTTAAAATCAAAAGTTGCTTTTGTTACTACTTCCAGTTTTTCAAATAGGCGGTTGTCTTTTGTCTGGGAAAGCAGAGCACCATTAATAAATTTCAAATCCATTTCATTTTTAGTTAAACCGGGATCGAAACGGATCACACGAAGTTTCTTTTGTTTACTTAGATATTCCAGTGCTTCTTCCGAAAATTCCGGAGCTGCAATGATCTCAATAAATTTCCTCTCCTTTTTTTCCGAAGCATCAAAATTAAAAAATGAAACTATTGATAAATTAATCGGGGAATTGAAAGCCACAACTCCTCCGAAAGCAGACACGCTATCTCCATTCCATGCGAGGTTAAGGACCTGCCCCAGATCTTCTCCTTGTGCAAGACCGCATGGATTGCTGTGTTTGATTACCGCACAACCCTTTGGTTTTATCCCTAAAACCGATTCAATAGCCGCGTTTATATCGAGTAAATTATTAAAAGATAATTCAATACCATTTAAAACTTTGACATCATAGAGAGACGCATCTGTTTTTCGCTCACGGAATAACGTTGCCTGTTGATGCAGATTCTCACCGTAGCGAAGTACTTTACCTCCCATAAACGATAAACGGAATGACTCTTCACCATTTAACTTGTCCATTGCTAATGCAATCATTGAATCATAATCTGCCGTGATATTAAATGCAGAGGCCATTAACTTCTTGCGGGTCCCGTATGAAATCCCACCCTCATTTAATTTCAACTCATCAATGACAGCATGGTAATCATTGGGATTACATAGCACTGTTACAAATTTGAAATTCTTTGCCGCAGAACGAATCATAGTTGGTCCGCCGACATCAATATTTTCTATTAAAGTATCCGGATCAGCATTCTGATTAAAATATTTTTCGAATGGATATAAATTGCAGACAACCATATCAATTGGTTTAATGCCAAGAGCTTCTGCTTCCTCCTTGTCCTTTTCACGATCGAATAATATTGCCGATTCCACCTGGAACGAAATAGTTTTCATTCTTCCGGAGAATACTTCAGGGTTTCCGGTAATTTTACTAATCCCGGTAATTGTAATGTTGTGTTCCAGTAAAAATTTAGCCGTTCCTCCTGTAGATATGATCTCGCACCCCGATTCAGCAAGGCATTGGGCAAGAGGCAGCAATCCTGATTTGTCTGATACGCTTATAATTGCCCGTTTAATTTTAATTATATCATGCATATTCTTTTTTGTTTTAAGAAATAATATAACACCAACTAATTGCGTTAACAGACAAATATAACATATTTCCACGTCTATTAAATGAAAAAGCCCCTCGGAAAAGGGACTTTAACTATATGTGTATATTATAAAATCTAAATTTTTCTATTTCATCAGACATAACTCTTTTCTGTATGTAGGAAAATTAAGCCCGGTCTCCAGGTATTTCAATAACTTAGGAAATGCAGATCTAAAACGCGATTTAAGACAATATGCGTCGGCTCCCAGTTCCTTAGATAATTCAGGATAATCATCATTATCATAATCACTTGTTATTAAAATTATCGGGGCATCAGATCTTAGATCTTTTAACGCTGATAATTTTTCCACTCCATTGATACCAAGATCAAGAATTATAATACCAGGCCTATTCTTCCTGATTTTCTCCTCTGCTTCTTCCCTGCTAAATGAACAGGTCACCTTGATTTTCATCTCATTAATGACAAATGGCATAGCATCCGCAAGGAATTCAATATTATCATCAATAATTAAAATAGTATCATAACCCATAATATTCTCCTGAAAAGTATTACACCTTTAATGTATTTTTTAATCCGGTCTATTTCAATCAGGGAAATTCTGATATCTGATGAGAATACCCCTGATTTTTTGTCCGCTAATCAGTTCTCCATATATTATATTTATACTATGAATTTGAAACTAAAATGATCACCATAGAAGCAGTATTAGAAGACTATATTTATAAAAATGAAGAAACCGGCTACTCAGTGGCTGCTTTATCCGATGGAATAAAAGCCGTGGGCATCCTGCCCGGCATCAAAACCGGCGAAAACCTTAAACTCATCGGGGAATATGAAACTCATCCCAAACACGGTCAACAGTTTAAAATTGATTCTTTTTCCGTTATTTATCCTACTACAACGGCATCAATATCCAAATATCTTGGCTCAGGTTTAGTAAAAGGAATAGGTCCTGCAACAGCTGAAAAGATTGTGGATCTTTTCGGAGAAAATACACTTGAGATAATGGATAATGACACTGATAAACTCCTTCATGTGGATGGAATCGGTAAGAAAAAACTCGTACAAATCAAAAAAAGCTGGCAGGAGCAAAAAGCGGTAAAAGATATAATGATATTTCTCCAGTCATTCGACATCTCCCCCGCTTATGCTTTGAAAATTTACCACACCTACGGAAAGGATGCAATAAAAATAGTTCAGGAAAATCCTTATCAGCTTACATACGATGTTTGGGGAATAGGTTTCAAAATTGCCGATACTATCGGTAAAAGCGCCGGCTTTAATGAAAATCATCCGAAAAGGATAAAGGCGGGAATAATCTATGTCCTCAATGAAGCTTCAAATGATGGGCATGTTTACCTTCCAATACGGGAACTAGTAAATAATTGTTTAGAGATTCTGAATATTGATTTATCTGACTCCCTACTTTTATTCCGTGAAATGGAAGACTATGGACTTCTGAAAATCGCAAATGACAATGTTTATCTTCTTCATTACTACCGGGCAGAGCGGAATATTGAATATAAAATATCTGCTCTATGCAGCGGCTCTTCAGAATTTACTGAAAAGGAATTAAACTCCGTAAGATTGAAACGGGGTTATTATTCAGATGAACAGATTGGTGCAATCCGTAATTCGCTTATGCATAAAATTCTCATTTTAACAGGGGGTCCGGGAACAGGCAAAACTACTGCTCTTAAAGGGATCATCGATTCTTACAAGCATTTGAATAAAAAAATTATGCTCGCTGCACCAACAGGAAGAGCCGCAAAAAGAATGAGCGAAGTTATTGGTTTCGAGGCCAAAACTATACATCGTCTTCTTGAATACAATCCACAAGACCAACTTTTCGCGCGGAATGAAGATAATCCCCTTGAAGCCGATCTGCTAGTTATAGATGAAGTATCAATGATCGACACGATATTAATGAATAGTCTTATAAACGCAGTCACTCCTAATACAACTTTGGTGCTTGTCGGCGATATCGATCAGCTTCCTTCCGTTGGTCCCGGCAATATTTTACATGATCTGATAAAGTCGGATAAAATTCCAACAGCCATGCTTACTAAAATTTTTAGGCAGGCAGAGGAAAGTAAAATTGTCGTAAATGCCCATAAAATTAACAGGGGTGAGTTTCCTTCTCTGTTGAATAATGAAACCTCCGATTTTTTCTTTATGCAGGAAGCAGATAATTCCATTATCCCGGATATTATCGTTGAGCTATGCACTAAAAGACTGCCCTCCAAATATGGATTCGATCCAATGAAGGACATTCAGGTACTTACTCCGATGTATAAGGGAGACGCCGGAGCTGATAATCTTAATTCTATTCTGCAGTCTGCCTTAAATAAAAATGAAGTGTTAATTACCCGCGGCAGGAAAAACTATAAGATTGGAGATAAAGTGATGCAGCTAAGAAATAATTATGAGAAAGACGTTTTCAACGGGGATATTGGGCTGATCCATACTATTGATACGGAAGATCAGAAACTTGAAATAATATTCAATGGCAAAATAGTTCCGTATGACTTTCTTGATCTGGATGATATTACGCTGGCATATGCAATAACTGTCCACAAATCCCAGGGTTCCGAATATCCATGTGTAATTCTGCCTCTCACTACTGCACATTATATAATGCTCCAGAGGAACCTCTTATATACAGCCGTAACCCGCGCTTCCAGAATGATGATCATTGCCGGTTCAAAACAAGCGCTTCAAATAGCTGTGGCAAATAAAAAATCACGCAAACGGTATACTTCCTTATTCGGCCTTTAACCCTATCTCAATTATTATAAATCAAATAATTTTTAGTTATTTAATCGCATCCGGGATTTCTTTAATGAATACGTCCCGGAGTATAAGGCGCACCGTATTTATCAAGTATCGTTTCAATCTGTCTGATCTCTTCGCCGATTGATTTAAGCGAATCCGATAATTCATTAAACTTATTCTTCGCAGCTTCAAAGTTTTGATAGAATGTTTCAGTCGGTACCGAAGTAGTACTCCACAATCCTGATGAAATTATATCAATTCTTTGTTTAATGGAAGTTGGCACTGCGCCTTCGTATTTCCCTCTAAGCTGATCCCCGTTAAGCTTCCGGTTCAGGTCTTCCAGATTCAATTCAGCAGTCAATATTAACGAATAAGTGTCGGGAGGTACTTTCTCTGATTCTAATGCTGCTTTTTTAATATATGCTAACTTATTAACTAATTCCGCCCGCCATGCATCTATGCCTGATATGGTCCTGGTCAATTCAGCGACTTTTTTATTAAATTCATCAAGTGCATTTTTATCCTTATCGGATATATTTGAATTATACAACCGTTTACAATAAAATACCTGTGGGGCGACTAATTCTGTGAACTTCCCATCCTCAAATTTTGAAAGGGATACTGTATATTTACCTGGCATCGCCATATATCCTTTATCCGGTTCATTCCATGCAAATGAATCATCAAAAGGTACTATTGAAATCGGGGACAAAGCATTATAGCGGAAATCCCATACTATTCGGTTCACCCCTTTTTTAATATCTGTTTTTATTTTTCTAATAGGATTACCAATCTCATCAGTAATTGTAAAAAGTAAAAAAGATTCGGGCTGCTCGCTTTCTTTTTTTAATGTATTGTATGAAGGAAAATCTATATCCTCTCCTTTCTTTTGTTTTTCCTTTTCAATATCCCTTCTTTTTTCTTTTAATGATTTGTACTCATCTTTTATGTAATAAGTGAATACTGCACCGACTTCCGGATTTGGAGTTGCAAAAAATCTTGCACCCATAAATGCTATTCCGTTAAAACCAAAAGGTGCCGCCGGGATAAACATCAGCGCGTCTTTTACCGGAAAAATATATCCGTCTTTCTGAAGTGTCTCCTTTGATAATTGACGTAATGGGGAATAATCATCCAGGATGTAAACCCCTCTTCCAAATGTAGAAACTACCAGATCATTTTCATTACGCTGAATTTTCAAATCCATTACTGATATTCCGGGCATTCCGTTTTTTAATGGTATCCATTCTTTCCCCCCAGTGTTGGTGTAAAAAACGCCAAATTGAGTTCCTACAAATAGAAGACCGGCATCAACATGATCCTCTGCAATTGTATAAGCACTGCCCAGTGTAGGTAAATTGGCATTAATCGAGAACCAGGATTTACCTCCATTTATCGTTTTTAGAAGATATGGTCTATAGTCACCATCAGAAAAATTATGACACGCTGCATACGCAATAAGCTTATCAAACCTTGATGCAATTATCTGATGAATCCTCGCATATTCAGGCAATCCTGAAACTGAAGATGACTTTAGCCAAGACATCCCTCCGTCATTAGTAAAATATATTAGTCCATCCCCTGAACCCACATATAAAATATTTTCATCTAATGGTGATTCTGCAATTGTAGCGATCTGAGCCATACTACTTTTATTTACAAGTTCATCAACACTCCAGCTTCTTCCCATCAGCTTCTGAAAACTTTCCGGAACTCCACGTGTGAGATCAGGACTAATTTCTTTCCAGCTATTCCCCTGGTCATCTGTCCGGAATAGTTTATGGCTGCCAAAATATAACCTTTTATTATTATGCTGCGAGATCAACAGCGCTGCATCCCAATCAAACCGGTAAGCAGTATCATTCAAGTCATAAGGTTTAATATCCAGCTTTTCGCCGGTTATCTTATTAACTCTTTCTAAACCTCCATCTTGTGATTCGGCATAGATGGTATTGGGATCCTTCCAGTCAACCTGAGTTTGAAAACCATCTCCAGCAATTGTAAAAACCCAATCCTGGTTTGTAATTCCACCAGAGTTAATTGTTCGCGATGGTCCGCCAAGACTGTTATTATCCTGCGTACCTATATAAACATTATAAAATGGAGTTTGGTTATCTGTTGTTACTTTATAAACTTCAGCTATAGGGATATTACTTTTAAAGTCCCAGTTCTGTCCCTGATCATAAGTTTCATAAACTCCTCCGTCACATCCGGAAATCATGTGCCTATTATTATCCGGATCAATCCATAAAGCATGGTTATCTACATGCTTATATTTTTCACCTAAATTAATCCATGTCTTTCCGCCATCTTTGCTTACTTTCAGCAATACGTCCATACTATAAATTCTGTCGACATCTTTTGTATCACAGAATAATTTTTGGAAATAAAAAGTATAAGCAGAGACATAACTGCTCTGCTTAGTCCAGCTTACTCCGCGGTCAGAACTTTTGTAAACTCCCTGCTCTTTCTTTGCTTCCACAATGGCATATAATATATCGGGATTAATAGGTGAAACTGACATTCCAATGCGTCCTACATCTTCAGTCGGCAGGCCATTTATCATTTTATCCCATGTCGTTCCGTAATCAGTGCTTCTGTAAATGCCACTTTCAGGACCGCCGCTAACACCAGTATATAAATTTCTCATTCTCTGATCTGCAACTGCATAAATAATATTCGGGAATCTTGGATCCATGTGCACCTCATAACAGCCGGTGTACTTACTTATAAACAAAACATTATTCCATGTTTTTCCACCGTCTGTAGTTTTAAATATTCCCCTGTCTCCTCCTTCTTTACGCAGTGAACCCATAGCAGCAACATAAACCTGATTTGAATTCTTTGGATCTATCGCGATACCGCCAATATGTTCGGAAGTTTTGATACCCATATTTTTCCAACTCTTGCCGCCATCTTCACTTTTATAAATTCCATCTCCGTAAGCTACATTATAATGGTTGCTGTTTTCCCCTGTACCTACCCAGATAATATTTGGATTTGAAGGATCAATCCTTACACACCCAATCGCATAAGATTTCTGGTTATCAAAACCAGGTAAAAATGTTATGCCATTGTTCGTTGTTTTCCACAAGGAACCGCTTCCCGATGCGATAAAATATTCAGTATGATCCTGCGGATTCACGGCAACATCTATAACTCTTCCGCCAGTTAAAGCCGGTCCGATACTTCTGAACCGTAACCCTGCTAAAGAAATATTCTTCAGGGAGTCAGGTGATGAATTCGAATTCTGCGCAAATAAGAGAACAGAATTAATAAATAAAAATGTGCATATCGTTGATATAATAATTTTTCGCATATGAGTAGCTTTAAAATATTTATGGATTTATTAAGGGATAAATTAAGAATAAGTTTATTAATTTGTTTCATGTTAGATTCGAGATTATTTTTATAAATAATATTTTAACATAAACTGGAAAGATTATTATGATCAATGATGCTGAACTTTTTAAGACACTGTCTGATGCAAGTAATGGTCTTTTATTCCAGACCGAATTGGACTATCCTTTCGAAGTTTTTATCCATGACAATACAAAAGAAACCATCATAAATAAGGAAACTATTCTTAAGCTCATGAATGGTTCCCCTCAAGATCCCATAGAAGAATCTGATATAGATACCTTTTTTTCTACTCCAACTTTGGAACAGGATTGGCACTCACCTGAGGATAAGAAGAGGGTTGTCCGCTTCAGGAATCTGGTTTCCTCGATTAAGGAAAACCTTAAGGAAATAAAAGTTTTCAGGAAAGGAAGGATTTATATCGATGTTTATATCACTGGAAGGGCACCTTCCGGAAATATTGCTGTGGTTTCCACAAAACTGATGCAGACTTAAACAAAGAAAGCATGCTCCTTTTCTGAAACATGCTTTCTAAATAGAAAACATAATGTCCTATTGTGTAGGACCGCTATCTACTACTGATTCAATTACAGCCTGGATTGAAGGGGAAACATTTGAAAAGAAATCGTATCCGGTTAAAGATTCGATGTAATCAACACTTACCCTATAAGTACCCCAGCTATTAAATGGTCCATTATCATTATTCATAATAACTGCGATGCATCTTGTACTTGTGGTAACACGCGAAACATCATTTGTTCCGGCTGGGAGAACCATGATTACTTTCCATGTTTTTGCCGGTACAGTTACTTTTCCACCAGCAATGGTGGTTTGAACTATTCCATTAAGATCTGTTCCGCCTGAACCATATCCGCCGCTGATAATATAAAGCACATTACCTGAGTTTGCTAATGTGCGTTCATAGGTTTCAAGGGCTTCCCATGGACCTCCATTATTATTCTGGTTTTGTGGAATCATATTTGTCATTACAAATACGGAATCATTACACCCTTGTGTCTCAACACGATCGGCTGAGGGACACATATGACCACGAGAGAAATTCGAGCCTGTATAATCGCCTGTAACAACATGATACCATGATGAAGGTAATTGATTATCCGGTATGAAATTATCTTTTCTTACAGCCGGTCCGTTACACCATGTTGAATTAACCTGCCAGCTAACCCAGTTTGGAATTCCTTTATCCCTGTCGTAGGAAACACAAAACTGAGGCTTATCCAAAAGATAATTATGGGGATAATTTACATCAGTTGTAGCACCACTGGGGTTTCCCATCGTAAGGTTAACATTACTTGAAACAGTATAAATCGTAAAAGTAAGACCTGATGAAGTGCCTCCGCCTGGTGTTGGCGTAAAAACGGTTACGGTTGCACTGCCTGCTGTTGCAACATTTGCAGCTGGGACAGTTGCATTTAGTTGAGTAGCAGAGACATAAGTTGTGGTTAGGGAAGTACTGTTCCATTTAACAACTGATGAAGAAATAAAACTGCTACCTGTAAGCGCCAATGTGAATGAAGAACTTCCTTTTGCCGCAGATGAAGGGCTCATCGAAAGAGCTACAGGGACAGGGTTATTGCTTGAAGTTATTGTAAACGTAAGTCCTGAAGATGTACCTCCGCCCGGAGTTGGGTTGAAGACTGTGACTGTTGCAGTTCCGGCTGATGCAATGTTTGCTGCAGGGACTATTGCTGTAACCTTGGTAGCGGAAACGTATGTAGTTGTGAGGCTTGTTCCATTCCATTTAACAACTGATGATGAGATGAAACTGCTACCGTTTACTGTTAAAGTAAATGAAGCACTTCCTGCTGCTGCAGAAGTTGGACTTAAAGAAGTAGCTGCAGGAACAGGATTATTAATCACATAATCAGATACTGCTATGTCATCAATATTAGTCCTGTTGGAAGTACCATCTGTTTTAATAATCTCAAATCTGATAGTACCGGAAACATTTACCGTAAATGATGCTGTCTGCAATGTTGTTGCAGAAGTTGTAATCGTTGAGCCCGTCTGTGTCCATGTAGACCCTCTGTTTATAGAATACCATAATTGCCATGTTGTTGAAGCATCAGAACCATACATGGCATGTTTGATAGTAACGGTTGATGCACCTTTGGTAAGATCAAACTTCATCATGATTGTACCTGAGTTACGAACACGAGCAGAAGCAGTACCGTTTTTAACATCGCTGGTGCTTGTACCGATGAGAGCATCACTCATGTTCCAGATGCCTGTCCCCAATGTAACGTCTGCGGCAGCATAGGCTGTCTTTGATCCAGACTCAAAACCTTCGGTCGCCATTGACTGCGTCATTGGTAAAACGGCTTTGGTAAGAGTTTGATTGGTTCCGGGTGAGTCAATTAATGTGTTGGAAGATTCTTTACATCCGGAAACGAACAGAAAGGAAAGGAAAGTGAACAGAAGAAAGGTGCGTAAGGTGCTTTTCATTGCATCTCCTTTTGATATTTATTTATAAAATATATTTTCTGAACACTTATAACTTAATAAAATGTTTTGTTGTATATACAAACCGTTTTATTGTTAGTACAAATTATATTTATTTGTCTCTATAAATTATTGCATTGCTATTATAAATCATTTTATTATTTTTACAATTCCTTTTACACGATTTATTTCAACCGGGTTGTACCATTTTCCATCAGTCTTAAAATAGGATCCTATTATAAGTGAATCGCAGTATTGATTATAATCCTGAACATTGTCAATTGTTATACCAGATCCGGCAAGGACAGGAATATTAATGCTTTCTTTTACCTGGCGTATCTCTTCAAGAGAGGGTTCTTTTCCTGTGGCACTTCCCGTAATAATAACCCCATCACTTAAAAAGTATTCAGCAGCTTTTGCAGTGTCTGCAATATCTGTATCATCTGTAATTGAATGTGAACTATGTTTCTTTTTAATATCAGTAAAAATTGAAATGAGATCTGCACCAATCTGTTTCCTGTAACGCAAAATTTCACCCGCGTCGGAGTTAAAAAAGCCTTCATCTGCAACATGAGCATATACAAACCCTTCAGCTCTTATGAAATCGGCACCTGCTGCCAGCGCAGCTCCTAACGCCTGTTTATTCGCCCCGGCAAGCACCTGAATGCCAGATGGAAGACCGGAAATATTTTTCACTTCGTAAAGCAGTATGCTCATTATAGCAGTAATTTCGGGACCTGCAGTGCGGTTGAGATAAGGAACATCATGCATATTCTCTATCATTAGAATATCAATACCTGCATCTTTATATAATACTGCTTCCGATTTAGCTTTATTGATTATTGATTTGATATCTCCCTTGTATTTTGGTGTTCCCGGTAATGCATCTACGTGAATCATTGCAATAATCGGTTTCTCTAAGTTCAGAACTTTCATATATATACACTCCTGATTAATATTAATTATTTTTACAATTTAATGAAAATATTTACTTAGTCTTAGAAAGAAGTGAAATTGCCTAAATTAGATATCTAAATAAGGGATTCCTCCGGCTCAGGCTCCAATACAGGTTCTTTTCTTTTGATTACTTTTAGCCATTTAGGAACTGCATCAAAGAAAATAGAAATGGCGCATATCATAATTATCCCAGTTAGGGAAAGATTGATAATACCCTGTATAATTGTTTTAGGATTTAGTACCTGAGGATAATAGATATTAGTAATATTTTCAACTCCGGCAGTAAAGGTAACAATAAAAATAAAAATCAGGGGAATGGTTGTAACCCATGCATAACGGACTTTGCCTTTATTTATTATATAGGATGTTCCTATTACAAGTGCAATTCCTGCAAGAAGCTGGTTGGCTGTTCCAAACATTGGCCAGATAGTTGCAACTGTCCCTGTATATATGAAATAACCCCATGCAAAAACTATTATCAAACTTGCAAGAAGATTACCCGGAAGCCAGTTAGTTCTTCCAAATGGTTTGTATATCTTTCCTAACGATTCCTGCAAAACAAACCTGCCTATCCTTGTTCCGGCATCTATCGTCGTCAATATAAACAGGGCTTCAAACATGATCGCAAAATGATACCAGTAGGACATCAGATTTCTTAACCCGGGTATTGATGAAAAAATCTGCGCCATGCCTACGGCAAGCGAAACCGCTCCTCCTGTTCTCCCGGCAATTTTTTCTCCAACTTGAGCTGATAAATTCTGAAGATCAGACGTGTTAAATCCCATAGCGTGGAGCTGCGGCAGTACACTTTGAATTTTATCAACCGGAACATTTATCATAAAATAGTCGAGTGGAAACAGACTTGATGCGGCTATTAAAGCAAGTATACTTACTAATCCTTCCACAAGCATTGCACCCACAGCAATGGATTTTATATCTCTTTCCCTCATCAACATTTTGGGCGTCGTGCCCGAGCTTACCAGCGAATGAAAACCGGAAATTGCTCCGCATGCAATTGTGATAAATAAATATGGAAAAAGAGTCCCAGGAATTACTGGACCACCTCCGTGTACATAATTTGTAAACGCCGGCATTTTCAGTGTAGGTGCCACGATAATGATTCCCACTGCAAGTAAAGCGATTACCGAAATTTTCATTATTGAGCTAAGATAATCCCTCGGAGAAAGGAGAAGCCAGACAGGCAGTACTGAAGCTAAGAATCCGTATCCGGCAAGAAGAAGTGTCAAGGTATGGTGATCGAATGTGAACCAGGATGCAAATTGGGAACCTGGGACATATCTTCCTAAAATTACACATGCTGAAAGTACTACAACACCGAAAATGGTTGCTTCAATTGTTTTCCCTTTTCTTATCTTGAACATCCACAGTCCCATGACAATGGCAATAGGAATTGTAGCAGCTATTGTAAATGTTCCCCACGAACTTTCTGATAAAGAATTAATAACAACTAAACCTAATCCTGCCAAAGCTATTACAATTATAATTAACACAGCTATACTTGTTGTTATACCGCTGATCTTTCCAATCTCCGCTTTTGCGATTTCAACAATGGATTTACCATCATGATTAACGGAAGCAACCAAAATAACAAAATCATGCACGGCTCCTGCCATTACGGCACCGACAAGCATCCAAATGAATCCTGGGAAATATCCAAACTGGGCGGCAAGTACGGGACCAACCAAGGGACCTGCGCCTGCTATTGCAGCAAAATGATGGCCGAACAGAACCCATTTACTCATTGGATAAAAATTCTGTCCATCATATAATCTGTTCGAAGGAGTTATTCTTTCATCATTTATTACAGCAACTTTTGCGGCTATGAAGCTGAAATAAAACCTGTACGCTAATGCAAAAAAGACTATGGCAATTATAATCAGGGGCATCGCGTTCATGGAAATAATTTTCCTTTACAATTAAATACAATTTAAATTTATCTTTTCTTAAACCCTTTTTCAAAAATATAATAATGCAATTACAGCAACTACTTAATAAATTATTTTTTGCAGAGATTCAAAATTGGCTCTGATAGTTTTATCAAGATCTTCAATTGTATGAGCTGTGGAGAGGAAGATTGCTTCAAACTGTGCAGGAGCGAGATAAATTCCTCTTGTCAACATCTCATGAAAATATTTTCCGAAAAGCGTGGTGTCTGATTTAATTGCACTCTGAAAACTATCGATTTTTCCTTCATAGAAAAACAGAGTCAGCATAGAGCCTACTCTATTAAGGGCAAAGTTCTTATGAAGTTTATTCATGTTTTCTTTAAATCCGTTTTCGAGGTAAGCGGATTTTTTTTCAAGCTCATCATAAACCTCAGGATGATCTTTAATATAAGTTAATGCTGCATACCCAGCTGCCATTGCAAGCGGATTGCCGCTTAAAGTGCCTGCCTGGTAAACAGGTCCGGCCGGAGCTACCATTTCCATAATTTCTTTCTTACCGCCGAAAGCTCCGACAGGAAGACCACCTCCTATAATTTTACCGAAAGTTACCATATCCGGTTTAATATTATATATTCCCTGAGCACCTTGCTGTGAAAGTCGGAAACCCGTCATTACTTCATCAAAGATTAAAATAATTTTTTCCTCATCGCAAATCTGCCTTAGCTCCTTCAGGAATTTATTATCTGCACGCACTACACCTATGTTTCCTGCAACGGGTTCAATTATTACAGCAGCTATTTCATTTTTGTTTGCTTTGACTAAGCGTTTAACGGATTCAATATCATTGTAATCGGCAAGCAGTGTATCCGCAGCATTACCTTTAGTAACGCCGGGACTTGTCGGAATTCCCAAAGTTAATGCACCTGAACCGGCCTTGATCAAAAAATAATCAGCATGTCCATGATAGCATCCTTCAAATTTTATAAATTTTTCTTTCCCAGTATAACCGCGAGCAGCACGGACAGTGCTCATTGTTGCTTCGGTACCGCTGTTAACCATTCTTATCATTTCAATAGACGGTACAAGATCAATTATCAGCTTTGCCATTTTTACTTCAAGCTCGGTGGGAGCACCGAAACTTGTTCCATTTTCAATAGCTTTCAGTAAAGCAGCTTTAATGAATGGTGGGTTATGACCGAACAAATGCGGACCCCAACTCCCGATATATTCTATAAACTCATTTCCATCAACATCGAAGATTTTTGAACCCTCCCCTCTTTGAATAAAAAGAGGATTTCCTCCTACCGATTTGAATGCTCTGACAGGAGAATTCACTCCCCCGGGTATAATCTGCTTTGCTTCTTCAAATAACTTTGTGCTTTTATTTGTATTCATAATCTTATATAATTTATTATCGGGTGTGGTCAAAAATAAAGGAATCTGATTAAATAATCTATATTATAAAGTTTATAAGGATGAAGCTGCAATACCGGCAATATATCCTGTTGTCCATGCAGCCTGAAAATTAAATCCTCCTGTAACTGCGTCAATATCAATAACTTCTCCTGCAAAAAACAATCTTTTATGAAGCTTACTTTCCATAGTTTTGAAATCAATCTCACTTCGGCTGACACCGCCACAAGTGACAAACTCTTCTTTGAATGTACTCTTTCCGTTAACTGAAAAATTGCTTTGTGTGAGTACGATTGCCAATTTATTAATAAAAGATCTGGATAGGTTATTCCATTTGAGGTTTTTATTGATACCCGTGTATTCAAAAAGTCTTTCCCATAAGCGGATCGGCAAACCAAGGGGGGAAATAGGATAAACATTCCTGGTTAAGTTATCTTTTTTGAGCTGGTTTAACTTTTCTTTAACTGATTCCTGATTCATACCCGGAAGCCAGTTTATAACTAATTTGAACTTATAATCCATTTTGTGAAGTTCCCTTGCGCCCCACGCTGATAATTTCAGAATCGCCGGTCCGCTCATCCCCCAATGAGTTATCAGTAATGGTCCGCTTGATATTAATTTAGTTCCTTCTATTTTAATTTCTACATCATTCACTGAAACACCGGGTATTCCATCAATTCTTTGGTCTTTAATATTAAAAGTGAAAAGAGAGGGTACGGGGAGCTCAATTGTATGCCCTAGTGATTCAATTATTTTCCAAACGGAATTGCTGCTGCCTGAGCAGATGATAACCGCATCAGCCTGAAATTCTTTACCGGAAGTAGTGATAATCCAATCTTCCTGTTGAGGAGATTTTTTAATATTGGTAACACCTGTCTGCAATAAAACATTTATGCCTTTATTTTGGACAGATTCAAACAAACAATCAACAATAGTCTGTGAATCATCCGATACAGGAAATATTCTTCCGTCAGGTTCAGTTTTTAATTTTACACCCCGTTTTTCAAACCATTCTTTTGTGTCCTTTGTATTAAACTTATGGAAAGGTGATAATAATTCCTTTCCACCGTGAGGATAAAATTTTGTAAGCTCACCGGGTTCTAAACATGCATTAGTAACATTACATCTTCCCCCGCCGGAAATTTTCACTTTATTTAAAACCGTATTCCCCTTTTCAAGTATCAATATTTTGTTTCCCTGGTTCATTTCCGCCGATGCTGCCGCAGCAAAGAATCCTGCTGCTCCCCCGCCTAAAACGACTATATTTTTTTCTTTTTTCTTCAATACTCAAATTTAATATAATTGAATAAACAATATATTATTTTATTCGATGATCAAATTTATTCCGCTCGGCGGTGCAGGTGAAATCGGTGCAAACTGCTATTACCTTAATATAGAGGGAACAGGTATTTTGCTGGATTGTGGTATGCATCCGCAGAAGAAAGGGCTGGATGCTCTTCCGAATTTTGACCTGATAGAAGACTTGTCTGTGGATTTTGTCCTTATATCGCATGCACACATGGATCATATAAGTTCACTCCCTTATCTCGTTCAAAGGCATCCATATATCAGAGTTATTTCTACTCCCCAAACTCGGGCTATAGCTGAATTAACACTGCATAATTCTGTTTCCATATTGAAGGAGCAGCTTGGTGAAGATGATGAAATTAAAATATATACTCATGAAGAGATTGATCTGTTAATTCAGTCAATTGAATACAGATCATATGGGGAAAAATTTGAGCTTTTGGGATATAATGGTTCAATAACATTAAAGGTTTCTTTCCATGATGCGGGGCATATACTCGGATCAGCAGGAATTTTAATTGATACTGGAAGGGAAAAATTATTTTACACAGGGGATATCAAACTAAGCAGCCAATCATTAATTGATAAGGCAAAGCTTCCTAAAACAAATGTTGACATACTCCTTCTTGAGACTACTTATGGTTCAACGGATACCGGTTCATTATTATCTTGGTATATGGAAGCGAAAAGGTTTGCCTCTGAAGCAAATAATATAATCGGGAACGGGGGTTCTATTCTCATCCCTGTATTTTCACTCGGGAAGCACCAGGAAATTCTTTCTACAATATGGAAACTGATGCAAAAAGGAATACTGACCCAAACAGATATTTATACCGGAGGTATCGGACCAAAGATAAGCAGGATATATGATTATAACCGTTATACTGTAAATATGATCGAAAAGGAGTTTGAGCTTAAGAATGTTCCGCAGAAAAATCTTTATGCGATTACAAATTATGAGGAGTTTTTTAAGAGCCCATCCATAGTACTGGCATCAAGTGGAATGGTTTTGGAAAGAACCGCTTCATTCAATCTTGCGCAACATTGGATAAAAAAATATAGATCAGCAATTTTTACTGTGGGATTTATGGAGGAGAACACTCCCGGATACAAAATAGCAAATGCTATTACAGGGGATAAGATAATATTATCGGAATACTCAGAACCTGAAATTATAAAATGCGACATTAAACGTTTCCGTTTCCCATCGCATGCTTTAAGAGAAGAACTGATTGAAATAGTAAAAACACTTAACCCGGGAAAGGTTATATTGGTACATGGGGATCCTTCTGCTATAGATTGGGTCGGAGCGAACCTGATTAAAAAATATAAACACATAAGGGTTTATTCTGCAGAAGCAGGAAAAGAATTATTGTTGTAAAGACAGGATCATTTTTCAGAAATCAGTCGCTGTTTGCAGATAAATGCTAAAGTTTCGAAAGATTTTTTCTTTCTTTTTTGGGAAGCCCCTGTAAAATCAGTTCATAGGACAAATCAATCCATTCATAAATATATTTGTCTGGAACCGAGCCGTCCAGAACAACTGTATTCCAATGCAACTTATTCATATGATACCCGGGAGTTACAGATTCATATTTCTCTCTTAATTCAACTGCAAGTTCCGGATCGCATTTTATATTAATACTTACGGGGGGAGTAAGATTTGAAAGCAAAAATATTTTCCCTATTACCTTGTAAACAGGAGTTTCTTCGTCAAACGGAAGGGATTCGGTAACTCCTTTTTTCCTTAAACAATAACTTCTAATTTTTTCAAGATCCATATTTATTTCAGTAAGATTTTTTCACTTAATGCCAAAACATCTTCCAATTTTATTGTATTTATATCTCCGGATTCTGATTTCATATTATATTTATTTTCCCCAGCAGGGGCCCATTCATAGATATTAGCATCCAGTATCAGGGATATTTGATTGACATTTGTCGTTGCGGCAATATGCATCGGCCCTGTATCATTCGTTATGTAAAGATTTATTCTTTCAAGGACTGCAGCTAATTGCAGAATAGAAAGGTTTTCAGCTATAGTGAATTTAATTTCCCTTCTTATTAACCCTTCTTCTATTTTATTCATTACCACTTTATCGATTTCCCCACATGTTATCAGAACATAATTATTATATTTCTTATAAAGTTTCTCTATTAAACATATGAAGTTATCTGTACTCCAAGTATTTATTGACTTACCCGCTCCGGGATGAAATCCGATAATAAGTTTTTTATTTTCTGGGAAATTCTGTTTGATAAATTTATCTGAAAAATCCAGATCTTCCTTAGAAATCTTTAACCTGTACTCTTTTTTGTCATCCAGGATTTCGCAACCGGCCAGCTTGGCAATCTCAAGGTTTCTGTCTGTCTGATGCACTTTGTTTTTAACCCAATAAAAATCTGCACTGATATTAAGAAGAACGGAAGCAGGGTTTTTCAATGCATCAATACTTCTAACTCCTATTCTTTGTTTTGCTCCTGATAAGAAATTTATTATGTGGGAGGTTGTTGAGACCTTTACTGTAGAAGGCACGATGCCTAAGTGATATTTTTTTTGTCTAAGCTTCTTATAGAAATTGATAATTGTTTTAATTGACGTCTTATCATAAAAAATAACCTGATCAATAAACGGATTTATTTTTTTAAAGGGGATAGAATAATTTGTCGGAGATGCAACTAATGTAATTGATGATTGAGGGTACTTCATTTTAAGTGCCATATATAAAGGAAGTGAGCATAACATATCACCAATTTGATTATGCCTTCTCACAACCAGAATATTCATTTCGGAATTATCTCTAATAGCAAAATCCTCTTAGGGATTAGTTTTATTATAAATTATTTTTTTGTTCTGTCCAGATACCTCGCGGCATCCTTTGCAAAATAAGTTAAAATCATATCTGCGCCTGCGCGTTTAATAGCTGTCAATGATTCCATCATAACCCTTTCTTCATCTATCCAGCCATTCCTGCCTGCAGCCTTTATCATTGCGAATTCACCAGAAACCTGGTATGCCGCGGTAGGAAGTCCGAATTTTTGTTTAGCACGGTAAATGATATCAAGATAAGGACCTGCTGGTTTTACCATTATGATGTCAGCGCCTTCTTCTATATCATCCTCAATTTCCCGCATCGCTTCGTTGCTGTTCCCGGGATCCATCTGGTGGGATTTCCTATCACCAAAAGCCGGCGTTGATTCGGCGGCTTCACGAAATGGACCATAATATCCAGAAGCATATTTAGCGGCGTAACTCAAAATCGGAATTTTATAAAAATCTTTTTGATCCAATGCCTTTCTGATTGCACCGATCCTCCCGTCCATCATATCTGATGGGGCGATTATATCGGCACCCGCTTCGGCATGAGAAACAGCCTCTTTAACAAGAAGCTCTACTGTTTCATCATTTAAAACTTCCTCGCCTTTCAAAACACCGCAATGACCATGCGATGTATATTCGCATAAACAGACATCAGTAATAACCAGTAGATCTTTTATTTCTTTCTTGATTGCTCTTACCGCCTGCTGGATGATGCCATTAGGATCGTAAGCACCGGAACCCACCTCATCCTTATAGTCAGGGATTCCAAAGAGAATAATTGCCGGTATTCCAAGTGATTGAATCTCTTTACATTCTTTCACAATTTCATCAACAGACAAATGATAATTACCGGGCATTGATTTCACTTCTTTTTTAATATTTTTACCAGGAACAACAAATAAGGGGTAAATGAAATCTTTCTTAGTTACTATTGTTTCACAGATCATTTCCCTGACTATAGGGCTATATCTTAATCGTCTCAATCTTTTAGTTGGGTATACTGCCATATCATACTCCTTCTTTACTTATTTGAAAGGTTTTTAATTTTATTCAAAATCTTCTCTGAATTCTTTATACAATCGCCGATAGAAATTCCTTCCCGATAGTTTCCAGCAAGCAAAATTCCCGGATTCTCCTTTTCGAACTTATCAAAATAATTTTCATGTTCCACATAACCCAGATTATATTGGGGAATTGCTTTAGGCCAGAATTTATAAGAAAGATATACCGGTTCACCAACAATCCTCATTAATGTTTCAAATTCATTCCTCACTCTTTTTATCAGCAGCTCTTTATTATAACTTCCGACTTCCGGATCCCTAGCACCGCCGATAAAAAGTGTGAATGACGCTTTATCTTCACCTGCACGATTAGGAAAAAGAACCGAACTCCAGATTGCCCCCAGAAAGGATTTCTTTTCTTTGGCGGGAATTAAAAATCCGAATCCATCGAGCGGCTGACCTATATCTTTTATATCATAAGCGATATACAGAACGAGAACAGGAGGATAATAAATTTTATTCAGATGTTCTGCCAGTAATATATCAAACTTGCCAAATAACGTCGATGCGGAATAAGCAGGAATGGTAGATACAATATAATTACAGATTAATGATGAGGAGACACCGTTTTCGGAATAATTAATTTTATATCCGGAGGAGATCACCTCAACTGATGAAACTTCAGCTTTTAAATGAACTTTCTCACCAAGATAGGTGGTGATTGCTTTAGGAAATACCTGCATCCCATCTTTAAAGGAAAACATTTTAGCATCCTGTTTGGATTTCTCAGATCTGTTTTTCCTTTCTTTTATACTTTTAATAGTCCCTTTAATTAACCCGCCGTATTTCTCTTCAAGTGCGTAGAGCTTTGGGAACGCTGATTTAACGCTTAAATCTTCCGGATTTCCGGCATAAACACCTGCCACAAAAGGATTGATTGCATAATCAAGAAATTCCTGCCCGAGCCTTCTTTTAACAAAATCAGCAATGCTTTGGTAATAACCATCTTTTGAACGTCCTATAAAAGGTTCGGCAAATAATCTGAACTTTCCGCTTGTTGAAAATAATTTGGATTTAAAAAAGCTTCTAGGATTCATCGGCAGAGGATGCAGTACATCGTTTCTTAAAATGTATCTTTTATTTCCTTTTCGATTTGCATAAACAAACTGATCGGAAAGGTTCAGATCATTAACAATCTGTTCAATCAATGGAGTAGTTTCTAGCCCGCTGTTAGGACCTCTGTCAAACAAATAACCTTTTTCAAAAACTGTTTCGATTGAACCACCGGTTTCATTTTTTTTCTCAATGACTGTTACATCATATCCTTCTTTGTCCAATAGATAAGCTGCGGTTAATCCAGAAATTCCTGCACCGAACAGAACAATTTTATTGTTCATTAATTGTCGTTCCATTAAAATTTATACTGTCCTTGAATACCTAGCCTTATCCTCTTTCCTTTCACTATAGCCGTCAAAATTCATGGCTATGTTCCTGATAAGCAATCTCCCCATATCATGTATGGATATCTTTTCATCTGTGATATTCAGAAGATTATCGGCTTCCATTTCTTTCATGTTATTAAGTCCCCATTCAAAATATTTCTTAAAGTCTATATTAAATTTCTGTTCAACAGCCGCAACATCAATTTCAAAATCGCACATGATTTTCATTATAACATATCTGCGAAGGGTATCATCATCATTAAGTTTATATCCTTTGACAATGGGAAGGATTTCCTCATCCAGAGCTTTATAATACTCTTTCTCAGTTTTATAATTCTGCGAATATATATTTTCAAGCTGGCTTATACCTGTAATGCCCATGGCATAAAGATCAGCCCCTGCATTTGTACTATACCCCTGGAAATTACGGTATAACTTCTTTTCTTTAAATGCTATGGCAAGTTCATCATCGGGTTTTGAAAAATGGTCCATACCTATACACACATAACCGGCACCAGTCAATTTCTCAACTGTCATTTTTAAGATTTGGAGCTTTTCTTCCGGTAATGGTATATCTTCAGGATGAATCAGCCCCATATGTTTCTTCATCCATGGAACATGGGCATAATTAAATACAGCAATCCTGTCGGGGGAAATATCAATTATCCTGTCCACTGTATCGGCAAAGGAGTCAACCGTCTGAAAAGGAAGTCCATAAATAAGATCAAGATTAAAACTGTGAAATTTTAATTCCCTGATCCAGTCAATTGCCTGTCTTGTTATATCTTCGGGCTGAATCCTGTTAACAGCTTTCTGTACTTTTTCATTAAAATCCTGCACCCCCATGCTAATCCTGTTAAACCCATTAAACCGGAGTGCTTCAAGATGAGTTTTGGTTAATCCGCGTGGATCGATCTCGCAGCTGTTTTCTGAATCTTCTCTAAATTTAAAGGATTCTTTAATATAAGACGCAAGGTTTGCTATTTCATCCGGATTAAGATGAGTGGGAGTACCCCCACCCCAATGAAGCTGTGCAACTTGTCTGTCAACATTCAGGTAGCTTCTGATCATATCCATTTCTTTTTTCAGAAATGACTGATATTCTTTCACCCTGTCGCGGTTTCGTGTAATAATCATATTACATCCACAGAAATAACATAGAGTATCACAATAAGGCAGATGGAAATAAAGTGAAAGATCGGGAAGATTATCCCCATAATTAGTTTTTACTATTTCATCGAGATAGTTTTCGTGTTTAAAGTTTTCATTAAACTGGGGGGCGGTAGGATAACTTGTGTACCTTGGCCCCGGTTTATCATATTTTCTTATTTTTGCTAAATCTATTTCAAACATTTTATGTTCCTTTGCTTAAACTTTCTTTCTTATGAAAGCGGGGACTTTCTTCTTTTACGAAATCAACCAAAGCCTTCGCATTTTCCGGTTCAACATCAGGTAATATACCGTGCCCAAGGTTAAATATGTGCCCGCTTCCGCATCCATAGGACTCCAATATTTTTATCACTTCATTTTTTATCCTCTCCTTATTTGCATAAAGAATGGCGGGATCCATATTCCCCTGCAATGCTGTTTTTCCTTGCAATATATTTCTGACTTTCCCTATGTCCACGGTCCAGTCTAGCCCTAAAACATCGGCACCGGTGGATGCCAGCTTTGTAGGATCATAATTAACTCCCTTTGCAAAAAAGATAACCGGTTCTTTTTTCCTTCTCAATAAGGAGATGATTTTAGTAACATATTGAAGAGAAAATTCTTCAAAGTCGCTCGGAGATAATATTCCTCCCCAAGTATCAAATATCTGAACAGCATTAGCACCCGCTTCAATTTTAGCAGAAAGGTAATCAGCAACTGCTTCAGTAAGTTTATTAAGAATTTCATGAGCCAAGGATGGAGAATTATAAATCAGCCTTTTAACAATTGAAAAATTCTTAGACCCCTTCCCTTCCACCATGTATGTTAACAATGTCCACGGCGAACCACTGAATCCTATCAGTGGAACCCTGCCTTCCAATTCTTTTTTGGATAAAGAGACAGCATCCATCACATATTTTAAATCCTTCCAGGGGTCAATTTTTTTTAACCGTGAAACATCATCTTTAGTTCTTACAGGATTATGGAACATCGGACCTTTACCTTCATGCATTTCAAGATGCATACCCATTGCCTCGGGAATTACAAGTATGTCAGAAAAAATAATAGCTGCATCGACACCAATAATATCTACCGGCTGGAGAGTAACCTGCGCTGCTAATTCAGGTGTTTTGCACATTGTTAGAAAATCGGCTTTCTCCCGTACCATCCTATACTGAGGAAGATACCTTCCAGCCTGGCGCATGATCCATACAGGTGTGCGTTCAGTCTCTTCCCCCTTGCAGGCTCTTATAAACAGATCATTTTGTAAATTGCTCAAAACTTCTCCTGGTTCTTCTTATAATAATTAACTATTGTCTTTGCCAGCCCTTCAATTGTAAATTCGTCCGGAATAATATTCACTTTTAATTTCCTGCTTTCAATTGCGATCCTGGTGGTTGGACCTATTGCCGCAATGAGTGCACTTGAAAAATAGTGAGCCGGCTCGGTTATTTTTAATATCTGTAAAAAGTTTTCAAATGTAGAGGGACTCGTAAATATATAAAGATCAGGTCTGCTCTTTTTTAATTTATCGATATAAGGTGCGATGCATTCCTCAGATGGAACTGCCACATTATATACCGGGACAGAATATATATTTGCGCCTAATTCTTCAAGACCGACCGGTAGTTCTTCCCTACCTATCGCAGAACGGGGGATAAATATATTTTTATTATTCAGTTTGAATTTCAGCAATTCGAAAATAACCCCCTCACTGCTGAAATTCTTAGGTATAATATTTATGGGGATCCGGTATTTTTCGCAAACAGCAGAAGTTTTATTACCAACCGCTACTACTTTTACTGTGGAATAATTAATTGATTCATTCAGTTCTTCAAGTCGCTTGCTGAACATCTTAACTGCATGGGCAGAAGTAAATATTATGAAGTCAATTTTATTCTTATTTAAGATAAAATCATCAAATTGATTCCAACTGTCGGGAGGTACTATATCAAGGGTGGGGAATGTTATGACATCGGCACCTAACTGAATGAATATTTCTGCAGATTCCTTTGAAGTTTCAACTGCTCTGGTTATTACGATTGTTTTATTTCTCAGGGGAAGGGCTTCATTACTTTGAAATCCTGAAAATAATCCGTGCAATATGAAATCATAAATATTCTCTCTTTCATTTATCTTCTGGTCTTCATTCAGATTCTTTTCAATTCCACGATGTACTGTGCCATATATACTTCCAAGGACTAAGTCTACACAGAATTCTTCATCGATATTTCTGAAAATACCTTCATTTTTTCCGGATTTAATTATTTTTCTTAATATTCCCTTGAGATCTTTTTCGAGTTTTATTAATTCTGAACATAAGGCATGTTCTGCGCTTAATGATTCTTTCCTATACATCATAAAGAAATTATGATGTTTCATCATAAACATATATAAATGCATTATAAATGAACGGAGTGAATCTACACTGCTCTGATGCACTGAAATACTTTCTTTTAGTGAAAGGTTAAGCTTCTCCATCCTTCCCTGCATGATTGAAAAATACAGCTCTTCCTTTGAAGAAAAATAATTATAAACAGTCCCTTTAGCTATTGAAGCCAGCTTAGCCACTTCTTCTATCATAACCTCATGATAGCTTTTCCGGGAAAATAGAATAGAAGCAGCATCAATAATTTTTTTCTTCTTAAGCTGTTTACTGTTTTCTTTTTTCATTTCAGGATTTAACATCATTTCCATTAATCTTAATTCATATGCCAATCATTCATTTCAAGCACCAGTCCAGAATTCGGATCAATAATAATTTCTTTTCCAAATCCCCTAAACCCCTCAGAACTTTGGGATTCTGAACTGGTTGAAAGGATATGCCATGTATATTGCTTCAGATTGGGGTTCCAGAGAAAACCCGTTTTCCATGGTTTTATTCCTTTTTCAAGTCCACTATCTTTTGCAATTTTAATCGCCTGTTCTTCGGTAACACTAAAATTACATCCTCCCTCTATACAATCAGGAATTCCTAGAATATCCCTATCTTTGATAACATTGCCTGTGCTATCTATTGAAAATTGAATCACAGTATTTATATATGGTTTGTCAGGAATTATTAGTCTGTACGTCAGGAAATAATAAGGGGGAGTAAACTTGGTTCTGGCAAAGTCAGGCGATATATACTTTTCGAAAAAATCATTTCCGGTTCTTTGTTTAATATAGTTATTTGCCTTTTTCAATAAATCTGATGAAATGACTGCTTCTTCTTGTCTTGAACAGGAAGAACAACTGCAGGCATCAATAAATAGGCTCATAAGAATAAGGCTTATAATAATGAATACAGATACTGCTTTCATTTATTCCTCATGTTGTGATAAATGTCATCGAGAATTTCTTTAGCGCCTGCCTTTATTAAATTCTTAGCTAGTTTATTCCCTAATTTTTGGGGATTGAATTTGCTGCCTTTTAATTTGCTTCTGAATGCAAGTGAGCCGTCAATAGTGCCAACGTATGCATCAATATATAACCCGTTCGGTTTAACTTCTGCGTAAGCACCTATTGGGACCTGACATCCTCCTTCTAAAGTTCTTAAGAATTCTCTTTCAGCTGATATTGCTGAATATGTATCATCATCATGTATTGAATTCAAAATCTCGATAACTAGTTTATTATCTTCATGCACTTCAATTCCCAATGCACCCTGGCTTACTGCCGGAAGGATTTCATCTTTTTTGATAACTGAAGATATGAACTTATGAAGTTTTAATCTTTCAACGCCGGCACGTGCGAGAATAATACCATCCCATTTTGACTTGAAAAACTTTTCAATTCTCGAAGGGACATTTCCCCTAATCTCTTCTACTTTAATATCAGGACGTATATGAAGCAGCTGAGACTTTCTTCTTAAAGAACCAGTGGCAATTACAGCATTCTCCCGGATGTTATTAATCGTAGTCCCCTTTTCTCTTGCTATAAGAACATCTTCAACAGCATGACGTTTTGATACTGCCCCCAAAAGTAATCCAGCAGGAATTTTTGTCTGCAGATCTTTAAGGCTATGGACAGCAATATCAATTGATTTATTTAGCAGTTCAATTTCAAGCTCTTTAGTAAACAAACTTTTGTCTCCAATTTTGGATAAAGCAACATCCAGGATCTTGTCACCTTTTGTTTTAATTATCCTTATTTCAACAGAAATCTGCTTATTAATTTTTTCAAGTTCTTTCTTTACAAAGTGGGACTGCCATAATGCAAGCTCGCTGCCTCTGGAACCGATCACAATTATAGTTTTTTTCAAAATTATTCCCTACCTGAAAAGCTATTCATTATTTTTATTATTTATTCCGAAAATGTCCCTTAATACGCTGACTTTTACTGCTGTCTCTTCCGGACTTGTTCCAAGCTCATTAATTTTCTTTAATTCAACGGTCGGTTGATGAAGAATTTTATTGATAATTCTTTTTGTTATTATCTCCACCTTTTCCTGGTCCTCGGATGAGAAACGGTTCTTATTTTTCTCAACCTCCTCTGCCCGAATACTTTCAAAATAATCTCTTAAATCTTTAATAGTAGGAGCAACTTCTAAAGAATTATACCAGCTGATAAAAGCATCTACTTCTTCATTGATGATTTTTTCTACCCGGGGTATTTCAAATTTTCTTTTAGAAAGATTCTGTTCAACAATTATATTTAATGAATCTATATCATGATAAAAAACATAATCAATTTCTCTTGCAGCAGGGTCAATATCCCTTGGAATAGCTATATCCATAATGACCATAGAAGAATAATTCCTTTTCTTCATCGAATTTTTGATCTCTTCTTTGGAAAGGATCAGATTTTCGGAACTGGTCGCGCTTAAAATAATGTCAAACTCGTGCAGTTTCTCTTTAAATGTGCTAAAGGGAATTGTCTCAGAATCCAATGCTCTTGCTATTTTTTCCGCACGCTCTAAAGTCCTGTTTGTTATAACAAGTCTTCCTATTCCCCTATCCTTAAAATGCTTTGCCGCCAGCTCTCCAGATTCCCCTGCTCCAATAATCAGAGCGGTTTTTTTAGATAAATTAGAAAATATTTTTTCTACTAATTGAACAGCAGCATAACTAACTGTAACCGCACCCTCACTTATTTCAGTTTCGGAGATTGCCCTTTTACCCGTTTTAGTTGCAGCATCAAAGACTCTTTTCATCAGGGCACCGGCAAACTGCATTTCTTCTGAAGTTTGGAAACTTTCCTTCACCTGATGATAAATCTGGTTGTCACCGATTAAAAGTGAATCTATACCGGAAATCAACTTAAATAAGTGCCTAATTGCTTCAGTGGAAGCAAATGTCTGAAAGTTTTCCGGTTTAACATCCTCGTTGTTTTTATAAGTAAATATAAAATTCTGGATGTCAAGCACATCAAGTTTTTGATCTTTAGGAATTCCATAAAGCTCTGTTCTGTTGCATGTCGAAATTATCAGTCCTTCTGAAAATAACTCTTCCTTTGCGTGATGAATCAGACTTTTAATTTCATCGCTACTTAGATGGAGTGCTTCTCTAAGTTCAACAGGGGCAGTACGGTGATTTATTGAAATTGCAAGTATATTCATATCAATAAAAAGAATGAAAACTGGAAGAAAGAAAATTGGTGAACATAGTAGAGAGAATAGCAATAACAAAACCTACTATTGAAAAGAAAACAACTTTTTTCCCTCTCCATTTACCAAACGTTTTACTTAATATCCCGATGCCATAAAGTATCCAGACCGTAAAGGTACCAATGAGTTTAGGGTCAGTAAATCCAATTTTCGGAAATGCTTTAGGAAGCCAGATTATCCCGATGATAATTGCAAAAGTAAGGAAAATAAAACCTATCACCGCAGAATAATAACTGAGCGTTTCCAGAACTTCAAGGTTAGGCAGCCTGTTAAAAATTAAACCGAACTTATTAAGTTTAATATCTTTATATAGTGTGAGATATAAGAACCCATATACCGCTGATACAGTTATTCCTGAATATCCAACTAATGCACTGAATACATGAACTCCCAAAAGATTACTTCTAAGGACATCCTTTACAACTGGCGTTTCTTTTATGAATAAGGACGAAATAATTTGAAAAATTATGGAAATAATTATTATAAATGGACCGGTTCCTCTTATATCTGTTACCAGCTCAAGAATGAAATATGAGAAACTAACTGAAAAAGCAAGGATTGTAAAAATCTCGAATACATTAGTAATTGGAGGATGGTTGAAGAAAACTGTCCTGCTAAATAAATAAACCAGATGTAAAAGCAGTGTTAAAAAAAGGAATACTCTTTTTGAATTGGTAAATCTCTTTTCCCCCTTCCAGAAATCAAAGGCATAGATTCCGAAAGTACATGAATAGAGGATCGGTAAAAGGATATTGATAAAAATAATTGTTGAGCTCATAACATTCCTTAACTGACTGACGGGTACAAAAATAAATAATTATTTTATTGACATCAATAATAATCTGACCATTCGGTCAGCAATTATTTATACCTAAATGTGTTTTAATTAGAATTTAATAGAAATCCACATTATAGGTTGTTAATTTTTTATTGTCATAGACAAATTTGGCACTAAAGAATTTTTCGCCAAATAGCCACGGGATAAATATCTGATCTCCTTCCCATAGATTCAGAGAAAGAATCTTATCGTTAGTAATCCATTCAAGATGTCCCTCATTAGAATTTATCAACTCTCCTTCAAATTTATCGGCAGTAAACAGGAAGACATACCAATCATCTTTGCCGTCGAAAAGAGGAAAAGTAATTAGCCCATGAAGACGGGGGGATGAAATTTTTAAACCTGATTCCTCTTCTACTTCTCTTATAACACAATCTTCCGGAGTTTCGTGCTGTTCAAACTTTCCCCCTAGTCCGTTCCATTTTCCCTCATGTAAATCATTTACTTTTTTTATTCTATGGAGCATTAAGGTTACTTTTTTCTCCCTATCTATTATATAGCATAAAGTTGCAAGTTTCATTAAATTATCTGTTGTAATTAATATTTGGGTTTCGTTAATTAACTAAGATAGAAAAATATAAATTAAAAAATTGTTGAGAGTAAATAAAACTAAAGAAAATTAAATATTTATTTGGCGCTTTGAAAAAAAATAGAAATATTTAGCAGAGAAATAATTTCTTATTTAAGCATCTTTAAATCACAACATTATAAGTTCTATAGTTTGATTTTGAAATTATAAAATTAAGAAAGGAAAACATGACTGGATTATCTTCCGACGAAAATCTATTTGAATCCAAAGACGAATTTGTGAACAGAACCCCTGAAATCGTAAACCATTGCTCACCTAAGAAGAAGAATGATGATAATGATGATTTAGATAATGACGATTTTAATGACGATGATGATGATGATTTAGAGGAAGAAGATGATTACTATGCAGTAGACGAAGAGGAAGAGCCTGTGACTGAAGAACCTGACGAAGAGGAATTTTATGAAGAAGATTTTGATTTTGAGGATGATGAGGATGAGGATCTTCTTGACGAAGATGAGGAAGGGTTCTAAAGGTATATGTTCTGCAGCAGATAATTTTTTACATAGTCGGTTACTCCATCTTCCAAACTAAATAATGGATGGGTATAACCGGCTTTTTTTATTTTAGAAATATCGGCTTCAGTAAAATACTGGTATTTAGTTTTAAGGTTGTCGGGCAAATCGATATACTCAATTTTTACCGGTTTACCAAGAGCATTAAATATTGATTTAACTAACGCATTCCAAGTCCTTGCTTTGCCGGAGCCCGCATTATAAATACCATTCTTATCCTTGTTGAATAAAAAGAAAAGGGTCATTTCAACTGCATCCTTTATATAAATAAAATCTCTTTTCTGTTCTCCATCTTTATACAAAGGATTTTCAGACTTAAATAATTTTACTTTACCTGTTTCCTTTATCTGATCGTAAGCCTTATTAACGACACTCCTCATATCTTCTTTGTGATATTCATTCGGACCATAAACATTAAAATATTTAATCCCAGCTATTTTATCCGTTAATTTATTCCTTATACTCCATAGATCGAAAAGCTGCTTTGAGTAACCATACATATTAAGAGGACGTAGATGATTAATTTCATCCTCATTATCTACAAATCCCAAGGAACCGTCTCCGTATGTAGCTGCAGAAGATGCATATATAAATCTTATATTTTTCTTAACAGAATACAGTGCAAGCGATTTAGTATATTCGTAATTGTTTTCAATCAAATGGTCTGCATCTTTTTCGGTTGTAGAAGAATTGGCACCCATGTGAATAATGGCGTCAATATTAAGATCAGATTCTGATTCTATCTTATCAAGGAATTCCCACTTATTCATATAATCAGCAAACTTTAAGGACGTGAGGTTTTTCCATTTCTCATCAATCCCCAGTTCATCAACTATTAAGATATTGTCATTGCCAAGCTGGTTTAGACGCCAAACTAGAGCACTTCCAATAAATCCTGCGCCACCGGTCACTACTATCATGGAATATCGACTTGTCCTAGAATCTGAATTTTTAATGAATATCAATTTAATTATATTTATAATTCTTTACAATTAATATCATGAAATGGTTGAAATGAATCCGATATTCAAACAATTAAGAAATATTCTGAACGAAAGGATCCTTGTAATTGACGGAGCAATGGGGACTATGATACAGCGGCATTCCTTATCAGAAGAGCAGTTCAGGAATAATAGATTTAAAGACCATCCACATGATCTGAAAGGAGATAATGACCTTCTTTCCATAACGCAACCTGAAATTATTAAGAATATTCACCGTAAATACTTCGAAGCAGGTTCTGATATTGTTGAGACAAATACTTTCAGCGCTACATCGGTTGCACAAGCAGATTATAAACTTGAACATATTGTTTATGAGTTGAATTATCAATCGGCTAAGATTGCGAAAGAAGCTGCTGCCGAATTCACGACTAAAACTCCGGATAAGCCAAGATTTGTTGCGGGGGCATTGGGACCTACCAATAAGAGTCTTTCACTATCACCAGATGTAAATGATCCCGGATACCGGGCGGCTACATTTGATGGTATATGTGCGGCTTATTATGAACAGGTAAAGGGATTGGTAGAAGGAGGAGTGGATATTTTATTAGTCGAAACAATATTCGACACGTTAAACAGCAAAGCAGCAATTTTTGCTATTGAGAAATACTGCAAAGAAAATAACAAACAAATTCCTGTAATGATTTCGGGAACAATTGTTGACCAGAGCGGCAGGACTTTATCCGGACAGACAACAGAGGCATTTCTAATCTCAGTTTCGCACACTAAAAATTTAATAAGCATTGGTTTGAATTGTGCCTTAGGTGCAAAACAAATGAGACCATTCATAGAAGAGCTTTCAATTAAAGCTCCCTGGTTTATTTCCATTTATCCTAATGCAGGGCTCCCAAATGAAATGGGAGAATATGATGAGACAGCTGAATCTATGGCTTCCGTGCTTAAAGAATTTGCGGAGGACGGTTTTTTTAATATTGTAGGAGGCTGCTGTGGAACCACGCCTGCTCATATTAAAGCAATCGCAGAAATAGCGAAGAATTATAAACCGAGGAAAATTCCCGAATTCAGTTCTTATTTAAGATTAAGCGGGATGGAACCATTGGTTATCCGTCCAGAAACGAATTTTGTAAATATCGGCGAAAGGACAAACATAACCGGCTCAAAGAAGTTTGAAAAGCTTATAATGTCAAATGATTATGAAGGAGCGCTTTCAGTTGCACGACAGCAAGTTGAGGGAGGAGCCCAGATATTGGACATCAATATGGATGAGGGTTTATTGGATTCCGAACTGGCGATGACAAAATTCCTGAATTTAATAGCGGCTGAACCTGATATTGCAAAGCTTCCTATTATGATAGACTCTTCAAAATGGACTGTTATTGAAGCAGGATTAAAATGTCTTCAGGGAAAAGGGATTGTCAATTCAATTAGTCTGAAAGAAGGAGAAAAAGCTTTTAAGGAACGTGCAGAAAAAATACTCATGTATGGTGCCGCTATTATTGTTATGGCTTTTGATGAAAAGGGACAGGCAGACACTTTTGAAAAGAAGAAAAAGATATGTCAGCGCGCTTATAAAATTCTAACAGAAGAAGTTGGGTTTCCTCCGCATGATATAATCTTTGATCCAAACATTTTGACCGTTGCTACCGGAATTGAAGAACATAACAATTATGCAGTTGATTACATTGAAACGATAAAGTGGATAAAGCAGAATCTTCCTGAAGCTAAAATAAGTGGTGGAGTAAGTAATATATCTTTTTCTTTCCGTGGCAACAACTTAGTCCGCGAAGCAATGCACTCCGCATTTCTTTATCATGCAATAAAGGCTGGTATGGACATGGGCATTGTTAATGCAGGACAGCTAGAAGTTTATGAAGAAATACCTAAAGACCTGCTTTCGCTTGTTGAGGACGTGCTTTTAAACAGAAGACCCGATGCTACCGAGCGGCTAGTTGAGTTTGCTGAAACAATTAAGCAAAAGGGAAAGGAAGCTGTAAAAGTAGATGAGTGGAGAAACCTTCCAGTAAAAGAACGGTTAAAGCATGCACTAATTAAGGGTATAATTGAATATATAGATGTAGATACCGAAGAGGCCAGAAAACTATTTGCAAAACCGATAGAAGTAATTGAGGGTCCTTTAATGGACGGAATGAGTGTTGTAGGAGATCTGTTCGGATCGGGGAAAATGTTTCTCCCCCAGGTAGTAAAGAGTGCAAGAGTAATGAAAAAATCTGTCGCATATCTTATTCCTTTTATAGAACAAGAGAAACTCGATTCCAGGGATACCCGACAAGCCGGAAAAATATTGATGGCTACTGTTAAGGGGGACGTGCACGATATCGGAAAAAATATTGTTGGGGTGGTACTTGGATGTAATAATTATAACGTAATAGATCTTGGCGTGATGGTTCCGACTGATAAGATTTTGCAGACTGCAATAGATGAAAATGTAGATGTAATAGGATTGAGCGGACTTATAACGCCTTCACTTGATGAAATGGTACATGTAGCAAAAGAAATGGAAAGAAGGGGATTCAAAATCCCACTTCTTATTGGCGGAGCTACAACATCCAGATTACATACCGCAGTAAAAATAGCTCCGGGATACAGCGGTTCCACGGTTCATGTACTTGATGCTTCAAGAAGTGTTCCCGTAGTGAGTAATTTAATTAATCCAGATGATTCTGTTAAAGATAAATTTTCTGACGGGATTAAGGAAGAATATAAAAGATTACGGGAAGATCATCTTAAGAAAAAAGAAGCAAAGAACTATCTAAGAATTGAGGATGCAAGAAGAAATAAGTTAAAAACTGATTGGGATAAAGTTATTACTACCAAACCTGAAAATTTGGGGATTACTTCATTTAAGGATTTCCCGTTAAGCACTTTAAGAAAATATATCGATTGGACTCCATTCTTTTTAACATGGGAACTGAAAGGAAAATATCCTTCAATATTTGAAAGTGATAAATATGGTTCTGAAGCTAAGAAAATATTTGATGACGCGAATACATTACTTGACAGGATAATAAATGAGAACTTGCTTTCGGCCAACGGGGTAATCGGACTTTTCCCTGCAAATAGTGTAGGAGATGATGATATTGAAATATATGCTGATGATACGAGGAAAGGGGTAAGAACAGTCCTCCATACATTACGCTCACAATTAATGAAATCAGACAAGGTGCCGAATATAGCACTTGCAGATTATATTGCCCCAAGGGAATCCGGGTTTAAGGATTACATTGGCGCATTTGCCGTTACCACAGGAATCGGGATAGAAAAACTGGTAGAGCAATTTGAGAAAGATAATGATGATTACAGCAGTATAATGACGAAAGCCATCGCAGACAGATTAGCCGAGGCATTTGCCGAATATCTTCATTTAATGGTGAGGAAACAATATTGGGGATATTCACCTGAAGAGGAATTCTCAAATGAAGAACTCATAAAAGAAAATTACAAAGGAATACGTCCCGCACCTGGTTATCCTGCACAGCCGGATCATACGGAGAAACTGACGATATGGGAATTACTTGATGTTAAAAAAAACACATCGATGAAGTTGACTGAAAGTATGGCAATGTATCCTGCTGCTTCTGTGAGCGGATTATATTTCTCGCATCCGGAATCCCGGTACTTTAATGTTGGAAAGATCGGAAAAGATCAGGTGCTTGATTACCATAAGAGAAAAGGAATGAGTATTGAAGAAATTGAAAGATGGTTAGGGCCGATACTTAATTATGATAAGGGAGAATAATCACCTGTCATACTAAATTTTTACCCTAAATTATAGTCAATTTTAGCAGCCACATAACGCGTATTCCGCAAGTTTTCAATAACTTTACATACTAAAACCCAAATGATATGTATAAATCGGTGTGAATTATAATCGGTTGATATTTTGATATCATTAGTCTATTTTGATTTAAGTTAGGATACTTTAAAAAAACAGAGGTGATAAATAACAACTCAAGAGATAAATCGTTATAAGAGGCATATTCTTTTACCGGAAATTGGTGTGGAAGGGCAGGAAAAGCTGAAAGGTGCTAAAGTCTTGGTAATCGGATGCGGGGGGCTGGGCTGTCCCGTACTTCAATATTTAGCAGCTGCAGGTATTGGTGTATTAGGAATAATCGACTATGAT
>OBLU010000259.1_pt1 | contig 51760 bp, 49 predicted proteins | sample 1518681 | NCBI WGS metagenome assembly OBLU01 (sample SAMEA3539304, study PRJEB22396) | soil metagenome | biome: tundra; feature: field; material: soil | place: USA | collected 2010-05 | depth 0.15 m
CGCCGTGGCCGGCCTGCTCGCTGGTGAAGACGTAGAAGCCGACCTCCGACCAACTGGTGAGGCCTTCGGTCAACTCCAGCGTCTCGTGCTCCTGATGGTTGGTGGGATAGACGCCGTCGATGACGTTCTTCTGGCCCTCGGGCGTGAAGTTGGAGTGGACCTCGACCATCAGGCTTTTGGGCTCGACGGTGGCCGCGCCGTAGACCTGGATTTCGTAGTTGCCCTGCGCGCGGGCGGTGGTCGCAAGGAGGAGCATCGCAAATGCACTCATCGCGATGAGGCGGTGAGCGGGGAGGTGCCCAATGCTTAGGCGAACGTCACGCATAGCGAAACACCATCATGAAACCTCGATCCATATGGTCCTGTTGATGGCAATGGAAGAGCGTATTGCCGGGATGATTGGCGATGAACTCGACGTGCGAGGTGCTCTTGGCGGGGATCAGGAGGACGTCCTTCATTAATTTTGCCATACTCGGCCCGTCGCCGACACGCACCACCTCGAAGGTGTGGCGATGGAGATGAATGGGGTGATCGTCGGTGCTCAGGTTCTTCATCACCAGGCGATAGCGCCTGCCGGCCTGGAGCGGCGGCGATTCAACGTTGGGGTAGGACCTGCCGTTGATGCGCCAGATCTCCGCGTTGCCGTGGCCTTCGAATTTGGAGTCGAAGGCGAGGGGGATTTCGATGACAGCGTCGTCGACCGCGGGCTCCGTGCGGCCGCCGTCCGGCGGCGCAGGCTGCGCGAACTGCGTGTAGTCCCAGACGAGGTCGTCGGGCTGCGTCCACTTCGGCGCGCCGGTGGCGTTGGCGTATTCGACGGCGATGCCCATGCCCATCGCCTGCACATGCCTGCGCACTTCGCCAAGGATCCAGGCGCCCGGCGCGTTCATTTGGACGATCGCGGAGACTCGCTCGGCGGGGGCGAGACGCAGCATGACGACGGTGCGCGGATGCGGGACGAGATTGCCGTCGAGCGCGACGACCTGGAAGCTGTGACCGGCGAGCGCGATCCAGTGGACCTCGGTGGGGCTGGAGTTGAGCACGTGCATCATCACGCGCTCGCCCTGCTTCACGCGGATGGGTTCGCCGAAGCCGAGCATCTTGCCGTTGATGGTGGCGACCTCGTACTCGGGCATGGCGGAGCCGTCCGCGGAGGGCATCTCGCGGCCGCCGAAGTCGTGCAGCGCGAGGAAGACTTCGCGATCGTAGGCGGGCTGGCCGGTTGCGTTGGCGGGGTCGATGATCAGGAATCCGTGCTGGCCGCCGTACTGGCCCTTGCGCATATCGCTGCCCGCGAAGGTGTGGGTGTGGAACCAGCGGAAGCCCGCGGGGTCGGGCGTGAACGCGATGCGCGTCGAGGCGCCCGGCGCGATCATGGGCGAGCCTTCTTCCGCGGCGCCATCTGTTTCGACCGGAAGAAACAGCCCGTGCCAGTGGACGATCTCGGGATCGGGCGATTGATTGTGGATGTCGATGGTGACGGGACGGCCCTGCTTCATGCGCAGCAGCGGCCCCGGCACCTGGCCGTTGTAGGCGACGATCGGGAAGCGATGCCTGGGCGAGGGTTCGAGCACGTAGGGCGCGATGGTGAGGGTGAAGTCGGCGGGCGCGGCGTTCGCCGGAATCGGCAGTGCGGAGGCGGTGGGCATCGCCATCTGCGCGCCGCTGCCGTCACTCAGCGCGAGCGACGCCGAGGTCATCATGCCGAGTTGTGCGAACCGCCTGCGCGTCAGCATGGCCGCAGATCCCCGTGGTCAAAAATTCGTTTGGTACTGGAGTAGACGGGCAACCGCCTCCATTGTTTCAACGAACGGCAAGTGAATCTGCTTGTATCGCGGTTGAGGGTGTGGTTAACTTCCGGCGACGACGATGCACGCATTTGAGACACATCTGGCGCGATGGCGAGCCGCGGGGCTGATCGATGAGCCCACCGAGGCCGCGATCCGCGCCTACGAGAGTGCGGAGGCAAAGCCCAGCGGCCAGCGCTGGCAGGTGGTCGTCGCGCTGGTGCTGGGTGGGATTCTGCTCGGCGCGGGCATCCTGCTGTTCGTCGCCGCGCACTGGGACGATGTATCGCCGATGGAGCGGCTGGCGCTGGTGATGGCGATGCTGGCGCTGTTCCATGGCGCCGGGATCGTGTCGCGGGAGCGGTTCAGCGGGTTTGCCACAATGATGCATGCGCTGGGTACTGTGTCCTGCGGCGCGGCGATTGCGCTGATCGGGCAGATCTTCAATATGCAGGAGCACTGGCCCGCGGCTGTGATGCTGTGGGCCTTCTGCGCGCTGGCCGGATGGGGTCTGCTCGGCGACGAATTCCAGCAAACGGCGGCGCTGCTGCTGGTGCCTGCGTGGCTCATCTCGGAGTGGACGTATCGCGCGCAGGTCTACAGCGGATCCGACGTGTACTTATGGCGCATGATTGCGATGATCGCGATTGTGTATCTGACGGCGTTCCTGCACTCTCGGCGGCGGGTGGTGTTCGGGATCCTGTTTGCCGTGGGCAGCGTGGCGCTGGTGGTGGCCATAGCGTTTCTGTCGGTGGGATCGATCTGGGACGGGCATGGTGCGGGCGATGTGCCCATGTCGTTGCAGATGTGGACAAATGCGACTCTGCTGCTGATTGTGGCGTTCGCGTGGTGGGTGGATTGGCTGAGCGTGTTGCCGGCGGCGGTGGTGGCGGCGACGACTTTCGCGCTGCCTTGGCTGCATGAGACAGGAAGCAAGGGGGCTGGTTCTGAACCGTCAGGGCCGATGGCGGCAACCTATGTTCTATTGGCCGCGCTCTGCGTCTTCCTGGCGTGGTGGGGTGTGCACGAGGCAGCCAAGGCATTGGTGAACTATGGCATTGCAGCGTTTGCACTAACCGTGATTTGCTTCTACTTCTCCGACATCATGGGCAAACTGGATAGGTCGCTCGGGTTGATTCTGCTGGGCATCCTGTTCCTCGCCGGAGGATGGACGCTGGAGAAGACGAGGCGGCGGCTAGTGGCGCGGATTTCGGGGGTGACGGCATGAACCGGAATCAGCGGGCGGTCGCGTTGCTGGTGGTGCAGGCGGCGCTGGTGCTGAGCATTGCCGGGAAGTATTTGTACGAGCGGGAGACGTGTCCGCGGGTGTGGGTGCGCGCTTGGCAGTATGACCCCAACATGCCACTGCGGGGCAGGTATCTGGCGTTGCACCTGATGCTGGATGATTGCGGGCTGCCGCGGGAACAAGCGGTAGTGCAGGATGGCAAGCTGGCGCCAATGCCAGACAGGCCCGACGTGACGATGCGGGGGAATCAGCGATGCGATGGGACGTCGTCGGGGATCGTGGATTACTTCATCGCAGATACAGCCAATGGGCCATTTCCGCTGAAGGGGGACGAGGAACTCTGGGTCGAGGTAACCATTCCTCCCATGGGTCCACCGCGTCCGATTCAACTGGCGCTCTCGAAGGATGGCGCGTTCACGCCGCTGAATCTCCGGTAGGGCAGAGGGCGACGTTTACTTCGTGGCTAGTCGGCTCTGATCTCGGTGAGCAGATCGGGATGCCGCTCGAGCACCTTGAGCAGCTTCACCAGAGCCAACGGCGGTTTCGTCTTTCCGTTCTCATAACGCGAAAACGCATTGACTCCTCCGCCGAAGATTTCGGCCGCTTCGCGCTGATCGAGCGCAAGCTTCTTGCGCACACTGCTAATGAACTCAGGATCGACGATCGAAGCGTTGACCTGTTTGTTGAACTCCAACATCATGGCGCTGCTGCGGGAGGATTCTGCCGCATTCAGGATGGCCTCGCCACAGGCCGGGCAGAAGTCGCCCGACACCTCGGGGATCACGGTACTCTCGCCCTTGTAGGTATAGGGAATGTCGCGAGTGTCGTGCACCAGTTCCGCTTTCGCACAAATTGGGCATTTCATACTCATAGCTCCTTGAACGACACGATTAGAACGTCATGGACGACGGTCAACTTCAGATAGACCTCGCCTGCTTTCGTGGTGGGGCGATAGACATCCTGCCATACCGTGTGGTCGGCGTGGGTTGTCATTGACTTATGGAAGTCCCCCGGAGTCAACGCCAGGACCACGCCAAGCATTCCATCAAAGTCGAAGCCGAGAATCGCCGCCCCGGTTAGTGCCTTAGTGCCGAGACCGTACTGCAGCACTTTACCGTTTTGAATCAGTGTCTTGACGATCGAAAGCGGACAGTGAGGCGTACGTTTTTCCACTGCCCTGATGATAACCTACTTGGTTATTTTAGTAAAGGGCAACAGGCGCTGTCATTCGGCAATCGTGGATGTTCCGCCGGCCACTGCGCCGAGGATGATCAGCGGCTCGCGGCCGTCGGCGACCGCAGCGGGGAGCGGTGCATCGGGCGGGTCGAAGGAGATGTCCTGCTGGCAGGCGAAGAAGCGCAAAAACGCCCGGCGCTCGCGGGTGGTGTGGTCGCGAATGGTTCCGCTGAGCATCGGGTACGCGGCTTCGAGCGCGTCCAGCGTGGCGGCGACGGTGGGCGCCGCAGGGACGTCGAGCACGACCTCGTGGCCGGCGATTCGGGCGAGCGTGCGGAGATGGGCGGGAAGTTCGACGCGGATCATGGGCATAGAGGCGGTTGTCAGTTGCTAGTTGTTAGTTGTTAGTTGCTAGTTGTCAGGAAAAGCAACTGCATCCATCTATCACTATCACGTTCGTGCGTCCTGTTCGTAGTTCGAACCTTGTACCTCGAACCTGCTCGGCCTATTCTTCTCTGCATGAAGAAGATGGACCGTCGACGATTTGTGATCGCCAGTGCCGCTACGGCGGCGAGTTGGAAGAGCTTCGCCCAGCCGGCATTGGGTTCCGCGCCGCAGCAGGCGAAGCTGACCCTGCATGCGGACCAGCCGGGGCCGGCGATTCCGGCAAACTTCGTCGGCCTCTCGTATGAGACGCAGCAACTCTCGGAGCCGAACTTTTTCGCACCGGCGAACACTGGGCTGGTCGCACAGTTTCGCGCGCTGGCGCCGCATGGAGTACTGCGGCTGGGCGGCAATACCTCCGACTACGGCTTCTGGAAGCCGACGCCCGACGCGGTGCCGCCGCCGCGGCCGACGCGGCCGTTCAAGATGGGCGATCCGCCGCCCGACCTGATCTACGACGTCACGCCCGAGGCGGTGCGCAACCTGCGCGCGTTTCTCGACGCGACCGGATGGACGTGCCTCTACGGCATCAACTTCGGCACCAACACTCCGGCGATCGCCGCGGATGAGGCTGCGTTTGCGGCGAAGACGCTGGGGCCGCGGCTCGAGTACTTCCAGGTGGGCAACGAGGCGGACCGCTTCGGCTCGACCATCCGCGATCCCAAGACGTGGTCGGCCGACGCGTTCTTCGACGAGTGGCTTACCTTCGCCAACGCGATTCGCGCCAGGGTTCCGGGTGCAAAGTTCGGCATGCCCGATACCTCCGGAAATCCCGAGTGGTACGCCATCGTCGTAACCCGGCTGCTGGCGCTGGCAGAACACGATCGCCCGGAGGTTGGCGCGCTGACGCACCACTACTACTTCACCGGGCCACCCTCGAATCCGAAGGCCAACATCAATAATCTGCTGAAGCCGGATGACAAAGTGGACCAGCTCGCGGCCGATGTGACCGCAGCGGCGGCGCGGCTGGGCGCGGGCGAGCATCGCACGGTCGCCTACCGCATGACCGAGGGCAACACCTGCTATCGCGGCGGCAAGCCTGGCTTTTCCGATGTGTTCGCCGCGTCGCTGTGGGCGGCGGACTATCTGCTGAAGCTGGCGTCGCTGGGCTACGCGGGCGTGAACCTGCACGGAGGCGAAGGCAAATATGTCGCGGCGTCGCTGGGCGGCACGCTGCCCGGCGATGAACTGGTGCAGGACGATCCCGCCAGCCACCCGCATCCCTACTACACGCCCATCGCGCACCTCGGCAGCAGCTATGTGGCGGAGCCGGTGTCCTACGGCATGCGGTTCGCGCAGCAGTTCGCGGGGGCGACCATGGTGACGCTCGACTTCGACCCAGGCGAGGTGAATGCGACGGCGTACGGGGCGAAGTTCAAGGACGGCCGCACCATGATCGCCGTGATCAACAAGGACGCGACGCAGGATATCGAGATTGCGCTGCCGGGCTGGCGCGTGACGCAGAGGCTGACGGCGGAGTCGCTAACCTCGGCGACGGTGAAGTTCGGCGCGGTGGCAGCGGCGGGCGGCATCGCGGTGCCGGCGGCGAGCGCGGCGATTCTGCACAAAGTGGGTTGAATCGGCTCGCAACGGTAAGGTCATCGCTGCCTGCTGCTTCTTTCCATCGCGATGATATACTTACCATCTGTGTATATCCAAGGAGGCACCATGCAGGTCTCAAAATGGGGAAACAGTCTGGCGGTACGCCTGCCTGCCACGGTCGTGGAGACCCTTGGCCTCAAGGAAGGCGATCAGATCGAGGTGCGCATCGCCGGCGCTCGTGAATTCGAAGTTGACCGCGACCGCAGCCGGGAACGAGCGATCGCGCGCCTGAGGAAGCTCCGCCGGACCCTTCCACCCGGCTTCACGTTCGACCGGGCAGAAGCGAATGAACGGTAGCGTCTTCTTCGATACGACCATCCTGATCTACGCGGTCTCCGACTCCGACCCCCGCGCCGCCGTTGCGGAGAACCTGCTCGCCACGGGCGGACACATCAACGTGCAGGTGCTCAACGAGTTTGCCGCGGTCGCCCGCCGCAAGCTCGCCATGTCCTGGGACGAAATCGCCGAGGCACTGACCGCGATCCGCGCCCTCTGCGAAGCGCCCGCCCCGCTTACCGTCGCGATCCACGAACACGCGCTGGAGCTTGCCGCGCTCCATCACTACCACATCTACGACGCGCTCCTCCTCGCCGCAGCCATCGACGCGGGGTGCGCGACGCTCTACTCGGAAGACATGCAGGACGGGCACACGATCGGTCCCGTCACCATTCGCAATCCGTTTGCCGGAAATCTCAGCCGCTGACCCTACGCCAGCGTTTGCACTTCGACGGACAGCACGGCCGGCAGGTCGCGGACAATCGCGTTCCAGCTATCGCCTGAGTCCGCCGACGCGTACACCTGGCCACCTGAAGTCCCGAAGTACACGCCGCAGGAATCCAGCTTGTCCACGGCCATCGCATCGCGCAGGACATTCACATAGCAATCGCGGTCCGGCAGGCCTTTGCTCAGCGGCTCCCAGTCGTTGCCGCCGGTTCGGCTGCGGAAGACGCGCAGTTTGCCATCGGGGACAAAGTGCTCGGAATCGCTCTTGATGGGGACGACGTACAGCGTCTCGGGCTCGTGCGCATGCACGTCAATGGCGAAGCCAAAGTCCGTCGGCAGGTTGCCGGAGACCTCCACCCAGTTCTCGCCCGCATCGTCCGAGCGCATCACGTCCCAGTGCTTCTGCATGAACAGTGTGCCCGGCCGCGAAGGGTGCGCGGCGATGTGGTGCACGCAGTGGCCGACCTCGGCCGTGGGGTCGGGGATGTGCAGCGAGCGCAGGCCGCGGTTGATCGGCTTCCAAGTGGCGCCGCCGTCGTCGGTGCGGAAGGCGCCCGCGGCGGAGATGGCGATGAAGATGCGCTGCGGATCGCTGGGATCCACGATGATCGTGTGCAGACACAGGCCGCCGGCGCCGGGCTGCCACGCCGAGCCGGTCGTATGCGTGCGCAGGCCGGAGAGCTCGGTCCACGTCTGGCCGGCGTCGGTGGAGCGGAACAGGCCCGCGTCCTCCACCCCGGCCAGCACCTCGTCGGGATTGGTGAGCGACGGCTCCAGGTGCCACACGCGCTTGAACTCCCACGGATGCGGCGTGCCGTCGTACCACTGGTGCGTGCCGGGCACGCCGTCGTAGGCGAACTTGTTGCCCACCGGCGACCAGGTTTCGCCGCCGTCGTCCGACCGCTGAATGAGCTGGCCGAACCAGCCCGAGGATTGCGAGGCATAGATGCGGTTGGGGTCGGCGGCCGAGCCTTTCAGGTGGTACATCTCCCAGCCGGCGAAGTGCGGGCCGGCCACTTTCCACTTCTTGCGCGCTTCGTCGGAGGTAAGAACGAACGCGCCTTTGCGCGTGCCGACGAGAAGACGAACCTGGGCCATTGGGTCTCTCCTGTGCTGATGTTTCCACCGCGAGCGTCCGATCCATCCATCCGGGGAATGGGCCAAGCTATCAAGTTTTGTAGGAACCGCGCAAGGCCGGGGCGGCGGCCGCACACATTTCGGGGCACTTTCACACAGATATGGCGTGATGTCCGTCACAGCCGAGGCTCGCCAGTCCACTTTAGGCTGATTTTGCTGGTAAGCTGGCAACCCGCTCCTTGAGCGCAAAGACCCAAACGGCAAAGGGAATGATCATGGCAGAATCTTACAAAATATCGGCAGTACCGTTGCTTTATATGGAAGGCGAGCACAAGGGCCGGCTGAACGGCGTCACCTTCACCGCCACGTCCGCCACGGGCAAAATAGAGTGGTTCGCCATTGACTGCGGGCAGTTTGAGGACGCTTTTACCCGGCTCCTGTCGCGTAGCCGGGCCCGCGCGACCGTCGCCGCGCTGTTGGAAGGCGACGCGCTCGAGTTGCCCGGCGTGTATCGCGAGGAACAGTTTGAGCGCCGCTTCACCTACGAGTGGAAGGCAACGCACTTTGTCCGTCCCCAGTCGAATCAGCAAGAAGATTACTCGTACTAGCGGAGTGCGTCGCAATCCAGCGATCGCTCTTCGCTGGCTATTGGCAAAGAGCGAATCACAGAGACCACAGGGCAACGGAGAGAGCACAGAGAATTCCCCGCCAGAAGGAGTCCCTCTGTGTTCCCTCTTTCACTCTGTGAACTCTGTGATTCGGTTTTTGATCGCCACTCCCTTCGCGCTGGCGGTTCACAGCGGCTTGCGGCTTGCGGTAGGGGACGCAGCGGTCTACCTCCGCAGTTTTGTGCCCTCCGGGCCGACCCCACGTGATCTGCGTCACAGCCAGACCTTCAAGCCCCGGATACCCTGTTTCCGTCGGCGAATTGGACCGTCCCGCAGAGCAGTTTCGGGCACACGCGGGCCTCCGGAATTGGATGTCCTACACCATGGCAGGAACCTACAGAATCTCGGCAGTACCGGTACTCCACACACAAGGCGACTTCAAGGGCAAGTTGAAGGGCATCAGTTTCACGGCCGTGTCCCCGACGGACACCAAGGAATGGTTCGCCAACAACTGCGGGCAATTCGAGCTGGTCTTCAGCAAGATCATGCCGCGTGCTCTCGCCCAGGTCATCGTCGGCTCACTGATGCGCGGGGACGACGTGGAATTGCCGGCGCTGTACGAGGAGTGGCAGTTCGAACGCGGCTTCCTGTTCGAGTGGACGCCGGTGTACCTGGTCGCTCCGCCACAATACGCGCACGAGAGTGCGAGCTAGGCCAATCGTGCTGCTTTCAGCGATGCGCTGACACTGCGCTTCGCAGGCGGCGTTCGACCAAACGGATCACAGTTAGCAAAAAGCTTCCCCCGTGGAAGAGCGACGACTCCGGACTGCCAGCAGAGGATCGCGGCGAACCAGTGGCTGGCGGCCAACGCGCAGCCTTCGGGCGAGTAGCGCCGAGAACTACTGACCGGCGCCCGCAATCTGCACGGAACCCGTCGTCGCCGGCACCACGCAGTTCAGGTTCATCGTCTGAGTCGTATTGTTCTGCGTCGGCGTGCACACCAGGGTGACGCCGTCGATGGTCAGGTTCATCTGCGTGCCTTCCCAGGTCTTGTACGCCATTGTCGGCGGCGCGTTCACCACCGCAATCATCGGAGCACCCTGCGCACTTCCCGGCGCGATCGTGAAGTTGGAGAACGTCAGCGTGTAGGTCGTGCCGGGAGTCATGGGAACCGAGGCGGGAGCAACCAGCGGCGGCACCGTCAGCGAGACCGCCGTCGCGGGCGCGGCAGCAAGATTCGTCACCAGCACCGCTTGAGGCGCGGAGGTCTCGAGGACGTCCAGTTCCTTGACCACGCCCGGATCCGGGTCGCTGAAAGGAAACACGCCGGAGTTGTTGGCCACCGGGCTGAAGGGGGTGGGCTCATTCACCGTGATCGACGCGCTCCACCGATTGTTGATCGAGTCGCCAAAGCGGTAGGTCGTCCCCGCCGGCAGCACCACGGCAACCGTAATGCTTTCAGGCGCGATCATCGTCCAGACTGGCGCCGGTGCCGTCTGTCCGTAGAGCGAAGAAGCGGTTAGGAGGAAGATTGCAGTGCTCAAAAGAAGAAGGTGTTTGCCACGATTCATCAGGGCCCCCATGCTCAGGAAGTTCGAGAAGCTTGGTCTATGGTGTCATCGGCCGAACCGCAGCGTAACTGCATGGAAGGTGCAGGAAAATTCGGACGTAACGTGACGTTCGTCACTGCGCCCATGCCGGTGAGACGGTAAGCAGGTCGGTGACGCCGCCCGAAATCCCGCATCAATTTGGGAGATCGCAACATCGAAATTAGAATCACTCTATGGTCTCTCGCGGTCGAAGGCACAATCTAGCAGCAGCGGGGTGTCATGGCTGAGCTGACCTTCGACGAGCTTCACTGGAAGCCGCACCACAATCCGTGGGCCGTCGCCATCACCGTCACGCTCGCGACGTTCATGGAAGTGCTCGACACCTCCATCGCCAACGTCGCCCTGCCGCACATGGCCGGCACCCTCGGCGCCAGCCAGGAGGAAGCGACCTGGGTGCTCACCAGCTACCTGGTGTCCAGCGCCATCGTGCTGCCCATCTCCGGCTGGCTCGCCAACCGCATCGGACGCAAGCGCTTCTACATGTCCTGCGTGGCGATGTTCACCATCTGCTCCATGCTGTGCGGCATCGCGAACACGCTGCCCCTGCTCATCATCGCCCGCATCCTGCAGGGCCTCGGCGGAGGCGGCCTCGCCACCAGCGAACAGGCCATCCTCGCCGACACCTTCCCCATCGAAAAGCGCGGCCAGGCCTTCGCCCTCTATGGCATGGCGGTCGTCGTCGCGCCCGCCATCGGCCCGACGCTGGGCGGCTGGATCACCGACAACTTCAACTGGCACTGGATCTTCTTCATCAACCTGCCCGTCGGCCTGCTGTCGCTCTACCTCTCCAACCGCATGGTCGAGGACCCGCCCTTCCTCAAGGCACGCAAGGAAGCCTCCAAGCACCTCAAGGTCGACTTCATGGGCCTCGGCCTGGTCGCGCTCGGCGTCGGCTTCCTCGAGTTCACCCTCGACAAAGGTCAGGAGAAGGACTGGTTCGGCGATCCCATGATCCGCACCACCGCCATCCTCGCCGTCTGCCTGCTCATTTTCTTCGCGTGGTGGGAGTGGAACCACCCCGACCCCATCGTCGACCTGAAACTGCTTAAGAACCGCAACTTCGGCACCGCCGTCTTCCTGCAACTGGTCCTCGGCATGGTGCTCTTCGGGTCGACCGTGCTGATCCCGCAGTATCTGCAGGTCCTGCTCGGCTACACCGCGGAACGCGCCGGCATGGTGCTGTCGCCCGCCGGCTTCATGATGATGGCGATGATGTTCATCGCCGGCAGAACCGTCGGCAAAATCGACCCGCGCCTGATGGTCTGCCTCGCCTACATCGGCACCGCCATCGGCGTGTACAACCTCACCCAGCTCGACCTCACCACCAGCTTCGCCCACGTGACGGAACTGCGCATGCTGCAGGTCATCGCGCTGCCGTTCGTCTTCATCCCCATCAGCACGCTGAACTACGTCGGTGTCCCCGCCACCAAGACCAACCAGATCTCCAGCCTCTCCAACTTCGCGCGCAACCTGGGCGGCAGCGCCGGCACCGCGCTGCTGACGACCTACATCGCCCGCAGCTCGCAGGTGCACCAGGCGGCGCTCGCGGCCAACGTCGTCCCCGGCAGCGCTTCCTACACCAACTTCATGGACCGCGTGAAGGAGATCCTGATCAAGCGCGGCATGTCACCCAGCGCCGCTGGCCAGACCGCGGTCGGCGAGGCCTACCAGATGATGATGCGCCAGGCGACCATGCTGAGCTACAAGAACGCATTCCTCATCCTCTCCTGCGCAGTGGTCTGCCTGTCGCCGCTGCCGTTCCTCATGCGCCTCCCGCCCAAACGCCCCGCCCGCCCCGCCACGCCCGGCGCGTCGGCCACCAGCACCACCCTCGCCGCCGAACCCGCCCCCGAAGAACTGGCCGTACACTAGGGCCCTGCGGCTGCGGTCGCTGCGGGCACCGATGGGAGCGGGTCAGATTGAAATCGGGCGCCTGCGATTCTTGCACGTGCACGGCTCATGGCCGCAGCCGATGCAAACTCCTGCCGCACGCCGTTGCTGCGTCTTCTCAAACGCGGGCGATGGGTTCTTTGAACCTTTGAACAAATCCCAATGCCGGAACTTGCTCGAGCGGCCTTTTGGATCGGATGGTTTCTTTGCCATGCATCCATCCTCTCAAAAGAAGCGCTGAAAGCGCGCCATATACCAGCCTGGGGCGTAGCCCCAGGTCTCGTGTCCACAAAATCCGAGGGCTGAAGAGGGTGCTGAAAAAGTCCGTGTTGCTTAAGGGCACGGATTTATCCGTGCCGTAAACGCCCCCATTTCCAACACGGCTTTAGCCGCTGAGGTCAGCTTGCTGGCGCAGAATCGACTTTTCAGCAGCCTCTGAAGGCCCGACCTAAATGATCGCGGCGCCAGCACGCTCATCCTTGCCGCTATAAACATTTTTGTTTATAGTTGAAATCCGTGAAGAGCAGCGAGTTCAAGCGGTGGCTAAGCAAGCAAGGTGCGACTTTTGGAACTTCGAATGGGTCGCACCTCAAAGTCGAACTGAACGGGAAGACCTCGATCCTGCCGATGCACAACAAGGAACTCGGCACCGGACTCGTCGAGAGCAGAAGCAACTCGGACTCAAATAGGAGACCCCATGCGATTTCCGTTCAAAATCACGCCTGACGAGGAATTCTTCATGGTCACCTTTCCAGACATCCCCGAGGCTATCACTCAGGGCGAAACCATTGAGCAGGCGATTGAGGTTGCTCAGGATGCGCTCGAAACCGCGCTCGAATTCTACTTCGAGGGTGCACGCGCAGTTCCAGAACCTTCACCCGTCAAGCGCGGTGGACATTCCGTCGAACTCCCTGCCAGCCTCACCGCCAAGGTTCTGCTCCTCAACGAAATGATCCGCCAGCACGTCCGGCCCGCCGAGCTGGCCCGCCGACTCGGCACCACCCCGCAGGCCGTCAATCGCCTCACCAACCTCCGCCACGCCTCCAAGATCGACGGCATCGCCTCCGCCATGAAGGCCCTCGGCAAAACATTGGAGATTCGCGCAGCCTGAATGAGAGGCTGAGGAAAACCCCGTTCTGCGCAAACGGCACAAGCTCAATTCGAGCCCTAACCCTCGTATTTGCAACACCAACTTCAGCCGCTGAGGACTCCTCGGTCTCGTCCGCTGGCCCGAAAACTCCCTTGACACGCACGGTATACTTATAAAGTGGGGAATCGAGGAGCGCGGCCGTCGCCTGGCCCTGGATCCAACACAAGACTCAGCCGACAACAGCAAAATCCACCTTGCCAAGTCCTTTGTTTAGAATATTTTGCAAACTAAGTCGTTTGAATCCAGGATTTTACGGATGGTATAGACCATCGGTCCGGACCTAAGTTGTTTCGATCGAAGATCTTAGCATTTCTGGGGGGGAGGGGTAGGGAGCGAATGAGCGGAGACGAAACCAACCCGAGCACCGCGGCGGACGACGCGCTCAGCGCCGGCGTAGCGGAGAATCTCGTCGCCACGGCACCCGGAATCGAGCTGCCCGAGCAGGACTTCGCGGTCCCTGTTTACCAGCCCAAAGGCCGCCGCGCAGCCGCCAGTTTCATCTTCCTCACCATCACGCTCGACATGCTCGCCCTCGGCATGATCGCTCCCGTGCTGCCGCGCCTGATTGCCAGCTTCATGGCCAACAACGCGACCGGCGCCGCGCAGATGCTCGGCCTCTTCGGCACTGTCTTCGCGGTCATGCAGTTTTTCTTCTCCCCCGTGCTCGGCTCGCTGTCGGACCGCTTCGGCCGCCGCCCCGTCGTCCTGCTCTCCAACTTCGGCCTCGGCCTCGACTACCTCCTGATGGCCTGGGCGCCCGCGCTCGGCTGGCTCTTCGTCGGCCGCCTCATCTCCGGCCTCACCGCGTCCAGCGTTCCCACAGGAATGGCCTACATGACCGATGTGACGCCGCCGGAGAAGCGCGCCGGAGTCTTCGGCCTGCTCGGCGCCGCGTTTGGCGTCGGTTTCATCCTCGGCCCGGCGATGGGCGGAATCCTCGGCAGCGTCAGCCCTCGGCTTCCGTTCTGGGTCGCCGGCGGCTTGAGCCTGCTCAACGGCATGTACGGCCTGTTCGTGTTGCCCGAGTCGCTCGACCACAAGCACCGCAGCAGCTTCTCGTGGAAGCGCGCCAACCCGGTCGGCTCGCTGCGCCTGCTCAAGAACAACAAGGTGCTGCTCGGACTGTCGGCAGTCCTGGTTCTCGGCTATTTAGCACAGCAATCGTTACAGAACGTTTATGTTCTGATGGCAGACTACCGCTATGGATGGAGCGACAAATCGGTGGGCTGGTCGCTCGCGCTGGTGGCCGTCTTCTCCGGGTTCTACGGAGCGGGGCTGGTGAAGCCTCTGGTCAAGCGCATTGGCGAACGCAGCGCTCTCTCCTTCGGCCTGGTGGGCGGCATCCTGGGCTATTGGATGTTCGGCTTCTCGCAGACCGGCCTGCTGATGTTGTGCGGCATTCCCGTCCTCAACCTCATGTCGGTGGCGTGGCCATCGGCCCAGAGCATCATGTCGCGCGAGGTCGGGCCCTCGCAGCAGGGGCAGATGCAGGGCGCGGTGCAAAGCCTGCGCGGGCTGGCCGGGATCTTCGAGCCGGTCATGTTCACGTATGTGTTCTCCCGAACATTCGGCCCGACGGCAGCGATTCATTCGCCGGGCGCCGCGTTCTATCTTGCTGCTGCGCTGCTGGTCGCCTCCCTTGTTGTAGCGCAATGGGTTAGGCCACGTGGCGTCTCGCCGGCGCCTGCCGGATGAGACAACCGTTCGACTTTCGTTCGTCCAACACGCAGTGCGCATCTTATGGAGGGTGGGTTCGAATGACTAAACGCGACGACAATTCGAAGCAAACCAGCAAACTCCGCCCGGGCCGGATCGCCGCGGGAGTCCTGCTGTGTGTATTTCCGGTCGTTCCGGTTCAACTCGCGAGCGCCGCCTATGACGTTCCGCTTCAGCCCGGTTCGGCCAAGGAGATGGTCACTGCGGTGATGGCGAACGAGGTGCTGGCCGGGCTGCATCGCGATCATTACGCATACCTCTCCAAGGAGCGCTCCGACCGGACCGGCGGACACCTCTGGTTGGAGAAGGTGGTTGAGACCAACGCCGGCAAGGTGCGCTTCCTGCTCGCTGAAGATGGCGAGCCGCTCTCGCCCGAGCGCGCCGGACAGGAGCGCGGCCGGCTCGCCGCGATCGTCGCCGATCCCGACGCATTCGCAAAGAAGTCCCAGACCGTCAAGGACGATGAGGCGCACGCCCGGCAGATGCTGCAACTGGCGCCGAAAGCCTTCCTCTTCGACACGCCGCGCGCCGAGGGCGATTTTCTCCGCATCGACTTCAAGCCCAACCCTGAATACGAGGCGCAGTCGATGGAAGAGCGCGTGCTGCACGCCATGGCGGGAACGATGCTGATCGACCCACAGGTCATGCGGCTGCACCACATCGAGGGCCGCCTGCCCGCGGACGTGAGCATCGGCTTCGGACTGCTGGCCACCATCCACGCCGGCAGCAGCTTCTCCACCACGCGCGACCGCCTGGGCCAGCCCGACTGGAAGACCATCCTGCTCGACACGGCCATCAACGGCCGCGCGATCTTCTTCAAATCGATCGCCCGCAACGAGCATGCCGAACACAGCGACTTCGTCCGCGTCTCCAACGACCTGCCCGTGCCCGAGGCCGTCGCCCTGGCCGAGCAACCGTGAAGATGGCCGGGGAGTGTGGTGAAGGTCCGTTTCGTTAAGGGCACGGATTGATCCGTGCCGTACACGCCCCGCTGGTTGCAAGGCTTTAGCCGCTGAGGTCCCGATTTTGGGGCGGCCATCCACCGCAACAGGCATACTGGAACGATGGGCTTGAAGTTCGAAATCAGTTCCACCGCGCCGGCAGGCGGACGCCGGGCAACACTCGGTCTTCCGCACGGCGCGGTCGAAACGCCAGTCTTCATGCCCGTCGGAACCGCCGCAACGGTGAAGACCGTGCAGCAGGAAACGCTGGAGCAGATCGGCTCGAGCGGCTCAGGCGCAGAGATCATCCTCGCCAACACGTATCACCTCTATCTGCGGCCTGGACACGAGCCGATTCGGCGCCTCGGCGGCGTGCATCGCTTCATGAGCTGGACGCGGCCGATGCTGACGGATTCGGGCGGCTTCCAGGTGTTCTCGCTCTCCAAGCTGCGCAAGGTTACGGACAATGGCGTTGAGTTCCGCTCGCATCTGGACGGCTCGAAGCACTTCTTCTCGCCCGAGCACTCGATGGAGGTGCAGATCGCGCTGGGCGCGGACATCATGATGGTGTTCGACGAGTGCGTGGAGACGCCGGCGACGTGGGAACGCACCCGTGATTCCATGGGACTGACGCATGCGTGGGCGGCGCGGTCGAAGGCCTACTTCGAGGCGCATCGGCACGAGGTTCCGTGGAGCAGCGAGTCGGCGAGTCAGCGAGTCAGCGAGTCAGCGGATGCGTACGATGGAGCGAGGTTTGAGGGGAAACATCAGACGCTGTTCGGGATTGTGCAGGGCGGAATGTACGCCGACCTGCGGCGCGAGTCGGCGGAGCGGCTGGTGGAGATGGATTTCCAGGGATACGCGATCGGCGGACTTGCGGTGGGCGAGCCGCGGGAAGTGACGCGGGAGATGATTGCTCGCTCGCTGGAGATTCTGCCGGCCGACAAGCCGCGATATGTGATGGGCGTCGGATATCCGGACGAGATTGAGGAGTACGCGAAGATGGGCGTCGACATGATGGACTGCGTGCTGCCGACGCGCGCCGCTCGCCACGGCCTGTTGTTCCGCTCGCCGGAAGCGGGCGAGGAAGGTTCGGCGGTGCGCATGAACATCAAGCGCGTGGAGTTTGCCGAGGATCAGCGGCCGATCGACGCGGCTTGCGGCTGCCTGGTGTGTCGGCGATATACGCGGGCGTATTTGCGGCATCTCTTTGTTTCCAAGGAGCCGCTGGGCGCCACGCTGAACTCGATCCACAACCTCGCGTTCTATCTCGACACCATGGAGCGGGTGCGGGGCGAGGTAGTTGGCTGAAGTTCTGCACCCCTCGGCACTGGCGGAATCTTTCGCTGCGTCGGGTAGGCCTCATTTCTGACGAAGGTGATGTAGCTAACATCAAGGAAAACTGGCGCTTAAGTATGATTTCCACAGCTTGTCCAGCCGGGCTAGCATTGGGCATGCAAGCGTTCAACGATCAAGACTCGCTGACGGCGTGGTTCACCGCGAACCACGTCCTGATGGTTTTGAGCGTGCTGTTGGTGGTGGCGCTGGCAGCGGCCGCCTGGGTCACTTTTCTCAAGTTGCGACTGAAACGGCGCATCGCGGACCAGAACGCCTGGATCGATCGCTTTGTCAGTATTGCCCGGGAGCGCAGCCGGGTATTGGAGATCATCAGTTCCAATCACAAGCTGGACGTTTTGCTTTCGGAGATCTGTGCGTCCGCGGTTCAACTCCTTCCCGGTACGGAATGCTCTTACCATCTCCGGTCTGAAAGTGAATTGGCGGTCGCAACCTCAGAGGAACAGCCCGGACCTGCTCGCAACGATGTTTTATTTGAGATCGCTTTGCGGAATGATGCCGAGCGGCTGGTCGGCAAGATCGTCGTTTCCTCCGCTTCCGGCCACATTCCAGCCGAGGACAGCGAGCGGATCTATACGATGCTCACGGAGCTGGCCGTCCTCTCCATGCGGAATTCGCAGTTGTATCAGGGGCTGGTGCATCACTCCACCCACGATCCGCTGACGGACCTGCCGAACCGCCGGCTGTATGAGAGCCGGTTGGCGGATGCACTGAAGCATGCCGAGCTGCGGGGTAGCCGGTTCGCGGTGGTCTACATCGACGTCAACCGGTTCAAGCACGTGAACGACAAGTATGGCCATAAAACTGGCGACCTCTACCTGAGGCAAATCAGTGCTCGACTGCGGCACCAGCTTCGTCCGATCGATCTGCTCGCGCGGGTGGGCGGCGACGAGTTTATTGTCATCCTGCCGTTCCCGGAAACGTTCGACCGCGTTCACTCCGTTATCGGCCGCCTGAAGGGGTGTTTCGACAATCCGTTCAGCCTGGATGGGAAGGTGGTGACCGGATCGGCGAGCTTTGGGTTCGCGCGGTATCCACAGGATGGCGTGACCGCGGAGGAACTCACCCGCGTGGCCGATCACGCGATGTACATCTGCAAGCATGACGCTCACATCACGCAAGAGGCACTTGGCGTCGCGATGATCACTCCCGATGAGTTGGGATTTGCCTTGATCAATGGCGATTTTCGGCTCGCCTACCAGCCACAATTCTCGGCTGCGGGCCGCTTGACCGGCATGGAGGTGCTGCTGCGGCTCGAGCATCCGACGCTGGGTTTCCTTCCGCCCAGTGCCTTCATCTCGATTGCGGAGCGGAATTCCGTCATCGTTCAAATAGGCGCCTGGGCCTTGCGCGTGGCGCTTCAGGACGCGACCCGCTGGGGCCTGACGTTTGGCGAGCAAATGACGATTGGAATCAACGTCTCTACCCGCCAGTTGCAGGAGCCCGGGTATGCCGCGTCGGTGCTGAAGTGCCTGGAGGACCACGCCTTTCCCCCGGAGCGCCTTGAAATCGAACTGATTGAGCGAAGCCTGATGCTGAATGAGAATCCGGTGCTGCAACAGCTCGAACAGTTGCGTCAGGCCGGGGTCCGCATCTCACTCGATGACTTCGGCACCGAGCAGTCCTGCCTGAGCCTGCTGCACAAGCTTCCCATCGACACGATCAAGCTGGACCACAGCTTCATCCGAGCCATGGATGATGAGCCCCGAGTCCTGCCGATTATCCAGGCAATCGTCTACATGGCCCGGTCTTTGGGCAAGCGCGTCATCGCGGAAGGCATCGAGCATATTGGCCCCGTCCCAGCCCTGATGAATATGGGCAAGATGGAGTTTCAAGGATATTTGCTGAGCCGCCCGGTGCCGGCCGCGGACGTCGATCAATTGATTCAGACCTGGCGCTCGGGAATCGATATGCCGGCCGCCTTCCGCGGTGAGACTATTCTTGTGGACGCGGACTTGATGGGCTCTGAACCGCGGAGTCTGACTTTCTCGTTGGATGCCTACGATAGCTATTCCGAGGCTCTTCCAATGTAAGCAACCGCACGCGGCGGTCGCTCGAGCTTACCGAAAACGAGACTTTATCAGGCTGTTCGATATGCTGTTGCCAACGGCTCCTGCCGCCTACCCGCGTATTTGTGATGAGAGGTCTTGAGTCGACCCCCCTGGGTCGCCGAAATCACGGATACTGCTCCGTGGCATTCGGGAGTATACTCTGCACTCATTCCAGGGATGCGCTCCCCGGGCTCGAACGATCCCTGGCGGGGGTGGTTATGAAGTTCGTTGCCCTTGGGCTTTGTCTCTTGTGCGCGCTTCTCGTCTCGGTGAGCGTATACCGGATGGGGCATCATGCCACGGAAAAAACGCAAACAAGCGCATCGAGTGTGCCCATGGCGTCGCCTAAAATGCCGCCGCAGCCCGCTTCCGGATCTGAAACAGCACTGTCCGCCGGCACGGTCGTGTCCGTAACGCTGGCTGACCCCATCGACTCAGACCACGACGCATTTGGGAAACAATACGCCGCGTCAGTTAACCTCGTTGAGGGACAGGCCATTGCGCCGGGTTCCCGAGCAACCGTGGTTCTGGTCAACAACAATACAGGCTGGCTTACGCAGCTCACGGGATTGACCGTCAACGGCCGAGAATCCCAGGTGCTCTCGGGCGCGGGCTCCGTCGTCGCTGCGGAGCAGGGCAGTAAAGCCAGCCCGTCTGGCGGAATCCTTGGGCAAATCGGCCTCGCGCCTGCTACTGCAGTTGCGTCCAACCAGGGGGTTCTGCTGCCACCCGGCTCGCAGCTTCGCTTTGTTTTAATGGGAAACACCGCGCCCGCCCGGGCGGTCGCGGCCAGTCGCCGTTACCGACCTGCGGAAGCCATTGGCACGGAGGCCGGCTTGTCGTCTGCAGAATCCCTCGCGTCCCAGCAGGAGCCAGAATTTGCGTACCTCTGCCGTGCGACCGACGTGCCGGATCGCACCCTTCCCATCAGCTACTACCTCGCGGATGTGTTCAAGACCTCCGATAGCCAGGCTGTCGTTGAGAGACGATGGCTTGAATTTCTGGTCACGACCTACCCCTATAAGTTCGCAAACAACCGCCATGTGAACGCCCAGTGCACCCGCATGGCCGATCCTGTCGCCGACGTCGACGCGGAAGTTCCACAGAACGCGGAGATCGTTCAAACGCGGTGGCACTATACGTTGGGTCCACCACCATCGCCGGCCTCCTTGCCTGCGGCATCCACACTTCCGTCCCGCGATACCCAATAAGCGTCTGTTGCCGGGCGCCTCACCTCTCCATCTGAGATCTGGGCTTTCACGCCAACGAAACGGTTTCTGGGCTGGAGCGAATACGTAAGGAAGCATGTCCCCGGGGGCTAAAGCCCATGTTGATTTTGCATTTGCATGCCGGGACTAAAGTCCCGGCCTATCTGAGAAGCGGGTTTGTCAGCGCCCTCTGATAGCATTACCCACTCCTGCCCTCGGAGGAAAATTGAGTCAAAGAAACGTACGCGCTTTCTTCAGCACGGCTTGCCTGGCCGGAGTGGTTCTCTGCGCCCAGGCAGTTCGCAGCGATGCCGCTCCCACTGTTCCCGCGGGAACGACGCGCACCTACTATGTGGCCGCAGACGAGGTGCAATGGGACTACGCGCCCTCGGGCCGCGATGAAGCCATGGGCATGGAGTTCGATGACATTGGCAAGGCCTTCACGCAATCGGGGCCGCATCGGATCGGGCGCGTTTACAGGAAGGCGGTGTATCGCGAGTACACCGATGCGACGTTCTCGACGCTCAAGCAGCGCGGTCCCGACGAACAATACCTGGGGATCGTGGGGCCGGTTCTGCGCGGAGCCGTGGGGGACACCATCAAGGTTGTCTTCAGAAACAACGGGACGCATCCGTTCAGCATGCATCCGCATGGGGTCTTGTACGAGAAGGACTCCGAGGGCGCGGACTACAACGACGGAACCAGCGGCACGGACAAAGAGGATGGCGGAGTGCCGCCCGGGCAAACGCACACGTATACCTGGAAGATTCCGGAGCGGGCCGGACCCGGGCCGAACGATCCGAGTTCGATTTTCTGGCTCTACCACTCGCATGCGGACGAGTTGCGGGACGTGGCTTCGGGGCTGTTTGGGGTGATCGTGGTGACGCGGCGTGGAAATGCGCTTGCGGATGGGCGGCCGAAGGACGTGGATCACGAGTTCGTCTCCATGTTCATCGCGATCAACGAGAACGAGAGCTGGTACCTGGACGACAACATCCGCGATCATACGACCGATCCCAAGGGCGTCGACCGGAAGGAGGCGTCCGGCATGACAGCGACGGGCATTGAGACACCTGTGGCCGGTACGGGCTTTATCGATACGAATATCAAGTGGTCGATCAATGGATATCTGTACGGGAACATGCCGTTGATGACCATGAAGAAGGGCGATCGTGTGCGCTGGTACGTGGCCACGCTGGGGGATTTCAACAATGCGCACACGCCGCACTGGCACGGCAACACGGTGCTGGTGGCGGGCCAGCGCACCGATGTTCTGGCGCTGACGTCCGCGCAGATGATTACCGCGGATATGGTGCCGGACGCGCCGGGCATCTGGCTCTATCACTGCCATATCAGCGACCACATGCTGGCAGGCATGGTGGCGCGCTATGAGGTGAAGGAGCGGTAGGTGCCGCCCTCGTGGGACCCGCAGTTCTATACTGTGGTTGGGGTGATGAATCCATGGGAAACCACATGAACTGGCATGGCCGCTTGAATCAAGCCCGGGGCTGGATCTTTGCCGTAGCAGCGGTGATTGCCGGCGCGATCTGGTTGGTCAAGCGCTAGGGAGCTGAGGCCGGGCAGGCTTCCTCCAGCAGCCGCACCACCCGCGCGATGGGCAGGCCCATGACGTTGAAGTAGTCGCCGTCGATGCGGGGGATCCAGCGGGCGGCGTAGCCCTGGATGCCGTAGGCTCCGGCCTTGTCGAGCGGCTCGCAGGTGGTGCAGTAGAGGTCGAGTTCGGACGCGGGGATGGGGGCGAAGGTGACGTCGGTGGATTCGACGGCGCTGGTGGTTCCGGCGTGGGTGACGGCGGCGATGCCGGTGAGGACCTGGTGGGTGCGGCCGGAGAGATGCTGCAGCATGCGTTTTGCGTCGGCTGCGTCGGCGGGCTTGGCCAGGATGCGGCCCTCGCAGACGACGGTGGTGTCGGCCCCGAGGACGATGAGGTCCGGCTGCGGGGCGTGGCGAGCGAAGACGGCTTGCGCCTTTTCCTCTGCGAGGCGGCGGACGTAGTCGGCGGGAGATTCGTTGCGGCGCTCGGATTCGTCGATGTCCGCGGACTCGACGGTGAAGGTGTAGCCGGCCTGCGCGAGCAGTTCGCGGCGGCGCGGCGAGGCGGAGGCGAGGATGAGGTTTGCTTTCGTCAATTCCTGCTGGTCCCAACAGTAAAGGCTTTTTCCTGAACAGCTATCAGCTGTAAGCTGTCAGCTATAAGCAATCGATGAGGCGCTCATGCGGGTTCGATGGAGATGTCGGCGCGCATGGTGTGGGCGGCGCCGGGGGCGAGCGTGATGGCGTCGTCGCCGACGTTGGCAGTTTCGATGGCGGCCATGTGCAGCCAGGCGTCCGGTTCCATGTCGGCCATTTTTGCGGTGGCCTCCTGCCAGGGGTTCCAGATGACGGTGGAGTTCGATCCGCTCTTGGCGACGACGATGCGGCGCTTGCCGGCGGGGTCGTGGAGGACGCAGGTGGCGGTGGTGTTGAGGTAGGGCCGGTCCGTGCGGCCTTCGAAGTGGAGCGCGCCCGCGGGCTGCACCTTGCGCTTCAAGTCGTCGACCTTGTCGATGAAGGGGACGCCGCTGAGGCCGTCGATGGAGATCTGGCGGGCGTCGGCGACTTCGTAGTAGGTGTGCAGGGCCTGCTCGTAGACGAGCGGTGCGCCGTGGGTGGATGCGTCGGCTGCGGGGCCACCGCCGCGTGCGCCGCCGTTGCCGGAGTCGTTCGCGACGGTCATCTCAAGCGAGAGTTTGTGGCCTACGGTGACGCGGTAGCCGAGTTTGAAGTGGTCGAAGCCGAGCGAGCGGCTGAGGTCGTTGGGCGCGAGGGTGAAGGCGAGGTGCAGGTCGTCGCCGGACATGGCGGCGAAGGCGAGGTCCCACTCGGAGATGCGCGCGAAGCCGTGCTGCGGGCCGGTCTTGCCGTCGTGCCGCTCTCCGAACCACGGGAAGACGATGGGGACGCCGCCGCGGATGGGCTTGCCGGGGGCGAACTCGGCGCGCTGGCTGAGGAAGATGGCGGGCGCCTGGCCGGCGGGCTTCCAATGGGTCACGTGCGCGCCCTGGAAGTAGATGGTCGCCTCGGCCGCGGGCGAGGTGACGTGCGCGGCGATGAGACCTCCGTTGGCCGACGCGAAGGTGAGGATTCCGGGGATCGAGAATTTATTGTTGAGGTCGTCGAGTTTCGTCATAATTTAAAATTCCAGTCGCGCACTCCAGTCTATGCGAGGCGGGGCTGGCGATGCAGACCCCCCACCCCCTGTACTTAAGTCCTAAAGTATCCCGGATAAAGGACTTAAGTCTGAAGACACCCAGGCTCGAACGGGCAAAGTACCTGGTTCAAAGGACTTAGCTGCAAAGTATCCTGAACAAAGGGCTTATGCGGTGTTCGAGACGGAGTGGAGGGCCAGGCGACAGCCGCGCACCTCTTTCTCCCCATTAAGTCCATTATAGAACGGCGTGTCAAGGGTTTAGCGGAATGTCGGGTGGGCGAACTTGATCAAGACCCCGTATTTCGGGAGGTTCGTGCTGCTGCTGGAAACAACGCATTTGGATCAGATGTGCTGCAAGGCGGTGACTTTTCCTTCGCGTGGTATTCAGTGCTCGTGCTAACCTCAACCCGTCCCGAAATGCCTTCTGTAATCGGAAAGGAACGTTCTTGCGTCAGCTGTTTACCTGGTCCCGTTTGCCCGCAATCCTCTGTCTGTTATTCGTCGTAGGTTGTTACGGTATGACTCTCGTTCGCAGCCACCAGGCAGACATAATGGGGCGGTTGACCTCGCCGAGCGATAAGGCGCAGGTAGAGGCCTACGTAGATCTGCTACAGCAGCGAAAGTTCGATGTCATCGAAAAGGGCCTCGATCCCGATCTAGTCGGTGATGGAACTTCGGGTCAACTGGCGCAGATGGCCGCGCAACTTCCCGAACAGCAACCCACATCCGTCAAAGTTGTGGGGCTCAACCGATATCGACGCGACGATTTGCTGACCCAAACGGTGACCCTCGAGTACGAGTTCCCAGGCCGGTGGCTGCTTGCGAATCTCACGACCCAGACTAAAGCTGAAGCGCAAACAATAACGGGCTTTTACGTGAATGCGATCCCCGACTCACTCGAGCACAGCAATCGTTTTACGCTGGCCGATAAGGGGCTAGATCAATACCTCGTCATGTTCCTGGTTTTGATCGACATGGGCCTCACGCTGCTGGCCTTAGTGCTCTGCCTTAGAAATGGTGTAAACAAGCGGAACTGGTTTTGGCCCATCGTATGCGTGTTCGGAGTCGGCAGAATTGCTGTGAACTGGACATCTGGGCAGACGAACTTTACTCCCATCTGGATTGGCTTTCCTCCCGCCGGAGCAGCCACGACGTTCTACGGCCCATGGACGGTATATGCCGCTATTCCTGTGGGTGTCATCCTGTATCTGCTCTTGCAGGATCGGCGTGACGAGCCGCAAGCCGCATCGTAGTCACTTCTCAAAGATCAGCAGCCGGGGATCCATCCACCGCAGCCTTATCGCGATGAGTGGGAACCGCCGGGAAAGTCCGGTTCTCGGCAACTTCACGCTGTTATGGATTTAAGTTGGCTTACTGCCCGGAATCCGAGAGTGGCTGGGTTGGCTCTAACATGGTGGGATGGCTGCGACGAAGATGACGGACGACCGGTTTCATTTGATTGCGAAGGCGCTGGCCGATCCGCGGCGGTATGACCTGCTGCGGCGGATTGGCAAGGCGGGGGATACGCTGGCGTGCGAATCCATCCGCACGACTTGCTGCGAGGTGACTCCCGCGACGCTGTCGCACCATATGAAAGAGCTGGAAACGGCGGGGCTGGTGGAGTCGACGCGCGAGGGCAAGTTTGTGACTTACCGGCTGCGGCGGGATGTGCTTGAGGCGTATCTGGCGCGGATGGCGCAGATCTAAAGTCAGTTGCTAGTTGCTAGTTGCTAGTTGCTAGTTTGCTAGTTTGCTAGTTGCAACCCGAGAACGGCATGGGGTAAAAACAGGCTGCTGAAAAACTTCGCCTCGTTAAGGGCACGGCTTCAGCCGTGCCGAAATGTCGCTCAAGTCGAAGGGCTTTAGCCCCTCAGGTACGCGTCGTAGAATTGCGGCATGGCGATCCCTTCCCGAGCACCACGCCACGGTACCTTCTTCATCACAACAGCGACCTGCAATCGTCGCCGTCTCTTCCAGGTTCCTGCAAACGCGGAGCTTTTTCTTGAGACGCCGCAGCACTACCGGCGTGAGGGTTGCTATAAGCTTCATGCGTTTGTAGTCATGCCGGACCATGTTCATCTCATCCTCACTCCGCAGATCATCCCCATTGAGCGAGCAATAGGTTTGGTCAAGGGGGGATTCTCGCACCGTTTGGCATCGAAATTCCCCGTGTGGCAACGTGGGTTTACGGATCACCGCATTCGCGACGCGGAAGATATGGAGGTCCGGCGCGGGTATCTCCATATGAATCCGGTGCGCGGAGGGTTGGTTGCTGCTGCGGAAATGTATCGTTACTCATCGGCGTATCGTCCCAGCGGAAGTTGACCTCAGGGGCTAAAGAGGCTGCTGAAAAAGTCTTCCGCAGCTACGAGCAGCGACCTCAGGGGCTAAAGCCCCGCTGATTATGCGGCTTTTACGGCACGGATAAATCCGTGCCCTTAACGAAACCGGGCTTTTTCAGCAGTCTCTAAAGCCCCCTTACCTATGGGCTCTTTGCGGCACGGCTGAAGCCGTGCCCTTAACGAAATGTCCGGGGCCAGACGAAATGTCCGGGGCCAGACGAACTTGCCGGAGCCAGACGCCAGGTGTGAGGCAAAGAATACTGAATCCTTCTTTGCGGTGGTCCCATCAATTAGATGGTTGTGAAAGTGTCGAATTGATGAAACACAAGGGGGAACTGGTCATGGGAAAGCTTGCGAATAAGGTTGCTGTGGTGACGGGCGCTTCGAAGGGCATTGGCGCGGACATTGCGAAGGCATTGGCGGCAGAGGGCGCGGCGGTGGTGGTGAACTATGCGTCGAGCAAGGACGGCGCGGACAAAGTGGTCGCGGCGATTGCGGCCAAGGGCGGCAAGGCGATCGCGGTGCAGGGCGATGTGTCGAAGCAGGCGGACATTACGCGTCTGTTTGCGGAGACGAAGCAGGCCTTCGGGCAGCTCGACATCCTGGTGAACAATGCGGGCGTGTATGCGTTTGCGCCGCTGGACCAGATCACGGAGGAGCTGTTCCACTCGCAGTTCAATCTGAATGTTCTGGGGTTGTTGCTGACCACCAAGGAAGCTTCGAAGTACTTCAACGGCGAGGGTGGCAGCGTGATCAACATCAGCTCGGCGGTGACGACGCTGTATCCTCCGGGCAGCTCGACGTACACCGCGACGAAGGCGGCGGTGGACGCGATTACGGTGATTCTGTCGAAGGAACTCGGGCCGAAGGGGATCCGCGTGAACGCGATCAATCCGGGGCTGGTCGAGACGGAGGGCGTACATTCGGCGGGGTTCGTGGGCAGCGATTTCCAGAAGGGGATCGAAGCGCAGACGCCGCTTGGGCGGATCGGCCAGCCGGACGATATTTCGCCGGCTGCGGTGTTCCTGGCGTCGTCGGACTCGAAGTACATGACCGGACAGACGGTGAATATTTCGGGCGGCATCCGCTAAGCCGGCTTGAGCGAGGAGTGGGAGCCGCGGAGTGTTTGCGGCTTCCGCTCAGCAGTCGATCCGGCGGAGTTCTTTATCGCGCAGGGTTTGGCCGAGGAAGTTCTTCTGCCGGAAGATACAGGAAGAAGAGGCGAAGGCTATCTTGCTGCAGGCGCGAGTTTGCGGCGTTCGGTTTCGAGGTAGGTGTAGCGGATGCGGTGGATGACGGTGATGGTGGAGAAGACGGCGAGCACCCAGAGGCAGGGCGCCATGACTCCCCAGCGGTTGCAGAGCGCGCCGAGGATGACGCAGACGATGCGTTCGGGGCGCTCCATGAAGCCGACTTTGCAGGTGCCGATGAGGGCTTCGGCGCGGGCGCGGGTGTAGCTGACCATGACGCAGGCCGTCATGACGAAGGCGACCAGGCCGACGTAGAAGAGGCGGTTGCCGCGGGCGTAGTAGATGAGCAGACCGAAGAAGATGGCGACGTCGGAATAGCGGTCCATGACGGAGTCAAAGAAGGCGCCGAAGACGGAGACCTGGTTGGTTTTGCGGGCGACGCGGCCGTCGACCATGTCGAAGATGCCGGCGCCGATGATGACCAGGCCGGCGATGAGGAACATCTTGTTGGCGTTATAGACGCGGGCGAATCCGAAGAAGCAGGCGGCGATGATGTTGATCACCAGGCCCAGGAACGTGAGGACGTTGGGCGAGATCTTCGTCAGCGCCAGGCCGTTGACGATCTTCTGCAGCAACCATCCGCTGCCCTTCCCGAAAGCGCTTGTCCAGGTCATTGAGTTACGTTCTTCGAAGTTGCCTGCTTGGTTTTGCGGTTGGCGAGACGGCGTTTGGTGTCAGCCGGCTGCGACGTCCGCGTCGGAAATATCCTCTTCCACTTCGTCGTGGATGGTGATCAGCTTGAGCACCTCGAGCTCGCGCTTGCCGTTGGGGGTGACCACGGTGGCGACGTCGCCGATCTTCTTGCCCAGCAGGGCGCGACCGATGGGTGAGGTGGTGGAGATGAGGCCTTTGGTGACGTCCGATTCCTCGCTGGTGACGAGCTTGTAGCTGAGCTCCTCGTTCTTGCTGGAGTCGAAGACGACGACGGTGGCGCCGAAGCCGACCTTGTCGTGGGGGATGTTGACCAGGTTGACCATGGCCAGCTCGCCCATGCGCTTCTTCAACTGGCCGAGGCGCGCGTTGACGAACACCTGGCGCTGCTTGGCCATGTGGTACTCGGCGTTCTCGCTGAGGTCGCCGAGCGCGACTGCCTTTTTGATCTCCGCGGGCAGTTCGGTCGTGAGCTCACGTTCCAGCACCTTAATCTCTTCTTCGAGCCGCTTCTTAATATGATGTGGCATGGGGCCTTCCGGGGATTGCGAGGGGTACGTTCACCGCACCTTATACGCATGGGAACTTTATGCAAAGTGGCTTTCTTTTCAGAGAAGAACCACGCAGGGGGCGTACGCCTTACAACCGTTATAAGGCTTAGGGTCGCGCTGGCGGGGTCGGAGCCGGGCGCGTGTCTTCGACCAAAAGATCATTATACGTCCGACGCGCGCACTCCCCAACTGGCGGGTGCGCCGGTAGTCCGATCGCCCTTTTCACGATATGGAAAAGTTTTGCATAGCGAGCTACCCAGGCGGACAACCCGCCATCGCGTTCAGGAGTCTCTTTTCAGTGGCGGACATTTGGCGCGAAGTATCGTTCGAGGCAAGTTGATCTCTGCTTCAAACTCAGCAGTCTTTCGCCCGCGATTTGTAGTCGGTCACACGGGTTACTTAATCACACTGGTTACTTAAATTGTCGGACCTGGTTACTGAAGTTGACAGAACCTAGTTACTGCATACCTGTTACTTTATTGTCCAAATCCGATTACCGTAATTGTCCAAATCCGGTGTAGGATGAAAAATCTACAGCAATATCCGGGGCTAGGCAACCCGGCGATTCAAAAAATCCGTCTCATGAAAAGGTGATCGTGCGAAAAGTCCGAATAGTCTCTGATTGAATAATTTTCTTACCTTCTGTACTGGAGAAACCCACCATGATAAACCGCCCCTCATTACTCGCAGCACTCTCTGTTTTGGCTATCTGCAGCTTTGCAGTTGCCCACGCCAGCACCATCTCCCAGATCTCAATTGAGGGCAGCGACAGCTTTAACGTCTCCGGCTCCTCCGGATCTATAACCTTCTTCAACCCGGCGTCCGTCGGCGCAGGAGCAAGCGGGAATTTCTCGGTGTTCACGAGCGCCGATACCAACGTAAACCTGTTTCCGGCCTATGGCGGCGGCCCACTTCCCTTTGCGCTTGGATACCAGACAGTCGCGTCAAGGCTTGGACTTTCCAACGTCCTGGCTCTGACAACGACGCAGGGCACTAACACACTCGACTTCTACATGACCGATTACAGCGTCTCCCTTGTCAACAACATTATCGGATGCAGCTTAACATGTCTGGACGTGACCGGCGACGGTTTCTATACCGAGACCGGCTTTTCACAGATGCCCGGCGCGTTCACGTTTACAACGCAGGCAGTGGATGCCTCTGGGGCGTCCGAAGTGACGTTCTCCGCCACCGGCTATGAAACTCCTGAGCCAAGCTCGCTGCTGCTCCTAGGGACCGGCATCCTTGGGTTGGCCGGAATCGCACGCCGCAAGATGATGAAGGCCTAGTTTCCAGGGCTTTTAAAATCCTGTCTTCGCTGAAAAACGGGAGCCGCAATGGCTCCCGTTTTCGCGTTAAGAATCTGATTTTTCGTTTGGGCATGGCGGGATCGAGTTCGCAGTTACGACCCGATCCCCGCGCTCGCTACCACTGCAGCAGAAGCAGTTCTGAGCAGAAAGCCGGACCCATCGCGCCCATCATGCTGTAGCAGCCCGGACTTCCCGGGCGGTTGAGCAGGAAGTCCTGCATCACGGTGAGCACCGACGCGGAGGAGAGGTTTCCCCTCTGGCGAAGGCTATTCCACGAAGAGGCCAGCGCGCCCTGCGGAAGATCGAGGCTGCTCTCCATGGCCAGGAGAACCTTGGGTCCGCCGCTATGGAAGATGTAGCTGCAGATGTCTCCCATGCTCAGACCGTTGTCGGCGAGAAAGCCCTCGACGGTGCCGCGCATCTCGGTTCGGACCAGTTGCGGCACGTCGGCAGAGAGCACGATATTGAAGCCGGTGTGGTTTATGTTCCATCCCATCAGGTGCTCGGTGTCCGGGTAGAACGTCGAGCGTGTATCGACCACGCGGGGACAGGGGTTCTGGACGCTGGTGGGCCTGGCCGCAAGCTCCGTCTCTTCGCCTGCGAGAACGACCGCGGCCGCACCGTCTCCGAACAGTCCACTGGCGACCATATGGGCCATGGAGTAGTCGTTCTCCTGCCAGGTGAGGGAGCAGAGTTCGACCGAGAGCAGGAGCGCGTACTGCTTGGGAAACGCGCGTACGTAATCCGTAGCGCGCGAGATGCCCGCGGCGCCGGCGACACAGCCGAGACCGAAGATCGGGGTCCGCTTGATGTTTTTGGGGAAGCCCATCAGGTTCACCAGGCGGGCGTCGATACTGGGGCAGGCGATGCCGGTGACGGAGGTAAAAAAGATTGCCGAGATATCGGACGGAGTGAGTCCGACGTGATCGAGCGCCTTCTGGATGGCTTGCTGGCCCAGGTCCAGGGCTCCCTTGATCCACAGATCATTGGACGGTCCAAAGCCTGAGAGCGTGCCCAGCGTGTCCAGCGGGTACATGATGTGGCGGTATTCAACTCCACAATTGGAGTGAAGTCGGTTCATGACTCCGGGGAGTGTCACCTTATCCGGCATGTGCTCTATGAGAGCTTCTGTGATGACGGATTGAGGATAGCGATGCGGGGGGAACGCTGTGCCAACAGATGCAATACGCATGGATCGATAAAACCTCGTCGGAAGATCAAGATGCTGCTGACGGAGCGATCATCAGCCCTTAGTTTTGGTTTGGCAGGAATTGATGCAAACCTGTGAACAGTGCGAGGCGGAGACTGAATGCCTCAAGCACAGGCGAATGCCTTGTGGGGCTATATCCGTGATTATAGACTGCCCGTCTACTGTGGGCTAATCCAAAGCTAGCCCGCAGCCACTAAAAATGTATGTGTCGCTTGTCACAACCCGGTTAACTTCACGTTTGCTATGACTTGCAGCCAGTCAGTATGGATTTCGTCGTATTTTCTGCGCACTTTCAGGCGCAGGCCCGGCGACCATCCGCTGCTTCATCAGAAATCACTTAAGGTTACAAATTTGCAGTCGGCCGTTATCCCTCGCAACTTTTCCTGCATCCAACCCAATTATCAGGCAGTGGCGAGCCATCTATGAAAACGCCGACAGTCAGGGAGCAATGTTCTCAAAGGTTGCCGGGGGATTGCAATTCCGGCCGCATTTCTGAGCGGAATCAGCTCTAAAGAGATTTGTGAGAACTGTTCAAGACGGATCAGAATTCCGTCCGCTCAAGTGAGAAACTCCATTCAGCGTGCAGATCCTCCCTCCCCTGCAAGAGTCACACGTGAGCTATCCACCGTCTTCTAATCTGCATCTCACGTAATGGATTGGCATTTGCCGTTATCTAACTAACTGATTTTATTTCCGGGTCTCCGACTGCTGTGGGATTGTAACCACGAGCGGCGTCAACGCCCTTGTCTCTCAGCGCAGGCCCAACTCCGCTCCCGGCGGTTGACCGTCAATTAGAAGGCCCTTAATGAAGAATTGCAGTAAGCTCCCTGTTCTGGGTGCTCTCCTTGCCCTTTCTGCGTCGTTCGCGTTCGCCGACACCATCTCTCTCGGAAGCTTTGCCACCGGCATCACCGCGGCGTCGCTGGGTTTCAGCGCCACGCAGACTGCGATGAATCTTGCCGGGATCACACCGTTCGCGATCCCGCCTGCTGTTGCGTCCACGCCCACGCTCTTGAGCGGCACCGCCAGCACCTTCGCGCTCGCGCCGAACGGCGTCTGGGGTACTCCCATCGGCAGTTCGACATGGGTCGGCAATGCCGCTAACGCAGGTCCCGGGGGCATCGCCCAGGGCTACGGCTACTACCAATACACCACCCTGTTCAGCGCGGCCGGCGGTTCGGGCTACGCCGGATCGATCGACGTGATGGCCGACGACACCGCCGAAATCCTGCTCAACGGGATTGTGATCGTCCCCTTCGGCAGCCTGGGGTCGGATTCCAGGTGCGCGGCCTCTGGGGTCTCGTGCCTCACCGGGGATGTCGTTTCGCTGAGCGGCTTTACCCTGCTCGGCGGCAACGATGCGAACATGTTCACCTTCGTCGTGGAGCAGGCTGGCACGATGGGACCCGCCGGCGATCCTACCGGTGTCGACTTCACGGCTCACCTGGTTTCGGGCATCGCGCCTGAGCCCAGCGGCCTGGTCCTTCTGGGCACTGGCCTGTTTGGCGTTGCCGGTCTTCTCTTCCGCAAGCGGCAGAGTGTCTAATTCCTTTCCGCCGCGCTTAATCGGAACGCCGCTAACCCGGCGTTCCGTTTCTTTTTGCAGCACGGGATGGTTCGCAAACCGGGCTGGTAGAAGGGCATGCGACGAAGCTGGGCGGTTAGCCTATGCCGATTCCGTGGGACGGCACAACTCCGTAACCCATTGCTGCGTCGTATAGATTACCCATTGCAGTGTCGGATGGATTACATTAGTGCGTACACCGGTCTCACGGGGTCCGCACGATGTGGACCTCCGCCGATCGGGAAACGGGCCATTAGGGTCCAGGCATTCGGTCCTTCCGCAGGCAAGCATCGCAATCCCGTCGTGTGATCCAGCATCGTTTTCGACGCTGCACCCGCCGGAGGACGACGACGCGAGCATCGAGCGTTAGTCCGCACCTGAACCGAGGCCATCGCCATGAGCGACGTTGCAGATACGAAGTTCGACATCACCGCCTTCCTCGCCAGCGCAGGCCTAGGACGCCATCTCGTCCGCCTCAGCCCGAAGCAGGTCTTCTTCGCGCAGGGGACACCCGCCGATTGCTGCTTTTACCTGCAGACGGGCCGCGCCAAGTTGACCGTCGTCTCGGAGCGCGGCAAGGAGGCCACCATCACCATGCTGGGCCCTGGTGACTTTATCGGCGAGGAGTCGGTTGCCAGCGTCCCCGGCCTGCGCATGGCCACAGCCACCGCCGTCACCGGCTGCACCGCGCTGAAGATCGAACGCGGCGAGATGATCCGCGTGATGCACGAGCAGCACGGCTTCTCCGATTTCTTCCTGTCGTTCCTGCTGCAGCGCGGCATGCGCACCCAGGCGGACCTGGTGGATCAGCTCTTCAACAACAGCGAGAAGCGCCTCGCCCGCATCCTGTTGCTGATGGCCGAGTTCGGCCAGCCCGGGGAGATCGAATCGCTGATTCCGCCGATCACCCAGGAGACCCTGGCCGAGATGATCGGCACCACCCGCTCGCGGGTCAGCTTCTTCATGAACAAGTTTCGCCAGCACGGCTTCATCGAATACAACGGCCGCATCCGCGTGCACAAGTCGCTGCTGAATGTGATTCTGTACGATCAGCCTCCCGGAATAAATGCCGCAAGCGCTGCTGTGCTGGAGACCCCGAAGGAGCGGAAGAAGCTTGCCGAGAGCAAGAAAAAGAGTGTGCAGAAGTGAACAGACTGCGTCTAACGGCACATGAGACGTTTTAACTGGCCTCCTATTCTGACGCTCGAAGAAAGGCTTTCCCATGGCCACTTTCGATGCCGCTGCTGCCCTCTCTGCCCACAAACTTCCAGCCAAACCCAGGGTGCTGCTGGTAGACGATGATGAGTCCGTCCTGGACGTTCTCACCCTGGTTCTCGAACACAACGACTTCGAAGTAAACTCCGCCACCAACGTCAACCAGGCGCTCGCGCTGATTGGCGCGAACACGTTCGACGTGCTGGTGAGTGACCTGCACATGCCGGAGCACGGCGACGGGCTTACGGTGGTCAGCGCCATGCGCCACTCCAATCCGATGGCGGTCACCGTCATCTTCAGCGCCTACCCGGAGATGAAACATGCTGCCCAGGCGATCCTGAAGCAGACCGACGCCGTGGTGGTGAAGCCACTGGGGGTGGAGAACCTGATCCACGTCATCCGCGACCGGCTGCACCAGGGGACGAGCGTTCTTCCACTCACGGTGGAAAGTGTGGCCGACATCCTGGAACGGTGCACCCAATCCACCATCGAAGAGTGGTTGCAGTCCGTACGCGACGAGCCGGAGGTGATCACCGTGCCTCTGGACGACGACGAGCGTTGCGCGCACCTGCCGCAACTCTTTCGTGACCTCGTCTTCCGCCTGCGCTTCCCGATCCCGCTGGGCACTCGTGCGCTGGTTTCCGTCGCAGCCGCCGAGCACGGCGTGACCCGCCGCAAGCAGGGATACACGGCCGCCATGCTGGTGGAAGAGTCGCGCATGCTGCAGGTGAGCATCTTCCAGACGCTGCAGGACAACCTGAACAAGATCGACTTCAGCGTGCTGATGGCCGGCATCATGGCCATCGCCGACGAGTGCGAGTCGCAACTCGCCCAGTCGATGGCCAGCTTCATCTCGGACTCAAGGACAGCCGAGGAGTTTATGGAATCGTGGAGCCCACCGTACCGCATGCATCGCAACGTTGCCTGATCGCCGGCCCGGTCCGTTTATCGCACAGCGAAAGCTCTCTCAACCCTGGTCACAATTGACCAGACACATGACCGGTGTCGTGAGATCGTTGAATCCTCTCTGACGCACGAATGGAGGTTTGCGATGCCCACTCGGAAAAATAATCTTCTGATTGTTGAGGATGATGCCCAACTCCGAATCCTGCTGACCGCCATTCTCAGCCAGTCGGGCTACAAGGTTCGCTCGGCGGAGGACGGTTTCGCGGCACTGGCGGAGATGCGCGCGGAGATGCCCGACCTCATCCTCTCCGACCTCTACATGCTCGGCATGTCCGGTTTTGAACTGCTCTCGGTGGTCCGTCGCAGATTCCCGGCCGTGCCTGTCATCGCCATGAGCAGCGCGTTCTCCGGAGGAGGCGTCCCGGCCGGCGTCGCTGCCGACGTCTTCTACCAGAAAGCCACCGGCATCGTCTCCCTGCTGCGGATCGTGGAGGAGATGGCCAGCCTGGAACCGGCGTTCCTCGCGCCGCGCAGCAATGATGCCGTTCCCATCTGGATCGCGACCCACCCTGCGAAAAGCGGCGCCGAGGAGAAGGTTGTGATCGCCTGCCCGGAGTGCCTGCGGACTTCCTCCTGCGCTCCCGGCAGCAGTGCTGTTGTGGTGCGCGATACCGAATGCGCGTATTGCCGCACCCATATCCACTACGCCATTGTGCAGACTACGGACCCCGGCCCGCCCCAGGAACTATGGCGCCAGCCTGTCCGGCAAGTCGTCGCCGCGTCCGTCGCGGCGTGAGTTCGCAGCCGACGGATCGGTCTGCCTCGAGCAGGAATGCTGGCTCTATGCCGTATTCGCCCGGGGCGACGGCCTGCACACCTGGGCCGGAGCCGCACTTTATTCGCCGGCAGGGCGGCCCTTTTCGTTGGCGCGCGCGTTGAGGAAGGACTCGAGGATCAGGACCGCGGCTACCTGATCGATGATGCGCTTGCGATCGGGCGATCCCCGTCGGCCGCGGCCGCTCGCATCCAGCAACTGGTGCGCCTCCCAGGTGGTCAGCCGCTCGTCCACCAGGTGCACGGGCAGACCGAACTCCGCACGCAGGGCCTCGGCGAACTCCTGCGCCTTGCGCGCCCGCGGGCCTACCTCGCCGGACATGTGCAGCGGATGGCCCACCACCGCTTCCGCAACATCATGCTTCCGCAGGATGCGTCCGATGGATTTCAGGTCCGAGCGCGGCGTCTTCCGATAGATGGTCAGCAGCGGCTGCGCCATGCCCAGCAAGTCGGACACCGCGACGCCAATCCGCTTGTCGCCGACGTCAAAGGCGACGATGCGGCGAACAGACCCGTCTGCTTGCTGCTCTTCATCCATCCCCGCAGTGTAACGGGTCGACACCACGTCCAGATCCAATGCGGCCGGTGAACTTGCCGTTTTGCTGGCAGCTGCTACCTGCCAGCCGACGTGTTGGCCCGAATCTCCTGGCGCCGATCGGCGCCAGGAGATTCGTTCGCTTCGCAACACTCTCAGGGTAAAGCGGGAAGCGTGCTGAGGTAGTGCACCAGGTTCTTCAGGTCTTCCTGCGTGAGTTTGTTGGCGTAGGAAGGCATGGGGTTGGGAGTGCCGGCGCTGGTTTTTGCGGGGGGACTGACAATCGCCGCTCGTATCTGGTCCGCGGTGCGCCGCGTTCCTACTCCGTTCAACGACGGCCCAATGTCCGCACCGTCCCGCCCGACGCGATGGCAGACGAGACAGTTGTTGTCCGCGATGACGCTCTTGATGTGTTCGACACTCGAGGCATCCGCGGTCGCAGGGGCACTCGGGGCTGGGGCTGGCGTTGCCGGCCGCGCCGCCGGAGTCGAAACCGCCATGCCCAGTGGCGTCAGGCGGAAGAGACCACCCGGCTTCGCGTCCTCGATCATCCATAACGCTCCATCGGGCGCAACCTCCACATCGCGGACTCTGCGGCCCATGTTCCAACGATCGACTGCCTGCGCTCCTCCCTTGCCGTCGAAGGTGATCCGGATGAGCGCCATCGAGGCCAGGCCGCTGACAAGCGCCGACCCATTCCACTGCGGAAACATCGCGCCCTTGTAAAACATCAGGTTGCCCGGTGCGATGATGGGGGTCCAGTAGATCACCGGCTTCGCCAGGTCGGGCCGTGTATCCGGGCTGTCGATGGGAACGCCGTTGTAGTTGACTGCGTAGGAGACCAGCGGCCAGCCATAATTCTTGCCGGGCTCGATCAGGTTCAGCTCATCCCCGCCGCGTGGGCCATGTTCCACCTCCCACAGCCGTCCGTCCGGCGCAAACGCCAGCCCATAGGGCGTCCGATGTCCCATGCTCCACGTCTCCGCGAGCGTCAGGTTCGGGCCGGGAAACGTGTACGTCCGCACCACCGGAGCCGTCTTCGCGGCTTCCGTGTCCGAAGGCGGATTAATCACCGGCACCGTCGCCGCGCCCACCTTGCCGGCCATCGGATTGCCCGGGGCCGGTTTGCCATCCAGCGTCAGTCGCAGGATCTTGCCGAGCGGCTGGTTGGGATCCTGAGCCGGCGTCATGCGCTGCCTGTCGCCAACCGAGAGGAAGAGATATTTGCTGTCCGGAGAAAAGGCGACCTCCGCGCCGAACTGTCCGCCCTGCCCCCTCTCGCCGTCGCGCCAGATGACTTGCAGCCCTTCCAGGCTCGCCGCATCCTTGCCAATCTTCAACTGGGCCCGCGCCAGCGCGAGGCTCGAACCGCCGTTCCCCGGTTCGGAATAGGTCAGGTAGACATTGTGGTCTTTGGCATAGTGCGGCGAGAGGAAGACCCCCAGCATTCCACCCTGACCCTGCCACAGGACCGCCGGAACATGCGCCACCGGCGTCTTCTCTCCCTGCTGCGTCACCAGTTGCATGCCGCCAACTTTCTCGGTGATGAGCATCCTCCCGTCGGGCAGGAAAGCAATCTTCCAGGGCAGACTCAACGTCGTGACCTGGGTGACGGTGAAGGGCAGGTTCGAGTCTGACTTCTGCTCGCCTGCGTTAACCTGCGCCGATGCTCCGCTCGAAGCCATGGCCAGAACTATCCCCGCGATCGCTAACTGCTTCATCATGTCCATCCTTGATTGATTTGAGCGATCCGACAGCACGACGATACTTCCAGCGCCAACGCCTGTGGTCGCGATCTTGCCTTAGAATATCGCGCTTGGGCAGTTTGCGGGGCGAATGAGCCGAAGTGGCTTGCGAAACCCGGCCATGCGTCGCGGCAGGTCAGGCTGAAGGGTATCCGTAATCGAGCAGGCGTTTTCTGCATTTCCAACTCCTCCGCGGTGAACAGCGGGTGCCACTTCGGTTCGTCGCGGAGGACGGCCTCGACGGTCAGGTCGAGGCGCTTGCGTTCCCACAGCTTGGTGAACCCGGCGGCGTAGTCCGGAGAGTGAAGGAACCGCCGGGCGGTTTCGAGCCCGCCATGCTCTTTCAGCAATTCTGCAAACAACGGAGCGCTGTATTTTCCTTCGCGCTTGCCGGCCCGGTAGACCTCTTGCATGCGTTCGTTGAACTCGTCTTCCAGCATGGCAGCCTCCATGTGTGAAGCAGCTCTAAGCCTGGCCCGATTCAATCGCAAGCGCGACCCGCAGCATTGTCTCCTCGTCGAAGTGGCGGCCCATGATCTGGACCCCGATGGGCAGGCCATCCCTGGTCTCGCCGCACGGCACGCTCATGCCGCAGATGCCCGCCAGGCTCGCGGCGACGGAGTAGATGTCCTCAAGATACATCTGCACCGGGTCGGCGGTCTTTTCGCCAAGTTTAAAAGCTGGCGTCGGCGTCACCGGCCCGACGATGGCGTCGACCTCGGCAAAGGCGGCCAGGAAGTCGCGGGTGAGCAGGGTGCGCACCTGCTGCGCCTTGCGGTAGTAGGCGTCGTAGTATCCGGCGGAAAGAGCGTAGGTGCCGAGCAGGATGCGGCGCTTGACCTCGGCGCCGAAGCCCTGGTCTCGCGTCTCGCGATACATTTCGGAGAGCGTCTGGGGGCCCGCTTTTCCGGCGCCGGTCCGCAGGCCGAAGCGCACGCCGTCAAAGCGCGACAGGTTGGCCGAGGCCTCCGCCGTGGCGATGACGTAGTAGGTGGGGATGGCGTAGCGGGTGTGCGGCAGGGCGATGGTCTTGATCTCGCAGCCCGCCGAGCGCAGGCTGTGGAGCGCCTTCTCGATGGCGGCGCGGATCTCGGGGTCGAGCCCTTCGCCGAAATACTCGGTGGGAACTCCGATGCGCAGGCCTTTCACCGGCTGGTCGAGCGCGCCGACGTAGTCGCCGACAGGGCGGTCGGAGCTGGTCGCGTCCATCTCGTCCTTGCCGGCGAGCACGCTGAGCATGGTGGCGGCGTCGCGCACATTGGTGGCGAACGGGCCGACGCGGTCGAGCGAGGAGGCGAAGGCGATCAGGCCGTAGCGCGAGACGCGGCCGTAGGTGGGCAGCATTCCGACTACGCCGCAGAACGCAGCGGGCTGACGGATGGAGCCGCCGGTGTCCGTGCCCAGGGTGGCGACGGCGAAGCCTGCGGCGACGGCTGCGGCCGACCCGCCGCTCGATCCGCCGGGTACGCGGTCGAGCGCGCGCGGATTCAGCACCGGTCCGTAAGCGGAGTTCTCGTTCGACGAGCCCATGGCGAACTCGTCGCAATTCAGCTTGCCCAGCAGCACTGCACCGGCGGCTTCCAGCTTCTTCACCACGGTGGCGTCGTAGGGCGGCATGTAGCCTTCGAGGATCTTCGAGCCCGCGGTCGCCGGCGAGCCGACCATGGTCAGCACGTCCTTGATGCCGATGGGAACGCCGGCCAGCGCAGGCAGCGCCTCGCCGTTTGCGGCCATCGCGTCGATCTTCGCGGCCTGCGCCAGGGCACGGTCGCGGCTGAGCGCGAGAAAGCTGTGGATGTTCTTGCCGCTGGGGCCGTCCTCGGCGGCGATACGCGCGTAGTGCTGCTCCGCCACGGCCGTCGCGGTAGTGGCGCGGTTGGCAACTGCTGTTCGAACTTCCTGAATCGTCGTACTCAACACCGTCTCCCATGCCGTCGTGCCGGCCGAAATCGTACCTCAGGGGCTAAAGCCCGGCCGATAATGAGCCGGTTACGGCACGGCTAAAGCCGTGCCCTTAAGCAAGACCAACCACTTGCATGAACAACCACCATCCGACAACTTGCAATCAGCAGTCTGACAACTAACAACTAACAACTAACAACTAACAACTGACAACTGACAACCTGCAACTGACAACTATCGTTCAATCACCTTCGGCACTTTGAAGAAGCGGCCATCGCTCTCGGGTGCGGCGGCCATTACGGCCTTGCGGTCGAGCGACGGACGCACCGCGTCAACGCGCAGGCTCGCGCCGGTCAGTTCAGCCTCGGCGCCGAGCATCTCGCCCACCTGGGCCATGGCCGGAATGCCGCTGGTGTCCAGCTCGCTCAACTGGGCGACGTGGCCAAGGATCGCGTTGAGGTCGCGCTGCATGCGCGGGACTTCCTCGGCGGTGAGATCCAGGTTCGCCAGCTCCGCGACCCGCAGCACATCTTGTTCGGTTACGCTTCCAACTTCCGCCATACGACGATCCTTCCTAAATAGAGACAAGGCTTAACACCGATCAACACCGAAAGAACCGATTCAAGCCTTCTCTCGTCTTACGGATCGGTGCCCTCGGTGTTGATCGGTGTTAGGTTTTTTCGCCAGCATAAACTCAATTGCGGTGACCGGCAGGCCGGCGATGCGCGCTACTTCGAGCTGCAGGACCGGGCGCAGCGAGAGCATCTGGCGCAGCCACACCGGGTCGGACACCTCGATGCTCACGACGCCCGCCTGGTAGCCGATCACGCGTCCATGATCCGCCATGGCGCAACCGCAGGCGACGGTCCACGCCGCGGCCAGGCGATCTTCCTCGCCGATGCCGCGCAGGCTGCGGCCCAGGGTTCCCCGCAATACGTCTCTCATCGCCTCCATGCCGCACCGCCTCGACTTACTTCTTGACTGGGAACCGGTACACGACGCCGCCGGAGATGGCGAAGAACTCCCGCGTCTCGTTGCCGAAGTGCTCCAGGATCAGGTCCGGCGAGAGCCGGATGGCCCAGTTCTTCGAACGATTCATATCGAGACTTCCGCCCAGCGCGAAGATCGGCGCCGTGTGATCGGCGTACAGGCCGACCAGATTCGCATTCACGGTCGGATTGAAGAAGTTGCCCGGCCCGGCGCCCTGCGTTCCGTCGTCGAATACGCCCATCGCCATGCCGCCGTAGGCGTGATAATTGAGCGCGGCGTGCTGGTTCTTGGGGCCCCGGTACTGCACGCCGAACAGCGCATCATTCATAAAGACCAGCGGCCGGTGAATGCCGAGGGACCCCGCGTTGGGGTAAACCTGCGTGGTGCCCGCGCCGCCGCGGTACTCGGCCGCGAGGCCCAGCTTGCCCGTCATCCAGTAGGTACCCTCAATCTCGGCGCCGCCCAGGTTCATGCGCGTGGGCAGGTTCTCGCCGGCCTTGAAGTTCATGTAATTCAGCCCGCCATAGAGTTCCCACTTGTTGTCGTACGTCACCGGCGCGGCGGGACCAAGCTTGGTCTGCGCCTGTACGCTGCAGGAAACCGCGGGCAGCACGCAGGCCACCAGCAACGCCGCAACGGCGAGTCCGCGACTAGCTTTTCGTTGGCTGCACCCTGGAACATTCGTGGGACTGATTCCCGCTACCATCTCCAACTCAATCTTCTTCATCCTCAGCATTGTTCTCCATCGGGTTCCCGGGCGAGCCTTGGCTCACCGGGGCGGAAATCGGGTGCGGCACCCGTCGCCGGTCGGTCCAGACAGTGCGCTTCGCAAAGTGTCCTTATCCAAGATATAACGTCCGGGGATAGTACGTCCGGCGGCATCCGGGTTTGCGGCGCGGCAAACGGAGCGGTCAGGGCTGCTGTTGGAGCGAAAGGGAGACGAAGCCCTGCGTGCCGGCGGCGACGGCGATGTTGGTGACTTCGGCTGTGGCGGCGAGTTGCATGGGCGCGATGCTGACGAGCCCGTTGGCGTCGGAGACTGCGGTCGCGGTCGAGGCAGCGAGCCTGGGCGCGATCGGGCAAGGGCCGCGGGTGGGGCACGACATCTCGGCGGCGTCCACCGTTTGATGGATCGCGGCCGGTGCGCCGGCGACGGGGTTGCCGCCGGCGTCGGTAACGCGCACGACGACGGCCGCGAAGAGGGTGGACGAGGACACGGACTGGCCTGCGCCGCTGACCACGGTGAGCCGCCATGCCGACGGGTCGACGGCCATGGCGATGACGGTGGTGCAAACGGTGGTCCATGCACAGGCCTTTGCGCTTGCCTGGGCTCCGGCGGCGAGAGGCCCGCTGACCGCCACGGTCTGCGCGATGCCTGCCGAGTCCGTGAGTGTCGAGGCGGGCGAGAGCGTCATTCCAGTGGCTGACCAGTTGACCGTGACTCCCGCTACCGGCGCTCCGTTTTGTGTGGCGCCGACCTGCGGGTTCCACGTTACGGTTGCGCCTGCTGCGATGTACTCGATCGGCTGCACGGCGGCGATGCTGCGGGTCACGGCGTTGAAGGCAGCGGTCTGCGTCGCGCCGACGGCGGTTGCCTGCAGCGTGAAGGTGCCAAAGGTTGTGGGCGTCATCAGAGTGGAGGCGAGGCCGGTGGCGTCGGTGAGCACGACGCAGGGCGTCGCGGCGCACGCTCCGAATTGAACGCCGGCCGGGCTCGCGGTGAAAGTTACGGGCAGTCCCACGACCGGCGTGACACCATCGCCAAGGAAGACCTGCACCGCGAATGGAGTGGGTGCGGGCGCACCTGCTGCGACGACGCCTGCGGGTGCGGAGACCAGCGTCATCACGTCCGGCGCGATGTTGGCGTAGGTGAGCGCGGCGGTCATGACGGTAGTCGCGCCGGTAGAGAGGTCGCCGACCGCGACATTTACCGGGCCGGCGGGAAGCGTGCGGAACGCCGTTGCGAGCGGCGCTACGGCGACGATTGTGCTCGCCGTCCAACTGGACACGACCGCGGACACACCGTTGACGGTGACCGTGTTGCCCGCGCGGAAGCCCATGCCGTGGATGGTGATCTGGCCGCCGTTCATGCTGGTGGTGGAGGGCTGCACCGAGTCGGCGTAGAGCACACGCGCGCTGTAGGCGAAGTCCGGGCGACCGTCGCCGCGTGCGTCCGCGACAACGAAGCGCAGGCTCTCCGGCTGCGTCGCGGTGAGGCTGGTTGCGGTGGTGCCGAGCGAGATGGTGTTGAACGCGGACGGGGTTGCCGCGACGGTGGGCGGAGTTCCGGTGGCGTCGCTGGCGGCCCACACACCGATCAGCGGCATTGCCTTGGCCGTGGTGGCGAGGCCGCTCTCGTCGAGTGCGGTGACTTCGATGCTCGCGGTGCGGCCGGCCTGCAGGGAGACGCTGGACCACGCCGTGTGGCCATGCGCGCAGAGCACGCCGGTCCACCATCCATTGGCTGCGACAGGCAGTGGCGACGACTCGACGCCATCGCTGCCGGTGTCGCAGTTGCTGGCGGCGTCATTGGGCGCGAAGTTGCCAATGTCCGCCGCCCCGCTGTAAGTGTAAGGGCCCAGCGCGTACTGGTTGAGCAGATGACTTTCCGGTGCGCCGGACGGCTCGACGGCTCCCATAGCGTACGGGCCCACCGAGTGCGCGCCGATGTAGAGCGGGTTGATCGGCTCGGTGGTCACGACGACGTACATTGCGCCGTTCTGCGCGCCCGCGGGGTCGATGTCCGGAATCCACGCGAGGTTGTAGTAGCCCTCCCACTGGAGGTCGGTTGCTCCCATGCTCGCGGCGATTCCGGAGCCCGCGCCGGTCACGGGATTTCCTGCGTTCTGCTGAAACTCATAGCCGCTGACGGAGGAGGTGTCGTACCAGGCCTCGGGAATGCTCCAGCCGCCCTGCTGGCGCTCGACCACGACATTGACGCCCTGCATGCCCTCGCCCGTCGGGAAGGTCACAGTGCCGTTCACCACACTGGCCTGCGTGTAGGTCCAGATCTTTCCGGGCGCGGGCGGAGGCGCCGTTGGATTGCCCGGCGGGATGGAAGGGTAGAGCTGCGAGATGGCGGAGACATCGTCGTCGCGCAGCGTGAAGGGCTGCGGCAGGCACTGATAGGTATAGGCGCCGCAGACGATGTCGATGGGATGCATGATCGGCCAGTGCAGTGCCTGGTTGTTGGTGGGCTGCGGCGTGCCGGTGAAGACGTTGTCGTTGGTCTGCGACCAGCCGATGCCGAGGATGCGCCCGAACGCTCGCTCGAGTTGGTACTGCATCTGCAACTGCTGCTCGGGCGCGGGGCCGGTGCAGCGGCCGTTCAGCACCAGGATGGCGTGCTGAAGGAAGCCCGCCGGGGTGATCGAATCGACGCTCTCGGTGACGGCGTTCTGGCGGCACTCGCTGGGGCTGCTGGCGCCGCCGCCCAGCAGCAGGTCCGTCACCGAGCCGTCGCTGTCGTAGATCACCGCAATCTGCATGGCCGCGTAGTTGGAGGACTGCACGTCCGCGGGAAAGACAGGACCGCTGCTGCCGAGGTACGCGTTCGCCGTGCTCACATGCTCGTCCAGCGCGCCGCCGTTGGCGAGGACCATGGCGGAGGTGGGAACGTTCCACACGCCGGCGGCAGCGGCGACCAGCGCATCCGCGGCGGCGTGGTTGACGGAGGCGCTGAGGTCGCCGGGATCGGTGAAGTAGAGAGGCTGGGTGGTGAACCACACCACGGGCGTGCCGGCTGGCGCGGTGAAGTAGGGCGGGCCGGTGATCCAGCGCGGTCCGCTGGCGAAGGCGGCGACGGCGCCAAGCAGGGCGAAGGCGATGCATGCGCTAACGCGTCGCATGATCGTCTTTCTCCCAGGCTCGCAGCATCGCGAGAATCGCGCTGGTGGTGTCGTTCTGCGCGGCAGGCGCGGCGGTGGTCTCGGTTGGGAGCGGGGCGGACAAGTCGATTGCATCGCCGGGCGCAGTGGGTGCGGCCACGGCGTTCGGATGTGCGAGGACCGGGCGTCCAATCCGATGCACCGAAGCCGGCCCATACGAGGTAGACCGGGCGACGCCGGTTGCGATCCAGCGAAGATCGACGACGCCGGTGGAGTCTGCGCCGCGAATCGGGATCGCGCCGTCCGATCCGCCGACGGGAGAACTCAGCCCAGCCGGACCCGGCGCGTGCAGCAGCATCAGGTAGCGTTGGCCTGCGCGGAAGGGTTCCTCACCGGCCGGCCACAGGCCTGCCCACTCGCGCAGCGTGTAGGCGCCGCCGCTGACGCCGCGAATCGCTTCGTCCACGGCGAAGTCGATCTCGACCACGCCGGTTGCGCCGTTGAGTGCGTCGTGCCGCCGGACCGCGATCACTTGCCCGGCGAAGATGACTCCCGCCAGCCGCGACATCGCATGCAGTGCATCTGCCGTGGGTTGTGGGACAGGCTGCGGTGTGACCGATGAAAGCGTCTGCGCCTGCCCGCACGCTGCGCTCAGGACCACAGCCAGCACGCACGCGGTCCAGACAGCGCTTCGCGATCGCATCCCTACCTCCGGCATCTCCTTATTCTTTCGTCAGGACAGGTCGCCGAGTGAGATATTTGCGATTCCGGCAGAACTCGATTCCCAAATCGGGAAAGCCGCGAATCAGATTTCGGGGTAGAAGTCGAAGAACGCGTCGATGCTGTGGCGGAGTTGTGCTTCGATCTGCTCGCGGCTGCCTTCCAGCACATGCATGGTCACGTGCGCCTCGTTGCCGTTCTTCAGGGCCACCGGCGCCTCGCCTACCGACACCACTTCATCCGCCGGCAGAAGCCGCATTCCGTATACCAGAGTTAGATTCGCCATGCCTTGATTCTTTCACCTTCGGAGACAAATAGAGCCAAGCACGACCACGGATTTTACGGGTAAGGACGGATCAGAGCTTTTCTCTCCATCCGTTCAACCCGTGTGCATCCGTGGTCGGCTGAAATTCTGGAGATGAGGCAGGCGCTACAGCACGCGGCTACATCATGGGCTTGGTTGCGGCGGAACTGCCGCTGCTGGCCGCGCTGACGGTGTCCGGACGTGCGGATCGAAGGAGCTGCGCGTTGTGCACGATCACGATCACGCGTGGATCCGCTGCGTACTGGGCCAGCACCGGGTCCTGCTCCATCTCGTGCCGGATATCCATGCCCGCTTCGGCGGCCGTGGCCAGCGAGTGCAGCATCTGCTCCAGCAGATCACTCCGTTCGTACATCTTCGCCATTTCAAAGCAGAAGCGGGCGCGGTCCTCGGCGGAGAGGACGTGGGCTGCGATGCCTCCGGTGCCATGCTCTTCGAAGACGTGCGGATCGAGCTCCAGCGCTGCGGCAATCTCGCGCCGGGCGCCGCGAAAGTCCTTGTTCTCGAAGTATGCGGTAGCCAGGTTGGCGTGGAATACCGCCTGCCGCTTATCCAGCTTGATGGCGCGCTTGTAGTCGGAGACAGCGCTGGATTTTCTGCCATCCACAAACTCGACCGCGCCCAGGTTGTTCCAGGCCTCGGGGTCCTTGCGGTTGATCTTCACCACGCGCTGGAAGTAGACCCGCGCCAGTTGGATGTTCTTCATCTCGAGTTCCGCCAGTCCCAGCTTGTTGAGCAGCTTGGACTGGTCTCCGCCTCGGTCCATGGCGTATCGGTAGTAGTCCATGGCATCTTCAGGGAAGCGCCGGGCGCGGAGAATGTCGGCCTGCTCTTCCAGGGCCTGGGACGTTGCGGTGGCCGGGTTGGGCAGATGCGGCTCGATCTGGGCCCACTGCTCGGAGTCATGCATGCGCTGGCGGCCGCTGGCGGGTACGGGCGGCTCCTGGGCGATGCTCTGCGGAAATGTCCAGGCCACGGCGGTCAGACAGAGCACGCTCAGCAGAAACCTGCGCGGGAAACGCACTCCATTTGCAAGCGGTTCAGGGGTTGAGGGCAGGCGCATAAGACACCTCCAAGTGGCCTGTATTCTGCGCCACAGGATAGGCCATGTCAATAGAGCCTCCGGCCCTTGCCGCTGCTCGTGGCGCCAGTTGGATGAAAGAAAAAGCGATGTACGGCACTGCGGCTCGGCCTTGCGCTTGCCTGCGCGCATCTCAATCTGCGTTGGTGGTGATCGTGGTTCGCGCGCCCACGCCATGGCCCATGGTAAGTGGGCTTGTGGTTTAGCCTTGTAAGCTGGATCGTGGAATTGCGATCGAGACGAACGGCGCGGGGATGGGCGAAGCGCAAGCCCCAGGGTCGCAGCCGGATGCCTTCGACGCGCAGGGCGGTCTCGCTGGAGCGAGCGGCTGCAGCTCGAGAGAGACGGGGATTGGAATGACGAAGAAGGCGATCATCATAGGCGCGGGCCCGGCTGGGCTGACGGCGGGTCTGGAACTGCTGCGACGCTCGGAGATCGTCCCTGTGATTCTTGAAGCCAGCGACGAGATTGGCGGCATCTCGCGCACCATCCGGTACAAGGGCAACCGCATGGACATCGGCGGGCACCGCTTCTTTTCGAAGTCGGACCGGGTGATGCAGTGGTGGATGGAGCTGATGCCGCCCGACTTGTCGGTGCCGGGCGTACCCGCATCGGACGCGGAGACTGCCGCGCAGCACGTCGAGAATCGCGCGAATGGCAAGCCGCTGGAGATCAGCTACCAGGGCAAGCGGCGCGTGGTGGCGGTGCCGGCGCACCTTGAGGAGGAGCCGCCGCTGCGTGGTCTGGGACCGCTGCTGGGCGATGCGGACGACGAGGACACGGAGCCGGGTGAGGACTCGGAGTCCGATGTCGCGCATCGCGACGTCGATGAGACTGTGGGGGTTCCAGATCCGGCCAATCCCGACCTGGTGATGCTGATCCGGCCTCGCCGCAGCCGTATCTATTATCTGCGGAAGTTCTTCGACTACCCGATTACGCTGACGGCGAACACGCTGAAGAACCTCGGCGTAGTGCGCATGATGCGCGTGGGGACGAGCTACGCGATTTCGCGCGTGCGCCAGATCAAGCCGGAAAAGAGCCTCGAGGATTTCCTGATCAACCGCTTCGGGCGCGAACTGTACCTGACCTTCTTCAAGAGCTACACGGAGAAGGTGTGGGGCACGCCGTGCCACGAGATATCGGCGGAGTGGGGCGCGCAGCGGATCAAGGGACTTTCGCTGACGACGGCGGTGAAGCACTTCGTGAAGAAGATGTTCAGCAGGAAGAGCCATGCCGGCGATGTGGCACAGAAGGGCACGGACACCTCGCTGATCGAGCGGTTCATGTATCCGAAGTTCGGACCGGGGCAGTTGTGGGAGCACGTGGCCGACCTGATCCAGCAGAAGGGCGGCGAGCTCCACATGGGCTGGAAGGTGGACCGCATCCACTTCTGCGCGGGCCCGGAGCTGCGCGTGGCCTCGATCGAGGCGGTGCGCGAAGACGGCGAGCGGCAGACCTTCGCGGGCGACTACTTCTTCTCGACCATGCCGATGCGCGAGCTGATCCGCGCGATGAACCTCGACGTGCCGGCGAATGTGCTGGAGGTAAGCGACGGGCTGCAGTATCGCGATTTCATCACGGTGGGACTGCTGGCGGACCGGCTGAAGGTGAAGGAGCCGGACGGCGGGCTGCTGAAAGATACCTGGATCTATATTCAGGAGCCGGATGTGCTGCTGGGGCGGCTGCAGATCTTCAACAACTGGAGTCCATATCTTGTGAGCGATCCCACCAAGGTGTGGATCGGGCTCGAGTACTTCTGCTACGACACGGACGATCTGTGGAAGATGGAGGACGAGCATCTAAAGACGTTCGCGATTGCCGAGGTGGCGAAGATCGGCATTCTGGAGGCGGCGGATGTGAGCGACGCTCATGTGGTGCGCGTGCCGAAGACCTACCCCGCGTACTTCGGCACGTACGACCGGTTTGAGGAGTTGAAAGCGTTCACCAATCGCATTGAGAACCTGTTCCTGGTGGGCCGCAACGGAATGCACAAGTACAACAACCAGGACCACAGCATGCTGACGGCAATGCATGCGGTGGACGGAATTGTGGCGGGCAAGGTGGACAAGCAGGCCCTTTGGGAGATCAACACGGAGCAGGAATACCACGAGGAGAAGGCGAAGTCGTAAGCGGATCGGCTGGCGTGGGAACGATTGAGCGCAAGAACCGCCTCCAACTGGCGTATACAGAGACGTAAGGTATCGGCGAGGCGGCGTTGATGAAGAGAATTCTGCTGGTGGCGGCCCTGATCCTGCTGGGGTTGATTTATGTCTATCGGCGACGCGTGTTTTTGCGCGACCCGGTGGCCACGTTGTATCGCGATGACGTGAAGCAGAGCGGCGTGCAGATCTACATCAACAACCCGAGCGACGTGCTGCTGATCAAGGAAGGCGATCCGGGCGGGTATCGCATCCTGCTGCAGGCGTGGGACCAGGCTCCGGGAGCGCCGGTGCGGCTGAATTGCGTGCACTGGATGGCCTGCATGACCGAGGCGGACAACGCTCCCATTGTCGCGATCGCGGGGAACGGTCCCGGAACCTACGATCCCAAGGTGGCGATGTCGGACCGCGAGGTTTCGTTCGTGGACGGGACCGGGGCGAAGATGCGCGTCATGTTGCGATAGAAGGATCGCGGGTTGGGACCGGTTCGCGGGCAGGGCTCGCGGGCGGCGCGGCGCGGAGATACTGAGGAGGCCAGGCGATCGCGGCCCCGAGCGTGGCTGCCGCGTGGAGCGGCCAGTACGGGTCGCGGAGCATCTCGCGGGCGAGCAGGACGAGGTCGGCCTGGCCGGTGCGGATGATCTGGTCGGCTTGCGCGGGCGAGGTGATCTGGCCGACCGCGGAGGTGGGGATTTCTGCTTCGCTGCGAATGCGGGCGGCGAACGGGACCTGGTAGCCGGGGCCGGTCGGAATCTTCGCGCCGGAGACGTTGCCGCCGGAGGAGCAGTCGATCAGATCGACGCCGTGCTGCTTGAGGAAGCGGGCGAGCGCAATGGATTGATCCACGTCGAAGCCTCCTTCGGTCCACTCGGTAGCGGAGATGCGGACGAAGAGCGGTGTGCGCTCGGGGAGTTCGGCGCGGACGACGTAGACGGTTTCGAGGAGCAGGCGGATGCGGTTTTCGAAGCTGCCACCGTATTTGTCGGCGCGCTGGTTGGAGAGCGGCGAGAGGAACTCGTGCAGCAGGTAGCCGTGCGCGGCGTGGAGTTCGATGACGTCGAAGCCGGCGGTGAGAGCGCGGCGGGCAGCGGTGGCGAAGGCTCGCGGGATCCCGGCGATGCCCGCTGCGTCGAGCTCGTGCGGCTGGGCGTAGCGCGGGGAAAACGGGATGGGGCTGGGCGCCTCGACGTTGGTCCAGCCCTGCTCGGCGGGGGAGAGCAGGCGCTCGTTGTCCCAGGGACGGCTCATGCTGGCCTTGCGGCCGGCGTGGGCGAGTTGAATGCCGGCGTGGGCGCCCTGCGCGTGGAGGAATTCGACGATGCGGGCGAGCGGAGCGATGTGCTCGTCCTTCCACAGGCCGAGGTCGTTGGGGGTGATGCGCGCTTCGGGCAGGACGGCGGTGGCTTCGGTGAAGACCAGCCCCGCGCCTCCGACGGCGCGGCTGCCGAGGTGGACGAGATGCCAGTCGTTGGCGAACCCGTCGGTGCAGGAGTACTCGCACATGGGCGAGACGGCGATGCGGTTGGGCAGAGTGACATCGCGGAAGGAGATCGGCGAGAACAAGTGGCTCATCCCTCTTAGATTCGCATACGGTTGGCTCCGATGTTATTCGTGGGCTTGAGGCCCGCTGCCGCTCCGATCTCTGGGTGTTGGATGGGTTAACCCTCTACCCCCCGTACTTAAGTCCTAAAGTATTTCGTCTACAGGGGTTAGGTCTGGACAAGTCCTGGGCAAGTCCGGAGACTTTTGAGCGGTGGAGATGTCAAAGACCGGTCTCTTGGATTCTGGGTCCGAGTGGAAAACAGGTCCTGCGACGCGCGCACGACGAAACTGCTCCTCAAGTTAAGTATATCGTGCACGTCAAGGGGGCTGGACTGTGGGAAGGACGGCGTTAACTCCAAGGATTGGATCCCTACAAGCAACATGCCTACCGCCAGTTAGCCCAGCCACGGTCCAGGTTCTGCAGCGACGGCCGCAGGATAAACGCTGCTGTTTGCGCCGTTGGAGAAATAAGAGTGAAATCTCAGGAACGAAAGAATTGAGGTTGAAGAGAAATGAACTTACGACGAAGTTTCCTGGCGTTCCCTGTGTTGTGGATGGCGGCCTGCGGTGCGCTGCATGCGGTCACCGTCACCTCGCAACCGTGGGGAAAAGACCAGGCGGGAAATGCAGTGGATCTATATACAGTGACGGACAAGAATGCTGAGGTGACGCTGACCACCTACGGCGCGCGTGTCGTCAGCATCAGCGTGCCCGACAAGACCGGCAAGATGAGCAGCGTGGTCCTCGGCTCCCCCGATCTCGATGGCTACCTCAGGGGGCGCGTGCCCTACGCGGGTTCCACCGTAGGCCGCTTCGGCAATCGCATCGCCGGCGGCGAATTCAAGCTGGATGGAAAGACCTACGAAACGCCCAAGAACAACGCCGGCAATACCCTGCACGGCGGAACCATGGGCTTTGACAGGAAGGTGTGGACGGCGAAGCCGACTGCCAATGGCGTCATCATGACGCTTGTCTCGCCCGATGGCGACATGGGCTTCCCGGGTAACCTGACCGTCTCCGTCGACTTCGAGCTGCGACGGCAACACGGCGCGCCGGCACTCTCCATCGCATACACCGCCCAGACGGACAAGGCGACAGTCATCAACCTGACCAACCATTCCTACTTCAACCTGGCCAACGATCCCTCCACCCCGGTCTTCGACGACATCGCCCGCATCAACGCCGACAAGTACACCCCCTTCGACGCAAAGAGCATCCCGACCGGGACGATCGATCCGGTGGAAGGCACTCCCTTCGACTTCCGTGAGGCGCACCCCATCGGCAAATCCATTCCCGACCGCGGCTATG